>QFCS01001180.1_pt1 | contig 20500 bp, 26 predicted proteins | sample 3576561 | NCBI WGS metagenome assembly QFCS01 | reverse complement strand
TCCGTAAAACTGTCTCCAAAACCAACATCCCGATCTCGCCGCCTGAAAATCCAGCCAGCTGCTTAAACCATCGAAATGAGGGGTCCCTTTTAGACGCCGATCACCCCGCTAACGGGGTCCTTTTTGCATGCCGATCCACAGTGTGGGGCTTCCCGCTTCGCTTGAAGGGGATGAAGCCCGAGGCCAAGCCGAAGCCCGTCAACAACATCGCCGACCTGAAGAAGCCGATGTGGATCGGTCTCGCCCGCAAGCCGCAATGGCGGTGCCTGATCCCGGTCACCCATTTCGCAGAAGCCGAAGGCCAGAAAGGCTCCAAGACACGTACTTGGTTCAGCGTGAAGGATCAGCCCGTCTTCGCCTGGGCGGGGCTCTGGCGCATAAGCGACGAATGGGGCCCGGTGTATTCGGGCGTCATGACCGATTGCAATGAAGCGATCCGACCCGTGCATGACCGTATGCCCGTTCTACTGCACGCCGACGAATATGACCGCTGGCTCAACGGTAGCTTCGAGGACGCCGTCAACCTTCAGGAGCGCTGCTTTCCCGACGAATTGATCGAAATGGTGCGCACCGCCGAGCTTTGGGTAAAGCGAAAGACGACTGAACAGTTAAGCAGCGAGCCATGAACGCGAAACGATCGGATCGTGCGATCATCGAACCGGCTATGCTTTTGCTAGTATCACTCCACCGGCTGCATATTGTTTAAATCACGCGGCGACGCCTTGGTCGACAGGATTTCTACTCGTCAGTTGGAAAACGAAATCGTGTTCAACATTGGCGCGCGGCGGAGCTGGTCGGAAAGCGCTGGTTTCCCGTGGTCGAATGGAGGAAGTTACGCCGCTATGAAGCGGCTTCAGGTCATGTTCGATCAGCGCTGAACGCAGGCTTGTGGTGACGCCAAGGAGCAAATCCTCCTTAGTGAATTTCGCGCCCCCGATCCGAATGACGATCATGGCGTCATCCGCCAAGAGCGGGCTGAGGCCAGTCCAGGCCTCTTTGAGGAAAGTCCAATAATCCTCGGGGCGTGTGTGGCGATCATCCCTGTTCTTTCGCAATTCGGGACGCGGTTCGCCGCCCAAGAACCACAGCCGGAGCCACTGATCCTCGGCGTAATCAGTTGTGTCGAGATAAGGTGGCGACGTGACAACGAGTCGAACCTGCCCGGTATATTCTTCGAAAGTTGTGCCAGCCGTTCTTGCGTCGGCCAGCCGGACAGTCCCTTTTCGTTCAGCCGGCGGCATGCGGTAACGGAACGCAGTCGCCTTTCGCAACGTGTCGAAAACCGGACGCCTCGGCGGAGTGAGATTGCGTTCTGCCCACCAACGGATCGAGTAATCCGGCTTGGTGCTGATTGTCCGGGGCATCCGGTTGCTGAGGCAATAAGGCGACCGATGAGATTCTCCGTGCAGGATACCGAGCATCACAGCGGCGATGAAGCAGTCGACGGCATCGGTCTGCCATGCCAAATTCGATCGAACGAAGAGGATTTCGGTTAGCGTTTCGCGCTCATAGCATTGTAAGAAAAAGGGCGTTAGCGGCGTATCATCCTCCGACGTTGGATCGCGGTCATTGAATAGATCCTCGAGCACGTCGATCCGCGATACGAGTTCCGCATATGCGGGAGCAGTCGCTTTGGCCGATGCGATACACGCTGCCACGGGATTCACGTCCGAACCCGCCGCCCGCCTGTGTTTGAGCAGGCTTTCAAAAACCGTCGTGCCACGTCCGCAGAAGGGATCGAACACGAGATCCCCCGGCGAAGTGAAGCTCAGAAGCTGCTGTTCCACGAATTGCTCCGGGAACATCGCAAAGTACGGACAGATCGAATGGAATGGATGTCGCTTGGTCATGCTGCGGCCCGCGCAACGACGAGCGCGTCTGTGATCCAAGCGCTGACGTTGTCCAAAGTGCCGCCCTGTGCAGCATTGTTCGCGCCGACAATCTGATTGGCGGCCGCCACGACAATGCGCAATCGGTCTATTACCAGGCCAAATTCCTGCTCGCGCAACCATGCTTCGGCCTCGGCAACCGCCTCAAAAGCGACATCTGTACGCCCGATACAACTATGATGCTGTGGGAAAGGGATAAATATCGCGGGAATGAAGTGCTCACTCGGGCGCTGAGAAAACCAGCTAAAAAAGCGAGACGTATCGCTTTTGACGGTTTTGCCGGTCCAGTTATTCCCCGACGCAACCTGGCCGAACAAAACAAACTTTCCCGGACGTGAGTCTGCAAAATCCCGCCATGCGATCACGTCTATTCCAGCGTCCTTTTCATGGCCATTCGACCAAAGAGGGTTTGCATCGAGCGGTTTACCTAGCCGCAGTCGTTCGCTGACTTCCAACAGAGCGGGGCGAAACGCAGCACCTCCAGGCCGAGGAGAGCCAAATGAAATGGACTCTCCCCCGAGTAGTCCGGCGGCTGCTTCCGTAGCAATGGCTTGAAAATGGTTTGGCATCGTTAAGGCCAGTGGAGCGACGCCTGCGCCACGAATACAATTATCCCGGATCGCGCTGGTGAGCAGACAGAAAATATAGCAGGCCCGCGCCGCCGTGGCGACGCCGTCATCCGTGACATCTGCGAGAATCAGCCGCCAGTTCTGGCCACGAATTTCAATCGCAAAAGGGTAGCATCCAGCTAAGACGGCGGAACGATGTTCGAGTTCTTCAAGCACGATATCGGCGGATACCGCGCGCTCATCCTCAAGAATCTCTATCTCAAGACCTTCCCCGGTCTCTTCGTCCCGCTCGACCTCGTGGCCATCATCGCCAAGCAAATCATATAAACCGAGCAAATCTGCGCGAGTTGCGACGCCTCTGGGATTGGCAAGAACCATAACCTCGAGCCAATCGGCAATACGGCTCCGGCTATCGGTGGGGGCCGGGCTATTAACCGGCATCGCCAGCATCTCCCTCTTCCGCTCTGTCGCGCGCCGCTTTCATGGCACCATGAAGTGACAGCACGGTGCGCCGGAGGTTGTCACCTGCGCTCATCAGATCGGCGCGGCCGTCATAGTTTCCAACCAGCTTGAGTGTATCTTCAGCCTGTTTGATCGTGAGCATCAGAGAGCGACTGAACTGAAGAGTCTTGTCCTCGACCTGGCTGTAAGCGACGCTCAAATCGCGCGAAGCCTCCAGCATCGTCCGCGCTGTCTCATTTCCGAGAACCTCGACTAATCGGTTAAGGTCCGGATTCTGACTTGAAATGATCGATGGCTCGTTTTTTTGCCCATAGAGCCACGACATTAGCCGCTGAAGATCGTCGACCTTTTCCGCAGGGACAGGATTCTCAGGCAATACTTCCGAGATATCATCATCACGCAGCCCCAGATACCGGCGTACATTCGGCCGCGCCAATGCAGTATATAGGTGGGAGAATGAAAATGACCGCTTAGTCGTGCTGTCTCGATCAAACCCGATCGCCAGGCCCTGGTGGAGAACATTCCAGCCGTTCACCAAGCGGGCGACGGTATTATGATTATCGCCGAGCCGGCGGCTTATCTGGCTGATATCGCCGCCTTCGCGAAACCACTCCGCAGCATATTTCGCTTTCGCCAGTGCATCCCATTTGAAGGGTCCGTTGATGTGTTTAAACCCGATAAAGTCGCGTGCTTCGCTTCGCGCGTTCACTCGCCGCACACGGACGTAGTCGGGAAGGGAGTGTGCCTCAGGCTCGGACGGCAGTACGATTTTAAGGCGAGCGCGGAGATCAGCGTCAACCAGGATGCGCAAAGCGGCTAGGCGCCTGTTCCCTTCAAGGACGACGTTGCCGTCGTTCAATACGATTAGGGGCTCATAGTCCAGCCAGCCCGAACTGAGGATCGATTGAACGAGTTCATCAACGTCGGCATGATCGAGTAGATATTCGAGAACGGCGTCCTCGGTATCGAACTCCTCGTCTGGAATCCGCGGGTTTCGCAGGTCCAAATGAAGGTTGCCCGGCTTTTCAAATTCGTCCTTGCCCACCGGAGGGTTGACCGAGTCAGTCATCGCTTATCCCTCCGTTGATCGTGGGGCACGACCTTCTGCGCCTCGATCCAGCTCTCTATGTCGTCTCGCATAAACCGCCATGACCCCGCGACCTTGAAACCGGGAAGTTCACCCCGCTTCGCCAATCGGTAGACGGTCTTGCTGTCGACGCTGAGCAAATCGGCCACCTCCCGCACGCTCAAAGCCGCCTTCTCGGTCATCCCGTGCCCCCGAACGCTATTTGAGGGCACTATAGGGCAAAAGGGGGTAAAGCCAAGGTAAATGGGCCATCCGTTTTGATCGATCGAGCCCACGGGGCCGCCGAGGGCGAAAGCGGCCGCTTGAGCTATCCGCCCCGCACTTTGCGGAACTGCCTGCGTTCACTTCGAAGGGACCACCCCGCATCGCCGCCGCGAGCGGCACCCTTCAGCAGTCGAGCGTGGGCGGATAGAGTTGCCGGCCGGCGATCGAGTGCTGGTGGCCGAGCGGCTGTTCGCCGACTAATGATTGGGCCGCACGTTTACGCCCATCGTGCCATTCAGGGCCGAGCCTTCCTGGGTTTCGACGGCGGAACAATCACAGCCGGGCGATCAACGCGTCCGCCATCAAAGATTCATGCCAACCGCCAACAGGGTAGCCGCGAGAATTCCCCCCGCGATCTTCAGGGAACCGACGAGTCGGGCCGCTCTCCCACTCCTGAGGCGTTTGCCCGTGCGGTCAAGGCCGGTGCGCAGCCCAAGAACGCCATCGAGTGCGAGAAGCGTTCCGACGACGAACAGGAGCACGGAAAACAGGTGCATGAAGATTCGAGGCGGCATGTTCGTGATCGCGAACAGGAGGACCAGCACCAACGTCGCCAGCCCGTAGAGCGTGAACCCGAAATCGAGCAGGCCGCGCAGCCGTTTCGGGCCATTCCAGTCCAAAGGCCAGCGGATCAGCACCATCGGTCGCTTGCAAGTGTCGCAGGATCGTAGGTGGGATGTCCTCGGCCAATGGTCGATGGAGCTCCCGCAATAGGGACAGGCCGGACGACGCACCGGAAAGGCGGAAGATCGGGTCAGCATGAGGGCGCTTCGATCGCCGGCGCCAGATAATAAGCGACGATCGCATTTCCATCGCGGATACCTTCGACGGTGATCGACCGCCCCAACAGGTGGTCGATGGCGTCTTCCGCGACCAATCGCCAGCGCGTGCCGTCCTCGACGCGGAGCAGGGGTCCCCGAGGACTGGACTCGACCACGCCCGCAAGGCGAAGCCACTCTCCGGTCATCCGATGGCCTCCTCAAGCTGTGCTGCCAGGTCCTCGGCCGAGGGGCCGTTGAAGCATTCCATAACACAGTGGAGCAGTGGCCGACCGTTCGACTTGAGGTTCTTTCCGTCGCATCTGAGCGGCCGGTGCGCGAGCCGCTGACACGGCGCGTTCTTCCTGTTGCGGAACCCGCAGGGTGCGGCGAGCGGCAGAAGGGCCGGCTCGGCGATCGGATCGTCAACGATCGGCGCGAGCGCTGCGCCGAAAAGATCGTGCTGGACGTCCATGACACTGCCTTTCACGCCCCTATGCCGAGGCCGCATTGCCAAATCGATTGGGTCGCTTCGCTCCCGGCTCGATACAGAGCCAGAGCTGGGCAACGATGGAGATCGCGGCGGCGCCCATCAGGATGGGCGCTTCTGTGTCGAGGGGATCGCCGATCATTGCTAGCAAGCCGATCCAGATGGCGTTCAGGCCGGAAAGGCCGACGTCGTGGAGGCGCTTCACCGTGATCGCGACGCTGACCCAAAGCATGAGCATGGCCAGACCAAGCACCGCCAGTGTCTGCGCACTGCCATGCTGCAGGATGGCGACGGGATTGTAACGGACGAAACCGAAAGCCATCGCCCAACCAACGACGATGAGGCCGACGAACGGCCCTCGTCCGACCCGCCCCTTCAGAGCGAACAGAACCTCGCCGATATCCATAGCCCCACCCCCTATTTGGGCTGAGCGGCAGGCGCGATCGGAGCGACCGGCGCAACGCCGCCCGCGGATGGTATCCGGCGCTGGGCGTCCAGGGAGAGCTTCCTGAAGGAATCGAGCAGGGCCAGGGACGTGATCTTGCCGATGTCCGTCGAGGTGTAGACGCCGCCGAGCGCCCCTACCCCGATGCTCAGCAGCAGGCCGCCCCCGACGACGGAGACATCCCTTTTGCGTGCGGACCCCGTTGCGATTGCGGTCTGCACGCCGGTCTTGACGTTCACCAGCGTCAGCATCGTCTGGCTCTCGAGCGTCTTGATCTTGAGCCCGACGGCGGAACCGAACGTGCCGCCGATTCCGCCTCCTCCACCCCGGCTGTTGCTATCGGAGTAGAGCACCTGCGCGGTGAGCATGAAATCGGCCGCGCGCAGCGTCGCCTTGTTGTACTCTGAGCCGTTGTCGACGGTGCCGCCGGCAGCGAGCTGGCGTTCCCGCTGCAGCGCATCGAACGCCTGGCCGCGCTCGACGACCTCGAAACAGCCCGAACGCGCGACCAGGAGCTTCAGCAACGGAAGCGGGTCCACCTTTGCCGTGGATCCGCCATTCTGCCGTTCCGCCAGCTGGACGAGCGCTTTCATGCCGGGTGGGAGCTGGTCTTCCACGCCGGCGACGCTGCGATCCTCGACCAAGGCGACGCTGCCAAGGGGCTGGCCGCAGCGTGGCAGTTCGGAATTCTCGTCGACGCCGGTGCCGCCCCGCCCGACCCTTTGGGCAGTGGCAGGGGAAGCGAGTAGTGCGGTGGCCGCAACGGCCAGCAAATAGCCTTTCATCGGGATTCTCCGTCCAAGAGCTGCCTGCGTTGACGGGGCGACCGCACGCTCAGTGGGGCCGCAAGCCGGGAGGGCAGCGGAAATGTTGAGTTTGGTCGATCCGGGGTACGGCTGATCCTGATGGGTGAGCCGCACCTTTCGTCGACTCACCCTGCCACCCCCTCACCTGCTCCTCTCAGCTCCATCCGTCCCGGCGGCCCTCGCCGCTGTCGCGCAGCGAACGGCCATCGAGAGCGGAGCGACGGATCTCCAGCTCGACCTGGTCGCCTTTGCGGCGGGTGCGGATGTCGCGCACGTCGATGTTGTTGCGCTTGGCATAATCCTCGGCGGCGCGTTCGCTGCCGAATTTGCCGCCCTCTTCGAAATCCCAACCACTCATAGCCAGTCTCCAAATTGGCCCCGGCACCGTGCCGGCGGCTTCACACTACAAATCGAGGCCGAGGCTCCGTTCCGGCAGCGGCGGCAGAATGTCGCCGCGGTCGGGCTTGAGGTCCGGCGGTTTCTTAAGATCGTCGACCTTCGCCGGCTCTGCGGGCCTGGCAGGGCCATCCGGCAGCGGAGGGAGGTCGGTCGGGAACTCCGGCAGGCTGGACAGGTCGACGCCGTCGATCGGGCCTGGATCGAACTTCTCCGGGATTTTCGATCCCTTCTTCCCGTCGATATCGAGGCGGCCGAGGGTTTCGAGAGCGGAGGTCTTGTTGCCGGGGTTCATATCGAGCTGGCGGGCGAGCTTTTCCTTGTCGTCCACCACCATCGTCAACTCGTCGCGCACACGCGTGACCCCGACGTTGAACAGGCGCTGGTTCGACAGATTCCTCTCATGGCTGGACATGACGGTGATCGCCTTGTCGGTCGTGATGCCCTGCGCCATGTGCATGTTGAGCGAGTAAGCGAGGTCGAGGCGCGACAGCATCGGATCGCCCAGGTCGAGGGTGAGGCGCTCTCTTCCGGCGGTTTCGACGGTGACGCCGTTCGCGTCGACGGTGAGCACGCGGGCGAGCGCGGAATTGTGAAGTCCGCGGTCCTTGTCGTTCGCGGTCCACCTGATCTTGTCGCCTTCGCGGAGGTGGAGATCCTTCTTCTCGGTGAGCTCGAGCCGGTCGCGTTTCTCTGTCGGCGAGAGCTTCTGCGGGTCGAAGCGGATTTTCCTTCGGCCGTCGCTCAGTTCGACCTTGCCATTGGGCAGCACTTTGGTGACGTCGTAGCGACCCCGCTCAAGGCCGACATCCTGCGCGCCGCCCCGCCCGACGTCGAGCGTCTGCCCGGGGCGATAGCTGGAAGCGTAGCGCAATTCCTCGCGGGTGAGATTGACCCGCTCGAAGACGGTGAGGTGGATGCCCTCGCCCTTGACGGAGCCCTCTGTTGCAAGGCCGTCCTGTATGCGCTGATTGATGATGGCGCGCGATGCGCGTCCGGAGGCGAAGACGGCGGTGGCTTCACGATCATCGCTCGATAGGCCGAGCCACATTTCGGCGGCCGCGTCAGCCGGATTCATGCTTTCGACGACATTGTCGCCCAGCACTTTCATCGCCTCACCCGCCTTGCCGATATTGGCGAGGGCTGCCACCGTGCGCAGCGTGTCGGTGCGCTGGCGGATATTCTCGTCCATCCGCGCCATCGTGCCGCCGCCCGCCTGGATCATGGCGAAGGACTTGCCGGCGTCGATCGACGAGAGCTGCTGGCGGTCGCCGACCAGGACCAGCTTGTCCACGCCCAGCGCTTCGCTGATTTTGTGCAGCTTGAGCATGTCGCTGCTCGAGACCATCGACGTCTCGTCGACCACCAGCATGGTGCCGCCGAATTTCGCCCGGGCCGCGTCATAGCGCGGGGTGTCGCGCTCGCTGATGTACCGCTCGTTCGCCAGTGCGAACGATGCGATGGTCTGGCTCTTGATGCCGGCATCCGCGGCCAGGTCCGCGACCATCTTGTTCTGGAAGGCAAGACCGGTGACGTCGCGACCCTCCGCTTCGGCCACGCGGGCGACCGCCTCCAGCATGGTCGACTTGCCGGCGCCGGCGACGCCTTGCACGGTGACGGTGCGGTCCGCCGACGAGACGATCAGCGTCGCGGCGGCGAGCTGCCCAGGATTGAGATCGCGTGTGGCGGCTGCCTGGAGTCGCGCCGGCGCATCGCTGGCCGCGATGATGGGCGACGCCTTGCCGCGACCCGCCTCCACCGCTTTCAGGATGCTCTCCTCGGTGCGCAGAGCCTCTTGCGTCGTCACCATGCGGATGCCCTTGTCGCCATCGCGCACGGCGCCCGGGATGAGCTGCCGGTTCTCCACCATCTGCGCGATGCGACGCTCGACGGTGTCGATCGTCACACCCTTCAGGCCGAGGTCGAGCGCCGTCTTCGAGACGAGATTTACGTTGAAGGCCGCCTCTCGCTCCGAGAGGATTCGGATGGCCGATGCAACCGTGAGTTGGGTTCGTGCCTCGGCCGGCGATTGGGTCACGCGCGCGAGCGCGCTGTCGACCAGCGGATCGTGCGGGCGAAGGAAGGTGCCGATCTTTTCACGCGCACCGCTGATGGCGTCGCTAACCGCGCGGAATCCTCGTTCCAATTTGCTGTCGGCGAGCGAGTGACCCGCGCGCGCTACGGCGGAGGCAACCAGTCCCTTGCCGTCGAATCCGAGCGCTGCCGCCTTGTCGATCCAATCCTTCTGCAGGCCGTCGCGATCCTCGACGTTCAGTTTCGGATCGCGCGTATTGGCCGTGACGGCGAGGCGTCCCTTGGGGGACACAATGCCGAGTTCGGCTGCCTTTTCGAGGATCTGTTCACGGCGCTGGCTGAACGCCTCGAGGACCGCCTTTGGCACCCCGGAAATCTCGAAGGTGCCGTGCTTGCCCTTGGCATCGATCTGGTAGCCCAGCTTCTCCAGACCATCCCGCAGAAAGGCGTGATAGATCGAGCCGATCGTGGTGTTGCTGCTCCAGATCTTGTCGGCATGAAGCGCCTGCCATTTGCCGTCCGGCATCTTCGTGAGGTTGGCAATGACGGCATGGATATGCGCCTGGGGATCGAGCGCGCGGCTCGTGTCGTGCTGGAAGAGCGCGTAGACGAGATTGCCGGTCTGCACCGGCACCTTGCGGCCCTCGACATCCTTGCGGCCTTCGGCGAGGTTTTTCTCGACCCATGCCATCGTCTTGCGGACAGCCGCCATGTTGGCGTCGAGCACCCGCTTGTCGCCAGCGATATAGGCCATCACCGATGCCGACTTGGGCATGGAGAATGTGAGGTCCACGCCAGCACGCCGGTTCTCGACCTGGGCGACCCCTTCGCCATCGGGGAGAATGCCGTTCAGGATTCCTTCGAAGGCGTCCTTTGATACCTCGCCTTGCAGGCCGAGCGCATCGGCGCCCTCGCCCGCCCACATGCTGACTTCGGAAGACCCGTCGGCGGTATAATAATTGTCCTTGAAGTCGTCCTTGGCGAAGTAGTTCGCAGCACCGGATGCGGAGCGGACGGAGGCAACCGAGAGCATGGGCTAGATCCCCATGTCCATGCTGTCGTCGTCTCGGCCGGGGGCTACGCCCAAGCGCAGTTCGACGAGGGTCTGATCCTCGACCTGAGGCGCGCGCTGGGCGTCGCGGCCGTCGCGCCGATCATCACGATCGCGCGGGGCCATCGTCTGCTCCTCGCCATTGTTGCGCGACGCCTGCGCCTTGTGAGCGGCGTGAGTGGCCGGGGACGATTGTTCATCGGACGTGTCACTGCGCTGGGATGCCCGGCGAGCGGTTTCCGTATTCTCCTCCTCATGCTGGTCGGACAGGATTCGCGCCGCCATTTCCTTCGCGACGTTGGTGACTTCCACCACCTCCTCCACGATCTGCTGCGCGCCATCACGCCCGCCTGCTTCGCCGCCGTCCCCGCCAAAGACTTCCTCTCCGCGCCTGGACCGGACGGGCTGCAAATTGGGCCGCGGAATGAAACCCTCGGCGACCTGGGGATAGTCTTTCCATTCGAGCAATATGGGGGCCGCAGGAAAGCCGTCGGGGAATTTCACGAAGCCGTGCATCGACGGCAGGTTCGTGATGTCGTCGGCGATGACGAGGGGCTCGACCTGCTTGCGCGGGGTCAGGGTCGAGGCATCGCGGGTGTTGTTGTAGCCATAGCTATACGCCTCATCCATCTGGCGCACTTCGCGGTTGCCGATATAGCGGGCGCACTGCTCCGCAGTGTCGAGATCGGCGGTCGCGAGGATTAGCTTGGAGCGGGCGAGCGAGGCGAGATTGCGGGCACCCTGTTCGCCGTAAACCTCGACCAGTTTTTCGAAGCTGTGGATCCCGAGGATCATCGCGCCGCCGAAGGCACGAGCGGTCTGCAGGCCGTTCTCGATCGCGGGCAGTTTATGGAGTGCGCCCAGCTCATCGAACATGAACCAGGTGCGCAGCGAGCGGGTGCGCGGCATGGTCATGAGGCGGTTTATGCAAAGGTCCATCCAGAGCGTCAGCAGCGCCCGGTTCATCGCCAGATCGACGTAATTCGACGTGATGAACAGGATGCTGCCGGGCTTCTTGTCGCGGGTGATCCAGTCGCGGATCGAGAAGGGTTCGCCGTCGTCGGGCAGGAAGCGGAGAACCTGCGCGTTGGTGTTGAACACGGCGCGGATCGATTCCGCCATGCGGGCGGCTTCAGGGGCTGTCAGCGGGTCGGCGATGGTGTTGGCGAGGAAGCGGTGGACGCGCTTCAGATCGGCGGTCATCAGATTCTCTGACAGTGCGAGATTGGTGGTCTGTCCGCGCTCCTGCAGACGGATGCACATCTCGATGAACAGGGTCCGCGCGGCGAGCGCCCAGAAGGGTTCCGACGATCCGCCATCGGAGGGGATCAGGGCAGCGGCCGCGGCCGTAAATTCGCTATGGGTGCGGCAGTCGTTGAAGATCGACCAGGCCGGGCATCGCAGGTCCATGGGATTGAGGATCGTATCGCGCGCCGGGTCGTAAAAGGCTTCGACATAGGCGCCCGTGAGATCGAAGATGACGGCGGTGTCCTGGCGGTCGCGCATCTGCCGGACTAGGCTGCGCAGCTCGGTGGTCTTGCCCGAGCCGGTGGTCCCGATCAGCATCGTGTGCGACTGCTCCATCCGGTGCGGATAGGGGATGCCGGCGAGCGTGTAGGGATGATGGATGCCGGCCGCTTTGCGCTCCGCGAACGGGAGTTGCAGAACCTTGGCCGGTGACATGCCGGGGAAGTGCTGGCGGGCTTCCTCTTCGTACTTGGCGAAATTGTGCTGGCTGACCTCGGAATAGAGGATGTCGCGTGTCACCAGCATCGCCCCGCGCTCATGCCGTTCCTGCAGGATGCGCCTGCCCCGGCCCCGGGAGATATCGACGAACCAGATCGACAGCGGGATGGTCAGGAAAACCGAAACGAGGAAGGCTCCGAGCAACGCGCGCACGGCGACGGACCAGGCCTGCTGGACTTCGGGAATCTGCTGGACGACGGCCATGATTGTCCGAAGGATCTCACCGCTGGGCAGCGTGACGTTGACGCGCTTGTTGGGATCGAGAGCGATCCAGTCCCAGAGCATCGCGTAGAGCTTCATGCAGACGAGCTGGAAGCCATGTTCGTCGAGCTTCAGCGACAGGATGATGAACCACGCCGCGAGGAAGGCGAAGAACCAGACGATGACGGGGAGTTTCGCGCCCGAAAACCACATCAGCATCTCATGGGTGAGAAGCTGGCTGCCGCGGGTGAAATTGCCCGAGTTGCGCTGGACCTGACCGCGCGCCGAATGGTGGGTCAGCGGGATGTTCTGCCCGTTCGAGCGGATGTCCTTACCCGCCATGATATTGCACCAGGCGCTTGTCGGTTTCGGCGATGATCCGGTCGCGAAACTCGGGGAATTGCTCGCGGATGATGATGTCGAGCGCGAGTTGCTGGAACTCGCTGATCCGCGCCAATCGGCGCTGGCTGGCGGTGATGAGATCGGCCGACGTCAGGAAGGCATCGACGGCGCTCCTGATTAGTTCGGATGGGCTACAATCGCGCTCGGCCGCGATAGCGACGACACGATTGAAGTTCTCACGATCGAGCCGGACCGTGCAATGCTTGAAAGCGGTGGTCAAACCAAGCCTCCTAGCAGGGAGGCTGGCGGGGTCTCAAAAAGTGATCCGCTTATAGCGTGGGTCGGACTGCGGGGCAAGAAAATCCGAGAAGGCGAAAACGGCGTGTTCGCTTGTGGCACACTCAAGTCTTTGGAATTGCTAGATATTAGAGTCAGCCAAAACGTGTCCCACAACGTGCCACAGGTCATTTAGTCGGTAACTGTTTGTAAAATATAAGAAAAGACATGCACGCCAGTGCGTAAGGTGTGCTCCCAATCCTCAGAGATTGATCCTCTACCCTGGGTCGTCTGCTGGCGTTTCTGGACGAGGGTCGTTTCCGGGCCCGGCGGGGTTCAAAGCCGTCCTTTGGACGGAACCGGCCAAAGGCCCGGCGATGCTTCAGCATCGTTGGAATGCCGGTGGCGGGCGAATGATTCCGGGTTCGACCGGGCAGGATGCGAGCGAAGCGATGCCATCCCAGCGCGCTTGGGGCGAAGACCCAGCGAGCCCATCGACGGTGGCCCTGGCCACCGTCGGACGGCAGGGGATCGTTACCCCACCGGGCGGAGACAACGCGCCAGCGTTGGCTCCGTGAGCTTGGTCGGCGGCGGCCCGAAGGGGCGTCGGCGGCCTAGCGAATAGAGCCCCGGTCGGCGGGCCGAAGGACCGCCGAGCCGCCAAGCTCAACTGCATCTTTCGGCCATCCAGATCAGCGGTTATAGTGTCAGCGTTCATAGCCCGATCAGCGTGAACCAAGAGGCCCCTATGGCACGCACATTGGAACAGGAAAGAGCGGCGCTCGAAGAGGACGCACGCAAGCTGGAAGAACGTCGAAAGAAGCTACTGGAGAAAGAGCGAGAGCAGGCGATTGCGACCGTCGACAAGTCGGGGCTGCTGACGCTCGAAGCCAAGCGACTTGGCGGCCTGATCGAGCGGATCAGGAAGCTGGGAATCGAAGAAGTCGAGAAGCGACTGGCGGCTTGAGGGTCCCGCCGCGACGTTTGTCGCGGCACGGGCATGAGGGGCTCGATGCCCCTCATGCCCGTAGTCCCAGGCAGCAAAAAAGGGGAGAGGCGCGAGGCCCCTCCCCTGTCGTTTCAGATCTCGTCGTCCATCTTGCCGGGAACCGTGTGGACCACCCGGTCGATGAGCTGGGCCGGCAGTGCGCCATAGTCGCCTTCGTCGATTGTGATGTAGCCGATTTCCTCGTCCTCGATGACATGCTGGTCGAAGAAGCTGTGGAGAGCGCGGCGTTCGGCGCATGCGACGGCGGCGAGGTAAGCGGCGGTGTCGTATCCGGCGTTGGTCGAAGTGATCTGCATGTGAGCCTCCTGCTGTCTTGAATGACAGAGGATTGGCCGTCGTTGAGGGTGGCGCCGGGTCAGGGACGCGGGCGCAGCCCGCGCCGCGAAGCGGGGAGTGGGGGTGCCGATTTTGTCGTGGTTGGAGTGGAGCGAAGCGGAGCGGAGGCCACGGCAAAATTGGGGGCACCGCTCATCCTTGACGCGGCGTCGCCCTCAACGACATCCTGGGAAGTCTGTGAGAGATTTTATTCCTCTGAGGTTGGGGGTGGTTACCCGGCCGCCAGGCTCTGGCGCAGAAGGGTTTCGAGATGCTCGGCGGCGCGTTGGTGGAGCACGCTGCTGTCGCTCGTCAACTTCTCACCCGAGGGCATCCGGCCGCTTTCGACCGAATCCCTCAGCAGGTTGATGGCCGCGCGAAATGCGATCTCGTCTTCGCTCATGCTGCTCTCTCTGGTTGGTGCGCATCGCAATCACTAGCGCATTGGGATTGATCGCGTAACCGGCGGCAGGCGATCTGCCCGTCAAAGGCGAAAGGGGTCGCCAGCGAACCGACGCCCCCGTCCCGGCCGTCACCCATCACGAAACGCGGTGGAGCCAGGCCCATCCCAGTCGGCTCGTCATTCATAAACGCCCAGGGCGGTGAGGCGCTCCGTTTCGAGGTACGAGATGATCTCGTAGTCGTCGCTTTTCCAACGATAGTCGCCGTTGGAGATGTCGCCCAAAGTGGCCCAGCTGCCGTCGGGCCAGAGCGCCACGTCGTCGCAGCAGCGTGTTGATTCGATGGTCATCATATCCTCCATTCATAAGGGACTGGTGCCCGGTCATGCGCGGCGCGTCCGGGGCAAGGACCGCACGCTTGCGGGCGGCCGCCCGGCGGGGAGCGGGGGAGCCGATTTTGCCGTGTGCGAGCGTAGCGAGGCGACGGTCAAAATTGGGGGAACCGCTCATCCTTGCGGCGGGCGCGGGGCGCATGACATCATGGGAAGCTTGGGGAAGCTAGGCCCATTCGAGGCGGGAGGTTTCGTCGGAATCGGCCGTGGCGAGAAGCCGGTCGAGCCGCTCGACATAATCGGTGAGGCCCTCGGCCGCGATGCGACGTTTTATGGCGGGATTGGCGAGACGCTTGCGCATCGCGGCGATGCCGATCTCACCGACGCTGTCGGGATTGAGGCCGAGGCTTTCGAGCAACGCGAACGCGTTGCCGGAGGCGAGGTCGAGTTCGACGCCGAGATCCGAAGTGAGCGCGACACGCATGTTGATCGTGCCGGCGCCCTCGTCGCGGTAGACGCTGACGCGGCGGACACGGAACTGGGCCTCCTCGAGGACGCTGATCACCGCGGTGTCGAAGTCGAAGATGCGCGCTACGCTGGCGAGCGCCAGCGGGCAGACGCGTGCCTCGAACCTGTAGGACAGGAACGCGTCGTCTGCCGCATCCGGGGCGAGCAGGACGGTGTTGGCACGGATGCTTTCCGCGCGCAGGAGCGTCCGAAAGGCCGCGAGCTGGCGGGCGGTGATGACGGCGATCGGACCTTGGTGATTGTCGGCGTCGGTGGCGATGCGAAACACGATGGACATCTTGTCCTCCCTCGTTGAACCGCTTGGCCGATCCCCCTCCCCTTTTGGCGCGGCGCAGACGCCGCGTCCGATGGGTGCGAAGCCGACCGGAACGGTCAGGCCGCGCGGCGCGACGGGGCTCGATGCCCCAGAGCGCCGCATTCCCAACGCAAGAAAAGTAGAGAGGCCCCGGCCTGAGCCGGAGCCTCTCCGAAGGGCTCACGCCCGCCGTTCGATCCGCTGCTGCGAGAGCTTGACGATGTGCAGCGGAACCCCGGCTTGCCGGAGCTTCTGGGCGAGGTTCATCTGGATGCCCGAGCCTTCGCAGATGACCGCTTCGACCGGCTTGAGACCAAGGATGCGGTCGTTTCGGACGAAGGCTGCCCGGTTGCCCTGGCTGCGGTCGAGGCGGAACTGGATGACCTTCACACCGCGCGACGCTGCCCAAGCGTGGGCGACGGCATCACAACCTTTCGACTGTGCGGTGGTGGCGAGGATCATCTCGGGGATGCGGGCCTTGATGGTGTCGAGACCGTTCCAGAGCAGGTCGCCATCCTCCCAGGCCTGACCGCCGGAGAAGGCGACGACGGGACCCTCGGGCGCGAACTGCTCGCGACGCTCCCGGGCGCGGGAGGCGAGATAGTCGCGGGCGTCGATCATAGAGGCGTTGAGCGCGCTCGACACCCGGCTGCCACGCACCGGCGAGAAGGGCTTCCCGGTCTCGACGCGGTACATTTCGGCGGCATGGTCGCGCATGCACTCCATTGACTCTCGGCATCCCTGCAGCGTCTGGCAGAGGAGCTGGGTGTCCTCCAGCTCGGTCGCGTAGATCTCCGACGGATCATAGGCGCGGGCGAGTTCGCCCAGCTTCTTGGCTGCATCGTCCTCGCGGCCTTCGATGCGCTTGGCGACGACGTGGAAGCTGTTGGCGAAACCCCAGACGAGGTCAGTCGCAAACGGCTCCATGCGCGTATCGCGCAGCACGTCGAACATGGTCTGCATCATCATCTCGACGGCGGCCCGCACCTGCTCCGGATCGGGCATGTCGAGCGCTTCCGGCGCATCGACGATGCTGAGCTTCGCCATCTCGCTATGCTCGATGAACGCGCCCTCGTAGGTTTCGGTCAGATCCTCGTTCACGCGCGCTGCCGCGATGTGGCTGGCAAGATCGGCGAAGTTGTTGAAAGAAGTCATCATAGCCTCCGAACAAGTCGATCTCTCATCCGGGATTGGATGAAAGATGAAATCACATCGGATGAGCTGGCGGGCTTTTGTCAGGGACGCGGGGCTTGTCCCCGCGCCGCGCAGCGGGGCGTGGGGGAGCCGATTTTCTTGGGTCCGTAAGCGGAGCGAAGCGAAAGTGACGGGCCCATGAAAATTGGGGGAACCGCGCATCCTTGCACAAAAGGCCAGAGGCTCATCAGACTATGGCGATGAAGCTTGTCTGATACCGAGATGTTAGAGAGAGAATTCGATTTGCCCCGGCCGCGCTGCGGGCGGGTTAACAGCAAATCGGCTCTAGCTGTTCTGGTCGGAAACGCTGGAGCATTCCCCCAAAGGGACTGTCAGGTGAGAAGTCGCAGATACGTATCAAGGTACGGTTCGTACCAAAGTGTCGATCACAGTTACCGCCGCTCGCATGCCCGAGCGAATCCTCGGTCTGTCTGTGTTATGGTCGGAGTCGCGACAAGTGCCATGGCCGCCGAGCCCGGGATCGTTCGGACAGACCACCTGTCGAAACCGCTGCGCCACGAGGTCAGTTATGAACGAGGAAATGATCCGCGAGGCGGCGCGCGCGCTCGCAGCCAGGCTCAAGCACTTGTTGGATGAAAGCCTGGCAGGTGAGATCCGGCTGACCCGGGACGAGGCCGTGCTTGCGCAGGGTTTTGCGGAAAGCGTTGCGGACCTGCTGTCCCCCTCGATCGGCGGAAAATAGGATGGCAGAAGGCTTGCGTGATGATCGGGAGGACGGCGCGACGCATATCGCCGGGATCTCCGAAGATGGCATCTCGGTGGTGATTGATGGCGAGCAGCGCCTCATCGGCTGGTCGGCGGTCTCCGGCATCACCAGCGCTGTGTCGAAGCGCGACGACGACATGGTTTTCGTCGCGATTACGATCGACGCCGCGGATGGCGAGCGCTGCCTTCTCGTTGCCCAAGATGATCCGATATGGACCGAACTGGTCGAACTGCTCCATCTTTGCCTGCCCGTCGCACCTTTGGACGCGTGGGCAGCGGGAACAGCGGCGTTTCCTGGTGCCTACACGCTGTACCGGCGCCCGATCGTCGGACGATAGGGGCGGCGCCTGAGCGCCGCCCGATCGATCAGAAGAAATCGATCTTGTCGGCGATGATTTCGCAGCCATAGCGAGTGACCCCGTCGCGGTCCTCCCAGCTCGAATAGTGGAGCCGGCCGGTGATCGCGACGACGTTGCCCTTCTCACGGGTGGCGGCGCCTTTGCCGAGCCCATTGAAGCAGGTGACCTTGTGAAACTCGGTCTCCTTGGCGGTGTAGCCGGTGGCCTCGTCGACATAGGTCTTGCCGTCCTTGAGCTTGACGCGGTCGGTGGCGACGATGAGGGTGGTGACGGTGCCGCGGGTTTCGGGATCCTTGGCGACCCGGCCGGTGATGTTGACGTTGTTCATGGCGGTGCTCCTTGGTTGGTCCGACGGCCTTCCCGCCGGTGACACCGAAAGAGCGGCGTGCGGTGTCGCATCGCACTGGAGCGCAAGCGGAGGGGAACCCGCGTAAGGGAGCTGGCGCGGGCAGCCGCGTAGCGGCAACACGGGCGACCGTAAGCGGGTTGCGATGCGACGCCGTCTCGCCGCAGGTGTCACAGGAAAGGCGAAGGGAGGTCGGTGGACCAATCAGGAGATCAGGCGCCTTGGACGTCCAACCTGAGCGGTGGTGCCGGGCGATGGTCTGAAACCCGCGGGCATCGCGATCCGTGTTCGCCTGCCCATCGGCGTGAGGCCGGAGGTCATCCGCCGACGTGTGGCGACACCGCCTGGAGAGAGGAACACGGGCAATGGCAAGGGCGCGGTAGGCGCGTTCCGAGAGCGGCACGGGTGCGATCGCGGCGCCGCCTGGGCGACAGGTTGGTCGCGGTGGCGGCCCACCGATGCCGGATGGCCCATCCTGATAGACGCTGGGCGATAGGCAGGAGCAGCGCCGTCCCTTGCGTCAGAGCAATTGGTGGCAGCGGCAAGGGGCCAAGCGATTGCGCAAACGACGGGGCTTTGCCCCGTCAATCTCTGGAGAGCGGCTTTATATGGAGGCAGGCATCCAGTGCGGTGGCAAAGAAGCCCGGCGTGCAACGACCGAAGAGGAAGCTACCGGTCTTGTCGATCGGTCGCAGATCATGGCCGACCCATTCGAAGGCGTTGAGTTCGCCGGGGACCAGGCTCGAGCCGGTGTTGCCACCCAACCCCATCGCCGAGGCGACAGGCGCCGGGATGGCGAGCGAGGATGCTGGTTTGTCGTCACCTTTCGTGGTGAGCGGCATGACGGTGACGCGGCGGCCGACGACGGCCTCACCATTACCGGGCGGGCCTTGACGCCCTCGTCGCGGCCCGCCTGCGCTTCACGGGCGAAAAGGAAGACGTAGTTCAGAACGTCGCCGCGTCTCGGCAGCGGGGTCGAGTTCGTCGTCCCACTTGTCGGCGGCGATTTCTGCGGCGCTTGGCCGGGCAGCTTCAAGGTGGGCCTTTTGCTCATCGGTCATCGTCTCAGGGGTTATGACCTCGCGATAGCCGTGGAGGGCTTCCAGCGCATGTTCCAGAAACTCCATGCTGACGATCGCAGCGCGTGGCCGCTGATGTTTTTGCAGGATCACCGGTTCGCGCTGGCAGTCATCGACGATCTGGCCGAGGCGGTTATGGGCGTCGGTCAGTTTGACCGCGGTGAAGTGGTCGAAGTTCCTTTCGGGCTCAGCAGATGCCATGTCCATGTCTCCTGGCCGCCTCATTGGTGTCGATCGCTGTGACCCCACAGCCAGAATCGCACAGACATCTCGGCGCGGCGCAATTTATATAAAATAGCCATTCTGGAAAGAATGGCAAGTTCTCGCTGGTCCGGCATGAACGCCCTATCGCCACGGGCATGCGATCACGAGGTAGTGATCGATAGGCTGCCCGGGGTCGTCTCCCGGCGCTTCCGCCGCAAGGCGCTCTTCGAGATGGCAGACATAGAGCCGAGCGTCCGCGAGATCGCCCATAATATGGTCGTCGCCCATGGATGTTTCGCGCGCAAATTGATCGCCCAGGGCGGTCCAGTCGAGAGCCTCGAGGAACCGCTGGCGGCGGACAGCGAAGCGTTCGAGGGCCGCATGGTCACGCAGCGCGCGTGCATAGAGATCAGCGAGAGCGAGGCGCATGTCATGTCCTCCGGTCAGGGGGCAGTGAAGAAAAGGCAGGGTCCGCCTCGCCGGGAGAGCGAAGCGAGCCCTGCAGGTGGCCGCGCGCCGTGGGACTAGACGCGCGGGAGGGTGGAGCGGAGAGGCGCGATCATTCGACCGGTTCAGGCGTGCGCTGGCGACGTTGGCGACGCCCGGAGGCGGGCTGGTCGCCGCCTGTGAAAGCGTCGTTGGCCGAAGATTCACCGAGGCCATCGGTGCCGGCGCCGGTGTTGGCGGGGACCTCCTCGCTGCCGGGGAGCGGCGGCAGGCCGTCATCGGCCGCGACCGAGTCGGTGGGGGCGTCACGGCGACGGGTCGGGCGCGACCAGACGATGTTGTACGAGCCGTCGTCCTGGCGGAAGGCGGAGATGTAGAGCGGCTTGTCGAGGCTCGGATCCTCGATCTTGCCGTTGAGGAACGTCTCGCCGGTCGCGTTGGACGCCAGT
>QFCS01002101.1_pt1 | contig 20512 bp, 16 predicted proteins | sample 3576561 | NCBI WGS metagenome assembly QFCS01 | reverse complement strand
TCGATTCCAACGTCAAGAAGGTGCAGCACCCGACCGGGGGCGTCGTGGGCGATCTGAGAGTGAAGGACGGCGACAGGGTGAAGAAGGGCGACATCGTTGTCCGGCTGGACGAGACGCAGGCGCGCACCAGTCTCGCCATCGTCACCAAGGCTCTGGACGAGATGGAGGCTCGCCAGGCGCGTCTGGAGGCCGAGCGCGACGGCGCCACCAAGGTGAAGTTCCCCGCGGACCTGGTGGCGCGGCGCAACGAACCCGAGGTCGATCAGATCATGAGCAGCGAGCAGCGCCTGTTCGAGCTGAGGCTCTCGGCGCGTGAGGGCCAGAAGGCGCAGCTCCAGGAGCAGATCGAGCAGCTTCGCCAGCAGATCACCGGCAACGACGAGCAGGTCGCGGCCAAGACGAAGGAGATCGACTGGAACCAGCAGGAGCTCAAGGGGGTACGCGAACTGTGGAAGCAAAATCTCGTGCCGTTCAGCCGCGTGACGGCGCTGGAGCGCGATTCCGCTCGGCTCCACGGCGAGCGCGGTGCGCTGACGGCGTCGATTGCCCAGGCCAGGGGACGCATCTCGGAAATCAATCTCAAGATCCTGCAGATCGACGAGGACCTGCGTACCGAGACCGGCAAGGAGTTGGCGGAGATCCGCGCGAAGAAGTCGGAGCTCATTGAACGTCGGGTTGCTGCGGAGGACCAGCTCAAGCGCATCGACCTCGTGGCACCGCAGGATGGCAAGATCTTCCAGCAGGCGGTGCACACGATCGGTGGCGTCATCCAGGCCGGCGAGGTCCTGATGCTGGTCGTGCCGGATGCCGACGACCTCATCATCGAGGCCAGGGTGGCCCCACAGGACGTCGACCAGATCCATATGGGCCAGCGGGCCGTGGTGCAGTTCGCCGCCTTCAATCGTCGCACCACGCCGGAGCTCATCGGTGAGGTGATCGGCATCGGTGCCGACGTCACGCAGGACGACCGTCGCAACGAGGCCTTTTATGCCGTGCGCGTCCGCATCTCCGACAAGGAGCTTGCCCGCCTCGACGGGTTGCAGCCCATGCCTGGCATGCCGGTCGAGGTCTTCATTCAGACCGCGCCTCGTACCGTGGTGTCCTATCTGACAAAGCCCCTTCGCGAACAGTTCGACCGCGCTTTCCGCGGGCGGTGAGCATCAATCGGCGTTGGCCTGCTTGCGGGCGGCGTCGGCCGTCTGCGTCTTCTTCCTGGATCGCGTCAGCAGCTTGAAGAACAGCGGCACGAACAGGATGGCGACGAAGGTTGCCGCGATCATGCCGCCGATCACGCCCGTACCGATCGAGTGGCGGCTGGCCGAGCCGGCGCCGGTACTGACGGCCAGGGGCATGACGCCGAGGATGAAGGCGAGAGACGTCATCACGATCGGCCGGAAGCGCAGCCGCGCGGCTTCCATCGCGGCATCGTAGACCGACAAACCCTGCTGGTGGCGCTGTGAGGCGAACTCGACGATCAGGATGGCGTTCTTGGCGGCCAGCCCGATCAGCGTCACGAGGCCGATCTGGAAGTAGACATCGTTGTCCAAGCCGCGCCACCAGATCGCGACAAGGGCGCCGAGCACGGCAAATGGGACGGCAGTCAGCACGGCAAGCGGTAGCGACCAGCGCTCGTACTGGGCGGCCAGGATGAGGAACACCATGACCAGGCCGAACCCGAAGCCGAGCGTACCCGTGCCCTGCGTCGCGAGTTCCTGGTAGGCGGAGCCGACCCAGCCGATCGAAAAGTCATTGGTCAGTGTCTTGGAGACGACGTCCCGCATGGCGGCGATCGCCTGACCCGATGAATAGCCAGGTGCCGGCCCACCCAGGATCTTGGCGGCCGGGAAGATGTTGAAGCGGTCGACCGTATCCGGGCCCAGGATGCGAGTGAAGGTGACGAGCTCGCTCAGGGGGACCATGGCACCGGAGTCAGAGCGCACGAAGATATGCCTCAGGTCGGCCGGCGATTCGCGGAAGTCGGCCTCCGATGACAGGCTGACGCGGTAGGTGCGGCCGAACAGCGAGAAGTCGTTGACATACAGGCTGCCGAACGAGCTCTGCATGGTATCGAAGATGGTGTTGATCGGGATGCCGAGCGCCCGTGCCTTGTCGCGGTCGACATCGGTTCGGTACTGCGGCACGGCTGTCGTGAAGGTGGTGCTGACGCCGCGCAGCTCGGGTCGCTGGTTGGCGGCGGCGACGACCTTGTTGGCCGCTTCAGACAGGCCGCTGAGCGATCCGCCAGAACGGTCCTGCAGGTACATCTCGAAGCCGCCGGTGACGCTGATGCCGAGGATCGGCGGTGGATTGAAGCCGACGACGATGCCGTCCTTGAAGTTGGCGTTGATGGCCGACAGCGCCGGCGCGACGTTGCGGGCATCCTGGCTGGGAGCGGTGCGCTGCGACCAGTCCTTGAGCGTCACGAAGGAGATGCCGGAATTCGTCTTGAGGGCGCGCGACAGCAGGTCGAAGCCGGAGAAGGTGACGACATGGGCGACTGCCGGGTTCTTCATCAAGGCGTTGGTCGCCTCCTTGGTGACCTCCCGGGTGCGGGCGATTGACGCCGCCGGCGGCAGCATCGTCACCATGAAGACGTAGCCCTGGTCCTCGGCCGGCACGAGGCTGCTCGGGATTCGCTGGAACAGCGTCCATACAAGCCCAAGGACGACGGCGAAGCCTACCAGCCCCAAGGTCGCACGGCGCAACAGGAAGCCGACGCCGCCCGCGTAGCGGTCGGTCAGCCAGGTGAAAGCGCGGTTGAAGCGCACGAACGGTGCCCACGGCTCGCCATGCACGGGTTTGAGGAGAAGCGCCGCCAGGGCCGGGGTGAGCGTCAGCGCCACGATACCCGAGATGACAACCGAGACGGCAATAGTGACGGCGAACTGCCGGTAGAGCTCACCGGCCAGGCCGCCGAGGAACGACACCGGGATGAATACCGCGCACAGAACCAGCACGATGGCGATGACCGGGCCCGTGACCTCCTGCATGGCCTGGATCGCGGCCTCGCGCGGCGGTTTACCTTGAGTCGACATGATGCGTTCGACGTTCTCGAGCACCACGATGGCGTCATCGACGACGATACCGATCGCGAGCACAAGGCCGAAGAGGGTCAGGAGGTTGATCGAGAAGCCCAGCAGGTACATGCCGGCGAAGGTACCGATGATCGAGACCGGAATGGCGAGTACCGGAATGAGCATCGCCCGGACGTTCTGCAGGAAGAGGAACACCACCAGCACGACCAGCGCGATCGCCTCGGCGAAGGTGATGGCCACCTCCTCAATCGAGACCTCGACGAAGCGCGTGGTGTCGAACGGAATGTCGTAGCGCAGCCCCACCGGAAAGCGCTGCGCAAGGCGCTGCATGGCCGCTTTGACTTCTGCCGCGACCTGGATGGCGTTGGCGCCGGGCTGCAGGTAGACGGCGATGGGCACCGCCGGTGCGCCGTTGAACGTTCCCGAAAAGCCATAGGTCAGCGCGCCGAGCTCGACGCGTGCCACATCCTTCAGCCGTAGTGCGCCGCCATTCTCCTCGGACCGGATGATGATGTCCTCGAACTGCGTGCGGTTGACCAGGCGAGGCGGCGTCGTCACCGAGTAGGTGAAGACCTGTGGCCGGCTCATGGGTTCCTCGCCGAAACGGCCGGCGGCGAATTGCTGGTTCTGCTCGCGCACCACGGCGGCGATGTCCGCCGGCGTGAGATTGTACTGGGCGAGCTTGTCGGGGCGTAGCCAGATGCGCATCGAGTAGTCCGACGCGCCGAACAGCGACGCATCACCCACGCCAGGCAGGCGGCGCAGCTCGTCGAGCACATTCACCAGGGCGTAGTTGCTGATGTAGATCGTGTCGTAGCGATTTTCAGGCGACGACATGGTGATGACCTGCAGGATCGAGGTCGATCGCTTCTGCACTACCAGCCCCTGGCGACTGACCTCGGCCGGGAGGAGCGGCAGGGCGCGCTGCACGCGGTTGTTGACGTTGATGGCGTTCTGGTCGGGATTGGTGCCGATCTCGAAGGTCACGGTCAGGCTCATCGTGCCTGAGCCGGTCGAGGTCGACTGCATGTAGATCATGCGCTCGACGCCGTTGATCTGCTGCTCGAGCGGCGCAGCAACGGTGGCGGCGATGGTCTCTGCGGTGGCGCCCGGATAGGTCGCCGAGACGACCACCTCGGGCGGGACGATCTGCGGATATTGCGAGATCGGCAGCACGCGCATGGCCACGAGGCCGGCCAGCACGATCACGATCGACAGGACCGACGCGAAGACCGGGCGGTCGATGAAGAATTTGGAGATCATTGCCTGCCGTCGCCTGCCGGTGCGGCAGGCTCCGCCGCCGGAGCCTTCACGGGCACCGGGACGACGACGTTGCCTGGCCGGACGCGGATGACACCGTCCACCACGATGCGGTCCCCGGATTGCAGTCCCTTGCGGACGATCCAGCCGTTTGGCAGCTCGCGGTACAGGCGCACCTGGCGGGCGCGTGCGACGTTGTCGGCCTCCACCAGATAGACGAAGGCGCCGAGGGGCCCCTGCGAGATCGCCATCTTCGGCACGACGATGGCATTGGGGAGTGTGATGCCTGTCATCTTGACGCGGACGAACTGACCGGGGAGCAGGGCTCGATCGCGATTGGGGAAGATCGCGCGGGTCAGGATGGTTCCGGTGCGCGGATCGACGGTGCGCGAGCGCGTGTCGACCGTGCCCGCTTGCGGATAAACGGCGCCGTCGCCGAACTGCAATTCGACCTTCACATGGTCGAGAAGCTCCTCCGGCGACTTGTCGATCTCCTGCAGCGCGCGAAGCTCACTGTCGGTGAAGGTGAAATTGACATAGGCTGGGTTGAGCTGGGTGATGGTCGTGAGCAGCGTCTGCTGCGCCTGTATCAACGTGCCCTCGGCCGGCGACACTAGGCTGGTGGGACCGGCGACCGGTGCCCTGATCGTGGTGAATTCGAGATTGAGCTTTGCGGTTCGGACATCGGCCTCGGTGGTCTGCAGGTTGGCACGCGCCTGATCGCGGCCGGCGATGGCATCTTCCAGCGCCTTCTGGGTAGCGACCTTCTGGGCGGCGAGACCTTGCTGGCGCTTGTAGTTCTCCTCGGCCTGGGTCAGCGCTGCCCTTGCCTGCGCCGCCTGCCCCTCCACGCGCGCCAGGGCGGCTTCGTAAGTCCGTGGATCGATGCGGAAGAGCACCTGGCCGACGTCGACGGTGGCACCTTCCTGGAATTCGCGCTTGAGCAGCACGCCGCTCACCTGGGAGCGGATTTCGACGACCCGGAACCCGGCGACGCGGCCCGAAAAGTCGAGCGGCAGGGCCACGTCGGTCGCCTTGAGCTCGACGACGCCGACTTCCGGTGGCGGCGGAGCAGCCACCACCGGTGCCGGTCTGGGCCTGCTCAGCCAGAAGGCCGCAGTTCCTGCGATCGCCACGACCACGACGAGCGCAGCGATCCGCCCCAGCCAACGTCGCGGCATCATCTGTTCACTTCCTTCCCACGCTCTGTACGTTTCGCTGATGGATTGGCGTTGCGGCACCCTCGTACTGCCCCAAGGGGCGCCGTAACGCTCCGCGAACCCAGCAGCTCAGAACATACACACTCTATGTCTGCAAGATGGCGTAGCACGTCAAACGCATTCGCAGCCCTGGGACGCCACGCCTGATCGCCGCCTTCTGACGCGCGGCTGGCACGCCGATTGCTCCCTCAGCGGCACCCCCGCAAGAGACAGGAGCGGTCGATGGATATCGGCGTTTTCATTCCGATCGGTAACAATGGCTGGCTGATCTCGACGACATCGCCGCAATACATGCCGACTTTCGAGCTGAACAAGCAGATCGTGCTGAAGGCGGAGCAGTACGGGCTCGATTTTGCCCTTTCCATGATCAAGCTCCGGGGATTCGGGGGGAAGAGCGAGTTCTGGGATCACAATCTCGAGTCCTTCACCCTCATGGCGGGCCTTGCTGCCGTCACCCAGCGTATCCAGCTCTACGCCTCGGTCGCCGTCCTCACCATCCCGCCGGCCATCGTTGCCCGGATGGCCTCGACCATCGATTCGATCTCTGGCGGCCGCTTCGGGGTCAACGTCGTCTCCGGCTGGGCGAAGATGGAGTACGAGCAGATGGGCATGTGGCCGGGTGAGGACTACTTCGCCAAGCGCTACGACTACAGCACCGAGTATGTGACCGTCCTGCGTGACCTCTGGGAAACCGGTACTTCCAACTTCAAGGGCGAATACTTCAAGATGGAGGACTGCAAGCTCTCGCCGCGCCCGCAGGCCGACATGAAGATCGTCTGTGCCGGGCAGAGCCCGCGCGGCATGGAGTTCGGCGCCACCTACGGCAACTTCAACTTCACCTTGGGCAAGGGCGTGAACACCCCAACGGCCCATGCCCCGACCAACGAGGCGATGATCGCCGCGGCCGCCAAGACCGGCCGCGATGTCGGCAACTATGTGCTGATGATGGTGATCGCCGACGAGACCGACGAGGCCGCCATGGCCAAGTGGAAGCACTACAACGAAGGCGCCGATCTCGATGCCATGGCTTGGCTGACGGGCGAGGCAAACGCCGACCCCAACGCGCCGGATGGCGGCACGGCAAAAGCCATCTCGGCTCCGGAGGGCGCCATCAACTTCAACATGGGGACCCTGGTCGGGTCCTACGCCTCGGTGGCCCGCATGCTCGACGAATGTGCGACGGTCCCCGGCACCAAGGGCATCATGCTGACCTTCGACGACTTCCTGATCGGCCTCGAACAGTTCGGCCAGCGCATCCAGCCGCTCATGAAGAGCCGGACCACGAAGCTCAAGCAGGTGGCCTAGGAGGCTCGGCCCCATGTCCTCCCCCATGTCCTCACCGACGACGCCTCCCTCCATGGATATCGGGGTCTTCATCCCGATCGGCAACAATGGCTGGCTGATCTCGACGACGTCGCCGCAATACATGCCGACCTTCGATCTCAACAAGCAGATCGTGCAGAGGGCGGAGCATTACGGGCTCGACTTCGCCCTCTCGATGATCAAACTGCGCGGCTTCGGCGGCAAGAGTGAGTTCTGGGACCACAACCTCGAATCCTTCACCCTGATGGCGGGTCTTGCGGCCGTCACTCAGCGCATTCAGCTTTATGCCTCAGTGGCAGTGCTGACCATCCCGCCGGCGATCGTCGCGCGCATGACTTCGACGATCGATTCGATCTCGGGTGGCCGGTTCGGTGTCAACATCGTCTCCGGCTGGGCCAAGGGCGAGTACGAGCAGATGGGCATGTGGCCGGGCGAGGCGCACTTCTCCAACCGCTACGACTACAGCACCGAATATGTCACCGTCATGCGTGAGCTGTGGGAGACCGGCACCTCGAATTTCAAGGGCCGGTACTTCCAGATGGAGGACTGCAGGCTTTCGCCGCGGCCGCAAACCTACGTCAAGATCGTCTGTGCCGGACAGAGTCCTCGTGGGATCGAGTTCGGGGCCGCCCATGGCGACTACAATTTCGTGGCCGCCAAGGGCGTGAACACGCCGACGGCGCATGCCGCGACCAACGAGGCGATGGCCGAGGCGGCCTCCAGGACCGGCCGCGACGTTGGCAACTATGTTCTGCTGATGGTCATTGCGGACGAGACCGACGAGGCCGCGATGGCCAAGTGGAAGCACTACAACGAAGGTGCAGACCTCGATGCGATGGCCTGGCTGGCTGGTCAGGCGAATGCCGACGACAAGGCGGCGGACAGCAGCACGGCCCGGCAGATGGCGGCGCCGACGGGCGCGGTGAACTTCAATATGGGAACGCTGGTGGGCTCCTACGCCACGGTCGCCCGCCTGCTCGACGAATGTGCCACCGTGCCGGCGACCAAGGGAATCATGCTCGTGTTCGACGACTTCCTGGTCGGCATCGAGCAGTTCGGCCAGCGCATTCAGCCCCTGATGAAGTGCCGCCAGGCCAAGCTGTCGGCCGCGGCGTAGTCTCTGGCCGCGCGCATTGGAGACGACGTGCGGTGCCTCAATTCGCCGGCGTGTACTGCTCCATGAAAGCCAGGACGTCGGCTACGGGCAGCACGTCGGCATACTTCAATGCCATATCGTATAGATTGGCGAAGTGCGGGCTCTCGTGCCGGTCCGCCACGCATTCCTCCGGCACGACGGTGCGATAGCCACGCGACAGGCTGTCGACCACGGTGGCGCGGACGCATCCCGACGTCGAGCCGCCAGTGACGATCACCGTGTCTACCCGGTGCCAGGTCAGGAGCGAACTCAGATTCGTCTCGAAGAAGGCGGAGGCCATGCGCTTGTTGATGACGATGTCGCTTGCCCGGTCGATCTCGCAGCGATCGTCGATCGCGGCACGGCGCGAGCCTTCCTTGATGTTCTGCAACGAATCCGGCGTGTCGGTACGCGTGCCCCAGACCCCGCAATCCTCGCCTGACGGCAGATAGGCGACATAGGTCCAGACAACCGGGCAGTGTCGCTGGCGAAACAGCCGCGCCAAGGCGTTGACATGTTCGATCTGGCGGGGGTCCGTCTCATACGCCGTCGTCGGAAATTCCTCCGGCCGGGTGTAGGCGTTCTGCAGATCGACGTTGACGAGAGCAGGCTTGCGCCCGAAGCCGAAGCGCGGCCGGCTGCGGCTCGACCTGACAATTTCGTAGAGCTCGCGCGCCGACTTGCTGGAAGTCTCCATCATCCTCAACGTGCTGTGGCCCGGACCGCGTCGGGCACTTGCGACTGCTGTGCGATCGGACCGTTGTCCAGCAGGTTCACGTCCGACGCCGACCACCGTGCCACGACCTTCTCGCCGATGTCGAGTGGAGCGGTGAAGAAGATGTCGTCAGCAACGTGCGCGACGAACTCCTCTTCGCTATCGGCGAGGTCGAGGGTGACCTTCACGTAGGAACCCTGATTCTCCAGCGTATGAACCTCACCCACGACGGCGTTGAGCCCGCTTTGCGGCTTGGCGCCCGGTGCCACCTTCTCGATGATGATGCGATCGCGGCGAATCGAGCCGGCCAGCGGCGAGCCCCGCATTGGGCGCATGTCACCGACCGGAATGGCATAGCGTGTGCCGCCCTTGCCGGCGACCGCGGCGACGCCGTTCATCGTGCTTTCGACGGAACCCTCGATGACGTTCTGTCCGCCGACGAAGCGGGCGACATAGCCGTTGCGCGGCGCCACGAAGATGTCGCGGGCTGACGCGGCCTGCTCGATGTGGCCCTGCGCCATGACGACGACCATGTCGGCCACGGCGATGGCTTCGAGCTGCGTATGGGTGACGTGCACGAAGGTGATTCCCAGCTCCTTCTGCACCCGTCGCAGCTCGCCGCGCATGCGTAGGCGCAGATATTCGTCGAGCGCCGACAACGGCTCGTCGAGCAGAAGGACCCGCGGGTTGGTGATCAGGGCACGGGCCAACGCCACGCGTTGCTGCTGGCCGCCGGAGAGCTGGGCGGGCAGGCGGTCGGCGAACTTCTCGAGCTGCACCTTGGCCAGCAGTTCGCGTGCCTGTGCGTGCCGATTGGAAAGCCCCACGCCGCGCATCTTGAGGGCGAAGGCCACGTTGTCGAGCACGCTACGATGAGGGAACAGCGCATAGCTCTGGAACATCATGGCAGTGCCGCGCTGCACCTGCGGCACGCCGATCACCGACTGGCCGCCGATTCGGACGTCGCCGCTGGTTGGCTTCTCGTGGCCGGCGATCATGCGCAGGATCGTCGTCTTGCCGCAGCCGGATGGGCCCAGCAGACAGCAATAGGCGCCGTGCGGGATGGTCAGGCTGAGATCTCGTACCGCCGTCGTCTCGCCGTAACGCTTGGTGACTCCGACGACGGCGACCTCGCCGTTGCCGCTGGCAGGGGCTTCGGTGGTGGCTAAGGGCTTTGCCATGGGCTACTCCGTACGCGCACCGGCGGCGCGCCGGCGTTGGACGATGGCGATCGAGCCGAGCGCCACGACGATGGCCAGGAAGGACACGATCGTCGTGACGGCACCGACCGCATAGAGGGTGGGGGAGGTGACGTTGGTCGTCATCGCCCAGATCTCGAGCGGCAGGGTGTTCTTGGCTCCGGCAGCGAGCGCAGTGCGGGCGATCTCGTCGTAGGACAGCGTAAAGCCGAACAGGGCAACGCCGATGATGCCGGGCAGCAGGATCGGCAGCGTCACCTCGCGCACCTTCTGCCAGTTGGTCGCGCCGAGGTCGGTCGCCGCCTCCTCGTAGGCACGATTGAAGCGACCCAGCACGGCGAACATGATCAGCAGGCCGAAAGGCAGCGTCCAGGTGAGCTGGGCTCCGAGCCCCGTCGTGAACCATTCGGTTGGCAGCCCGAGCAGCCGGAAGGCGAGGGCTATGCCCAGCCCGACGAACAGGCCGGGCATGATCAGGCTGGCGATGGCAAGGTAGAAGGCGAAGGCCGAGCCGCGGAAGCGTCGCCGGAAGGCCAAGCCGGCCAGCACCGACAGCAGCACGGTGACCACGGCAACGATGGCGGCCAGGCTGATCGACCGTACGAACGAGCCGGCGATGTCGCCGACACGGGTCTGCGAGACCAGCGCGGTGAACCAGTGCAGCGACACGCCGTTCAGGGGGAACGTCATGCCGCCGTTGGGTCCTTGGAAGGACAGGATGTAGATCACGATCATCGGTCCGTAGAGGAACATCACGAACAGCGTGAAGAACGTGGCGAAGGCGTAGAACGTCCAGGGGCGAGAGTCGTCCGAGCCATGCATGTCCGCCTCCTCAGCCTGCGAGTTCTTTGCGCACGTCGACCAGCCGCAGGATCCCGGCGACCATCAGGGTAACGATGATGACCATGATCACCGCGCTGGCGGCGGCTGGTGGATACTGAAGTGCCGCCACTTCGTTCTGCAGCGCCGAGACGACCGACGCGCTCTGGCCGCCGCTCATGGTGCGCACGACGAAGGAGTCGCCCATCACCAGGGTGATGACGAAGATCGAGCCCAGCGCGATGCCCGTCCGTGACAGCGGCAGCACGATCTCGGCCACGACCCGGAAGCGGCCAGCACCGGCGTCGCGCGCCGCTTCGAGCAGGCTCTTGTCGATGCGGGCCATGGAATTGAAGATCGGAACCACCATGAACAGCGTGAACAGGTGGACGTACGCCACGATCACCGCGAAATCCGAGAACAGGAGGAACTCGAGCGGCTGGTCGACGATACCGGCGCCCTGGAGGGCCTGGTTGAACAGCCCGTTGCGGCCCAGGAACGGGATCCACGAGATCATGCGGATGATGTTCGAGGTGAGGAACGGCACCGTGCACAGCAGGAACAGGCCGATCTGCCAGAGCAGGCTGCGGACGTGGAAAACCAGGAAGAAGGCGATGTTGAAACCCAGAACCAGGGTGACCAACCACACGATGAAGGCGAACTTCAGCGAGCTGGCATAGAGCCTGAACGTGACTTCCGAGCGGAAGAGGTCGATGTAGTTGTCGAGGATGAAGGCCGGAATGATCTCCGTCCGGCTGAAGTCGAAGAAGCTGACGGCCAGCACCACCAGCATGGGCAGGCCGAAAAACAGCAGCAACACGATGACGAGGGGCGACACCTGCAGCCACGACGCCCGTTCGCCGCTGTTGTCTGCCGGTACCGCTGGCGTTCGGACGGGCGTCGCGAGGACGCCTGCCGCTTGGTCGATGCTTGCCATGCGCGGACTTCGATCAGGAGGACACGAATTCGTTCCAGCGGCGCGTCAGGTAGCGGTCTTCGTCCATGACCGTATTCCAGCACGCGATGTTGCCCATGCGGTCCCAGATCGCGCCGCCGTCGCGGGTGGATCCCTTCTTCTCCATCAGGTTGCCGTAGGGATCCTTGATGTCGACCGCGGCCGGCTTGCCGTCGTACCAGTAGTCCCATTCCTCGGGGGTCAGGAATTTCTTGGCGGTCGCCGGCACCGCCGAGTAATAGCCCTGCTTGGCGATGAAGCCGCCCTGCCAGCCCGAATTGAACCAGTTCATGTACTCGTAGGCGCAATCGAGCTTCAGGCCGCTGAGGTGCGCCATCGGCGCAAGGCCGACGAACCAGCCTCGATAGCCTTCCTTGAGCGGTACGTAGTAACAGTCGATGCCACGCGAACGCACTGCGGTGACCGCCGGCGACCACATCGACTGGATCACCACCTCGCCCGAGGCCATCAGGTTCACCGACTGGTCGAAAGTGCTCCAGAAGGAGCGGAAATGGCCCCCTTTCTTGAGATCGATCATGATCTTGATAGTCTTGTCGATCTCGTCCTTCGTCATGTTGCCCTTGTCGGCGTACTTGAAGTCGCCGCGCGCCTCGAGCGCCATTGCGACGTCCATCACGCCGACCGGCGCATAGTCGACCAGGGCCGTCTTGCCCTTGAACTTGGGATCGAGCAGGTCCTTCCAGCTCGTGACCTTGTCGCGACCGCCGACAAGATCCGGCCGGATGCCCAGCGTGTCGGCGTTGTAGATCGTCGGAATCATCGTGAGAAACTCGGTCGGCTTGCCCGCGAGCTTCTTGCCGTCCTTGTCGGCGTAGAACATCGCTTCTATCGGCGCGAGGCCCTGCGTCGATGCCATCTTCCCGTTGGGATACGCCCCCTTGGTGAACAGCGGAACCGTCTCACCCCAGAGCTTGTATTTTGCGACCGGAACCGACGCGAGCACGCCCTTGCCCACCAGGTAGGGCAGCTTGGTGCTGTCGATGTTGTTGATGTCGATCGTGTTCGGCTGGGTCAACGATCGGTTGAGCTGGACATCGTCGGTGATGGCCTGCATCACCACCTTGAAACCGAGATCCTTGGACGCCTGGTCGCCGATCTCCTTGATCGCGGCGTACGAACCGCCCGCGTGGACCAGCGTGATGTCCTTGGCATTCTGCGCCCACACCGTGGGAAATCCGCCCAGTGCGGCGGTGGCGCTGCCGGCTGCGGCGCCTTTGAGCAGGGAACGACGAGCGAGTTTCTTGCCGGTCTTGGAAGAGTTGCGGATCATCTGCCACCCCTTTTGACGCCAACCAGAAGCTTGGTTGTGAAAATATTTCGCAAGAAGCATGCCACGCTTTTGCAGGCGCAATGCTGAACTTATGGCCGTCTCCTGTGACCGGCTCTTGATCTGATGTTGTGCGACCTGCCTCCGCGACCGGCAGTGTTCGCGGTCCGGGTTTTGCATCTGGCCGTTGTGAGGCAACCAGCAGAGGAGGCGGAGTACATGGAGATCGGTGTCTTCATCCCGATTGGGAGCAACGGCTGGCTGATATCGACGACTTCTCCGCAATACAAACCGAGCTTTGCGTTGAATCGTGACGTCGCTCTCAACGCGGAGCGCTACGGCCTCGATTTCGTGCTGTCGATGATCAAGCTGCGGGGCTTCGGCGGAAAGAGCGAGTTCTGGGACCACAACCTCGATTCGTTCACGCTCATGGCTGGCCTCGCTGCCGTGACATCGCGCATCCGGCTCTATGCCACGGTGCCAACTCTCGCGGTGCCGCCGGCGATCGCGGCCCGCATGTGCTCGACCATCGATTCGATTTCCAATGGGCGTTTCGGGCTGAACGTGATCACCGGCTGGCAGCGCCCGGAATATTCCCAGATGGGCATCTGGCCGGGTGACGAGTATTTCGGCCATCGCTACCGCTATGCCGCCGAATACGTGACCATCCTGCGCGATCTTTGGGAGACCGGCGTCTCCGACCTCAAGGGTGAGTTCTTCACGATGGATGACTGTCGGCTGAGTCCGCGTCCGAAGGCTGACATGAAGATCATCTGCGCGGGGCAGAGCGACGCCGGCCTGGAGTTCACTGCGCGCTACGCCGACTACAATTTCTGCTTCGGCAAGGGCATCAATACACCGACTGCCTGCTCCGATACGGTCGCGCGCACGCAGGCCTTTGCCGAGAAGTCCGGCAGAATGGTCGCCTCCTACGCCCTGTTCATGGTCATCACCGGCGAAACCGACGCCGAGGCCGAAGCCAAGTGGGAACTCTACAAGCAGGGCGCTGACCTGGAGGCCCTGGCCTGGCTGGTCGAGCAGGCGACGGCCGACAAGAACCCGACCGGCGACAGCAACGTGCGCCACGCCATCGACCCGAGATCGATGGTCAACATCAACATCGGACTGCTGCTCGGCTCGCATGCCAAGGTGGCGAGGATGCTGGATGAGGTGGCCACCATTCCCGGCCTGGCGGGCGTGCTGCTCACTTTCGATGAGTTCATTTCGGGGACGGAGATCTTCGGCGAGCGCATCCAGCCACTGATGCAGTGCCGACGCCATGTGACCGCCCCGGCAAAGGTGGCGGCATGACCGCACCTGTCAGCTACTTTCCGCCGGAGGACCCTGCTGCACGCTACCTGCCGGCGCGTCCCGAACCGATCATGATCCGGCCGGCGGAAACAGCCCTGATCGTCGTCGACATGCAGAACGCCTATGCGTCGCCGGGCGGCTATATCGACCATGCGGGCTTCGACGTCTCTGGAGCGGCTCCCGTCATCGAGAAGATCTCGACGGCAGCGGCGGCGGCCCGGGCCGCCGGTATGCCGGTGATATTCTTCCAGAACGGCTGGGATCCGGATTATGTCGAAGCCGGCGGGCCGGGCTCACCCAACTGGCACAAGTCCAACGCCTTCAAGACCATGCGCAAGAAGCCGGAGCTCTACGGCAAGCTCCTGGCAAAGGGCAGCTGGGACTACGAACTGGTCGACGGCCTGCCGCCGCAGCCCGGTGACATGATCGTGCGGAAGCCGCGCTACAGCGCCTTCTTCAATACCAATCTCGACAGCCTGCTGCGGTCGCGCGGTATCCGCTCGCTGGTCTTCACGGGCATTGCAACAAACGTTTGTGTGGAATCCACGCTACGCGACAGCTTCCACCTGGAGTATTTCAGCGTCGTGCTGCACGACGCCACTCATCATGCAGGGCCGCCATTCATCCAGGAGGCGTCGCTCTACAACATCGAGACGTTCTTCGGCTGGGTCTCGTCGGTCGAGGAGTTCCGTAGCGCCCTGCAGGCGAACATCAATCCGATGCTGACCAAGGAAAAGCCCTGATGCCGATGAAAGCCATCTTCCCGCCAGGCTCGGGCAAGACGCTTGCGCCGTACTCCCCAGGGGCCATGGCCGATGGGGTCGTCTATGTGGCGGGTACGCTGGCTCTCGACAAGGACACCAACGTCGTCCATGTCGGTGACGCCGGAAAGCAGACCGAGTACGTGCTGGAGCAGATCAAGTCGGTAGTCGAGACGGCAGGCGGCACGATGGCCGACGTCACCTTCAACCAGATCTTCATCACGGATTGGGCCAATTACGGCGCTGTCAACGCCGTCTATGCCAAGTACTTTCCGGGCGACAAGCCTGCTCGCTACTGCATTCAGTGTGGACTGGTGAAGCCGGAAGCCCTGGTCGAGATCGCGACGATCGCGCATATCGGCAAGTGACTGCGGCGGTCTTCGACATCCATGACGGTCCGCGCGTCGGGTCCGAGACGGTGATCCTGTCTTCGGGGCTGGGCGGCGTCGCCGGGTACTGGAAACCTCAACTGCGCGCGCTGGGCGAGCACTATCGCGTCGTCGCCTATGACCAGGCCGGAACGGGTCGTAACAAGCGCGACCTGCCCGGCGACTATACGATCGAGACCATGGCCGACGAGGTGTTGTCCGTCCTCGACGACAGCCGGACGGAGACAGCTCATTTCGTGGGCCATGCGTTGGGCGGACTGGTCGGGCTCGCCCTGGCGAGGCGCCGCCAGGATCGCTTGAAGTCGCTCACGATCGTCAATGGCTGGGCGGCGGCGCCCGCCCATACCCGACGCTGCTTCGAGGCGCGGCTGCTGTTGCTGGAGTACGGTGGCCCCGCGGCCTATGTGCGTGCCCAGCCAATCTTTCTTTATCCAGCCGACTGGCTGGTGGGAAACGAGGCGCGTGCCGACGAGGAGGAAGCGCACGGTCTTGCGGGCTTCCAGGGCGCCACGAACCTGCAGGCTCGAATCAGGGCGCTGCTGGCGTTCGATGCGCGGCCATGGCTCGGCGAGCTTGCGGTGCCGACCCTGGTCGTGGCGTCACGAGACGACGTGCTGGTCCCGAGCACCATGTCGGAAGCGCTGGCAGAAGCAATTCCCGGGGCGACGCTGCACGTTGCCGCCTGGGGCGCGCACGCGATCAACGTGACGGAGCCTGCGGCATTCAATAGCGTGCTTCTCGGGTTTTTGGGGGCTATGGCAGCAGGGCGATGATACCGAGCGAAGGTCTGAAGGCACTCGAAGCCGCGGTCGTGCGTGACCTGGCACTGACGGCCCATCCTCACGCTGAGTGGATGGTGCCGCGGCTGCGGAGCGGCAAGCCAGCACTTGACGTGCTGATCGTCGGTGCCGGTCAATCCGGCCTGGCGACGGCCTTCGCCCTGATACGCAACCGCGTGCATAACATTCTGGTGGTCGACAAGGCGCCGGAGGGCAGGGAAGGGCCGTGGGTCACCTTCGCGCGCATGCCCACTCTCCGCAGCCCCAAGGACCAGACAGGCCCGGACCTCGGCATCCCCAGCCTGACCTTCCAGGCCTGGTATGAAGCCCAGCATGGTGCGCAGGCCTTCACCGACCTCCATCTCATTCCAAGTGCGGATTGGCAGGAGTACCTCGTCTGGTACCGGCGGGTGCTCGGCCTTCCGGTGCGCAATGACGTTGCGGTGACGATGATCGAGCCAGGCCAGCTTGATGATGGCGGCGCCTGCCTGCTGGTCACGCTGTCGACGGGGGAAGTGCTCGCGGCGCGCAAGCTGGTGCTTGCCACCGGGCAAGACGGCACCGGCGAATGGTGGATGCCCGATTTCGTGCACGCCCTGCCCAAGGACCGGCGCGCCCATACCTGCGAACTCGACATCGATTTCGAGCGGTGGCGCGGCAAGACCGTCGCCGTTCTCGGGGCGGGCGCCTCAGCGATGGACAATGCGGCCGTGGCGCTGGAGCACGGGTCGGAGGTTCATCTCTTCTGCCGTCGGCGCCCGACCGGCGTGCAGCGCTACCGCTGGCTGACCTTCGCGGGCTTCCTCCGCCACCTTGGTGATCTGCCTGACATTTGGCGCTGGCGCATCATGGGCAACATCATGCGGGCGCGGGAAGGCTTCCCGCCGGACACCTACAATCGCGTGATGGCCTTCGGCGATGCATTCGCGATGCACGTCGAGCGATCGTGGACCGATGCCCGCATGGAAGGCGATCGCATCCGCATAGAGACGACATGCGGACCGTTTCACGCGGATTTCGTGATCTGCGGCACGGGCATTCGCCAGGATGTCCGTCGACGTCCCGAACTTGCGTTCTTCGCCGACAAGATCGCGCTATGGAGCGATCGCTTCGTACCGCCGCCGGGGGAAGAGGACCCCTGGCTCGCGGCATACCCTTATCTCGGCCCCGACTACGCCTTCCTCGAGAAGACGCCCGGAGAGGCCCCCTGGCTGGCCGACATCCACGTGTTCGGCATTGGCGCGACCTTGAGCTTCGGGCCGTCGGGCAGCAGCATCAATGCGATGAACATCGCCGTCCCGAAGCTGGTGGCCGGCCTGACGCGCGGACTATTCGAAGGTGATCTGTCACGGCATTGGCAGTCGCTGCTCGACTATGACGTGAAGTTGGTAGAGGTCGACTGGAGCCGCGTCAGGACAGGCTAAATCGGGATCAGCTGGAACCGCACGCGCTTCCAGCCGGTCTCATCAGGCTCACGGCTCACTGATGACGGCGTGGTCGGCGGCATCCAGCGCCATCGACTGTCCGGCACCGATGAGCTCGGCCAGCCCCTCGTTGGGCACCATCACCGTCAGGCAGTAGAGGCGCTCCGTGCCGGCATTCTCGACCACGTGTTCCATGCCGGGCGGCAACACCAGCGTGTCACCCTTCGCCATGTCGTAGGTCACACCGGCGCAATGTGCGCGACCACGGCCACTCAGCACATAGAACATCTCGTGCGCATGATCGTGCTTGTGCCGCGGTGTCTTGCCGTCGACCTCGAATATTTCCACGACGGACAGGAAGGGCGCCTGGTCCGTCACCGAATCCACGGTCATGACGAACTTGTTGGTGTCGCCGGGAGAGATGCGGGTGACGCGGCACTCGCGCGCCCGTCGGAACAGCGGTTGGTGCATGAAGCGATCGAACAACAATAGGACGGCGCAACGCAAGCATTTCGACGATGAGAGATGCGCGGTAGCGCGACCCGTGTGGCATGCAATCTGCATGATCCGTGGGGCATTCGTAACATGGTGGTCCGATGGCATCGGCCAGGCGGCAGTTGCGCTTCGGCGCATTCTTCAGCGTTCCAGGTTGTCATCCAACAGGTTGGCGACATCCTGATGCGATCTGCGAGACTGACCTCGACTTCCGTCTCTTGGCCGACATGGCGCGGATGGCGGAACGCGGCAGGCTGGATTGCATGTTCTTCCAGGATAGTGTCGCGATCCCGGGCAGCACTGCTGTTTACGGCGCCAAGCCGTTCCGGGTGAGGAACGGTCGCCAGGCCCACATCGAGCCGGTCAGTGCGATTGCCGCGCTGGCCGCGGTCACCAGCCACATCGGCCTCGTCTCGACCTGCACCACTTCCTACAACGAGCCCTACAACGTCGCGCGCCGCTTTCTCACCATAGATCACATCAGCGGCGGTCGCGCCGGGTGGAATCTGGTCACGTCGCAGGCAGAAGACGAGGCGGTGAACTTCGGCCGCGACCATCACTTCGAACACGGCGTGCGCTACGATCGAGCCGCCGAGTTCCACAATATCGTGGTCGGATTGTGGGACAGCTGGGAGGACGACGCCTTCCTGCGCGACAAGGACAGCGGCGTCTGGTTCGACTACGACAAGATGCACATTCTGCGTCATGAGGGAAAGCACTTCAGGGTGCGGGGTCCGCTCAATGTCGCGCGCTCGCCGCAGGGTCGTCCGATCGTGGCGCAGGCCGGTTCGTCCGATGTCGGCATGGAGCTCGCGGCGCGCACCGCCGACATGGTGTTTACCGCGCAGACCACCATCAAGGAAGGTCAGGACTTCTGCAACGACATGCACTCGCGGATGATCAGGTACGGTCGCGCGCCGGCAGATATCCGGATCTTTCCGGGCATCATGCCCATCGTCGGCCGTACCGAAGCCGAGGCGCGCGAGAAGTACGAGGAGCTGCGGTCGTATGTCGATGATGGTGTCGGCATTGCTGGCGTCGCGCGCCTTGCGGGCGGCGTCGACATCTATGCCCACGACCCGGACGGCCCGCTACCCGAACTCAAGCCCAGCAACGCCGCACGGGCGCGCCAGGAGATGATCATCGCCATGGGCAGGCGCGGCATGACAATTCGCGAGATCGGGCGCGTGCTCGCGATGAGCCAGGCCCATCGCGTTCTCTATGGAACGCCCAAGCAGCTCGCAGACGATATGCAGGCTTGGCTGGAGGCAGGCGCCTGCGATGGATTCAATCTGCTGTTCGCACATTATCCCAAGCCGCTCGAGGAATGGGTCACCATGGTCATCCCCGAGCTGCAGCGCCGCGGGATCTTCCGTACCGAGTACGAAGGCAGGACTTTCCGCGAAAATCTCGGCGTGCCGATTCCGCCGAACATCCATGGCAACGACCGCACGATGGTCCAGGTGAAGGACGTGGTGGCTGCCGATGACGTGGTGACTGCCGATGACTAGGGGGCCGCTTCATACGTGGGCCGCCTCCTGATGGCGAGCGACAAGCAACTCCATCTCGGGGGCTTCTTCAGCGTACCGGGGAACCACCTCGCGGGCTGGCGCCATCCCGATGCCGTGGTCACGGCTGACATGGACTTCAAGGAGTACGTCCACATCACCCTGGTCGCCGAAGCGGCCAAGTTCGACACGATCTTCTTCCAGGATACGGTTGGTGTCGCCGGCAGCCGCGCGCTGGCGCGTGGCGAGCGCGTTCGTGCCAGGCTCTCGCGGACGGTGAAGCTCGAGCCCACGGCGACCCTCGCCGCGCTCGCCGCGGTGACGACGCATATCGGTCTCGTGGCGACGGCGACGACGACCTATAACGAGCCCTACAACATCGCCCGCCGGTTCGCGTCGATCGACCATATCAGCGGTGGCCGAGCCGGCTGGAACCTCGTGACGTCGCAGATCGAGGACGAAGCGGAGAATTTCGGCTTCGACGAGCATCTGGCACATGCCGAGCGCTACGAGCGCGCGGCCGAATTCCATGAGGTCGTGACCGGCCTCTGGGATAGTTGGGAGGAAGGTGGCCTGCTGCGCGACAAGCAAAGTGGCGTCTATATGGATCGCGGCAAGGTCCATTTCCTCGATCACGTCGGCAAGCATTTCAAGGTAAAGGGACCGCTCAACATCACGCGCTCGCCGCAGGGTTGGCCGGTGGTGGCGCAGGCAGGCTCCTCCGAGGCGGGTCGCGAGCTCGCGGCCCGGACGGCGGATGCCGTCTTCACGGCCCAGACGAGAATCGACGAGGCCAAGGCCTTCTACGCGGATATCAAGGGCAGGGCGGCGCGCTACGGCAGGGGGCCGGACGACATCAAGATCATGCCGGGCCTGACGCCCGTGCTCGGCCGCAC
>QFCS01000726.1_pt1 | contig 20526 bp, 16 predicted proteins | sample 3576561 | NCBI WGS metagenome assembly QFCS01 | reverse complement strand
CGTGACGCGGATGAGGTGGTCGCGGATGAACACCGCGCCTTCGGCGGCGCCAGCCTCGGGGTGCTTGAGGCAGCACTCCCACTCCAGCACGGCCCAACTGTCGTAGCCGTACTGCGCCATCTTGGAGAAGATGGCACCAAAGTCGATCTGCCCGTCACCGAGCGAACGAAAGCGGCCCGCGCGCTGCACCCAGGGCTGATAGCCAGAGTACACGCCCTGCCGGCCGTTGGGGCGAAACTCCGCGTCCTTGATGTGCAGCGCCTTGATGCGCTCGTGGTAGATGTCGATGAACTCGAGGTAGTCGAGCTGCTGCAGCAGGAAGTGCGAGGGGTCGTAGTTGATGCAGCAGCGCGGGTGGTTGTTCACGCGCTCCAGAAACATCTCGAAGGTGACGCCGTCGAACAGGTCTTCGCCCGGGTGAAGCTCGAAGCACACGTGGCAGTCGGCTTCGTCGAAGGCGTCGAAGATGGGGCGCCAGCGCTTGGCCAGCTCGTCGAAAGCCGCCTCGATCAAACCCGCGGGGCGCTGGGGCCAGGGGTAGAGGTAGGGCCAGGCCAGCGCGCCGGGAAAGCTCACGTTGCTCTTGAGGCCCAGGTTGTTGGACGCCTTGGCCGACAGCAGCATCTGCTCCACCGCCCAGGCCTGGCGCGCCGCGGGCTTGCCGCGCAGCGCCTCGGGTGCGAAGCCGTCGAAGGCCTCGTCGTACGCGGGGTGCACGGCCACCAGTTGCCCTTGCAGGTGGGTGCCGAGTTCGGTGATGGCCACGCCGTTTTCGCGTGCAATGCCGGCGATCTCGTCGCAGTAGGTCTTGGACGCCGCGGCCTTCTCCAGATCGAACAGGCGCTTGTCCCACGAGGGAATCTGCACGCCCTTGAAGCCCAGGCCGCCCGCCCAACGCGTGATCGACGCCCAGGAATCGAACGGCGCGGCGTCGCCCGCGAACTGCGCCAGGTAGATGCCCGGGCCCTTGATGTTGGTGGCCATGTCCCGCTCCTTCTTGTGGTTCAGAGATAGCCGTTGACGAGGTGCTCGAGGCGCTCTTGCTGAGCCGAGCGCGGGCGCGGGTCGAGGCCGCGCTCGGCGACGTCGCGCGCCAGGTCTTCGAGCGAACGCTCGCCATTGAGGATGGCGCGGCCGGCCTCGCCGTCCCAGCCGGCGTAGCGCTGTTGCACGTGGCGCTGCAAGGCACCGTCCTGCAGCATGCGTTCGGCCACGAGCAGGGCCTGCGCGCACAGGTCCATGGCGGTGGCGTGGGCCCACACCAGGTCGTCGGGGTCGATGGACTGGCGGCGCAGCTTGGCGTCGAAGTTCAGCCCACCCTGGCCGATGCCGCCGCCCTTGAGCACCTCGTACAGTGACAGCGCCACCTGCGGCAGGTTGTTCGGGAACTGGTCCGTGTCCCAGCCCAGCAGCTCGTCACCGCGGTTCATGTCGAGCGAGCCGAAGATGCCCAGCGCCTGGGCCATGGCGATCTCGTGCTCGAAGGTCTGGCCCGCCAGCAGCGCGTGGTTCTGTTCGATGTTGACCTTGACCTCGCGCTCCAGCCCGTGCTCGCGCAGGAAGCCGAACACCGCGGCGACGTCGCGGTCGTACTGGTGCTTGGTGGGCTCGGCCGGCTTGGGCTCGATGAGGATCTGGCCCTTGAAGCCGATCTTGTGCTTGTGCTCCACCACCAACTGCAGGAAGCGGCCGAGCTGCGCGAGCTCGCGCTTCAAGTCGGTGTTGAGCAGGGTCTCGTAGCCTTCGCGACCGCCCCACAGCACGTAGTTGGCGCCGCCCAGTTCGTGGGTCAGTTCGAGCACGTTCTTCACCTGCGCCGCGGCGTAGCTGAAGACCTCGGGGTCGGGGTTGGTGGCGGCGCCGGCCATGTAGCGCCGGTGCGAGAACAGGTTGGCGGTGCCCCAGAGCAGGCGCACGCCGGTGTCCTGCATCTTGCGGGCGAACACCTCGCCGATGCGGCGCAGGTTGGTGTGGAACTCGGCCAGCGAAGCGCCTTCGGGGGCGACGTCGCGGTCGTGGAAGGTGAAGTACGGCGTGTCGACCAGGCGGAACAGGTCGAAGGCGACGTCGGCCTTGTGCAGGGCCTGCGCCATCGGCTCGCCCGCGCCGTGCCAGGGGCGCTCGAAGCTGGGGTCGCCGAAGGGGTCGGTGCCGGCCCAGCCGAAGCTGTGCCAGTAGCACACGGCAAAGCGCAGTTGCTCCTGCATGCTCTTGCCGAGCACCAGGCGGTTCTTGTCGTAGTGGCGGTAGGCAAACGGCTCGCGCGCGCTGGGCACGAAGGCGGGGCCGCGGTAGGCCAGCGGCTGCTGGAAGCCGAAGTAGGCGGGGCGCTGCCCGCCGGTGGGGTCGTGTCTCATGCGGGTTCCGGTGTGTGTGAGGGAGAAGGCAGATCGCGCAGGCGGCCATAGAGCCCCTGCCACTGTTCGAAGGCGCGGTCGTGGTGCCGCGCGCGTTGCGGATCGGGCGCGTGGCTGCGCTGGCGCGGGGGTTTGTCGAACTGGCGCACGCCGTCGACAGCCGCGCGCGCGAGCCGCGCGGCGCCGAGCGCGCAGCCATGCGAGGAACCGGCCACCTGGTGCAGTGGCAGGTTCAGCACATCGGCCAGGGTCTGGCTCCAGATGTCGGAGCGCGCGCCGCCGCCAATGAGGTCCGCCTCGGCGATGCGGGTGCCGGCGGCGGCCAGCGCGTCGCGCATGTCGCGAAAGGCGTAGGCCACGCCCTCGATGAGCGCGCGCGTCATGTCGGCGCGCCGCGTGCCGGCCGACAGGTGCACGAAACCGCCGCGCAACTGCGCGTCGTTGTGGGGTGTGCGTTCGCCCGACAGGTAGGGCGCGAACCAGCAGGCGCCACCGTGCGATGGGCCGCTGTCGGCGACTTCGTCGAGCAGGTTCGCCTCGTCACAGCCCGTGACGCCGGCCCACCAGGACAGGCTGGCCGCGGCCGAGAGCATCACCCCCATCTGGTGCCAGGTGCCCGGCAGGGCGTGGCAGAAGGCGTGTACGGCACGGTCCGGCGCGGGCGCGAAGCCAGCCGTGGTGGCCCACAGCACGCCCGAGGTGCCCAGCGAGAGGAAGGCATCCCCCGGCGCCACGGCGCCCACGCCGACCGCACCCGCCGCGTTGTCGCCCGCGCCACCGGCCAGCACCGGTGCCTGCTCGAAGCCCCAGCGCGACACCCATTCGGGGCGCAGCGTACCGGTGGGCGCCGTGCCTTCCACCAGGCGCGGCATGTGGCGCTCGTCGAGGCCGCAGGCCGCCAGCAGCGGCGCGCTCCAGGCGCGAGCGCCCACGTCGAGCCACAAGGTGCCCGAGGCGTCGGACATGTCTTCGGCGAATTCGCCGCTGAGCCGCCAACGCAGCCAGGCCTTGGGCAGCAGGACCTTGGCGATGCGCGCGAACACCTCGGGCTCGTGCTCGCGCACCCACAACAGTTTGGGCGCGGTGAAACCGGGCATGGCCGGGTTGCCGGTGCGCTGGCGCAAGCCCAGGGCTGGCGCCTCCAGCGCCTCGCATTGCGCGGCGCTGCGGCCGTCGTTCCACAGCATGCAGGGCCGCAACACGTCCCCATCGGCGCCCAGCAGGGTCGCGCCGTGCATCTGGCCCGACAGGCCGATGGCGCGCACCGCAGCCAGGGCGCGCGCATGCTCGGCCTTCAGCGCGTCCAGGCAATCGCAAGTGGCGCGCCACCAGTCGGCCGGGTCCTGCTCGGACCAGCCGGGGCGTGGCCGGCTCACCGCCAGCGGCGCGCTGGCGACGGCGACCTGCCGGCCGTCTTCGAGCAGCAGCGCCTTCACGCCGGAGGTGCCGAGATCGATGCCCAGCGTGATCACGGCAGGTTGTCCTTGAGGTAAATGTCGATGCGGATGCGCTCCTGGTCCGCGTGAACGGGCTCGCGCGTGGCGCGCGCCAGCGCCTGCCGCAAGGCCGAGCGGATCTCGTGGCCGGCGTCCTGGTTGATCACCGCGTCCAGGGTGCCGTCGAGCAGATCGGCGCGCGCGGCGGGCGTGAGCTCGTGGCCGATGAAGACCACCTCGCGCTCGCGCCCGGCCGCCTTGAGGGCCGCCGAGATGCCGGCGTTGCCCGCGCCGACGCTGTAGATCGCGCGCAGGCGCGGGTGCTCGGCCAGCAGTTGCCGCGCGAGCACCTCGTTGAGCGCGGGCGAGTCCTTGCCCTGCACGGCGGGCAGCACCGTCAGGTGGGTGAACTCGGTCGTCATCACCTGGTTGAAGCCCAGACAACGCTCCGCGTGGTCACGCAAGGAGAGGCTGCCAGCGACGACACCGACCTCGCCCGGCTCGCGGCCGACGAAACGCCCAAGCAGGCTGGCGGCCGTGCGCCCCGCTGCCGCGTTGTCGATGCCCACGTAAGCGTGGCGACGCGAGCGCGGCACGTCCGACACCAGGGTGATCACCTCGCAGCCGCCGTCGACCAGGCCATCGATGGCGTTCTGCACGAGGGGGTGGTCCAGGCCCATGACGATCGCCGTCTCGCACTGGCCCTGCAGCGAGCGCAGGAGATCGGCCAGGCGCTGCGGTTCGAAGACATCGACCTCCAGGATCTGCACGCTCGCGCGGTGGTCTTCCAGCCAGGCGCGGCAGGCTGCCAGCTCGGCCTGCAACTGCGCCACGAAGGCGTTGCCGCCGGAGGGGAGCACCAGGCACCAGCGGTGCGAGCGCGTGCGCGCCAGCCGCGCGGCGGCGGGGTCGGGGCGGTAGTTCAGTCGCGCCACCGCTTCGCGTACGCGGGCGATGGACTTGGCGTGCACGCCGGCGCGGTTGTTGAGGACGCGGTCCGCCGTGGCCAGGCTCACCCGGGCTTCGCGCGCCACGTCGCTGAGCGTGGCGCGCCCTGCGGCGAGGTCGGCTTTTTCTGTCATGCGGCCCATTTTGAGGTGCGTACCTCAATTTGAGCTTCAGGGTTTACGCCGATTCGTTTACCGGGACTGAAGTGGGATCAATGCAAGCCTGCGTCTCGTCAGGATGCAGAAATGAGGTGCGAAAGTCATTTTCCAGCGTGGCCCGACCCACTATCGAGCAGGCGCTGGACGTATTCGAGGCTCGCCACTGGATCCACGCGGCGGTGGTGCGGCGCCTGATTGACACGCTCACGCCGGAGAAACTCGCGCGCCGACGCTACGCACCCCCAAAGGCAGCCAAAGCGTCGCCGACTCAGGGTGATGTCAAGCAATCTTGGAGTTTGCGCCGCTCGCTGACCAAGGCTTGCGCACGTCGTCTTGCGCGTTGGGCATGCTTGGAACACCTGGCTGGTGACCTTCGACATGCCGAGCCGGCGACAGCGCCGGTGTCGGCATAAGAGCTTGGTCTGGCGCGGCTGGCGGGGATCGAACCCACATCTTCAGCCACCCGGCATCGCCAGTTGATCGAGCCGTTTTGTAGCACGACTTTGTAGCAACCAGGCGCTCAATGTGGCGGTCGCACGCACCGGCTGTGCATGCTGTGCATGCTGTGCATGCTGTGCGTGCTCTGCGGGCTCTGCGGGCTCTGCGGGCTCTGCGGGCTAGCCAGGCACGCAAAGCCTGTATTGCTTGGCGTGCTTGCAGTGCTTGCTCGTATTGCTCTGCAATACGCTGCGCGCAGAAGATGCGTCGCTTGGCGACCTGCCCCCATCAGTCAGAACCAAGTGCCCAAGCCACGTCAACAAGCGCTCAGAGCCACTGTCTGCGCGCTGGGTAAAGTCAGTGCTTGGCTTGAGCGGCTTGGTACTCGACCAGGACGCGTCCCTTTCATATCTGCGGGGGAACGTCGGGAGCCTGGGTCTTGGCCAACTCGATCAGGCGGGCCAGCTGCTCGGGCGAGAGCTCTGCTTCCTTGAGCGCTCGCGCCGCCGCGTGCGCGCTCACGCCCTTGATCGTGCCCCGATCTGCGTCCTGGCGCTCGAAGATCGGGCGCAGCGCGGCCGCGGTGTCCTCGGGGGAGCGCGCCAGGCGCGCGAGCAGGTCAGAGGTCGAGTTCGCGCCGCTCAGCTCGACGGCGCGCTGCAGCGGCTGCTGCAGCTCCGCGCGCATGGCAAAGGTCGAGCGATACAGCTTGGAGGGATCTACGGGCATCTGTCGTCTCGCGTCGGGATGAATTAGAGAGGCGCGGCAACATTATGTATACGCTCCATAGGTCATATGCTCGGTGCGCGCTGACTTTGGGATACCCGCGGTGAACCATATCCATGACATGCCATTGGCTTCGTCGTCGCTGCCGCTACGGCCAATACTGGCAGCCCCGGGCTGCACGCGAACACGCCGCGCTTGTATGGCTCGTATTGCCCTGCAATACATCACGCCCCTATCCGGTAGCGCCAGTCCACCCCACTCCCGGCCGGCGAGAATCACGCGCCTATGCCATTCGCGCCCCCGCCCCCGCTGCTCGTTGACTCTCTCAGGTTCTCAGCCAAGATCGACTACGCCATCTTCTCCAATCACGGCATCAGGATCCGCCTGCCGCCGCTCGAGGGCAGCTACGAGTGGAATCGCCCCAAGGGCAGCACGAAGGACAACCCGAAGTGGCAAGTAACCATTCAAGACCCGACGCCGGCCGACCTGCGCACGATCGCGGAAGCCTACGAAAACCCGACGCTTCTCGCGCTTGAGGTGGCCGTGGACATTGCGCCCAAGGTTGCACCATGCCGCCCCGAAGATGCAGCCCTGCTCGACGAGCTGTACCTCGCCATCGCCGCCAGGTTTCGACCCGAAGAGCGTGCGCTGTGGGACTACGGCGTGCGCGGAGCAGTGAGTGGCAAGGGCAGAAAGCCCAAGCCGTTGGAGCGGCGCTTCCCCACCCCGGCAGAACAGGTCGTCTATGGCCACCGGGGCGACCCTATGCAGGCCAAGCTCTATTTGAAGACCACCGATCAGGAGGTCTTGCTCCCGTTGGCTGAGCACCGCGCGCGCATGGAGGTAGCCCTCAAGCGCCTCGGGTGTATGTCGTTTGACCTGAACACCGCAAGCGACCTCTTCAACTACCCCTACCGCGCCAGGTTCGCCGGGCATTTCAGGATCATCGACCGGCCCGAGGTTCGTGCCGCCCGCGAGCTAACCGAGGCAGAGCTCAAGCGCCGCAACAAGGGCATGCTGCGCGCATGGGCGACAGCAGGCGTGGGCAAGTTCGCGGTCGGCGATCGACCTCGCGAAGACGCCCTCATCCACGCCGTGGCGATGGTCCGCGCCCGCGCCAAGGCCCAGCTGCCGGCGGACCACTACAAGCTGCTGCGCCACCAGCAGGCCAACGCGAAGATCGGCAGTGCGCTGGTCGGCCTGCAGCGCCGAATGAGCAAGCCCTGACCCGGAAAAATTCGTGCAGGCGCGGTGCTCCCATCGCGCCGTAAGTCATTGCTGACTAAGGGTTTCCGACCCCCGAGCGCCCCGCGTATATACCTTGCGAGATCTTCTACCGTGCGCCACGCCCCCTCGTGGAGGGGGCCATCGGCAACGGCCCCCTCGCCAGGCCTGATCTGAGACGACTACACGCACCCCCGGCATCAGGCGTCGCTCGTGTCAAGCCAGCAGCGAGTCAGGACTGGGTTACTGGCTTGAAGTGCCGCAAGGTGCGCTCATGATTGCCCTAGTGCTGCGACGTGCGGCGCTTGGCCGGCGAGGAAGTCAGCCACGAGACCCGAGCGACGGAGAGCCCCATGGAGTGCTGGAAGGATGAACTGCGCCTGATCATCGCCGGTGACGACGCCATCGCCTTGCAGAGGTTGGCGCATGAACGCGGCGCCCCGCTCCTCGAGGTGATGAGGAGCACGGTAAGGCTCCTGCTGGCATACGACCGGCTGAGCCAACAGGGCTACCACATTGGCCTGGCCAAGGACCCTTCCAGGCTTGAGATCCGGTTCACCGAGCCGTGGGAGCAGCCGGGACGGCAGCACGCGCGGGCGCACACCGAAGGTGCCGATCAGGGTCCTCGACTCGGGCGATGAAATCGACTCAACCGATCGCATGGTGCGATCGTCAACCTGGAGTCCCGATGCCCCTCCCCACCCTCGATCACCACCCCTCCCTTGCTCACCTGATCGCCCGTGGCCAGGAGAGCCTCGGGCTCGACGACGCAGCACTTGCCGACGCCTTGGGGTACGACTCACCGGCTGTCATCGGCGTGATCAGGTCCGGGCGCATGCGTCTGCCCATGAACAAGGCGCGCGCCCTGGCCGACGCTCTTGAGCTCGACGCCGGTGAGGTCATGCGCCAGGTGCTGCTCGAGACCAGCCCGGCGATGCTGCAGAGCATCGAAGAGTGCCTGGGTCCGCTGACCCTGACCAGCACGGAGAAACGCCTGGTCCTCAAGCTGCGCGAGGCCGCCGCTGGGCAGGCGCCGGCGCCGCTCTTCCTCGACGGCAACAGCGTCGTTGCGATCGTAGTGAGGCAGTAAGTAAGGGCGCGGCGTCGGCGTCGAACGCCCACCGCGCGCGCACGCTCACCTCGGTCGCCCCGCGCAGATGGCTGGGGCAGCTACCCCGTAAAGCGCCCGGGGTTGAGGGCGCGCTCTGGACGCGCGCGGCATAATCGTATTTCGGTTGTATTGCACCACGCATGCGCCGAGCTCATGCCTACACCCAAGTCCGCGCCGACCACATTCCGCTTTCAGCCCAAGGTCAAGGACGCCTTGGTGCTGATCGCGGAGCGCGAGGGCCGTAGCATGGCGAACATGCTCGAGTGGTTAATCAAGAAGCACTGCGAATCCGAGAAGCTCGGCTGGCCACCGTTCGAGGCGAGGGCGGCGAGCGAATTGGGGAAGCCGCAAGCCAGATCGCGGCGACACGGATGAGTGCCAGTGGCCGAAAGAGGGGACGGATGGCTGACGAAAAGGACGGTGAACGCGAGCACGAACTGGAAATCGCGACTGATATCCGCGACGCGCCAGCGGCCCGGCTGCTTCGCTCGCGCGAGAAGGCCGAACCCAGCTCGATCCTGACCGAGTCCCATGCAATCTGGCAGGGCGACGTGCTGGAATTCTTGAAGGGTCTGCCAGCTAGGCCGGTCTTCGACTTAGTCGTCACCTCCCCGCCCTACAACATCGGGAAGTCCTATGAGACCCGCAAGGACCTCGACGAATACATCGCCTGGCAAGAGACCATCGTCGATGAGCTGGTGCCGCGCCTGAAGCCTGGCGGCAGCCTGTGCTGGCAGGTGGGCAACTACGTGGAAGACAACGAGATATTCCCGCTGGACATCGAGTTCGCCCCTATATTCCGCAAACACAAGCTGCAGATGCGCAATCGCATCGTGTGGACCTTCGGTCACGGCCTGCACACGCAGAAGCGCTTCTCGGGCCGCTACGAAGTGGTGCTCTGGTACACCAAGACCAGCGGCAAGAAGGACCCCTACACCTTCAACCTGGACCCCGTGCGGGTACCGGCCAAGTACCCTGGCAAGAAGCATTTCAAGGGGCCCAACGCCGGTCAGCTATCCGGTAACCCTTTGGGAAAGAACCCCGAGGACGTCTGGAACATCCCGAACGTCAAGAGCAACCACGTCGAGAAGACCGACCACCCCTGCCAGTTCCCAGTCGGCTTGGTCGAGCGGCTTGTGCTCGCGCTTACCAATCTCGACGACCTCGTATTCGACCCCTTCGCGGGGGTCGCCTCAGCCGGCGTGGCGGCCGCCATCCACGGGCGCAAATTCTGGGGATGCGAACTGAAATCGAGCTACGCGCGCACCGGACAGGCGCGGATGCAGGCGGCCCTTCAAGGGCGCGCTGTCTACCGACCGCACGACAAGCCGATCTATGACCATACCAAGAGCTCGCTATCGCGCCCGCCTTGGCCATCGAGCCTGCTCGGTGGTGAGGGCGGTCCATGAAGCACTACACGCTCGACCATTGCGCAGGGACGCAAGCGATCCCCGCGGCGCTACGCGAGCAGATCGCCGAGGCGTTGGACGCCGTGTCAATGAAGCTTGGAAACGGCGTGGCGCCCAAGTTGCGCGCCGCGATCATCGCCCAGCTGAAGGTGCGCGGCTGGGCAGGCGAGGTGCGACTGTCCGGCGACTCCGACATGACAATCACTTCCTGTAAGGACGACGTTGGCCTCTGCCTGCAGACCGGGAACATGTCGCGCATCTACGCCGACCTAATGAAGCTGCAGGCGATGTATCTCGACGGGATGATCAAGGCCGCGGCCATCATCCTGCCCTCGCAGGAGGCGGCCAACCTGCTGGGGAGCAACGTCGCGCAAGCCAAGCGCCTCGAGCGCGAGCTAGCGATCTTCAAGAAGGCCTACCACGTCCCCACCGTTGTCTACGCATTGGAACGATGAGATGCCAGAGCTGCAAATGCCTTTGAACCCCAAGGAATCCCGGTTCGGTTGGCCCAAGGCCGCCCGCAAGGAGGAGTTCGCCGCCAGGCTCGCCCAGAACCCGCAAGCGCACTACCGCGTGGTCGTCGAGAACGTGCAGATGGACCTTCCTATCATCAAGGTCCACCAGAACGTCCCAAAGTACCGCATGGAGAATGGGCGCACGGCTTCCGCGCAGGTCGAGTGGCTCGCCAAGCACCCGGACAAGCCCAAGACGTTCTTTAAGGACGACCCCGAGCTCTGGTACGTCCAGGAGGCGCAGCACGAGCTGCTGCTCAAGCTCGTGGAGCGCACCATCCTGCGCAAGTTCTTCGCGAACCCACTCAACAAGCAGGTTGACCCCATCCTGCTCGATGAGGATGGGTTCGTCGTAAACGGGAATCGCCGCTTGGCGACTTGGCGCGACCTGTTCCACTCGGACCGCACGAAGTTCGCTCGCTACGAATATGTCGACGTGGCGGTTCTACCGCACATCGACCACAGGGCTATCGACAAGCTCGAAGCCAAGCTGCAGATCGAACCGGACATCAAGGACGACTACACCTGGGATGCCGAGGCGAACATGATGCTCGCCAAGCGGGCCGAGTACGGCGACCTCGGTCTTGCCGAGCTTTATAACAAGAGGGAATCGCAGATCCGCGAGCTCTTGGACATGCGCGACTACGCTGAGGAGTGGCTCAAGTCGCGTGGCAAGGAGCACATGTGGTCGCTGGCTTCCGACAAGGAGTTGGCGTTCCGCCGCATCGTAACCACACGCGCCAAAGTGGGCGGCACCGGCCGGCAGCAGCTTTTCAAGGAGGCCGCCTTCGCCCTAATCGACAATCCCGACGAGGTGAAGGACAGTCTGCACGACGCGATCAACGGCATGGCTCTGAACATCGAGCCCATCGTCGACAAGCTAAAGGCCGCCTTCGACATCAAGAAGCCCGCCACCGACGCCGACACCGAGGACCTTTTCGGGGGCGCGCCCCCTCCCGGAGGCGGTGCCGAGGCGATCGACCTAGCTCTGTCCCAAGCCATCACCGGGGGCGACAACGCCTCGAAAGCCCGGCAGATCATCGTCGACTTCATCGAGACGCAGAAGATGCTCAAGCGCGAGGCGAAGAGCGCTGAGCGCCTCCTCGACTGCTGTGCGAAGGCTAACTCTATGCTTGAAGAAGGCATCAAGCTAGGGCTGACCGCCGAGACAAAGACCGACGGCGTCGAAGCACAGCTCGAACAGCTCGCCACGAAAATCGAGCGCATCCGCAGCTTCCTGGCCAAGAAGTGACGCTGCACATCGACTACCGAGCCGCCGACCTTCGTGCCGTCCTCTGGTGGGACCAGGAGGACAAGGACAAGGCGTGGGTGCCGCTGGTCCGTCGCCTCGTACTCGACTCGACGCCGAACGCGAGGCAGGAGAGCGGTGAGGCATTGACGCTCCCTTGGTTCAACTTCGCCGCCCTGCGAGCGCAATTCCAGGAAATTCTCATCTCGTTCGAGCTGAGATCCGGCCGCGGCTACCAGGTGAGCGACTCGGCGCGGGAGCGACTGCTCAGCTCTAGACGTGCTGTCGCGGGCTACACCGACGCGCTGAACGCTGTCGCCATCGACGAAGGCGAGCTCCGCTCGTTCCTTGACGGCTTGGGATTCGGCGCCGGCAAGCGCCCGCTTTCGTGGAGCCAGGTTCGGAACGTGCGAAAAATGGCCGCGCTGCCAGCAGCAGCCACTTTCTCAGTGCCTGGCGCAGGCAAGACCACCGAGGCGCTTGCCTTCTTCTTCTACAAAGCCCGCGGGAGCGAGCGTCTTCTCGTGATCGCGCCCAAAAACGCGTTCGCTGCATGGGAAGAGCAGATAGCGGACTGCATGCCGTCGATCGATCCCAAGTTCGTCCGGCTGCGCGGCGGACGAGAACGCATCGAGCGCCTCTTGGCCGACGATCCGCGGTTCATGCTGATTGGCTACCAGCAGCTTATGACGGTGACCGACCTCATTGCCGCTCACCTGGCGAAGTACCAGTCCTTCGTGTTTCTCGACGAAAGCCATCGGATCAAAAGCGGCAGGAAGCCGACAGCCCAAGCAGCCCTGACCCTTTCGCCGCTTCCCGTGGGCAAGTTGATCATGTCGGGGACGCCGATGCCACAAAGCGTCGAGGATCTTGTCCCCCAGTTCAGCTTCCTGTACCCAGAGATCGCGGTCGACGCCCGCACAGTAGTCGACAGGGTGAAGCCGGTCTACGTACGCACTACAAAGGGCGAGCTCGACCTTCCCGACGTGACGATTAGCCGAGTGCCGCTCGAAATGGCGCCACTGCAGAACGAGCTCTACAAGTTAATGCGCTCGGAGCTCGCGCGACAAGCGCGAGGTCTCAACATGCGCAACGCGCAGGCCCTGCGAACCATCGGCCGCTCCATCGCGCGGCTCTTGCAATTCGTCTCCAATCCTGCGCTGGTGGGCTCTGACCTCAACGTCCTGAATCCCAACATGCTCTCCGCCGTCCTCGAGGAGGGCGAAGGGCCGAAGCTTCGCTACGTGCTGCGTCAAGCGCGCAAGCTCGCCGCCGACAAGAAGAAGGTCTTGATATGGTCCTCATTCGTCCGAAACGTCGAGTACATGGCTGACCGGCTGTCGGACGTAGGCGCGGTCTACATCCATGGCCAGGTCGAGGCGGGCGATGAGGACGACGACGAAACTCGAGAGGGCAAGATCAAGCTGTTCCACGACGACCCGAACTGCATGGTCATGGTCGCTAACCCGGCAGCGGCCAGCGAAGGTATCAGCCTGCACCGAGTCTGCCACCACGCGATATACCTAGATCGCACCTTCAACGCCGCGCACTTCCTGCAGTCGCAGGACCGCATCCACCGCTTCGGCCTCCCGAAGACTCAGGAGACGGTGATCGAGATCGTCGAGTGCCGCGGAACCGTCGACGAGACGGTCCACCAACGTCTTCTAAACAAGGTCAACGCCATGGCCGACGCTCTGGAGGATCCTTCGCTTCGAGTGGACCCGATCGAGCTCGACCCGGAGGACATCGAGGGCTACGACGACGTCTCGGCAGGCCTGAGCGCGGAAGACGTCGAGGCGTTGCTCCGCGACATCGAGTCGGGGGCCGCGTGATCGGCATCTCGCCAGGCGTCGCCTATTCCTGCTTCGCGCTGCTCGGGCTGGTGCAGCGCCACCCGATGCCTTTCGACCGAATGCGCGCCGAGCTCCCCAGCCAGCCGCACGCGGACACCTCGAAGCTCGTGGAGTTGTGCCAACAGCTCGCTTGGCTGCGAGCCAACGACAACGGAATCGCGGTGCTCACGCCGCGCGGAGAACGGCTCTCAACCGCAGAGGGCGATCCAGCCAAGCTACAACTCGCGCTCCTCGACTTCGTAGAGATCATTGCGCCCCCGTGGGTCAAGATGGCTCTCGACGGGCGCAAGAAGGTGCTGACCTTCGCGCCTCCGGGCATCGCCCAGTGCTTGGTCGAAGCCGAGCTCGCCGTAGGACATAGCGAGCAGGTCGTGCGCTTCTGGGACCAACTTGCGGCGATCGCTCGAGGCCTACGCGGCGCAGAGCTCAGCGAGGTCGGAAGGCGCGGAGAGCGGCTCACGCTCGCCTACGAGAAGCAACGCACCAGGCGCGAGCCCAAGTGGCGCTCGATCGAGAGCAACGCCGACGGCTACGACGTGCTCTCGGTCGCGGCCGCCGACGACACGCGGCCGATGCAAATCGAGGTCAAGGCATCGACTGCCGGGGTGTCGGGGTCGATGCATATCACCCGCAACGAATGGGAGGCCAGCGAGTTCATGCCGCTTCATCAGTTCCACCTTTGGGACCTCTCCAGTAGCCAGGTACCGAAGCTCGCTGTCATACCGCGTTCGGACCTCGCCGCACATGCGCCCAGCGACCTCGGCCAAGGACGATGGGAAGCCTTCGAGGTGCCCTTCCGGGCTTTCGGCTTTGCGTTTCAACCGATAGCCACCTCGAGGTAACTACAGGAGCACGCATGTCGATCAACGGCGGCGGAGTAGGTCGCGGCAGCCTCCCTTTCAGACCTTGCACCCCCTATTGGGGCTTGGTGGATCGGCTGGCCCATGGCTCCGTTTTTCCTGGACCCATCGTGAAAGTGCTTATAGGTAAACTGGCTCTACCCATAAGCAGAAATCCCCTGGCCGTGGCGTTGGTGAACGAGAAAAGATCGAATCCTGGCGAGAGGGCCGGCTCTTCACCCTCAACCCAGAACCACCAGCTGCAAATGCTCGTCAAAAGCGCTCCCCCCCAGAACTGGGTGGCTTAAGGGGCACTTTGAAGCGCAAGAAAACCGCAAGCTGAAGGGGGCGCCTTCGGCAAATTGGTCAATTGCGTGCGTCTTGCGCGCAAGACTTTTGAGAGGTAAGCAGCCTGCCGCACAACTCGGTCGGCGGCGTGACCAAGTGCTCAGCGCAATCGCTACCTCATTCGTACTCCACGAAATCACGCGGGTAGCCCGGCCCCGGCAAACAGGCTCCAAGACAACGTGACGCCAGCGAGCACAAGCACCCGGGCCTTGGTCAGAACTTTCTGATGTGGGTCAGTGAAACCAGGCCGCACTACGCCGGCTCAGAACGATTCCCGCCCAGCGGCCCCATGTCCTCCATGCCCCGTCGTTCGCCGATCTTGCGGGCGAGCGCGACGCGGACGCACTCGAGGCCAAAACCGATGTCGAAGGGTGCGATCTCCGGCAAGTCGAACCGCACGCCCGACATCAGTGCCGCCATCTCCCGCGGGGTGACATCGGTGTAGTGCCTGCTGTTCACATCTTTGCCCAGGGTGTGCCCCATGATTCCCAGGCGCGCGATTCGACACAACTCCTCGCCGCCTTGGGTCAAGACAGACGATGGGACGCGCAGCAGGGCGTTGTTGCAGTTGTGGCGCAGGCAGTGAAAGACGAGGCGCCCGTTGCGCGGCATACCCAGCTTTTCGAGCATTGCGCTCATTTTGCGCACGGGCTCCTTGGCGTACTTGGCGGGCGTGGTCGCCCAGGTCAGCTCGGGGAAGACCCTCTGGAACCCCTCCGCGCGCAACCGCTTGCAGTAGTCGACGAACCCGAGGCGCACAAGATGAGGGTGGATCGGGATCAGGCGCCTTGACTGGGGGGTTTTCAGCGACTTGTCCCGGGTGCTCTCGTTGATGTCGAGCACCCACACGCCATCAACCTCGCGAACGTCCTTGAGGTGGAGTTGCGCACCTTCCTTGATGCGCACACCACCGTAGAGCCCCAGGAGGGGAAGCCAGTACTCAAACGGGTACCAGCGGCCAGCCTCCCAGTTCAGGTGGCGCGCGCTGCCTGACACGAAGTGCTGCTGCCCGAAGATCGCACGGATCTGCGCGTCTGTGAACGGGTCACGCCCGTCCTCGTCGTCCTCATCCTGGCGCGCGCGCTCGAGTTGCTCGGCTTTGGTGAGGCCTGTTTCGCTGCGTAGCCCGGCCGCGGGGTTTGGGCGCAAGTACCCCTTCCGTTCAAGCCACTCGAACATACGCACGAGCCACAGGATGCGCTCATGGCGCATTGCTTCGTTGAGCATAGGCCATTCCCGCCCGTCCGCGCGCAACGCCTCGATCGTGGCCGTCATCGTCTCTCGTCTGATCGCCTTGGGCAACTTGTTGGCAGACGCAGGAATGGTCTTGAGCGGGCCATCGCGGAAAGCCCGAAGCAAGTCTCCATTGATCTCGCCGAGGCGAGGGTTGCCCATGAACTCGGCAAAGACCGCTATGCCGGCTTTGCGCTGGCGCTGCTCATGCTCGGAGCGCAGATCCCCTGGCAGCCCGTCCGGGTCCGCGCAGTAGGCCGCCAGCGCCTCCAGGAAGCGCCTTTGTGACCACGCACCCGACGTGCCGACCGCCTCTGGGCTGGCTCTGCCTGCAACGACGACGCGGGCGCGGTCAATGCGCTCGGGCGACACCATCGCGGCACGCATGGCACGCACGGCCTCTACTTCGGCAGCCCGGACCTCTAGCGCGCTCACCGGCACCTGAAGGCGTGTGAACGGGCTGAAAACCTCCCGCCACCGCCCCCACTCGCGCTCGAAGAGCGTCAGGTCCACCACATCGAGGTCCTCCGCGAGGATTGCCTTGGCAACATCGTATCCACCCTCGAAGAGGCGCAGCACGTTCCCACCCATGTGAACAACCAACGCGCCAGCGGGCGGCTCATTGGGCAAGTCATAGCCACCCTGCGCGTTGGGTGGCGGCAGCTGCGTGAGAAGGTCAGCAACGTACCCTTCGCTGGCCGAGCGCGGGATTCGACACGCCAGCGATAGACGCTTGACCTCGGCCTCCCTCAACAGATCGCCCATGGGCAGGCCGCTGAACTCAGCAGCGCGCTCAAGGGTGAGAAATCCGGATGCAGTCAGGGCGGGGCTGCCCTCGACCAGTTTCAGAATCGATACCTCGTCCACCCCACCACGCTCCATCTCAATCAGTTGACGGCGCCAATCAGCCAGCAGCACCGACGCCACCAGCTTGCCCAGTACGCGATCATGAGCCCCTGTGGACTTCACGAACTCGCGCCTGCCCGCAGCCGCCCTCAACCTGGCGGGCACCACGAGACGCGCCCACCACACTCCTCCACGCCGAAAAAGGCCGTCCACCGCTCGCTCCTTTGTAGCAGTGCGATGTAGCGGGGCCTCCAGAAGCGTCAAAGCCCTTGAAGATCAAGGGCTTGGACGGTGGTGGCGCGGCTGGCGGGGATCGAACCCACGACCCTCGGCTTCGGAGAGCACTCAAATAATTGTGTCCTAGACATATAATTATGTGTAATTTGAGGTTGTAAGATCTAAAATGATGCCTTCACGCCCGATGAACTACCCTTTGGTGTTACTTCCTAACGCCTTTTGTCGCCTTCCAGTCCTCAGCGGAAGGTAGCCCCGGATGTGACTCTAACCTCAACTCGGGCTCACGTTTGGACGCGAAATCCACACTTTTACAAGTCGATCATTGGGCCGCATCCCACCGGATTTCGACCCCTGTCCGGGTCTTCCGCCACGCGCTTGGAAGCCCTGACGAACGCCTTCTAGCAGGAAGCTTGGCGTTCCTTGGGCAACCAGAAACGCGGGACGTTCTGGACGCCTGGGAGGTCTCCGGGCCACTGCCGGCTGAGCTTGAGCCCCTCTCGACTTGCATGCAGTTGAGTCCCTTGTTGTACTCAAGCCTGGCATCCAGCGGAAGCATCACGACCCATTTGCGTACGAAGTACCCGGTCGCCGCGATGCTTTGCGTCCAAGTGACGCGAGGCTTTGACGACAGCCAGCTACGTGACTTCGCCAGCCTCCGCCTGTACCTGCTTGCCAAAGCGATTGAGAACTGGAGGGCAGGGTATGAAATATCTCCCCGAATTGCGGAGGCGTCGAAGTATCTGGGCAATTTTCTCGGGGACCCCATCAAATACCCAGATGGCGTCGAGTGGATCAGCGAATTGTGCAGTGCCAATCGACACCTACCCACATACGAAGTGGGGATCGTTGAGTCAGCGAAAAGGCTGATATCGCAGCTGAACGCGAACAAGGCTTCCATCAAGAACTGGAGCGCTGGGGAACACTTCGCGGGCTCTTTACAAGCAATAGCGGAAAGGCGTCCCGAGGAGCTCACCCTATTGCCCACCCAACTGCGCGTGGGCGATTCCTACAGTGCGACGATTGAGTCAAGATTTGTCCCGCCAGATCTGAATTTTCCAGCACTGACGGAACAAGTCCTGACCCTGGCACCCACCCAAGTTGATGAGGAAGATGATGAACCAACGGAACTCGTTGTCTTTGAGTCCTCACCAACGGCGGAACACCGCTTCAGGGTCGGCTTAGGCCTCCAATTAGAAACGCAAGTCCGACGTAATCGAATCCCTTTTGCTTGGGACCGAGTTCGACCAGAAGACGAGATGGAATGCTTGTTCGAGACCATCGTTCATTGGCTTGACTCCTCCGAGCACCAGCTTCTTGGCGCAATCGCGGCTCTGGCACTGGCCACTGGCAGCAGCATCGAAGTCACCTGCAGTCTGAAGATTGCGAGCGCACCCGTTGACTCGCACTGGGTATTGGATCTCGACAGGGGTGTACTTGTGAGGCTACCGAGTCGACCGGTAAATCGGGCCATCGCACCCGGCTCACAAGGGGCATCCAGTGGGGTCGCCAGCCGGTGGGTCCGGCCCCTGGCGGAACTGCAAGAACTACAGCTTTCACCCCGACTGCTGGCCCCGCTCATTGCCGCGCAGCAGAAACGCGGTTCACCAGAAGTGCTTGGTGATCTTTGGCCTGATGAGGTCTCACCGCAAACCACATTCGATCGGCGCTGCGCTCGAACGCCTGGACTCGAACGAGTCTCCCAAGGCATGCTCAAGGCAACGGCAGACCAGCTGATATTCCAATGGACACAGGACTCTGTCTTCTGCCGAATGTTGCTTACAACGGACCTTGCGCTCAGGCCCAGCGCGTGTTCTTACGCAACATGGACTCTCAGCCAAACCAACAATCGGGTTCAGGCCTTGTCTGGCAACCACTTGACTCCAACGGGCAATCAATCAGGCGACGCCAATGGACTAGGCAGCGAGATCGATCCTGATGACCAGCGCATTCGGGATGCGCTTGAATCAGCAACCGCGCGTCTCGAGAAACTTCTTGTACCGGTGGACAGCGCCAATCCGCCCGACTGGGTTGAGGTCCACAACGCCATCACGATCTACTGCGTTGTGCTCCTGCTTGCGTACACCGGCGCGCGTCCGACCCGATCGGTATTTGAGACCCTTGGTGACTTCGACCTGGAAAACAGGCGACTGTTCATTGATGACAAGGTGATCCGGGAGTCCGCCACAGGTCGGTGGGGAAGAATCGTCCCCCTGCCCGACCAAGGTGTGGAGTTGCTGCTACTCCTTTATCTGCCCTACCTGCGATGGCTGATGGAGAAACTGGCCCTCCATGCCGGCACGAATGTGGGCTTTGGTGACCTTTCAAAGGCCATAGCCTCGCAACTCGACAAACACAGCAAACCCGCCATTCCGCTTTTCTTCCTGATCACGAAGTCACCCGTTCTGCGGATCGTCGAGGTGAGCGAGAGCGCGATCGAACGATCGACCCTTTTCGACTGGCCGCTGCCAGCCAACGTCTTCCGACACCGGATGGCCACAAGACTCAGACAGCTTCCGGGAGGAGATGATCTGGCCGCTGCGCAGTTGGGCCACGCCGAAGCAGGAACCGATGTGTACGGCGCCATCTCACCCCGGTGCTGGGTTGATGACCAGAAAACATGGGCCGAGGCTCTTGCCAAGGTACTCGGCCCAATCACGGTTCCCCCAGTACGCTTGGCAAACCCTGGCTGGGACATTACAGACAAGAAGTCAGACTTTTCACGGTTTTTGACGGCTGGCGAATTTGGCTCGACAGCCAGGAGTGAAGCGCGCTCCGTGACCCGGGAGCTAGCAGGCAGACAGGCCATCGCTTCGATTCATGAACAGGTTGCCCAGTGGCTGGGCGAAGCCGCGAATCCAGCTCTCCACATTCCCGCAGAAGCTTTCCCGGATCAACTCTCCGAAGACCAGGTCACCTTTCTTTCAGCCACCGACCGATGGACAAAGCTTGGTCTGAAGATGATTTACATCGACGGCAAGACCCCGAGGGCCAACCACGCGATCTGGTACGAAACATACGAGCGTTTTCGGGCGAACGCATGTCGAGACACCTATGGCCAGATGAATGACCGATTGGTCGTGAAGCGCAAGCACGGCTCTCGGTTCGCGTTCTCTCGAAGCGTCCTGCACGCACAGCAACGCCTTCAATCAGTGCGGATCTGCCTGGATCAAGCGTTCTCATCGATTGCGCTGTCAACCCGATCCCTCGCGGACCACAGCTTGCTGGTCGCCCTGGATCTCGCCCTGACCAGCATGGTGAGCGATACCAAACTGCTTGGCCTGATTGAGCCCAAGCAGAAAGACAGCCTGCGCCTTCACACAAGGAATTCCGTTGTTTACCTGGCCCGCAAGAGCACGCGGGAGGAACGAGACGCGCCACCCTTCGCCTGGCACTGCGTTCCAGCCCGGTCTGTCACCTCCTTGTTGGCTTTGAAGCGCTCAAACGGTCGAGAGCTCGGCAGTAAGTTCGTTCCGAAAGCACTACACAACTTCGCGCGCCAGGTGGAGCAGACGCTCGAGTTGACTGCAGATAGCCTGAAAGAACGGCATCGACTCATCGAAGTCATTGCCGATCTCGTCCACGAACACAACCAACTGTATCTG
>QFCS01000452.1_pt1 | contig 20535 bp, 10 predicted proteins | sample 3576561 | NCBI WGS metagenome assembly QFCS01 | reverse complement strand
TGGGGCTTGCCGCAAAGCGGCTTTCTTCCTGCAACGCCGCGGCCTGCCGCATCCCCGACAAAAAGGGCGGGCCTGTCGGCCCGAACCTGCCTCTCCGCGGCTCCGCGGCTCCGCGCGAACCAAAATCTCTGCGATCTCTGCACTTCTGCGCGAATCTCATGAAACGGCCGACATGGCCTTCTTCCCAATTGGCTCCCCCAGGCTCGCGTTAGAAAACATATATGTCGGAAAGGGATAATCCCCGACGGACTCAGGCGGTGCGCGGCATGGTGGCGAGAAGCAGCACCGCCGCCGCCGCCAGCGCCGCGAGCAGCAGGAACAGCGCGTCGAAGCCGAAGCCGGGGACGAGCGAAATGGTGAGCCACGGCATGATCAGCGAAGGGATGGTGTTGGTGAGGTTGAAGATGCCGAGGTCGCGCCCGCGATGGTCGGCGCGCGGCAGGACGCGCAGCGTCTGTCCGCTATGGAGCGACAGAAAGGCAGTCGTCGCGATCCCGAAGAGCAGATAGGCCGCCTTCGCCGACGTGGGATCGGCGGCGAGCGCCATGCCGATCAGCCCGGCGCAGGTCAGCACCGCGGCGGCGGCGAGCGGCACAAAGGGGCGGCCGTGGCGGTCGGCCCAGCGTCCGGCGAGCAGCGCGACCGGCACCGCGATGGTCAGCGCGAGGCTGAAGATTCGTGCCTTTTCATGGTCGCCCATCGCCGGGTCGATCGACCGGAACCAGAAATAGAGATAGGCGAACAGCGCCGCCTCGGCGATCTGGATCAGCAGCCGCGCCAGCCACATGCGAACGGCCGGGCGCGCGACGGGGCGCTCGGGGCGGGGCTCGACCGCCATCAGTTCGGGAAAGGCGCGCGGGCGGCCGAAGAGCAGCGCGGGCAGGATCGCCGCCGCGACGAGCAGCGCGATCGCCGTCACGCGCTGCTCCATCGATACGAGGCCGGGCAGCGTGACGAGCGCGCCCGACCAGGCGCCGAGCGCGGGCGAGAGCGCGAGGAGGCCGCCGAGCAGCCCCTTCTGCGCGTCGGGAACGGCGTCGCCGGCCCAGGCCGACAGCGGCCCGAGGATCATGTTGAGCGCGAGTTGCCACGCGAGCAGCAAGACGAGCAGCGTCGCCACGTCCGGCGCGTGCGGCACCGCGAGCAGCAGTGCGATGGTGAGGATCAGCCCCGCCAGCACCCACGGACGCCGGCGTTGCGTGCGATCGCTGAGCCAGCCGAAGAGCAGACCGCCCGCGCTGGCCGCGAGCGCACCGAAAAAGGTCAGATAGCCGAGCCAGCGCACGTCGTCGGCGCCCGCAAGTTCGGCCATGCGCGCGGGGAGCAGCAGGGTCAGAAAGGGCACATAGGCAATCGCGCCGCCCGCGGCCGCGAGCGCGTAGAGCAGCAGGAAACGCACCGACTGGCGGCGCGGCGGCGCGGCGGCGTCAGCCAATGGGTCAGCCAATGGGAGGCGCCGTCGACCCGCGCTCGATCAGGCTGCCGCTGACCACCGTCGGCACCTTGGGCAATTTCTCGCCGCGCTGCGCCGCGATGATCAGTTCGACCGCGCGCGCGACCGTCGCCGCCACCGGCTGGTCGACCGCGGTCAGCGGCGGCTGGGCGAAATGGACGATCGGCGTGTTGTCGAAGCTGACCAGCGACAGGTCGCGCGGCACGTCGAGCCCCCGTTCGCGTGCGACCTCCAGCGCCGCGAGCGACATCTGGTCGTTGCTCGCGATGATCGCGCTCGGCGGCGCCGCGCCGCCAAGCAGGCGCCGCGCCGCCGCCTCGCCCGAGGCAAAACTGAAATCGCCCTCGGCGAGCAGCCCCTCGACCGGCAGCCCCGCCGCCGCCATCTCCGCCTTCCACCCGTCGATGCGCCAGTGGCTGAGGTCATATTCGACCGATCCCGAAATGAAGCCGATGCGCCGGTGGCCGAGCCCGATCAGGTGCCGCGTCGCGCGCGCCGCCGCCCCTTCGTCGTCCATCGTCAGCGCGATCCCCGCCGCGCCGCCGTGCGAGCCGATGCGCGCGAACGGAATCTTCTGCGCATGGAGCAGGTTCACGATCAGCGGATTGTCCGAGTGCGGCGGGGTCAATATCACCCCGTCGGGCTGAAGCGCCGCGATCGTCGCGCGCAATTCGCGCTCGACATGGTCGTTGTGCGTGTCGACCAGTTCGAAGATCATCCGATAGCCATATTCGGCGCATTTCAGCATCCCGCCGAACAGCATCTGGTCGACCCAGTCGGTGCCCTGCCGCGCCTTCCAGTCGGCGATCGTGCGTTCGCGGTCGTTAATCGCAAGGATCAGATAGGATCGCGACCCGCTCATCCGCTGCGCGGCGATCGACGGGACATAGCCCAGCTTGTCGATCGACGCCTGCACGCGCTCCTTCATTTCGGGGCGCACGTTCGGTTCGTTGTTGATGACGCGGCTGACCGTCTGCAGCGACACCCCAGCATCGGCCGCCACATGCTTGATCGTCACCGATTGCCGCCGGCGCCCCATCAGTTCGTTCCGTTCCCCACCGCTTCAGTCCCGGTCCTGATAGGGCCGCGGCAGGCGCATGGCCAGATGACAAGGCGCGCGATTTTCATCTTTTTCACGCCGCTTGCGGTGCCGCTGCGCCGCAGTAGCGCGCGACATAAGCGTGATGATCGGGCAAGGTCGCGGCGGTGCGCGCAGCGCTTTCGCGCAAGCCCGCCATGAAGCGGTCGAGCTCGTCGGGCGACAATTTCTCGGCGATCGGGTGCCAGCTTTGCGGCTCGATCCCCTGCCCCATCATCACCTGCACCCAGCTATTCTCGCCGAACAATTCCTCATTCTTGCGGAACACCCGGCCGGTTTCGCGGAACAGCTCGATCTTCTGCTGCAGGCTGTCGGGGATCGGCATCGCGGCGACATGGCGCCAGAAGGGGCTGTCGCGGCGCTCGGTCGCCTTGTAATGCAGGATCACGAAATCGCGGATCTGCTCGATGTCGCGGCGCTGCTGCTCGTTGAACTCGATCGCGTCGCGCTCGCTCACCCGGCCGTTGGGCATCAGGCGGATGAAGCGCAGGATCGCGCGCTGGATCAGATGCACCGTCGTCGCCTCGAGCGGCTCGACGAAGCCGCCGGCGAGCCCGACCGCGACGCAGTTGCGGACCCATTGCCGGCGCCGCGCCCCGCCGCGGAATTTGATGTCGATCGGCTCGACCAGCGGCTCGCCGAGCGACGACAGCAGACGGTCGAGCGCCGCATCGCGCGACAGATAGCGGCTCGAATAGACGATCCCCGCGCCCATCCGGTGCTGGAGCGGGATGCGCCATTGCCAGCCCGCATCGTGCGCGATCGCGCGCGTATAGGGCATCGGCGGTCCCTGATGCTTCGACTGGAGCGCGACCGCGCTGTCATTGGGCAGCCAATGGCCCCAATCCTCGAACCCCGCATGGAGCGCGCCGTCGATCAGCAGGCCGCGAAAGCCGGTGCAATCGACGAACATATCGCCCTCGACGCGCCGCTCGCCGTCGAGCAGCAGCGCGGCAATATTGCCGCTCTCGCCGTCGAGTTCGACCGACTGAATCTTGCCCTCGACGCGCTTTGCGCCGTCGGCTTCCGCCAGCTTGCGCAGAAACCGGCCATAGAGCGTCGCGTCGACATGATAGGCATAGTTCATCCGCTCTTCGGGCAGGTGCGCGAACTTGCCCTGCAGTCCGGCGACGAGTTCAAGGCAATAATCGTCATAGCTGTGCGGATAGCCCGCGGCCCGCGCGCGCAGCCAGAAATGCTGAAAGCCCGCCGACCAGTGATCCTTGCCGCTGAGGCCGAAGCTGTGGAAATAGCTGTCCCCGTCCTGTTTCCAATTGTCGAACAATATGCCGAGCTTGAACGTCGCCTGCGCCGCGCGCATGAAATCGGGCTCGGGAATCCCGAGGATGCGGTTGAAATTGACGAGCGGCGGGATCGTCGATTCGCCGACCCCGATGGTGCCGATCGCCTCCGATTCGACGAGCGTCAGGTCGACCGTCGCCCCCATCGTCCGCGCGATCGCCGCCGCCATCATCCAGCCCGCGGTCCCACCCCCGGCGATCACGATACGGCGAAGCTGCTTGCCCTCGGTCATCTGCTCAACGTCCTTAGTAGAAAGGCGCGCAACCGCCCCGCACTCTCCGAAGTGAGAGGAGCGAGGATGCCGCGTGCCGGTGGAGGAATATGATCGGTCGCCTGGCCATCGTTCCGGAACACATAATGGTCGAACAGGTCGCGCCAGATCGCCTTGTCCTCGTCCGCCATGTCGCGGATCGCGAGGATCGCGTGATTGAGCGCCTCCTGCGGCTGGCCGAACCACGCCGGGGTGCGGCGCCACCAATAATTGACCAATATGTTGAAGTCGGCGAGCGCCTCGACATGATGCCACCACATCGAGGGGATGAAGATCGCGTCGCCGGGTTCGAGCTCCGCCGTCTGCGCGTGCGCCATCGCCTCCGCGAAGCGCGGATGAGCGGCAAGATCGGACGCGGCGAAATCGACCATGCTGACGGTGCGGCCGGCGGGGGTATTGTCGATCGGCCCCAGATAGAGGTTGCGGAACTGATCGGGCGGAAACAGCGTGAAGCGCCGCCGTCCCGCCGCGCAGCAGGCGAGATTGTCGGGATAATCATTGTGCGCGGCGATCCGCGTCCGCGTCCCGATCCAGATGCTCTTGAGCGGATCGCGCGCGCCGAGATCGATCGGGTTCGCGGTGTCGAGCCCGTCGAAATGCGCCGGAATGTCGATCGAGGCGAGATAGACGGTGCGGATGTCGCCCAGCTCCTCGCCCTTCGCGAGCCCCGCGAAAATGTCGGCGAGCTTTCCCGTGCCGGTGCGGAAATTCATCGCCATGTCGGCGTCGTAGAATAATCGCCCGTCATGCCCCGGCGGGCCGATCGAGACCTTGAACGCGCGGTCGCGGGCATGATCGAGCAGATGACGCCGCGCCGCCTCCGCCGAGGTCCGGCCCGCCGCGACGAGCGGCCAGTCGGCGACGAGTCCGCGCAGCACGAAGGGTTCGCGCGCGCCGTCCAGCAGCGCATCGAGCCCCGCGTCCCGCCATTCGTGCTCGGGCACGCGCGCGGCGCGGGTGTCGATCGGGGCGTCCCGCTCAGCCATCACGCCGCCTGCGGTTCTTGCGCCGCGCGAGTTCCGCGAGCTGCGACAGCGAGGCGAGCGCCATGAAGATCGGCATCAGATGCCCCGCCGCGTGCAGCGCGCCGAGCGCATCGGCATCGAGTGTGCGCAGCCGCGCCTCGTCGATGATGTGAAAGCCGACGAGCGAATGGAGCGATCCGTCGTCGAGCGTCACCTCGAAGGTGAAAGGTTCGAGCAGGTCGTGCTCGGCAAGCGCGTCGAAGAAGGCGCCGCTCTCGCGATAGCCCGCGTCGAGTTCGCCGAGCTTTCCGGCGATGTCTTCGAGGAAGGGCGTCGCGAGGCCGTTCGCGTCGAACAGCCGCACGCCGCCGTTCCCTTGCGCGATACGCGGATGCGCAAGATCGACATGCACCTGTCCCGCCCCGTCACCGCTCGCCGGTCGGCCGATCAGGAAAGGCTGGATCGCCAGCGACAGCGGCCGATAGCCCGCGCCCCAGCCCGCACCGTCGAGAAACAGATTCTCGCCCGTCTCGAACCCCAGCAGGGCGACCGCGAAAAAGCGCTCCTGCCCCGCCTCGCGCCGGAAGAGGATCGGGAAATCGGCCTGCACGCGGCGAAATTCGGACGGCACGATCAAGGTAGCCATCACCCCGTCGCCCAGCTCCGCCCCCGCGTCGGCGCGGACGCGAAGGTCGCGATGGCTGTTGGTGTCGAGGGGGGCGTGGCTGGTCATCCGATCCTTCGTCTCCCGTTCGGCAGCGGCCGTTTTCGCCATTGGGAACGTTCCTACGCCACCCGTCCCCGCCCGTCACGCAAAAGAGCCGCGCCCCGAAGGCGCGACTCTCTCGCCGACACGCGGCAGGGAGGGGTTGCCGCGCCTAGAAGTTGAACCGGATACCCGCCGCGTAGCGGGCGAAGCCCGGCGACACGAAGGTCACATTATTCTGGTGCCGCATATGCGCGCGCCGCCCCTCCCCGGTCAGGTTGATCGCCTCGACGAAGGCGGTGAAGCCGGGGATGAATTCATAGCTCGCGCTGGCGTCGATCTGCCAATAGGCCTCGACATAGGTCGGGTTCGGCCCCGTCGATTGCAGGAACTTGTCGCGCCAGTTCCACGCGACGCGCGCCTGCAGGCCGCCCTTGTCGTAATAGGCGACGGCGTTGGCGCTGTCGGAAAGCCCCGTCAGCGCGAACTGCGGCACCGACGCCGGCTGCGTATTGTCATAGACCGCGTCGCCGTTGACGATCGTGTAGTTCAGCAGAACGCCGAAGCCGGTGTCCCAGAAGCTGTGCTGAAGCGCGAACTCCCAGCCGTTCAGCGACGCGGTCTGATCGCTGTTGATCGGCTGCGTGATCTGGAAATTGAGCAGCGGATCGCCGGGCGCGCTGTTGATGACGCCGACATAGGTGCCCGGCCCGCCGCCGGTGATCGTCACCGTGTCGGGATAATGTTCGAAGATATATTGGCGGATCTGCGACACCGTCGCCCCCTGCCCGATCGCCGCGACCGCGGCGTTCCAGCGCGGCCCGTTCACGGGCGTCGTCAGATCGAAGGCCGGGGTGTCGACGCGGGTGGTCGAGATGAAATTGCTGACATCCTTGTGGAACCAGCCGACCGACACATAGCTGCCGGGCGCGTAATACCATTCGGCGGACAGGTCGATATTCTTCGATTTATAGGGGACGAGCCCCGGATTGCCCTGCGCCCCTGTGCCGCCGCCGACGCGGAACAGCGTGTCGAGCGTGCGCCCGCCCTGCATATTGGCATAGTCAGCGCGGGTGATCGTGTGGCTGTACGATGCGCGCAGCTTGACGTCCTGCAACGGCGAGACGTCGAGGTCGAATGCCGGCAGCCAATTTTCATACGATCCCTTGAAGCGCGTGAAGTCGCTGTCGCCCGACAGGACGATGTTGAATTCATTCTCGCCCACCCAGCGCGTATCGACGGGGACCGGCACCAGCGCCGCCGACGAAATGTCGGTGCTTTCGTAACGCAGTCCGGCGACGAAATGCGCGGGATTGTCGAACAGGTCGAATTTGGTCGCGACCTGCACATAGGGCGCCAGCGTCTTTTCGGTGATGCGCCGGTCGGTGTTGTAGGCCGCGATGCAGGTGCCGGGGATCGCCTGTGCGCCGGTCAGCGGGCTGCTGCAGGTGCCGTAGAGATTTTCGATCAGATCGGCCATCCGCTCGAAATCGAACGAGTAGAAGCTCTGGATCATCCCCGGCTGCGCGAGCCCGGGGAATTTGTCGGGCAGCGTCTGGAGCGTGAAGATGTCGTCGGGAATGTCCGACGCGGGCCCCGCACCGCCCCAGGTGTCGTTCTGGATCGTGCCGAAGGCGGACCGCACATGATTTTCGACATAGGATACGCCGAAATCGATGCTGTCGAGGAAACCGCCCTCATGGTCATAGCGGCCGTGCAATTGCACCTGGTTGATCTCGTCGCGGAAATAGGCGGCGCGGAACGCATTGCCCGTCGGCTGGATCAGCGCGGCGTTCAGCGGATCGATCCCGGGATACATTTCGTAGGACAGGACCGGCAGGTCGTTCTCGAAATTGATCATCTGGTTCTGGATGCCGAAGATCGCGTTGCCGACCGACATGCTCGACCCGAAACGATTGACCGGCTTCACCGTCGCGGTCGAATGATGCGCGTCAAGGTCGATCGTCACCCCGTCATCGCCCTGCCAGGTCAGGTTGAAGCCCAGCGAGCGGTTTTCGGCGCGGTTGTCGCTGAGCCCGCCGCTGTAGGACAGGTCCTTGCCGCTGTTGAGCGTCGTCTCGCTCGGCGGCGCGCCTGGCGCCGCGAAATGTTCGGAATAGAAGATCGGCCCCGCGACGGGACCGTCGGTCCACGCGCTCGTCGTATCCTCATGGTTGAACCAGATGCCGACATTGCTGTTCCGCGTCTGCACCGTGTTGCGCGAGTAAGTGTAGTCGAGCGTCGCGGTCAGCCCGTCGACGGGGCGGAATTGCAGCACCGCCTGCCCGTTGATGCGCTCGCGGTCGATATCGTTGAGGTCGTAGGAGCCGTTCTGCGGCACCTGATAGACGTCGTCCGGCCCCGGGCGGTTGGTGATGTTGGCGAAGCGCGGATCGCCGGGGAAGGCCAGCCCGCCCCACATATTCTCATCGGACCCCAGATAGCCGTCGCGCCAGCCGACATTGGCCTGGTTCGTGCTCGACTTGCGCTTCTGATAGGAGCCGGTGATCAGGATGCCGATCGTGTCGTCGGCGAACGTCGTGCTGAAGATGCCCGAGATTTCGGGCGTGATCGGATGGCCTTCGTTGCGCGACGAATCATAGACGCCCTTGACCGAGAGGCTGCCGTGCATCCCCGGCTTGTCGAGCGGGCGCGGGGTGCGGATGTTGATCGTCGAGCCGATGCCGCCCGATTCGACCGTCGCGCGGCCGCTCTTGTAGACCTCGACCGCGGCGATGCCTTCGGACGCGAGGTTGGCGAAATCGAACGAGCGCGACGAGGGCGCGCTGCCGCCGTCGCCGATGATCGCGGTCGGCATCTGGCGGCCGTTCAGCGTCACCAGATTGAATTCGGGGCCGAAGCCGCGAACGGTGACGGTCGAGCCCTCGCCGTTCGAGCGGTCGATCGACACGCCGGTGATGCGCTGCAGCGATTCGGCGAGGTTGGTGTCGGGGAATTTGCCGATGTCTTCGGACGAGATCGCATCGACGACGCCCTGTGCATCGCGCTTGATCGCGGCCGCCGATTCGAGGCTGGCGCGGATGCCGGTCACGACGATCTCGTCGCCGCCGCCACTGTCCACCGGCGCCTCCTGCGCCATCGCGGTCTGCGCCGCCCCCATCAGCGACAGCGCGGACGTGCCGACCAGAAGCCTGGCGAGCCAATGCCTGTGCGAAGCCTGCATCCTGAACCCTCCCGATTGAGCCGCTCTGATGGCGGCGTTTTCATGTGAACGTTCACCTAAATGATAACGTTCCCTTTGTCAATGCGCCGACGCATTCCGCCATGGTGGAGACGTCGAGGCGGATCAATCGTTTCACAACCGGAATCAGCGCATCGGCACAACCGGCAATCGATCAAAAAGACTTTGAATCCAAATGATTTTCCAAGCCGGCGCGAAGGGCACGCCCGCAACCGTCCGTCGCGCGGAACGGCCGCCGCGCGGCGTTTGCGATTACGAATGCAATGCACGATCGGCGGAGGCGGACGCACCGGCCGAATCCGGCTTGCGGAGCGTTGCAATCGAAAGGGCCCGCCAGCAGGCGGGCCCTTTCAGGCCTCCGGCACATGATGTGCCGGAGGCCTATCCGTCCGCTCAGGGTCGCAGCGAGCATCGGGATATCGTCTTCATCGGATGGGGCCGGAGCGATTGACCATGCTCCGGCCCCTAACCGCGTGTCCTCCGTCCAACCGGGGTAGTGTGGTCAGAAGGCGATCCGCGCGGTTATCCGCACACCGTGCGTGCTGCGATCCGACGCGAGCGTGCCGCTGTAGGCCGCGCCGATCCGCAGATTGCCCGCGCTATAGTCGAAGCCCGCCTCGACCTCGGCCGAGCTCTTCGGGATCAGCGTGCCGAGCAGCGCGAAGCTGCCGCCGCCGGTCGCGAAGCCGGCCAGCGCCGCCGCCCCGCGGTCGCCCGACGCGCGGTTCCACGCCGCCGACAGATAGGGCTGGAAGCCCGGCTGATCGGCGTTGAGGCGTGCCCGGGCGCCGAGGCTGAGGAAGGTCGTTTCCTGCTCGGCCTTGGCGAGCGCGAGCGCGGCATTGCCGCCCGTCTCGGCGAAGGCGTCGCTCTTGGTGCGGACATGCGCGATCCGGGCGAAGGGGGTGAGCGCGAGGCTGCCCGTCTTCACGTCATATCCGGCCTCGGCGAACAGTTGCAGCGTGTTCGCATCGCGGTTCGATTCGAGCGTCTGGGCAAGCGGCGTGAAGCCGATCGTGCGCACCGTGTCGACATCGTGCCAGCCATAAGCGAGCCCGGCCGCGCCGCGGAAGCCCGCGCCGGTGCCATAGGTCAGGTGCGCGGCCAGATATTTGCTGTCGGCCTTTGCCCGGTCGCTGCGGCCGCCGAAGCGGAAGTCGGAGTTGCCGATCCCCGCCGACAGCGCCGCGGCGAAGCCCTGGCCGCCATAGCCGATGCCGGTCACGAAGCCCTTGTGATCGCTGTCCATCGCGAAGCGGCCCGCCTTGGCGTCGAAATCGCCCCAGCCGCCGAAGGCCGAGCCCCAGACGAACAGGCTCGCTTCCTCCGGCCCCGTCAGCCCGTAGAGCGCGTTGCGCAGGTGACGGCTGTCGTCGGTGAGGCCGGCGATCGTGCTCGCGAGGATTTCGCCCGACAGGTCACCGAACGCCGTCTGCGCGCCCGCCGCATTCTGGTTCACCACCGCCTCGAACAGCGGATCGTCGATGCCGCGCGCCTGCACCGCGGCAGCGACGCCCGCCTGGTTGAAGCCGATCGCGACATCGGCGAAATCGACGTCGTTGCGATAGAGCGACAGCGTCACCGCCGTGGCGCTGTAGCGCAGCAGCGGATCGAGGAAGGCAAGGTCGCTCGTCACCGAGCCGAAGCTGCCGTCGACGCCGCCCGCGCCGGTGACGATCACATAATCGGTGCGGCCGTTGTAATCGCCGTCCTCGGCGAGCACCGCGACGCTCGCGCCGCTGTCGATCGTGACGGTGCCCGTCGCATCGACCCGGTCGCCCTGGCCCGCGGCATTGACCTCGACCTCATAGACCGAGCCCGCGGCGAAGGTCAGGTCGCCCGCGACGGTCAGGCGACCGATCGAATTGCCCGGGGTCAGCTTGCCGTCGCCGTTGATCGTCGTCGATCCGACGCTGCCGTTGCCGCCGAGCGCGCCGCCCGCGTTCACCGTGACGTCGGAGACGATCGAGCCGTTGACCGCGAGCTTGCCGCCGTCGACCGTGGTCGGGCCGCTATAGTCGCTGTCGCCCGACAGGTTCAGCGTGCCGTCGCCCGTCTTGACGAAGCCGCCGCTGCCCGAGATCGCGCCGGCGAACTCGCTGTTATCGGCCTGATCGACAGTAAGCTGGCTATCGCCGAGGACGACCTGGGCGTCGCCTTCGCCCGCCAGGCCGCCGATCGTCTGGTCGGTGCCGGTGATGTCGAGCGAACCGCCTTCGCCGAGGTTGAACGCGGTTTCGGGGTCGATGATGCCGCCGATGCGGACCGCGCCGCCGAAGATGTTGGTGACGCCCTGAAAGGCATAGTCGCCCATGAAGGTCAGCGTTCCGGCGCCGCGCTTGTCGAGCGTGCCGCTGCCCGAGAAGGCGCCGAGGAAGTCGTAATCGTCCGACCGATTGAAGACGAAGCGGCCGTCGTTGACGATATTGCCCTCAAAGCTGCCCTCGGTGCCGCCCGCGCCGAGCTCGAAAGAACCGTCGCCTTCGGTGACGAGATCGCCCTGGAGCAGGCCGGTCAGGACGAGGCCGCCGTTCGAGACGATGGTGCCGCCGGTGTGGCCCACCGTATCGGTGTCGACGGTGAACACCGCGTCGCCGATCAGTTGCAGCTTACCGCTGCCGCTGATCGTCAGCTCGTCGAGGCTGGACACACTCTCGTCGTCGCCGAAGTTCAGCACGAGGAGGCCGTTGGTGACGACCGACGCGGTCAGGATCGGCGAATCGGCTTCGCCGCCGACCGTCACCTCATTGACCTGAAGCGCCCCGCCTTCGTCGATCGCGACCTGGCCGAACGCGCCGACCACGCCCGATGTCGACCAATAGCCCGCCGCGACCTGCAATTCCTCGAACCCCGCCGCCGCGGTAAGCTGCTGCGCCTCGGTGAGCTCCAATATGTCGCCGTCGAGGGTCAATTTGTCGATCCCCGCGCCCGCATCGACGAGGCCGTCGATCGCGCTGCCGGTGCGCAGGGTCACAGTGTCGTCAAAAGCATCGAGCTGAACCGCAACCCCACCCCCGCCAGTGAGCGTCCCCGAATTGGTGACGGCCGCCTGGACATGGGCGGTGATCGCGGCGCCCTCAGCGCTCGAAATGGTGCCGCTGTTGGTGAAGATGCCGGTCAGCCCGGCGGGGTCGGCGAGGCCGCTCTGGATGAGCACGCCGCCGACAGTGCCGTCGATCGTGCCCGCATTCTCGACCGAACCGCCGCCCGACAGGATCACGCCGAAACGGTCGCCGCCGATCGTGCCGGCTTCGCTGTTGACGACGCTCGCCGCGAAATCCGCCGCATTCTGTCCGTCATAGGCGAACATCGAGATGCCGTCGGCGAGTTCGCTGCCCGCGCCGGTGATCGTGCCGCTGTTGGTGACGCTGCCGCCGCCGATCAGGCGGACGCCGTCGTTCGATTCGCCCGCGATCGTACCGCTATTTTCAACTTCCGTGCCGATGGCGAGGCCGACCAGTGCGTTGATGTCTTCGTCGAACTGATAGGCGGTGGTGATCCCCGCCCCGGCGCCCGAGATGGTGCCGCTGTTGGTCACGCTCGACGCCGCGGTGGTGATCGTGATGCCCGCATCGGGCGCCGCGTCGAAGCCATCGTAGCTGCCTTCGCCACGGATCGTCCCCGCATTGTTCACCGCGAGCGTGCCGGTCGCGAAGGAATAGATGCCCGACGTTGCACCGGTGATCGTCCCGCCTTCGGCGTTGGTGACCGTCACGTCGGCGCGCGAGCCCTGCGACACGGCGGCGCCAAAGTCGCTGACGATCGTGCCGCTGTTTTCCAGCGTGGCGGTCGACATGTCGCTGCCGAAGCCGACGCCATAGCCGCCACCGCCGCTGCCGCCGAGATCGCCAGTGCCGTGGATCGTGCCCGAGTTGACGACGCTGGCGGTCAGGCCGCTGCGGTCTTCGTTCGGATCGGTGTTGAGCGCCGTTCCCTGGATGAAGACGCCGCCGGCGACGCCCATGATCTCGCCCGCATTGTCGACGGCACCGCCGCCCGACAGGATGATGCCGAAACGCTGACCGGCGATCGAGCCGCCTTCTTCGTTGGTGACGAGCGCGCTGTAATCCTCGTTCGCCTGATCGTTATAGGCATACATCGAGACGCCGTCGGCGTCGGCGCGGCCGGTGCCGGTGATCGCGCCGCTGTTCGTCACGCTGCCGCCGCCGATCAGGCGGACGCCGTCGTTCGATTCGCCCGCGATCGTCCCGCTATTTTCAACTTCCGTGCCGATGGCGAGGCCGACCAGTGCGTTGATGTCTTCGTCGAACTGATAGGCGGTGGTGATCCCCGCCCCGGCGCCCGAAATGGTGCCGCTGTTGGTCACGCTCGACGCGGCGGTGGTGATCGTGATGCCCGCGTCGGGCGCCGCGTCGAAGCCATCGTAGCTGCCCTCGCCACGGATCGTCCCCGCATTGTTCACCGCGAGCGTGCCGGTCGCGAAGGAATAGATGCCCGACGTTGCGCCAGTGATCGTCCCGCCCTCGGCATTGGTGACCGTGACGTCGGCGCGCGAACCCTGCGAGACCGCGGCCCCGAAATCGCTGACGATCGTGCCGCTGTTCTCCAGCGTGGCGGTCGACATGTCGCTGCCGAAGCCGACGCCATAGCCGTCACCGCCGCTGCCGCCGAGATCGCCGTCACCGCGGATCGTCCCCGAATTGACGACGCGCGCGGTCAGCCCGCTGCGGTCCTCGCTCGGGTCGGAGTTGAGCGCGGTCCCCTGGATATAGACGCCCCCGTTGCCGCCCCGGATCGACCCGGCGTTGACGACCTCGCCGCCGCCCGAGAGGATGACGCCAAAGCGATGCGCCGCGATTTCACCGCCTTCCTCGTTGGTGACGAGCGCGCTGTAATCCTCGTTGGCCTGGTCGGTCTGGGCGAACATCGAAATGCCGTCAGCATAGTCTGCGATCTGGCCATAAATCGTGCCGCTGTTGGTGACGCTGCCGCCGCCGATCAGGCGGATGCCATCGTCGCCCTCCCCGATGATCGTGCCCTCGTTGACGACGCTGGTGCCCGTCGCCCGGCCCTCGAACACCCCGGGGCTGGCCTGAAAGGCGCCGGTAGTGATGCCGAACTGGCCGCCCAGGATCGTGCCGCGGTTGGTGATCACCGCGTCGGGAGTGAGGATATTGATCCCGGTCTGCGAAGCGCCGCGGATCATGCCGTCATTCTCGACGACAAGCCGGCTGGTGTTGGCCGTGATGGCGACGCCGCCCGAGGCGATTTCAGCGTCCTCGGCATTGTTGATCACGAGGTCGCCGGTCGACTGGCCGACGATGCCGAGCGCGTTGCCGTTGATGATGCCGCTGTTGTTGATCGTCGCGGTCTCGAGCGAGCCCCCGGCGACGAGGCCGAGGAAGCCTGTCACCACGCCATGATCATTGTCGAGCGTCGCGCTGCGGCCTTCCTGTTCGGGGGTCGCCCCCATCACGATGCCGATGGGCGTGACCGCCGTGGCCGGATTATACGCACCGGTGCTGCGGATCGTGCCGCTGTTCGTGATCGTTCCGCCGCCCGACAGCACGGCGCCGAAGGTCTGCCCCTCGATCACGCCGTCCTCGTCGTTGACGATCGACCCGATTCCCGTGACGCCCTCGGCGGCCGCGCCTTCGAATTCACTGATCGCGACGCCGATTCCCGCCGCGCCAGTGGCGCCGTTGCTGCCCTGGATGGTGCCGCTGTTGACCACCGAACCGCCGCCGGTCAGCGCGACCGCCGCGCCGCCTGCACCGATGATCGTGCCGCTGTTGGTGACGCTGGTGTTCGTCGCCAGCGCCTCGAAGACCCCCGGGCTGCTCTGGAACACGCTGGTGGTGATGCCCGACACGCCGCCCCGGATCGTGCCGCTGTTCTCGATCACCGCATCGGCGCTCTGGATGTTGACGCCGTTCTGGCTCTGGCTCTGGATCAGGCCGGCGTTGTCAAGGGCCAGCGTGCTCGTGCCGACGTTGATCGCGTTTCCGCCGGCGAGGATCTGGCCGTCCTCCGCATTGTCGATCGCCAGCGCGCCGGCCGACGAGCCCAATATGCCGAACGCCTGCCCGTTGATGATGCCGCCGTTTTCGATCGTGACGGTATCGAGCGATCCCGCCGCGACGACACCGAGGAAGCCCTGGACGAGCCCCCCGTTGGTCAGCGTCGCGCTGCGCCCTTCCTGCTCGGGCGTGGCTCCCAAGATGATGCCGATGGGGGTCTGGGCACCGGGAATCGTCGGATTATACTGGCCCGTGGCGCGGATCGCGCCGTGATTCTCGATCGTTCCGCCGCCCGAAAGCACCGCGCCGAAGGTCTGCCCCTCGATCACGCCTTCGCCATTGTTGACGATCGTGCCGATGCCGTCGACGCCCTCGGCGATCGCGCCCGGAAATTCGGAGATCGCGACGCCGACCCCGGGGACGCCGCTGCCGGGGAATCCGTCGAGGCCGCGGATCGTCCCATCGTTGGTGACGCTGCCGCCACCGACGAGCGAGACGCCCGAGCCGCCTTCGCCGCTGATCAGCCCGGTGTTGACGACCACCGTGTCGGCGGCGCGTGCTTCGGGCGGCAGTTCCTCGTCATTTTCGTCCTCGCTGAAGAAATAGGAGGTCGCGATGCCGTTCGCGGCGCCGCTGATCTCGCCGCTGTTGGTGATTTCCGACCCCGGCTGCGCGATCACGATGCCGCCGCTCGGCCGGCTGTCGATGCCTGGTCCGTTGCTGGCGCCGTTGCCGCGGACCACCCCCGCATTATCGACGATCACCGCGCCATTGTCGGCGTAAATGCCGATGTCGCTGCCGACGATCTCCTCATCCTCGCCGACCGAGATTTCCAGCGGGTCGGGTTGATCGTTGTGGATGCCAAAACTGTCCTGCGCCTGCGCAGCGGGCGTAAGCTGCAGGATCGAGAGTCCGGCGATCGCGCTCGTCGCGAGCAGGCGCGATTTTGAAATATTCGACATGATATGGTTTCCCCCTGATTCTGAAGTCCGAGCGAAAGGGCTTCCGCAAGCGCACCGCGCTCCGGCCTCCCCTTGCCTGCAATGTTCGTCACGACCCCCGTGATCGACGGCCTACTTAACCGCTTAACAACAGCCGTAATTTATCCGCCGTCCTGGCGTCATCCCCCGGCGGGGGGGTCCTCACGCAAAAAATGGTGCCAGCCGGCGCATCAGCGCCGCCTCCCCATTGACGCCGCATTTCTGATAGATTTGCTTGATCTGGCCGCGCAGCGTCTCGCCCGTGACGCCGCGTTCCTCGCTGATTTGCGCCCGTGCCTTCCCCTCGAACAGCCGCAGCGCGATATCGGCCTCCGCCAGGCTCAGTCGATAGATCGCCGACAGATAGGCGGTCACCCCCGCGCGGTCGCGCTTCGGGGCGTTGACGACCAGGATGGCGTGGGGGAGCTTGCCGAGCGACCATTCGCGCTCGGGCAATCGAAAGCCCTCGATCATCAGCGGTTCCGATTCATCGGTCGCCGCGAGCATCGTGCGGACGTGCGGCGAACCGCCATCCGCCAACAGCCCCTGAATCAGGGCGCGCAGCGTATGCGGCGCGCCGTCGGCGTCGATCGACGAACCCACGCGCCGCACCGCGCCGGACTGCAACAGAGCCTCCGCGCCGACACTATGGGCGAGCATATGGCCGCGCGCGTCGAGAATGAAGGCGTTGATGGCGATCGCGTCGAAGGCGCCCACGAATAATTGCGCCTGATGCCCCTCGAGCTTCTCCTGCAACCGAACCGCGCGCCGCGCCGCAGCGGCGGCTTCCGCGAAGACCCTGCGCTGGGCCGGGGTGGTCCGCCCGTCGCGCCGGCTGCGCAGCGTCGACAACCCGACGATCCCGAAATCGTCGATGACCAAATTGGTCTGGCAGCCAAAGGGAATCCCGACTTCTTCGCACCATTCGATATAATCGCGCGACGCGAGGCTCGGGATCACCTCGTCATAATGATCTTCGTGCAGGATCGGATCATAATGTCCGCGGGCGACCTGGCGGTTCGAGGCCGCGACGCGGAAATTGGCCGTTTCGCTGTACCAGTCATGGCTTTCGGGCTTTCGGATCATGGCGGGCGTGAAGCTGGTCACCATGTTGAAGGGGATATCCCGCCCCGCACCGACGCCGATCAACTGCCCGCGGGAGGAACCCGTACGGCTCGCCATCGTGTCGAGCGCGCCGAGCCATTTGCCGGGATCGAGCGCCGCATCGAGAAAGAGATCGTCCCAATCATATGGATGTCGCTGCCGCATCCGCTTTTCCACCCCGTCCGCGCGACCGCGGCGGGTGGTCAATCCGCGCGCGCCGCAAATGGCATTGCCCCATCCGATCCGCCCCCCGGCGGATCAGCGATAGGCCCTCATGCTATCGACCGCGGCCCGAAAGCGTCCATCCCGGAATGTATGGTGGTTTCAAAAAATCATGCCAGACCAAGCGCATCGGCGACATGGTCGGGATGGGAATAGGCCAGCATCTGACCGGCGCCCTCGATCCGCTGCAACGGCGTATCGGGCAAGCGGGCGCGCCAATAGCCGATCGCCGCTTCGGGCGCATGGAGCACATAGTCCGCCGCCTGCACGATGCGCCACCGATCCTTGCCGGGGAGCGGCGCGACATCGAAACCCGTCGCCCAGGCGCGCTGCTCCTCGACATAGCCGCGAATGCGTCCGCGCCCGAAATCGCGCGTCGCGCGCAGATAATCGGCGATGAACTGCGGATCGCTTTCGGCAAGCGCGAGATCGGGGGCGCTGTCGCGGAACGAGCGGATCATGCCGTCGCGCAGCCGCGTCGCGGTCCCGAAACGCGCGAGCGTGCGGATCGTCAGTTCGATGAGCGCCGGATTCGCGGCGAAACGCCGCTTGACGATGCCGAGCGGGCCGCGGTCGTGCGGCGTGTGCGCGATGGCGGGCGTCGGATTGACGAGGATCGCGCGATCGACGAGATCGGGGTGGCGGTGCGCCAGGCTCACGGCCGCCTGCCCGCTGCCCCGCGCGATCAGATCGATCCGTTCGATGCCGAGCGTCCGGCACAGCGCCGCGGCATCGTCCGACGCCGCGCGATAGGGCGGCGACGGATCGCGCTCCGCGTCGCTATCGCCGAATCCGGGGCGATCGATCGCCAGCGTGCGGAACCCCCGCCGCCACAGCGCCCGCACCAGGCGGGTCGGCGGCGCCCGGGCGGTGATCGTGCTGTGGAGGACGAGGACCGGCCGCCCGCCCGCAGGCCCATAATCCGAATAGGCGACCGTGCGGCCATCGACCAGGATCGACGCACCGGGAAGAACATGGCCGCCGAGGATCGACACTTCGGGTTCGGCATCGACCTGCCCGTGCGACAGGGCGGCCGAAACCAGACGCACGATTTCCGCCGCATTGCTCGCACCGAGGATCAGGTGGATATTCTTCATCTCGGCATCGACGACCGCATCCGACAGCCCCAGGGCCTCGCCGATCTCCGCGCGGCTCTTGCGGACGGCGATCGCACGGGCGATCGCGAACTGCCGGTCGGTCAATCCGAACAGGTCATGAAAGGCGGCACCGACGCCCCGGTCGTCGCTCATCGCGAGCGTCTGTCCCACCAGCATGGGAATCGTATCGAGTCCGCACTTCGCCTTGATCTCCGCGAGCATGTTGCGCGCCGATATATAGGAACACCCCATCGCCCGCGCGGCCTCGCGCAGGCCTCCGGTTTCCACCAGATGCCACAGAAGCGCCGACTGGCGATCGGACAGCGCGAATATCCGGGCTACATCGCCGCGCGAGGCGTGATCGCCGCGGCCGGCTGCATCGCACAAGGAAGTGGTCATCGGATGATCGGCGCCCCGCTTTGCCCGACCGTCAGTCCACACGATTCCCGGCTGGAAAACAAGCCGCGAAAGCGGCCCCTCCCGAACCGGAAAGCCCGTCCCCGGCCCGCCCATCGCGCTTTCATTGGACCGGCGACGGCGGCCGCCATGGCAGGGGCGGTTTGCGGACCATAACCGCGCTGGGCCGCCAGCCAGAAGAAGCCTTCGGCATCGGGCGCGAAGCCGGCGACCGGAACGCGGTCGTGCGTAAAGGCGCGCAGCCCCGCCCGGCCATGACTGCGCCTCTCGAACAGCGGAAGCCTTATCGGGTCATTGGACGCCGGCGGTCGCGAGCAGGATGCCGAGGCCGACGCTGGCGCCGTCCACGCTTTTCGTCTTTTCGACGTCGATCCACTCGTCAAGCGAATGCGCGCGCTCGGCATGTCCGCCCGAACCGATCGTGATCGCGGGGATGCCGAGGCTCATCGGGATATTGGAATCGGTCGAGGAATAGGATGCGATGGGGGTCAGGCCCTTTGCGCGGATGATCGCTTCGGCATTGCGCACGACCTCGGCGGTCGCGGGCGTCTGACCCGCGGGGCGATCGCCGATCAGCTTGACGTCGGCGGTCACCGGCCCCTCCCTGATCGACCGCGCGGCATTCTCGTCCTCGACGCTCTTCCTGACGATCGCGAGAAAGGCCTGCTCGACCTTGGCGAGTTCCGCCGGGTTTTCCGAACGCATGTCGAATTCCATGAAGACCTCGTTCGGGATCGAATTGACCGAGGTGCCGCCGCCTGTGACGCTGGCGGAATAGGTGGTCTTGGGCTTCGCGGGCACCGGGATCTTGTAGAAATCGACGACCGTCCGGCTCATCGCGACCATCGGATTGACGAGGCCGAAGGCGCCATAGCTGTGCCCGCCCGGTCCCTTGTAGGTGATGCGGTAGCGCCGCGATCCCACGCCGCCGGTGACGATGCGCGCCGGATCGGTGCCATCCATCGAGATGAAGGTCTTGATGCGGTCCTTATATTTGCCCTTGGCCATCATGTAGCGGACGCCGCGCAGGTCGCCTGGGCCTTCCTCGCCGACGTTGCCGACGAAGACGATATCCCGCCGCACCTTGACGCCGCTCTCCTTCATCGCCCGCGCATAGGCCAGCAGGACCGCCAGGCTGCGGGTATCGTCGCCGATGCCCGGGGCGTGAAGCTGCGTGCCTTCGCGGCGAACCTTGATCGGCGTGCCTTCGGGAAAAACCGTGTCGAGATGCGCCGCGATCATCACGACCGGGCCGCCCGCTGGTCCGGTGCCGCGATAGACGCCCGTGACATTGCCTTCCGGATCGATTTCGACATCGCTCAGCCCCGCCTCCAGCAGCATATCGCGATAGGCGGCGGCGCGCGCGGCTTCCTTGAACGGCGGCGCAGGAATCTCGGTGAGCTTGACGATCTCCGCCACGAGGCGGTCATGATCGCGGTCCAGAATTTTGGCCGACTCCTCATAGGCCTTCGTCTTCAAGACCGCTTCCGGCTTCGATGGGTCCGCCGCCACGGCCGCCTTGGGCAAGAGCAGCATCGCGGCCAGGGGGATGAGAGCGGTGCGTCGCATGAAAATCCTTTCGCCGGACAGATTGCCCTTGTCTCTGAAGGCCTCGCGAAAAGCGTGTCAAGCGAACTCGCCGCAATCGCATCAGAAATAATGGCCCCAAAACCGTCTTGCCCGCGGTCGTCGACCGGAACGTCGCGTCGCTCAAGCCCCAGGGTCCTGACCCTAGG
>QFCS01002385.1_pt1 | contig 20548 bp, 18 predicted proteins | sample 3576561 | NCBI WGS metagenome assembly QFCS01 | reverse complement strand
CGTGGCGATGGAATCCGCCGACGTGGTGTTGATGAAGAGCGATCCGTTCGACGTGGTCGGCGCGATCGTGCTGTCGCGCGCGACGCTCACCAAGATGCACCAGAATTTATGGTGGGCAGTGGCCTACAACGTGGTCGCCTTTCCGGTGGCGGCCGGTGTGTTCTATCCCTTTGTCATCAGCCCCGAGGTTGCGGCGCTCGCGATGTCGGGCAGCTCGGCGCTGGTGGCGGTGAATGCACTGCTGCTCAAGCGTACGCGGCTCGAAGGCATCCGTGCGCACGGACCGACGCAGGGCGCAACCGTATGAACGTGTCCGCGATCGTCCCCGGGAGTCCGCAGCGAGCTTGGCGCTGCCGCTGGCGACGGTGTTCGTCGTCTCCGTGGGGTTCGGCCTGGTGTTACCGGTATTGCCATTCGTGCTGGCCTCGCGCTTGGCGAGGCAACGTCGCGGGACAACGATTTCCTGGCACACCGGTCTCTTGACGGGTACGTACATGCTGGCGCTGTTCCTGCTTACGCAGTTTCTAGTGTGTTGCATCCACCGGTTGAATCCGCAAAGAAATCCAGTCAGTACAAATCGGTTGTTCCGTAATAGATTTTTACCAGGAGGACAAGTTTTGCTTGCCTGTCAGGGTGGCTCACGCTAGATTCCGCCAATGCGTCGTTTTCTGAAATTCATCCTGGTTTTGCTCGCCATCGCGCTCCCTATCCAGGGATACGCAAGCTTTGCGCTGCCCATGATGCATGGACCGATGGAGCCCGCGATGATGAGCATGACCAATGCAGGCGCTATGCACGATTGCTGCAACGACGCGAAAACCGCTGCAAAAACCGGTAAACCCTGCAAGTCTGCACAGCCCTGCCAATCCGCAGGGCAGATGTTGCCGATTTCTGAACTGGGCGTTTTGCCTCAGGACATAGCGCTTGCGGTTCGTTTCCCGCGCTTCGCGGACATCACGTTCTCCTTTGATCCTGCCGCCACCTGGCGGCCACCCACCCAACTCTGATTTCTTGTGCCGAGTGCTGCGCTGCGTCTGTTTGATCAGACGTCAGTGCGGATATCTGGCGCCATCAAGCCTGGTTTGGCTTGCTTGATGCGCGCTGTCGCGTAAGGAGTTGGAAACATGCGTATTCCCCAATCAGCCGACTGCTTGAGTCGGTTCCCGCTGTGCTGCACGGCTACGCTGCTGGGACTGGCGAGTCTAGTCAGCACGGCGTTCGCCGAGCCGCTCTCTTTCGATGCCGCGCTGGCGTTGGCCGTGCGAGAAACCCCCACGCTCCGGGCAGAATCAGCGCAGGTCGATGCTGCCCGGCAAGCGGCCATTCCAGCTGGCGAGTTGCCCGATCCCAAGCTGACCTTGGGGCTCGATAACGTACCCATCGAGGGTGCCGACCGTTTCAGCCTGTCCAGCGAACCGATGACCATGCAACGCGTCGGCGTCATGCAGGAATTTCCCAACACCTCCAAGCGCGGCGCACGCGTTGAAGTTGCGCGTGGGCGGATTGCGCTGAGCGAAGCACAAACCCGCATCACCCGTCTCACTGTGCTGCGGGAAACGGCGCTTGCCTGGATTGCGCGCGATACGGTCGAACACCAGCTCGCGCTCATTGATGCACTAGACGGCGAGAACCGCTTGTTCGATGCCGCAGTGCGTGCCCGCATTGCCGGGGGCAAGGGCAGCGCGATGGAGGCGGTGGCGGCGCGCCAGGAGGCTGCAATGATTGACACGCGACGAGACGAGCTCATCGCACGTCGCCAGCAATCCATCGCCACGCTCAAACGCTGGGTGGGTCCACGCGCGGACGCACCGCTGGAGGGCGCCGCGCCCGACTGGCCAATCGTCCATGACGTGCTTGTTCATGCGCTGCCCGAGCATCCTGAGCTGGCGATATTTGATCCGAAGGCACATGTGCTGGACGCGGAAGTTGCCGAAGCGCAGGCCGACAAGAAGCCGGACTGGGCGCTGGAGCTGGCTTACCAGAAGCGTGGTTCGCAGTTTGGCGATATGGCCACGGTGCAGGTGAGTTTTGATCTTCCGGTGTTTGCCTCCACCCGCCAGGACCCGAAGATTGCCGCCAGGCTTGCCGAGCGCGCAGGGCTCGACGCCGAACGCGAAGCAATGATGCGCGAACAGACGGCGATGCTGGAAGCGGATTTTGCCGAGTACCAGCGCCTCGACAAGGCCGTCAAGCGACAGCGCGAGGTACTGCTGCCGCTGGCCGGCGAAAAAGTGAATCTGGCGCTGGCTGAATGGCGCGGTGGCAAAGGCGAACTCGTCAATCTGGTGATGGCGCGACGCGAACGCGTTGACGCCGAACTCATGGCCATCGCGCTCGAAGGCGAGCGCAAGAAGGTGGCTGCCCGTCTTCATTACGCCTATGGCGAACCCACTTTGTCCGGAGAAAAACAATGAGCCGCCAAACGATTAAGAAAACAGTACTGGGGCTCTTCGTCGTGGTTGCGCTGCTCGCCGTCGGTGCGGCGGCGGGCCTGTGGTGGGAAAGAAAACATGTACCGACAGGCGGGAAGGACATGCCTGTCACTGCCGCGAAAGACGGCCGCACCGTGCTGTATTGGTACGACCCCATGGTGCCCACGCAAAGGTTCGACAAGCCCGGCAAATCGCCCTTCATGGACATGCAGCTGGTGCCGAAATATGCCGACGAAGGCGGCGATGCCGCGACTGTAAAGATCGACCCGGGCGTGGCGCAGAACCTGGGCGTGCGCCTGGCCACGGTCACACGTGCCCCGCTGGATTTGAATGTCATGGCGACCGGTATTGTCGATTTCAACGAGCGCGATATCGCCATCGTTCAGGCGCGCACAGATGGATTCGTGGAGCGCGTGGCCAGACTGGCGCCCAATGACGTGGTTGGATCCGGCGCATTCATCGCCGAACTGCTGGTGCCGGAATGGGCTGCGTTGCAAGAGGAATACCTGGCGCTCAGAAAGCTGGGAGACACCTCGCTGGAAGTGGCAGCACGCGAGCGGATGCGGCTCGGCGGCATGCCCGAAAGCCTAATTCGTGAAGTGGCCGAAACCGGCAAGATACGAAGCCGGATTTCGATCGTTGCCCCGCGCGGCGGCGTGATCCAGACGCTCGACGTGCGCCCCGGCATGACGCTGATGGCGGGACAGACGCTGGCACGCATCAACGGCATCGCCACGGTATGGCTCGACGTTGCGGTGCCGGAAGCACAGACCGGAGCGGTTCGGGTGGGGCAGGTCGTTGCGGCGGAATTCCCGGCGTTTCCGGGAGAACCAATACAGGGTCGTGTCACCGCGCTGTTGCCTGCGCTGGACACTGCCGCGCGTGCGCTCAGGGTTCGGGTTGAACTGCCCAACAAGGACGGACGCCTGCGGCCGGGCTTGACGGCCCAGGTCAGCCTCAAGGGAGCGGGCGGCGAATCGGCGCTGCGCGTTCCGACCGAAGCGGTGATCCGCACCGGACGCCGTGCGCTGGTCATCGTGGCCGAAGCAGAAGGGCGATATCGCCCGGTCGAGGTCGTCCTTGGTCCAGAGTCCGGTACCGACACGGTCATTGTGTCCGGTCTCGAAGAAGGCCAGAAAATCGTCGCCAGCGGCCAGTTCCTGATTGATTCAGAAGCGAGTCTGCAGGGGCTTATTGCAAGCTCTTCCGGGTCGGCCGAAACGATGCCGGCGCCGGTTGCGCTGCACGAAGCCGATGCCGTCATCAAGGAGTTGTCCGACACGAGCGTAACGCTCGCACACGGACCCTTCAAGACGCTTTCGATGCCCGGCATGACCATGGCGTTTCCGCTAGCCAATCCCCAACGAGGACAGGGCCTGAAGGTAGGCGATCGGGTGCGGGTCGGCGTGCGCGAGACCGACGACGGCCTGACGGTTGAGAAACTCGTCAAGATCGGAGGCGCAAAGTGATTGCGCGCCTCATCAAGTGGTCAGTCGCCAACCGCTTTCTGGTTTTGCTGGCGACCCTGTTCACCGTGGCGTGGGGCGTGTGGTCGGTGAAAAACACGCCGATCGACGCATTGCCTGACCTGTCCGATGTGCAGGTCATCATCCGTACCACGTATCCCGGCCAGGCACCGCAGATCGTCGAGAACCAGGTCACCTATCCGCTTGCGACCACCATGCTGTCGGTGCCGGGGGCGAAGACTGTGCGCGGGTTTTCTTTTTTCGGTGACAGTTTCGTCTATGTCATTTTCGAAGACGGCACCGATTTGTACTGGGCGCGGTCGCGGGTGCTGGAATATCTCAGTCAGGTGCAGGCGCGTCTGCCAGCAACGGCCAAACCGGCGCTGGGGCCGGATGCCACCGGTGTCGGGTGGATCTACGAATATGCGCTCGTCGACAGGACCGGGCAGCATGATCTGTCACAGTTGCGCGCCTTGCAGGACTGGTTTCTGAAATTCGAGTTGAAGGCCCTGCCGAATGTAGCCGAAGTGGCCACGGTGGGCGGCATGGTCAAGCAGTATCAGGTCGTGCTCGACCCCGTAAAACTCGCCAGCCTCGGCATTACGCAGGCCGAAGTGAAGGCTGCCATTACCAGGGCGAACCAGGAGAGCGGCGGATCGGTGCTGACGCTCGGCGAAGCCGAACTGATGGTACGCGCCAGCGGCTACCTGCAATCGCTTGCCGATTTCCGGTCCATTCCGCTCAAACTCGTGAACGGCGTGCCGGTCCTTCTCGGCGACGTGGCAACCATACAGCTCGGGCCGGAAATGCGGCGCGGCATCGCGGAGCTGGATGGCCAGGGCGAAACGGTTGGCGGCGTGGTCATTCTGCGTAGCGGCAAGAACGCGCGCGAAACCATCGCGGCGGTGCACGCGAAGCTGCAACAACTCAAGGCCAGCCTGCCCAAGGGCGTGGAAATCGTCACGACCTACGACCGCAGCAAGCTGATCGATCGGGCGGTGGAAAACCTTACCCATAAGCTCATCGAAGAGTTTATTGTCGTCGCGCTGGTGTGCGCCCTGTTCCTGTGGCATGTGCGTTCGTCGCTGGTGGCCATCGTGTCGCTGCCGCTGGGCGTGCTGATGGCGTTCATTGCCATGCGTTACCAGGGCGTGAACGCGAACATCATGTCGCTGGGCGGTATTGCGATCGCCATCGGCGCAATGGTGGATGCGGCCATCGTCATGATCGAGAATGCCCACAAGCATGTCGAAGCGTGGAAGCGGGAACATCCCGGACAGTCGCTCCGGGGCGAGGCGCACTGGCGAGTCATGACCGAGTCCGCCGTCGAGGTCGGGCCCGCGCTCTTTTTCTCGCTCCTGATCATCACCATCTCCTTCGTGCCGGTATTCATGCTGGAAGCGCAGGAGGGCCGGCTGTTCGGTCCGCTCGCGATCACCAAGACCTATTCCATGGCCGCCGCCGCCGGTCTGTCGGTGACCCTGATTCCCGTGCTGATGGGGTACTGGATACGCGGCAAGCTGCCGGATGAAGCGGGCAATCCGATCAATCGCTGGCTCATCGCTGCCTATCGGCCGCTGCTGGATGTCGTGCTGGCACGGCCGAAGACGACGCTCGCGGTCGCCGCGTTGCTGTTCCTCACCGCGACCTGGCCGGTCAGCCGGCTCGGCGGCGAGTTTCTGCCGCCGCTGGACGAGGGCGATCTGCTCTATATGCCGTCGGCTCTGCCGGGGCTGTCGGCGCAGAAAGCCAGCGAGCTGTTGCAGCAGACTGACAGGATGATCAAAACCGTGCCCGAAGTGGCGCGTGTCTTTGGCAAGGCAGGTCGTGCCGAGACCGCCACTGACCCGGCACCTTTGGAGATGTTCGAGACCACCATCCAGTTCAAGCCACGCGACCAGTGGCGACGGGGAATGACTCCGGACAAGCTGGTCGAGGAACTGGATCGCACGGTCAGGGTGCCTGGACTTGCCAACATCTGGGTTCCGCCGATCAGAAACCGTATCGACATGCTGGCCACCGGGATCAAGAGTCCCATCGGCGTCAAGATTTCGGGTAGCAACCTGGCGGACATCGACCGCATCGCGCAGCAAGTGGAGAAAGTCGCCAAGACGGTGCCGGGCGTTTCATCCGCGCTGGCCGAGCGGCTCACCGGCGGCCGCTATGTCGATGTCGATATCGATCGCGCCGCGGCTGCCCGCTACGGACTCAATATTGCCGATGTGCAATCGGTCGTGTCCGGACTCGTCGGCGGCGAGAACATCGGCGAGACGGTCGAGGGTCTGGCACGCTATCCCATCAACCTGCGTTACCCGCGAGAATGGCGCGACACCGTCGGCAGGCTCTCGCAGCTCCCGATCATTACCCCGCTGGGCAGCCAGATCACCCTTGGCATGGTGGCGCGGGTCAAGGTGTCGGACGGCCCGCCCATGCTCAAGAGCGAAAACGCCCGCCCCTCGGGCTGGGTGTACGTGGATGTGCGCGGACGCGACCTGGCTTCGGTGGTGGCGGGCCTGCGCACCGCAGTAGCGCGCGAAGTCAAGCTCGAACCCGGCATGAGTCTGGCCTACTCGGGGCAGTTCGAGTTCATGGAACGGGCCAATGCGCGTCTGGAGCTGGTCGTGCCAGCCACGCTGCTTATTATCTTCGTGCTGCTGTATCTCACTTTCAGCCGCTTCGATGAGGCCTTGCTCATCATGGTCACGCTGCCCTTCGCGCTCACAGGGGGAGTGTGGTTTCTGTACCTGATCGGCTACAACCTGTCGGTTGCCACCGGAGTCGGGTTCATTGCGCTGGCCGGCGTGTCGGCCGAATTCGGCGTGATTATGCTGCTGTACCTGAAGCAGGCCTGGCACAGTCGAATCGACGACGGCAACGAGACCAGCGCGGCCCTGCTCGATGCCATCCGGGAAGGGGCGGTGCTGCGCGTACGTCCCAAGGCCATGACCGTGGCGGTCATCATTGCCGGCCTCCTGCCCATTCTGTGGGGTAGCGGCACCGGCAGCGAAATCATGAGCCGCATCGCCGCGCCCATGGTGGGCGGCATGGTCACCGCGCCGCTCCTGTCCCTGTTCGTGGTTCCGGCTGCGTACCGGCTGATGCGCCGCCGGCAACTACCTTCAGCCGTCAACTTACGAATCCCAGGAGAATGAAGATGAAAGCACTGCTTACTTCCATGATGGTCGCACTGATAGCCGGCACTCCGGCGTTTGCCGCTGACATGAGCGACATGAACATGAATGCGCCGTCCGGCAAGAGCGATGGCAAGCAACAGACCGTGCAGGGGACGGGCATCGTGAAATCCGTCGACCCTGACAAAGGCAGCATCACGCTCGCCCATCAAGCCATCCCTGCGCTGGGATGGCCCGCGATGACGATGCGATTCAAGATCGACAGGCAGATCGCATCAACCGTCAAGCCCGGTCAACACGTGACGTTTGAACTCGTGCCTAATGCGATGGGCGGCACCATCACGAACGTGACAGTCTTGAAGTAAGCATGTAGCGCGCGCCCCACACATGTCGCGGCGTGAGGGCGCGCAATCATTACGTCTGCAAGCAGCACTTGGTCAGCATTGATTGAGCGAGTGTTTTTGATATTTTGATATTTTCGTATTTCATCAAGTTTGCTCCCGAGGGTTTAGGGCACGTGGATTGAGCTCGGTCCTTGAATGACTACTTTTCGACTGCGGATTCAACCGGTGGTTAACGGATACTTTGTATTGTCTGCTCTCTGAAAAATTGAAAGATCGTCCTCGACCTTGAATGGCTACACGTCGTGATCGCTGGTCCACAAAGGCGTGATCGCTGGTAGCATGAAACGCCCTCAACCAACCCAAGGGGTATTCATGAAAAAATCTGAACTGATCGAAGCCGCTGCAGCCGATGCAGATGTCAGCAAGGCCGCTGCTGGAAGGGCGCTCGATGCCATCCTCGATGCGGTCGTTAAAGCCGTCGCAAAGGGCGACACCGTCACTCTCGTAGGTTTTGGCACCTTCAAATCGTCCAAACGAGCTGCTCGCACTGGCCGCAATCCACAGACAGGTGCCGAAATCAAGATTGCAGCTTCGACTGTGCCGCGCTTCACGGCTGGAGCTGGCTTCAAGGCAGCGGTCGCAGGTAAGAAAGCTGCCAAAAAGAAGTGATGTAATAAAAGGTGAGTGTGGCGCTGCCCTAAGTGGCGCCACGCCCGCAAGACAGACTGGCTAGTGCTTTTCCTTTCCCGGCCTACTGCGCACATTACCTAGCCCCCTCAGGCCAGAATCGCCCTCTCCGCGCAAATCCTGTGCTGGCAGGTTTCCTGAACCGGCCATGGGCGGCATGTGTACTCGATTTTTCTATCCCATATCCACGGCATCCTTGCTCAGATAGGGCGCCCATGCCTACCCTGCTCGTATAGGCTGGTGGTAGCTGGGCAGCCGCCAGCCCGCGTGCGGCCGCTGCGGCTCGTTTATACGAGTCTTTATGCGGCGTTACGGCAAGATCACGTATCTCCGGAGTAGGAAGTCATTGCTCGCTCGCCTGATAGCCCAGCAGGCGCAGCGCGTTGATGACCACGACCACGGTCGAGCCTTCGTGGATCAACACCGCCAAACCGATGCCGGCCCAGCCGGACAAGGTGGCGGGAATCAGCAAGGCCACCACGCCCAGCGACACATACAGATTCTGCCGGATGATGCGCCGCGATGCGCGGCTCAAGGCCACGGCGAATGGTAGCTTGCTCAAGTCGTCGGCCATCAGCGCCACGTCTGCCGTTTCCAGCGCCACGTCGGTGCCGGCGCCGCCCATGGCGATGCCGACCGTGGCGCGCGCCATGGCCGGGGCGTCGTTGACGCCGTCGCCGACCATGGCTACCTGGCCGTAGCGCTGCCCGAGTTCCTCCATGGCCTTGACCTTGTCTTCCGGCAACAGGCCCGCTTGCACTTCGTCCAGCCCAACCGCATCGGCGATGGCGCGCCCCACGCGATCGTTGTCGCCGGTGAGCATGATGGTCTTGCGGATGCCAGCCCGGTGCAGGTTTTCCAGCACCTGCTTCGCGCCTGCGCGCGGCGTGTCGGCCAGGGCCACGACGCCGAGGAACTGCCCGTCCGCCTGGACCAGCATGAGGCTCTTGCCTTCGCGTCCAAGGCGCTCGGCCTGCTGCAGGATGGCTGCGGGGATGGCTTCGCCTTCAAACAATCTGACGTTGCCGATGGCGATTTTTTGTCCATCGAGTTCGGCACGTAATCCTTTTCCGGTCACGGCTTCGACGTCGCCGGCTTCCTTCCAGCTCAAGCCGCGCCGCGCCGCCTCAGTCACCACCGCCTGCGCCAGTGGATGCGCGCTGCGGCTTTCCACCGCGGCGGCAATTTTCAGCAATCCGTCCTCGCTTCCGCCGACGGCAACGATGTCGGTTACTTCAGGCTTGCCGACGGTAAGCGTGCCGGTCTTGTCGAAGGCGATGGCCGTCAGCACGCCGAGGTTTTCCAGGTGCGCGCCGCCCTTGAACAGCACGCCGCCGCGCGCGGCGCGGGCGATGCCGGAGAGCACCGCCGACGGGGTGGCGATGGCGAGCGCGCACGGTGAGGCCGCCACCAGCACCGCCATGGCGCGGTAAAAGGATTCGGCGAAGGGGAAACCGAACAGCGGCGGCAACGCGATCAGCAGTGCGGTGCACACCAGCACGGCCGGCACGAAGATCCGCTCGAAACGGTCGGTGAAGCGCTGGGTGGGGGACTTCTGCGTCTGCGCCTCGGCCACCATCGTGACCATGCGCGAGAGCGTGCTCTCCTGCGCCAGCTTGGTCACCTCGATCGTCAGCACGCCTTCCCCGTTGACCGTGCCGGCAAATACTCTGTCGCCCGGCTGCTTGTCCACCGGCATGGATTCGCCGGTGATGGGCGCCTGGTCCACCGCCGAGTTGCCCGACGCCACCTGCCCGTCGGCGGGAATGCGCTGGCCTGGCTTGACGATCACCTGGTCGCCGCGCTGCAAGGCCTCGACCCGCACCTCGATCTCCGCGCCGTCGCGCTGCACGATCGCGGTCTTGGGCGCCAGGTCCGCCAGCGCCTCGATCGCCTTGCGCGCACGGTCCATGGCCATGTGTTCCAGCGCATGACCCAGGCTGAACAGGAACAGCAGCAGCGCGCCTTCCGCCCAGGCGCCCAAGGCCGCAGCCCCGGCCGCCGCGACGATCATCAGGGTGTCGATGTCGAAGCTGCGGCTCTTCACGCTCTGCCAGGCGTCGCGCAGGGTATAGAAGCCGCCCGCCGCATAGGCGCCCAGCAACAAGCCGAGCGAGAGCATGCGCGGCGCGCCGGCAAGGCCCGCGAGCCAGCCGGCCAGCAACAGCAGGCCGGCCACGCCGCTGAAAACAAGCTCGCGATGCTCGGCGAACCAGCCGGCCTCGTGGCCTTCCTCCAGCACGGCATAACCGAGCGCCTGGATGCGCTGGACGATCGCCGCGCGTGCGATTTTCTGGCTGTCGTACTCCAGGCGCAGGCGCTCGGCGGCGTAGCTCACCGAGGCTTCCAGCACGCCCTCCATGCGCGACAGCGCGTGCTCGATCACGGTGGCGCAGGTGGGACAGTCCATGCCATCGATGCGCAGGCTCTCGTGGCGATAGCGATTGCCGATCTTCGCGCCGGCCGCCTGCGCCAGTTCGCGCACCCGGCTCACGCTGAATTGCTGCGGGTCGTAGTGCAGGCACAGGCGGGCGCTGCCGTCTTCATGGATCAGGTGTACTTTTTCCAGGCCCTCAGCCTGCAGCAAATGAGTCAGCCGCCCCACGCAGGCGTCGCGCTCACCGGGGACATCCGGCAAGACCAGGGACAAATCCAGTTTAAGTTTCTCGGCCATGTTGCCGCTCCTCATCTGATTGGCACCGCCTCGACGATATCGGTCACGTAAACCCACCCCGCCTCGGCCTGCCCGGTGCGTGCGGTGCGCGCGATGATGCCCACCAGTTCGTCGACCTGGTGGTCTTCGCAGACCAGTTCCAGCCTGGATTCGTAAATGACCTCTTCGGCCAACTCGACGGAATAGTGCTGCTCCCTCGCATCCACCGCCTTCAGCAGGCTTTGCACGGGGATGACGGCAAGATTGCGGCAGCCGGCGTTCGTATTGCATTGCCCCGAGTCCTTGAGGGCGCGAATCACGTCGCCAACGCGGTGATTGTGGATGTAAGCTTTGATTTCTTTCATGCGTTCTCTCCTGTCTGGTGATTGCGTGCGGTCCAGACGAGCCGCACGCTACGGGTTTACTTGGCTTGTTTGCGCTCTCGGCGGTTCTCAACCCATTCGTACATCAATGGCAGCAGCAGCAGGGTCAGCGCGGTGGAGGTGAACAACCCGCCCACCACCACGGTCGCCAGAGGGCGCTGGGTTTCCGCGCCGACGCCGCTCGACAGCAGCATCGGCACCAGGCCGAAGATGGCGATGGAAGCCGTCATCAGCACCGGCCGCAGGCGCAAAGCCGCGCCTTGCTTGACTGCCTCCCTGATTGAGAGCCCTTGCCGCCGCTGGTCGTTAAGGAAGGACACCAGCACGATGCCGTTCAGCATCGCCACCCCGAACACGGCGATGAAGCCGATGGCCGAAGGTACCGACAGGTACTGCCCGGTGATGAACAGGCCGATCACGCCGCCGATGGTGGCGAAGGGCACGTTTGCGATGATCAGCGTGGCATAGGTGAGCGAGTTGAACGCGGTGTAGAGCAGGATGAAAATCAGCCCGATGGTGAGCGGCACGATCAGCGCCAGCTTGGCCATGGCGCGCTGCTGGTTCTCGAAGGCGCCGCCCCACTCGACCCAGTAGCCGGCCGGCATCTTCACTTCGCGCTGGATCCTGGCCTGTGCCTCCTTGACGAAGCTGTCCACATCGCGCCCCTTCACGTCCATCTGGATCACCGCGTAGCGCTGCAACTGCTCGCGCCGCACGAAGGAATAACCTTCGTCCAGCTCTACCGTCGCCACGCTGGACAACGGCACCAGCGCGCCCGCACGGGTGCGGATCGGGATATTGCTGATGGCTTCCACGCTGTTGCGGAAATCGGGTGCGAGCCAGACCTGGATGTCGAAGCGCTTGACGCCGTCGATCAGGGTGGACACCGCCTTGCCGCCGATGCCGGCCTGCACCACCTCCAGGATGTCGTCGGCGTTCAAGCCCAGGCGCGCCGCCGCGTCTCGGTTGACCTTCACCACCATCTGCGGCTTGCCCTTGTTGGCTTCCAGGGAAAGGTCGGCTACGCCAGGCACCTTCCCCAGCACGGACTTGAGTTCGGCGGACAGCCGGTCCAGCGTGGCCAGATCCTCACCGTAGAGCTTCAGGGCCAGCGTGGCGCGCACCCCGGAAATCAATTCCTCGACGCGCATCTGGATCGGCTGGGTGGCGGCGATGACGGCTGTCGGCACCCGCTTCTCCAGCACCGTTTGCATGTCCTGCGTCAACTCCGGAAAGGAAATCGCCTGCGGCCACTGCTCGCGCGGCTTGAGGTCGACCAGGATTTCCATGTAGTTGACGTCGGCCGTCTCGCCTTTCTCGGCGCGCCCGATCATGGCGACGGCCGATTTCACCTGCGGAAAGCGCTTGAGCGCGGTTTCGATGCCCTCGGAGATGCGGATCGACTCCTCCAGCGAGGTGGACGGAATGCTGGTGACGCGGAACATGATGCCGCCTTCCTGCAGGGTCGGCATGAACTCCTTGCCGAGGAAGGGAAACAGCGCGAACGTTCCGATCAACAGGGCTGCCGCACCGCCGATGACCTTGCGTTTGTTCTCCAGCGCCCAATCCAGCAGCGGCAGGTAGAGCCGCTTGGCCCAGCGCACCACGAAGGTGTCCTTCTCCTCCTTGGGCTTGAGGATCAGCGAGCTGAGCACGGGCACCAGGGTCATGGTCAGCACCAGCGAGCCGATCATGGCGAAGGTGATGGTGAGCGCCATCGGTTTGAACAGCTTGCCCTCGAGCCCGGTCAAGGAAAACAGCGGCAGGAACACCACGATGATGATCAGGATGGCGAATGCAGTGGGGTTGATCACCTCGCGCGCCGCCTCCAGGATTACATGGGTCTGGTTGACCGTCTGCCCGACCTTGTGGGAGAGCAGGCGGAAGCCGTTTTCCACCATCACCACGGCGCCGTCCACCATCATCCCGATGCCCACCGCCAGCCCGGCCAGCGACATGAGATTCGCCGACAGCCCCCACTGCTGCATCAGGATGAAGCTGATCAGCATCGCAAGCGGCAGCGCCAGGATCACCACGATCGCGGACCGCACCTCGCCCAGGAACAGGAACAGGATGATCGCTACCAGCACGGAGCCTTCGACGAGAGCGCTCTCCGCGGTCTTGACCGCCTTCTCCACCAGCTCGGTGCGGTCGTAGATCGGATTGATCGTCACGCCTGCCGGCAAAGCCTGCTGCACCGTCTTCAGCTTTGCCTTGACGGCGTCCACCACGTTCTTGGCGTTCTCGCCGATGCGTGCGAGCGCCATGCCGAGGACCACTTCCCCGCCGTCCTTGGTGACGGCGCCGATACGCAAGGACGGGGCTTCCTTGACCTCGGCCACGTCGCGCACATAGATCGGCGTGCCCTCCCTTTCGGCGACGACGATGCCGGCGATGTCGCGGGTGTTGGCGACCAGACCCAGGCCGCGCACCAGATACTGCTCCTGGCCCAGGTTGAGGTACTGCCCGCCGACTTGCCGGTTGTTGGCGGCGAGCGCCTCCATCACCTCCTTGAAGGTCAGCCCGTATTTGATCAGCTTGCGCGCGTCGATCAGCACCTGATACTGCTTCTCGTCGCCGCCCCAGGAGGAAACGTCGTCCACGCCAGGGGCGGTGCGCAATACCAGTCGCACGTTCCAGTCCTGCAGGGTGCGCAGATCCATCAGGCTGGTTTGCGCGAGCTTCTTGTCCGCCGCCTCCACCGTATACCAGAACACCTGTCCCAGCCCGGAGGTGTTCGGCCCCAGCACCGGCTCGCCGTAGCCTTCCGGCATGCGCGCCTTGGCTTCCTGCAGTTTTTCGCTCACCACCCGGCGGGCGAAATAGATGTCCACGTCGTCGTGGAAATACACGCTCACGGACGACAGCCCGAACAGCGATACGGAGCGGATCTCCGCCACTCCAGGCAGGCCGGCCATGACGCCTTCCACCGGGAAGGTAATGAGCTTTTCCACATCCTCGGAAGCGAGGCCCGGCGCCTCGGTAAAGATGTTCACCTGCACCGGCGTCACGTCGGGAAAGGCATCCACCGGCACTTCGCGCCAGGCCTTCACGCCCAGCATCACCACCAGCAGAAAGGCCACCAGCACCAGCACCTTGTAGCGCAGGGAGAGATCGACAATTTTGTTTAACATGGCCGCCCCCTCAATCCGCGTCGCCGATTTGCGACTTCAGCAATCGGGCTTTCAGCGCGTAGGCGCCGTTCACCACCACCGCCTCGCCCGCCGCGACACCGGACCTGATCACGATCCGGCCCTGGGCACGCTCGCCGACTTCCACTGCGCGCGGTGCGAAGGCGAAGCCATCCTTCTCTGCGACGAACACGGTTGGCTGGCCTTGCACCAGCAACACCGCATCTTCCGGCAGCAGTAGCGCCTTGGCGCCCGAACCCGTCTGGATCGCGGCCGTCGCGAACATTTCCGGCTTCAGCCTGCCGCCCGGGTTCGGCACCTCCACCCGTGCCTTCACGGTACGGCTGTCCTTGTCCACCACGCTGCTGATGTAAGTGAGTTTTCCCTTGAACGCCTCACCCGGATAGGCCGATACGGTGACGCTCGCCTGCATGCCCGGCCTGACCTTGGCCAGGTCTTTCTCGAACAGGTCGGCCTCGATCCACAGGGTGGAAAGGTCGGCCACGGTAAACAGCGACTGATCGGGCGGGGCGAGTTCGCCGAGTACCGCTTTCTTCTCGATGATCGTGCCGGCGAAGGGCGCGGTAAGCGGGAAGACGGAACCGGATTGCCTTTCCGGACTGACGCCCATCATGCGCAGCCTGTCGGCGGCGGCACGCAACGCGGCCCGGGCTTTTTCGTGCTCGGCACGGGCGCGCAGGTAGTCCTTCTCGGGAATGATACTGTCGGCATTCAGCCGCTGGGCGCGCGCGAAGCCGGCATCGGCCACCGCCGCCTCGCTCGCCGCCTGCAGATAGGCCGAGCGCGCCTCGCCCAGTTCGATGCTGTCGAGCATCGCCAGCGCCTGGCCCGCTTTCACCCGGTCACCCAGGCTGGCGTTGACTTTGACGATGCGCCCCGGCACGCGCGGCGCGACATGCGCAAGTTTGTCCTGGTTGGCCTGGATGGTGGCGGTGACCACGATCTGGTCGGCTAATTCCTGAGGCTCCAGTTTCTGTATCTTGATGCCCGCCTGATGAATCTCTTCGTCACTCAGGTCGAGCAGTTTCTCGGCGGCTTTTTCTTCTGTTTTTTCTGGCGGGGATTTTTGCGCGCCCGGGTTTGCGGGTTCCGTTTTTCCTGAGACGCCTTGCTCCGGCGCCGGCTTGTCGCCGCATCCCGCAAGCAGGGTTGCCGACAGGCTGCCGGCCAGGAGGAGCGAGGTCAGTCGTTTCAGGCCGCGTTGTTGTTGGCTGTGTGAGTTTTCCATGTCATGAGTTCCTGAATTCTTGAATGTCTTGTTCAATGCCGAGCGGGCGTGGACTGCCAGCCCGCCGCCGCTTCCAGCGCCACTTTGGTCAGACGCAAGTCGGTGCGGGCGTCGAGCAGGTCGCGTTGACCATCTAGCACCTGGCGGTTGACCAGCAGCAGTTGTAGCAGGCCGATTTCGCCCACGCGGAAGGAAATGGCGGAGAGGCGCCGGTTTTCTTCCAGGCTGGGCAGCACCGACTCTTTGAGCCGATCGACGCGCGCCTTGAGGCTGGTGAATTGTTCCCACAGGGTGACCACCTGGGCGCGTACGTCGCGGCCGGCGGCCTCGCGCTCGATTTGGGACTGGGTGAATTCCGTGGTCGCCCGCCCGATGCCGCCCGCGTTCTGGCGGAACAGGGGGAGCGGCAGGGCGATGCTCAAGCCGACGATCTTTTCGCGGGCATCGAACGGTCCCTCCCGCCCGCTGTTGAGTCCCACCGTGACGTCCGGGTAGCGCGACGCGCGCTCCAGATCGAGGCGGCGCTTCGCCGCCTGTTCCCGATGGCCCAGCGCCTGCAGGACGGGCCGGTCGGCGGCAGCGTTCAGCAGGTCCTCCAGGGAGTAGGGGACGGCTGCCGGATCAAGGGTGCCTTGCGCCTGCGGCAGCTCGCTGGGCGGCAGTTGAAGCAAGGCGGCCAGTTCTGCGCGGGCCTGGACGAGTTGCTCGCGCAGCAGCGCCACCTGGTTGCGCGCGCGTTCGGCTTCCACGCGGGCGAGATTGCCGTCGAGCCGGCTGTCCTCTCCCGCCGCGACCCGCTTGCCGACGGCCCTGGCGGCATCTTCGATGAGATTGAGCGTCGATTCCTCGGTCTGGATACGTGACTGCAGGCTCAGCACCCGCACGAATCGGCTCTCGACCTCGGCGCGCACCTGCCGGCGGGTTTCCGCGATCGCCTGCCGGGTCGCGGCCAGTGCCTGCTCGGCGGCGGCCCGCCGGTCCCCTTGCTGGCCCGCGACCTCGAAGGTCTGGGCGAGTCCCACGCTCCACTCCCGGTTGACCTGGGTGGGATTCGAGATTTGGGGGACTTCCTTGCGGCGCCGTTCCATCGAAACCTGCGGGTTGTTCCACAGCGGCGCGCGCGCATCGCGCAGCTCGCCTTCGGCGGCGGGGACGGCGGCCTGGGCCGCGCGCAGCGTCGGGTTGGCCTCCTCGGCGCGCTGCCAGGCGGCTTCCATGGTCAATGTCGCGGGGGCTGCAAACGCGGCAGGGGACAATAAAAGCCAGAACAACGATGCCACGGTTGCATGGCACACCGGCCGCAACCCGCTCCGGGCGTTGCGGCATAAAAATGAAAACCTCATGCTCATTCCTTTCCAAGGCGAACACGACACCCAGCCGAAGGCGTGGCGCGTCTTCGCAACACAACAATCAATGCGTTTGGAAACTAGGAGATGAGTCGCGGCGGCCGGAAAAGGCCTTCGTGGGCCGGTTCGGGAATGAACGGGGAGAGGTGGGAGACGTAGCCTTCGACGGACTTCGAGGACAAGGCCGGCGCCTGGCCGAACAGCCCGAGGAAATGCCCCGCTTCGTGGCACCAGTGGGTGCATGCCGCCTTGGCTTTAGGCGACTCGCCTTGACCATGGCCCGCTTGTAGGGAGGGCTGCACCAGGCCTGCCGGGCTGCTTTGCTGGCCGGCGAAAAACGCATCGGCCACAGCCTCGCGGTTGAACGTCCAGCCGCCCGCATTGATCAGCAGGGTGACCAGCAGGAAAACCAGGAGTCGGCGTGTGGCTGCGGAATGCATGTTGCTATCTTATCTGCTTGTGTTCTTTGTGTGGCTGTTTTCTTGATTGCCCATCGTGCCGTAGGGGAATAGGTTGGCACGCTTATGGCATGTTCGTTTTGGCAAGTGATGCGCGATCCGAATGAGGTGGGACCAAACTCTTCAACACCCGGACCGCCCAAAGGCGCCCTGGCTTAATCCCAGTCCCACATTCCGGGGCCCATCATCATGTCGTGGTCGTAGCCGCGCCACATGCCGGGACCGTAGCCTTGGCCGCCCCCGCGCTGCATGCGCTGCATCCTGTCTCGCTGTTCCTTGGTCAGAACGGCGTTCATCCGCTTCTGCGCGTCGGCCCTGGCGTTGAAGACCTGACGCTCGAGGTCAGTGGTCTTTTTGTACGCCTGGTCGAGCGTGGCGGGGTCCGCGCCGGAGGCATACATGTCCTGCAGCTTTCGCCTTTCCTCGAAAAGCTGCTGCGTCAGGGGCGTTTCTTTTTTGGCAAGATCGTCGCGAATCCTGTCGATCTTATCGGCCTGCTCCTTCGTCAGGTCGGGTATCCCGGTATAGCCGCCCATCATGCCCGGTCCCATCATTCCCATACCCGGCCCCATCATGCCGTAGCCACCCATCATCCCCGGGCCCATCATCATGCCGCACCCATAGCCCTGACAAGGGTAATAGCCTTGCTGAGCAAAAGCCACAGAGGCCGTGAGCGAAAGCACTGTCAGTCCTGCCAACACGATCTTTTTCATGCTGTTTCTCCTTACGGTGATCCAAACGACACGTAACGCCTACGCAAGCGCGAGCACCTAACCACGCTTCAAGTCGTCGCGCTTCTTGAGAAATTCCTCGCGATCGATTTCTCCCCGAGCATATCGTTCTTCCAGCACGTCCAGCGCGCCTTGGCTTGCATCGCGGGCACCCGGATTCGGACGGCCACCACCGCCGAAAAAATATTTGAGCCCCAGCGCGATGAGCAGGATCGGCACCAGCCAAAACAGCATCATGCCGAGCCACCCCCATCCCCAACCCATGCCGTATTCCCACATCATGCCGCTCTCCAAAATTTGTCCCGCCGCACGCGCTATTTTTGGGCCGCGCTGTGCCGCTGCAAAAAATCGACGATCTCATTGGTCGTCGTCTCGTCCGGGTTGATTTTTCCCATTGCGGTCATATGGTCGCGCATGCGAGCCACGACGGACGGCCATTCCTGGGCGGTGTGCTGCCTGGGGTCCGGCAGGGCGTGGCACTGCATGCAGGTCGTGCCGAAGGCCCGGCCGGGCGGCGTGTCCAGGTCGGGGTACGCCGCCGCATCGATTGGCTTCTGCGCATGCCGCTGCAAATAGCCGAGCAGGATCTCCAGCTGCACTTGATCGGGTGCAGCTACGCCCATCATGCCGCCCATCATTCCCCCCATCATCCGCATGCGCATGTTCATCCGGCCCAGCACCTGGGGCCATTCCGAGGCGGTATGCAGGCCGGGGCCGGGCAGGTTGTGGCATTGCATGCAGAACTGCTGGAGCAGGTGCGCCCCCGACGAATCGGGCTCGGGCAGGTGGGCGGGGTCGATTCCGGGAGGCAGCGCGCCACCCATCATCCCTTGCATCATGTTTCGGTGCATGCCCATTCCGCCCATCATTCCCATTCCGCCCGCCACGATCGCCCGTTCGCCGGCAGCAGGCTCGCCTGCAGATGCCGCAATCGGGGCAGCCAGGCCAGTCGCAACGGCTGCTCCCAGCGCCAGGATCGAAGCCCCTTTGCCTATCTGCATGATGTTTCGCCTTCTGAGCGTTACAGGGCCTGCATGACCCGCTCCAGCTTTTGCCTGACCTCGCTGGCCAATTGATGGACCTCCGGCTTGTTCACCAGATCCAGCACCGCATTGGGGTCCATGAACTCCACCTGGACCTTGCCTGCATCGTCCTGGCGCACCACCACGTTGCACGGCAGCAGCAGGCCGATCGACGGTTCCGCTTCCAGCGCCCGATGCGCCAGCGGCGGGTTGCAGGCCCCGAGGATGCGGTAGGGCGGCATGTCCTGGTTGAGTTTCTTCTTCAGCGTCGCCGCCACGTCGATGTCCGTCAGCACGCCGAAGCCTTCCTTTTGCAACTCCTGGGTGACCTTCTCGATTGCCGCATCGAAAGAAGACGCTACCGCCTTGCCGAAACCGTACTTGGTGTTCATGTTGTTACTCCTTCGTTGATAAAAAAATGTAAGTAGGGATTACGTTCTGAGCATGCGCAGCCCGCTCGCGATCACCACGAACTCGCTGATTTCGTGCGCGATGACGGCGATGGGAAGCGTGAAGTAACCCGTCATTCTTGACCTCGCCGGGGGGCAGCCGAACCTCCTTGATCAGCACGCGTGTGTTCAAGCCGGATGACTTGGTTTAGAAGTTCGATTTCTTCCGGCAGGTGGTCGAGCTTGTTTTTTTTCCAGAGGTGCAGGACTTGGGGGCCTTTGTGGTAAGCCTTGCCTTTGCTGAGATCGCTGCCAGGGTTCCAGTAGACGGTATCGCCACCACGGTTATGCGAGCTTGGGCGGCGGCGTGCGCCCGCTGAGACGAGCAATTGAGCGAGTGCGTGCTTGACGGATGCCGCATCGGGCAGCGCGTAATTGCTGGTAACGTCGATCCTTCGGCATTGCCAATGATCGAATTCAGGTAGCAGGATTTGCAGACAGCGACTTGCATGATCTATGAGCACCTTGGCGCAATGTTGAATGTCCAGACTTCCCCACACGTTTAGGCCATGTTCCAAGCTGGCCGGGCTGGCACCAATGACCAAAACATCACTATGGCCGTCGCCGGTCAGTTGCCAGTAGAGGCCGGGCGAATCGGAGCGCAGCGCGTCAATGTCCAGGGTGCGTTTTGTCCAGACGACTTCGCCGGTCGAATCGCACGAGACGATATGACCCGCGAAGGCGGCCACCCGTTGATAAATCGCGGGGTGGCTTTTGGCTGAGATCGGGAGACGCAAGGTCAACCAGTCAATCAGGTAAGGTTGGGTCTCACCCATGAGACTAAGTCCGGGTATTACAAAGAACCCGGACTCAAACCACCGCCTGCAGCTTCACGTCCGCCGTGCGGACAATCTTTTCTTCGCCGGTGTCGCGGTCAGTCTGCTTGAACTGACGCGGATAACCGGTCACACGACACAGGGAGCGGAAATCGCCATCCTTCTCGGCAAGGCGCTCGGAGGCTGAGACTTCGACGGTCGAGGGATGGGAGTAAGGATCGGCGGCAGGCATGGCCACGAGGTGATAGAAAACGTCTTTGGCCTTGCGGACAGCGAGACAGCGGCCCTGT
>QFCS01005382.1_pt1 | contig 20566 bp, 21 predicted proteins | sample 3576561 | NCBI WGS metagenome assembly QFCS01 | reverse complement strand
GGTGCGTCTGATGAGTATAATAGACAGTGTTGAGTTAGTAGAGTTACTGAAGTCCAGAGATATCGTCAGGAGATTTGACCTGACGGATATTACCATTATATGGATTTGGATTGGGTTGATCAGTGTGCTAGCTTTGCTCGATTTGCTAGCTTTTCTGACCTTGCTAGCGTTTTTGGCGTTGCTCGCTTTGCTGCCTTTGCTGGCTTTGCTGGCTTTGCTGGCTTTGCTGGCTTTGCTGGCTTTGCTGGCTTTCAGCTAAGTGGTGGGCAAACTATTGTGTCAACTATGGCTTACTATAACGCCAACTATTCAATGTAGTTTTGAATATGGCTTCAATCACTAAGTCCTATTCTTGATTCATAGAAGCTACTCTAAATAATAAGATTAAAATGTACCCGAATGCGACGTTACATTTTATGTTATTTATCAGTGATTTATGATTTTCATCCGGAATAATTATTTTTCTTGTTGCAAGACGCGATTTCTTGCGAATACTTAAAGCATCACAGCATCGATAGACGGTGTTCACCTCGCAATAATGGAGTCCTTCATGGTCGTCCAAGAGCAGACGCTTGAGTATATTTCCACCAAGCTATTGAAAGCGGCCAAGCGTAACGCCCGCACCCATAGCAAGAAGCAGATCGCGCAGATCGAAGCCGCGATCCGCCAATTCGGATTTCGCGGCGCACTTCTAATCGACGAGAATAATGTCGTCATAGCCGGGCATGGCCGGCTTGCCGCTGCCATATCGATGGGTCTGGAGAACCTGCCCTGCATTCGCGTCGTGGGTCTTTCCAATGCGGAAAAGAACGCACTCATGCTGGCCGACAACAAGATTGCGTCCAATGCAGGCTGGGACATGGAAATGCTCGCACTGGAACTGGAGGGGCTCGCCGACTTCGACTTCTCGACGCTCGGATTCGATCAGGCCGAGGTCGACAATATCCTCTCCGCTGCTGCCGACGCGTCGACCGAGTGCCAGACACCTGAGAACCAGCAATTTGCACCGCCCGAGCAAGGCGCGGTCGTCACCCGTACCGGTGACCTATGGCGTCTCGGTCGTCATCGCCTGCTCTGTGGCAGCAGCAGGATTGCGATCGATATCGATCGACTGATGAACGGCGACCTAGCTGACGCAGTCTTTGGGGATCCGCCCTACAACTGCAGGATCCTGGGCAATGTCTCGGGGCTTGGCCGCATCAAGCATCGGGAGTTTGTTGAAGGCAGCGGCGAGATGTCGCCGGATGCCTATCGCGATTGGCTTCGCGAGATCAATGTCCAGATCGAGCGGGTGTGCCGGAATGGCGCGATCGTCTATATATGCATTGACTGGCGGCATCTGCAGGAAGCGCTTGCTGCCGGGTTCGATGTCTTTACCGACCTCAAAAATCTGTGTGTCTGGGCCAAGACCAATGCCGGCATGGGCACCTTCTATCGCTCCCAGCACGAGCTCATCCTCGTCTGGAAGGTTGGCGACCAGCCGCATATCAATAATTTTGGTCTCGGCGAGACCGGGCGGCATCGTACCAACCTCTGGACCTATGCCGGGGTCAACAGCTTTCGTGCCGAGCGGATGGAGGAATTAAGTCTTCATCCAACGGTCAAACCGGTCGCTCTGGTGTCCGACGCCATCCGCGATGTCACCAAGCGCGGCGGGATTATCTTCGACCCATTTGGCGGCTCCGGCACAACGCTGATCGCCGCCGAGAAGACCGGACGCTCCGCGCGTCTGATGGAGATCGACCCGGCTTATTGCGACGCCATCATCCAGCGTTGGCAGACCCTCACCGGCAAGCGCGCTGTCCACGACGGCGGCTGGGGCGATTTCGAGACAATCAAGGCGAACCGATCAAACACTGATGATGCCCCAGTGGAGGCCGTACAATGAGCGACGACGATACCAACAAGCCCAAGCGTACCGACGTGGGCTTCGGCAAGCCCCCCGTCGAGGGTCAGTTCCAGCCTGGGCAATCAGGCAATAAACGCGGACGACCCAGAAAGCGAACCCCCGGCGTTATGCCGGTCGAACTCACCCGCGCGATCCTCAAGGTCGGCAACACCGACGTCATCATGAACACACCCAACGGCAAAACCAAGGTTCCGGGTTTTCAGGCGGTGTTCGCATCGTTGCTCAAATCGGCAATGGCCGGCAAGTTTCATTCAGCGCGAGTCTTCCTCGAATTTTATCGCGAAGCGGTGCGGGAATATGCCAGCTGGAATCCGGAAATCCGACGATACAATGAGATGGAGAAGGAGCTGCTCAGCGGCCATGACGATCATTTCCCCTGGCCGGCCGCCTCGGATCATGCACGCCGGAAAACGCGCAAAGTCCTGAGTGACAGGATCGATCCAGACTTCCCCACCCACAAGACGGATCCTAAACCGAAATCCTGGTGGGAAAAGCAGGAGCTGAAACGCTGAACGAGTCGCCTTGAGTGCAACGCGCTACCCTTCGTCCGCATCGATCTTCTCCGCCATCTCGGCGAGGATCTTGCGGCGGCGGTGCTTCTCGATCTCGGGATCGACGACCTGTATATATTCAGCGCCCGAGAAATTATCGCCGCGCTTGCGATTGAGCGGCGGCTCCAGACTTTCGATCAGGAGCGCCTCCAGCGTTTCGATGACGACGTTATAGTTCCACGCGACCGACGGGCCTGACAGACTGCCGTCAGCTTCGACGCCGCGCAGTCCGAACCATGAGAACCGGTCCCACCGGCCCGACAGCCGATCGACCGTGTGGAACTTCACTCTGGCGAACAGAGTGTCTGTAGCCCTTCCGACATAGATCACGCGGTCACGATCGTGCAGGAGATAGACGCCGACCTGCGCGGCGAAATTGACGGTCGATGCGCCGAGGCTCTGACGCCCGAGGAGTCTCGGGCGACCGCCCCACACGACCTGTTCACGCTGCCAGAACATACCGAATGCTTGCAAGGCACCGGTCTCGGGATCGTCCTCCACCCCCTTCTCGGCATGCGCTGGCTCGATTGTGTTGGGCGATCCGGTCTCGATGTTGCTTTTGAGCGTGTATTCGCCCTTCCCGAGCTTTACGAACGGAGAGTCGCCCGCCTTGATCAACTGGCTGAGCATGGCCGCAACGCTCGCGGCCGGGTTAGCACTTTTCTTGAGGGAGCGCGCCGCGATCTGTTCTGCGATGTCGGTGTAGCGCATCATGCCGCCATTCTCACGCAGCACCGTTAGTATCGCATCTTCCCAGGTGAGTTCGGCTGCCATGTCGTTCCTCGGATACGCGGCCATTGCGGACGCTGATTGTGTGATGCCGGCAGCAAGCGTGGCTATTCCAGCGGCTTGAGAACCGTGTAGCGGATGCCGGTGTTGGAGATGCTCTCAATGCGGATGCGGGCGCCGCGGAAGCCGATCTCCTTGCCCATCGCCAGATCGAAACTCAGCTCCTGAGAGAAGGCCGGGCGCGCATAATCGTTGGCGAACTCGCGATATTGCAGCTGGATCGTCCCCTTCGCGCCACCCGAGTATAAGATCTCTCGGCGGAAAGCCTTGGTGCCCATCCGTTCGCACAGGAGGAGCTGATACTGGCCGGGCTCGATCGGGACGGACTTACTCCCCATCGGGGACGTCATGATCGCGTTGACCACTTCGAGGCTGTTGCGGTCGAACTGGATGTACATGTCCGGTCGCCGGATCCCTTGGCGATCGTTCTTCTCGCCTTTGTACCGGAAGCTGGCATTGGGCGCCGGCATGCTCGCGGCGAATTCTGTGTGGCGATACTCGCCGGGCGGAAATGTCGCGATATAGCTGTCGACGAACATGCGGCCTTCGAACCTGATTGGGTTGAGCAGTCGGACGCCCTCCTCAGCGACATTGACGGTGGCAGCCATCAGCATCGCGCCGCCAATCTCGGTCTCTTGGATCTCTCCGACCGTCGGTAAGCTATAGCTTCGCTCGCCCATGACGTTGCCGATCTCTGATCGGCAGGATGGCAGCTTAGCGGCTAAAGCTTGATCACGGCTTGCACTGTGCTGAGCGTTGACTTGCGCTGAAACTAAACCAGCCACAGCTGGAGCAAGCATAAGCACGCCGCTGATCACTATATTTCTTCGTCGAACCGCCATATCATTCCCCAACTGGGCGCGGCGGTTTGGGCTTCAGCCTTTCGTCGCGCCTATGTCCTCTCGGGGCGACGGCCAAAGCCGGATGTTGGAAACCTGTTCGATGAGCAGGCGCATGCGCCTTTACCGGCAAGCCGGCTGGACATACGCGCATGCCACCCGGCCGATAGCTCGACCGAGTTCATCGAAAGGGGTTTCCATGCCCCACCTTCGGGCTTTCACCGAAGGCGGGGCGACCATTGAATAGTGTCCGCGAGAGTTCAAGTGGAAATCAGAGATCTTACACGCCGTTCCGTCTGCTTGACCCACCATCTACGGAACCTAAGCAGCGGCAGCAATTGTTTCGGGTCCGGAAAGTCTGAATGTGGCGTGAGATCGCGGTGAGCCGACGTTCGCTCCTGACCAGGCAGAAGTGCTGGCAGCCGCTGACATTGCGGACGTTGGTTCCCGTCCAATACGTTCGCCCATCTAGATCCGGCGATTAGCCTCCGCAGCCCCGATGCTCTCACGAGCTAAAGATCCGAGCTCGCTGATAACGTCGGGTAGGTCGCGATCACTAATGCATGCGATCCCGAGGCAGATCGAAGTATGACTAGACAAACTTTAAACACAACTATATCGTTGTGTTGATGATACCGGATTTGATCGAACTGGGCTCACCTTGTCCCTGGGCCGTGCTGCCTCCCGGCATTCACGATACGACCCTTGCTGAGGTTGAGGCGCGTTTTGCGACGACACCGCATCGCAAGTGGCTGTTCGACGGCTTTGTCCGCATGGTGCAAGCTTTGGTCGCCGCCGACTGCAGTTGCGTCTACCTCGACGGGAGCTTCGTGACCGCTAAGCCGCACCCGGGCGATTACGATGGTTGCTGGGAGCATGTCGGGGTCGATCCGGCCAAGCTCGATCCGGTCCTTCTCGATTTCGACAACAAGCGAGCTGCGCAGAAAGCAAAGTACCTTGGCGAGATGTTCATTGCCGGGATGCCCAACGGCCCGGGGGGCCCGTTCCTCGACTTCTTCCAGGTCGAGAAATCGTCCGGCCAGGCCAAGGGTATTCTCCGCATCCCGCTCGCGCCGCCGAAAGGAGCGACGCCATGATCACCAATGAAAAGCAGTACAGGTCTACCAAGGCTTCGATTGAGAAGCTGGAGCGTGCCGTTGCCGCCCTGGAGGCCCCCACTGACAATTTCCCGGAAGTGTTCGCCAAGGCACAGCGCTCGGCCCTTCGCAGCCAGATCGACGAACTGGAGGAGGAAGTCCGGTTCTACGAGGACCTGCGCGCGGGCAAGATCTCTGCCTTCTCAGCCGAAAGCCTTCATGACCTTCCGGACATCCTCATCCAGGCGCGCATCGCGCGTGGCATGAGCCAGAAGGACTTGGGCGATTTCCTTGGTGTCGCCGAGCAACAGATCCAGCGCTATGAGTCCGACCGCTACCGCATGGCGAGCCTGGACCGTCTGACCGAAGTCGCCGATGCCCTGAACGTGCGCATCGTCGAACGCGCTCAACTGGTCGGCAGTCCGAAGCTCGATAGCGTCAATCCTTCGGTCTGGCAGGCCTTTCCGCTCGCCGAAATGTACAAGCGCGGATGGTTCGAGGATTTCTCGGGCACGCTCTCGCAAGCGAAGAAGGCCGCTGGCGATCTGATCCCGGCCTTCCTGCATGGTGCCCATTCGCAGTTTCAGCCGATGGCCTTGCACCGCAAGTCAGTGCGCTCGAACGGGCAAGTGCATGAGGCGGCGATCGCGGCCTGGGAAGCGCGCGTGCGGACGCTCGCTGATCGGAATCCCCCCTCACAATCCTTTGATCGGGATCGTCTCACGGCGGATTGGGTCCGAGGCCTCGTAGCTCTAAGCCTGGAGGACAATGGTCCCCGCCTCGCTGTCGACTACCTGCGCGATGCTGGCATATCGCTGGTAATCGAGCGTCACCTGCCGGGCACGCTGCTTGATGGTGCTGCGCTGGCCTCGGCGGATCATCACGCGATCGTCGCCATGACGCTCCGACATGATCGCCTCGACAATTTCTGGTTCACGCTCCTCCACGAGATCGGTCACCTGAAGCTGCACATCCGCCTCGGCGAATATACTGCAATCTTCGATGACAATGATGCGCCGGCGGGCGATGAGGTCGAGCAAGATGCCGACTATTTTGCGCAGGAGGCGCTGATCCCGGAGGCGAACTGGAACCTGGCTGTGTCGCGCTTCACCCGCAACGACAAGGCCGTAATGGCCGATGCCAAGCGCTTTGGCGTGACGCCTGCGGTGATCGCGGGCCGGATCCGGCGGGATGCGAATGATTACACCTTGTTTCGCACGCTTGTTGGCAACGGCGAGGTTCGCCGCCAGTTTGATCTTTGAGAGGCGCAGATATGCCGATCACATACACTGACTACGTCCCGATCCTCAAATGGCGGCAGGGCGAATATCAGGCGCTCTTGCGCCTGCCTGACGTTGTGAAGATCAAGACCGTTCCACTAATCGAGATTACACCTCCGGATTTCGATTTCGAAAGCTGGACCCCTTCGAAGTCGATCGATGAACACGTAGCAAAGTTTGCCACACGCTTTCGCGCAAAATGGGGCACGCGTCTTGCGCTGCTCGACTGCGGACTGCTTGATCCCACCGAGTTGATGCAAGACGGCAAGCATCCAATGCAATATCTGTGCGAGGAGGCTTTCGCGCGGGGAGCATTGCTTGTCCCGGTCATCAGACTTGGCGGTAACACAGCCTATCGTTCGGCCGTGCGAGCCGCGAACGCGATGATGCAGACTGGGGTAGTACTGCGTTGTTCACCGGATGAGGCCCTAGATCCTGCGTTCAACGCGAATGTCGGTGCATTACTGCAGCAGCTCGGTGTCAGCATTGCCGACTGCGACATAGTACTCGATCTGGAAGCCCCGAACTGGGATCCGCAGGACGTGCTGGTCAACATCGTATCCGCTGCGATCCAAGCATCGAATGCCATGGCGACCTCGCGCAGCCTCATCGTCGCGGGCACATCATTTCCGGCTTCGATGGCCGAGGTTACCGGCCCCATCCAATTCTGGCCCAGGCGGGAATGGACGTTTTTCCGAGCGCTCTTGGGCGCTCTAGGCGAGACAGTCCGCAAACCGACATTTGCTGACTATGCCATTGCCGCCAATGGGTACTCACAAATGGACATGAGGAAAGTTAAGCCCTCGGCGACGATCCGCTACGCCTGTGACGACGGCTGGATTATCGTCAAGGGTGCAAACGTTCGCGACAATGGATTCGGACAGTACCGAGGCTGTAGCGGCACTGTTACCCGCTCTGCTCATTTTCTCGGCTCAGGCTTTTCGCCTGGCAGTGATTACATCGAGGCCTGCCGAGATGGGACCGTGAGCACCGGGAGCCTGTCTACTTGGCGTTGGGTCGGCTCGAATCACCACATTACGAAAGTGGTGGCCGATCTCGCCACGTTGTTCGGGCCTTGAGGGTCTCGCGCACTGCCAGCGCCAACCTGCGCAACGGCAGCCGGTCGACCAGCATCTTGTATAGCGTTGCCCGCCGAGCCCTGAGTTCCCGCTCCGAAACCCCAAGCCCTCTCAGGATCGCCTGTGCCTCGGGCCGCCACAGCAGACGGGCGAGGACAAGTGGATCAATGCCCTTGTTTGCCCGCTCAGCTCGGACGCGGCGAAACTTCACTCCCTGAGTCCCGCCTCGCTCGGCGACCATTACGCCCCACCAATCAGGCACTATCTCCATCGCCGGTTCAAGATGTTTGGGAGCGACAATCAGAAGGGCTTTATCGACGACCTCTCCGTAAGCAGCCACCTGCCGGGGCAAGCGCTCCAAAGTGTCGGCTTCTGCCTTGATTTCGACGCCACGAATGTGACCATTGATCACCGCGATATCAATGCGGCAGCTGCCATGATCGAGGCCAAGTTCGTCGATCACCAGGGTGTCGGGACAGGCTTGGGCGTGCGTCAGCAACCGCCGATAAGCAGCTTGCCTGACATCACTGTCCCGAAGCGGTCTCGAAGCCATGCTGAATCGATAGCCTTGGCTATGGGCTCCGCGCAACGACCAATCTCATGCTGGTCTTTCTATGAGTCTCTGCCACCGTTCACATCGACTACTGAATGGTGGGCTCGCGAATTAAGCCCTTTGAACGAACATCTGCTTCTCTCTCACCAGCTTCGAAAGGAGACTAACCGGAACGTTGTCTATTGATTTCCTCATGGCGTTCCCTTTTCCCGATGCCAATGGTTGTCTTCGAGGTCATCGGACGGCGTTAGGTGCCATGTATCCGAGCCTTCATGATCGCGGCCGGGCAAAAGTGGGTGGACGTCTCTGGGTCCGACTCGAGGTTGGGGCCTCTACAGTCCGGGCGAGATCGTCCGGGCATGGCTGACCGGGAAGAGAGGCGCTGGATTCATGCCCAGCGGAACTCCGCCTCGTTCAGCCAAAGCGAATGGAGCAACACGGCCAGCTTGCGGGCAACAGCTATCCTGGCGCGTTTATTGCCCTTGGTTTCGGCTATTCGTTGCCCCCACAGCTGGAGCGCGAAGGGACGCTGAACCCGGCACAGCATGATGTTAGCGGCCTCATAGAGCGATCTGCGCAGCATCGGGTCCCCTGCTTTCGAGATATACCCGTTTACATCGCGCTCGCCTGATTGACTGCGCCGTGGGACTAGGCCGGCATAAGCGCCGACATCCTCACTCCTCGCAAATCGGCGCGGATCCTCAACGCTGGCGGTGAAGGTGAGCGCGGTGATAGGTCCAACACCGGGAACGCTCATTAGGCGAGCACAGACCGGATCGGCAGTGGCGCGTTCCTCCAGCAGGCGATTGGACGCGCGCAGTTGCTCCTCGATCACTTCCATGGATGCGACAAGCGGAGCGAACAACGGTTCAAGATCGGGACGCTGGCAATACAGCGCCGCCAGGCGCTCAGCACGCTTGCCCGGCGTTCGCGCCGCGCCAAGGCGCAGACCGAATAGCTTCAGTAGCCCACGCAGCTGATTGCCCATGGCGACGCGCGTGGTGATGAGCTGCATACGGATACGCAGGGCCGCGCGGTCGATATGCGTGGCCGAAGCCTTCATATGAACACGCTTGAACCAGCCGGTGCGGGCGAGCTGCGCCAGCCCCTCTGCGTCATGGACATCGCTCTTGTTGATCCGCGCCGACAACACGCCCTTGGCATGACGGGCGCATATGCATTCCACAGGGACGTGGCGTTCTGCCAGGCCATGGTACAGGAACGTCGACAGCGCCCCGGTCTCCAGCACGACACGAACCAAGTCCGGGCAATGCCTGGTAAGCCATTTGGCCAAAACCTCAGGATCACTGGTCAAGACATCGCGCTTCAGAACCACACCGTTCGCGTCGACCACGCACACATGGGTGGTCTTGTCACTCACATCTAAACCGGCAAAGATCGACATCGGTCACCCTCCTGCATTGAAGCGCCAAGGCGACTTCGTACCATCCAGGAGGGTGGCTAAATCAATTACGCGGTGTCCGACATTTCGGACTTGCTAGAGGCGCTCATTCAACCTCCGCTATCAGTCGACCAGCAGGGTGGCTTCAGTAACCGAGTAAGGCGCAGAGCAGCCGATTAGATCGATTTAGGAAAGCGGGGTTCGGTACGAGCCAATTTTTCGCTTATCGCGATTATCGCGGCATCGTCTTGCACGTACAATTTCCTTACCTCGCTCACTTGCTGCGTGCTCCAGCCTAAAATGTCGCCAATTTGTTGATCTGAGAGCCCTAATAGAACTAATCGGGTGGCATAGGTTCCGCGTACGTCATGCAGGTGCTTTTTCCTCCCGTCCGTGTGTCGAACATTCAATTCATCGCGCACTAAACCGAAAGCATGACCAAAACTGGCAGGGGTCCAACTTCCACCAAAAGCATGGACGAGAACTGTAGAAACTCCACGCCTACGGGTTCTATTCGTAAGCTCATCAAGGAGCTGCCGAAGCGCAGGAGTGACGGGAATAATGGCGCGCTTCCTGCGGCGGCGACTCTTGAGTGTTACTCGTGCTATCTTGTTTACCCCGATTTCTGACCATGACAACCCTACGAGATCTGCCCGCCGAAGACCGGTAAGGGCAGCAAGCCGCATTCCGTCAGCTACGGGCTGAGGAGCTGCCGAGCAGAAACGCGTGATTTCGTCCTCGTGCCATATAATCTCGGCGCGGCCTCCAGGCCGGTAAAGTCGAGGTATGCCCGATGCGAGATTAACCGTTACCTCTCCATGCAGTCTTGCCCATGCTAGAAAATGGTGGAGCACGGTCAGCTGATGATCTGCCATTCTCGGCATGTGAGCGCGCTGATTGCGCCAGCGGATTATCTCCATAAGCTGTTCCGGGTTCGACCATAGTTCGATCGGCGTCTCACCCCACCGTTCGCGGATGCGATTGACGATCAATACCCAGATCCTCTGGGTGCTTGGAGCCAGCTGGCGCCATTCCGGGCTGGCGCGATAGGCGTCGAGTACATCGGTTAGACGGCGACCCGAAGGATACCTGCTGGCCAGCGTTGGATGGCTGGCAAATGACGTGTTTGCCAGTGAATAGGAAATTCGCACGGGCGAACCCTGGTTTAGCGTGTAAGTCACAGCGTTTCCTCTTGCGGTTTGTTGCTGTCCACACGCTCCAATTTTCAGAGAAGTCCAGTCCTTTCTACCACTTAGCGATATGGCGATGGCGGCATACGCATATTCACGTGCTGGCCTGCCATCACATTTGGGCGATGAAAGCTGACCTGGTACCCCCTAGTAATGCGATTTTCAGAATGGCTGTTTCAAGCCATTTTTTGAGCACTACTCGCTAGCCTGAAAAGTCGATTATCGGCCTGTGGCTATTTCAGCTTGTAAGATTGGAGAATGACGGATTGCACCACCCCGGCAGCCCAGTGACCCCGGCTCTAAAACGGAGGGCCTCCAATCGCTATGCTGGCAATGAACATCGAGCAAGCCGATACTCATTCCCAGCATTTGCAGCACTTCACCAAATCCCCGAATCGTCGATCTGCTTGGGGAGCGCAAGCAAGCCCGTGCACGTTACGTTGACTTGGTATTGGGGCCCGCCTATATCCACGCGCGTTCGCCTCGTTGGGACATAGGTTTGATCAAAACTACACACTAGTTGGCTGTGCACAGGGCGGCGTGCTTCTCTGCGAGGTTAAAGGATTGCGTATCGATGCGACATTGCGTGCCCAATGAGTTTGGAGGTTTTGCGCGGCACATGACTCATTGTTAAGGTAGCACGATGTCCGAAGTGATACGCGATTTGGCTAACGAAAACGACAGCAACACCGTCAAGGATTTTGTGCAGCTGGAGCCGAGCACCCGTACCGGCCCGAGAGATGCAGCCGGAGGTTGGGACAATCAGAATTCGGAGTCTGATCGGAAATCCCCTTGGGAGACAGCACGCTCAGTTTTGAAAAAGCGCTTCTGGTTCGTGCTGTTCGTGATACTGCCAACACTCTTATCGGCGACATATTATTTATTCCTTGCGTCAGATCAGTATGTTAGCGAATCTCGATTTGTTATCAAGACACCAAACCAACGACAAACTCCGACCACGTCGCTTGCCAATTTAATTCAAACGACCGGTATGAGCTTTGGTCTGGAGCAGACCCGTGAAGTGTTGGATTATCTAAACTCACGTGCAGCCGTTGAGGACCTTTCCAAGAAGGTCGATCTGAAGCACATCTTCCAGAGCGATAACGCCGATATTTTGAGCCGTTACCCACTACCTTGGAAGAAAGATCGGTTCGAAAACCTTTATGCCTATTATGGCAATATGGTAGACGCCAGTATCGATGTCGATACGAACATCGCCGTGGTCAGGGTTCGGGCATTTACGCCAGAAGAGTCATATCGGATCAACGAAGGCCTCCTTCAGCTCAGCGAAGGCATGGTCAATCGGCTGAGCGACCGTGCGCAACGACAGTCCGTAGCTGAGGCGGAGCGTCGCGTGGCGCAGGCGGAAACTCGCTTAAGCAAGGCGCGTGTCGCCATGAGCCGTTACCGCCAATCTGAAAAATTGGTCGATCCCACCAGACAAGCCGTCGGCGTTCTGGAAATCTCCGACCGTCTCGTCGTCGAGCAAACTGCATTGCAAGCTCAGTTGGAACTCATGATGCGCGTCGCTCCTGAGAATCCAACAATCCCTTCAATCCGCCGTAAAATTGAAGCAAATGAGCGAGCACTTGCCTCGCAATATGGTCGCGCAGTCGGGGGGGACGGGGCACTTGCCGGAAAGCTACCAGGCTATGAACAGGTTGCGGTCGAGCAGGAAATGGCCACACAGAACTATAAAATTGCCGGCGCCGCTCTGGAGCAGGCCCGGCTCGAAGCGGTCAATCAGCATTTCTATCTGGAGCGTATTTCCTCGCCTAGAGCGCCGGATCTCTCGCAATATCCTCATCGTATTCGGACGATTTTGACCATCGCTTTTGCGGCATTGTGTCTCTATTTCGTGGGTTGGATGCTCGTAGTTGGCATCCTCGAACACGCCCCCGAGGATTGAACCTTGTCGAGACTGTCGAAACTGTCGAGCGGCTGGCGTGTTCAGCGCCGGGTACTCTCGGCTTTAATGCTGCGCGAGCTGGCCACGCGCTTCGGGCGTGAAAACATCGGCTTCCTGTGGATCATGGTCGAGCCACTGATTTTCGCCGTGCTCGTCGGCCTCATCTGGCGGGCGCTGCATGGCCCTGTCGAATACGGCATCGACATCGTTGCGTTCGTGATAACTGGGTACATCCCACTGACCTTTTTTCGCCAGGCATTTGCACGTTCGGTCAAAGCGATGCAGACGAATGCGAGCCTGATGTATCACCGGCAAGTCCACATTTTGGACATCGTTTTCGTTCGCTTTCTGATCGAAATGGCCGGTGGCATGATGGCCTATGTCTTCATCGGCGTCGTGCTCGTCATCCTCGGTGTTTTTCCGGTGCCCCATGACGTCGGAATGTTAATCGCAGGCTGGGCCGTCTATGCGTTTTTCACCTTCTCCGTCTGCCTGATCGCAAGCCCTTTATCAGAATCCTCTGAGGTACTGGAAAAGCTAGTACCGGTAATATCCTACCTGATGATTCCCTTTTCGGGCACGTTTAATCTCGCGATGTGGCTAACGCCGACAGCAAGACATTATCTTCTCTATTCGCCACCGGTCAGCGGCATGGAGATGATGCGACACGGCCTGTTTGGCGACGTCGTCCGGCCTTATTATGATCTGACAAATGCTCTCAGCTTCTCGCTGATCATGACCTTGATCGGCTTGGCCCTATGTCGCAAGGCCAGACGAACACTGGTCGTCGAATGATCGTCTGCAAGAACTTACACAAGTCCTATCCAATGGGGCATGGGCGCAAACATGTCCTTTCCGGGCTCGATTTCAGCATAGGGCGAGGTGAGCGATTTGGTCTGTTGGGGCGCAATGGTGCTGGCAAAACCACGCTGATCAAGTTGATCGGGGGCGTCGAACTACCCGATTCCGGCAAGATCGAGCGGCACATGCGGATTTCATGGCCTCTCGGCTTTGGGGGAGGTTTTCAGGGCAGCCTGACGGGCTATGACAATGCCCGCTTCATCGCCCGCATTTATGATCGCCATTATCGCGACATCGCCGATTTCGTGGAAGAATTCTCCGAGCTCGGAAAACAGCTAAAAATGCCCGTAAAGACCTATTCTTCCGGCATGCGCGCCAGGCTCGCATTTGCGCTCTCGCTGGCCATAGAGTTTGATTGCTACCTCATCGATGAGGTGATTATGGTGGGTGATCCGAATTTTCAGCGAAAATGCATCTATGAGCTGTTCGAGAAAAGACAGGATCGCGCGCTTATTTTCGCGTCACATAGTGAGTTTTTTATCCGCGAATTTTGCGATCGCGCCATCGTGCTGCATAAGGGTGTAGGAACTGTCTATAACGACATCAATGATGCCCTGGCGACTTACGAACTCCTTTAAAAAATTTGATCTGCAACAGGATTCCCCAAAGGGACTACAAATAGGTTAAATTATGACAACAGATTTTTCAGAGCTTTTTCTTAGCGAGACGATCGAGATCATAGGACAGATCGATCGCGAGCAGATCGAGAAGATGGCGACGGGTCTTGCCAAAGTCCGTGAAGATGGTGGTCGGCTCTTCATTCTAGGCGTAGGTGGCTCAGCAGGACATGCGAGCCACGCCGTCAATGATTTCCGCAAAATCTGTAATGTCGAAGCCTATGCGCCAACCGATAATGTATCGGAACTCACCGCACGGACAAATGATGAAGGCTGGGAGACAACGTTCGCGGCCTGGCTCAAGGTATCACGTATCAATGCAAAGGATGCCCTGCTGATCTTCTCCGTGGGGGGGGGTAATCTGGAGAAAAATGTGTCGCCCAATCTTGTCCGCGCTCTGGAGCTTGCTCAAGAAGTGGGCGCGGCGATTTATTCAATCGTCGGCCGTGACGGCGGTTATGCCGGTAAGACATCAAACGCCGCAGTTATCATTCCTCCGCTGTCATCGTCGCGCATTACTCCCCATACAGAAGGGCTTGCTGCGGTGGTATGGCATCTGCTGGTCAGTCACCCTGCGCTTCAAATCGCGGGTACAAAATGGGAGGCGGTCGCAGCAGGCCGGTAGTCGTAACGAGGGAAATTGACGCCATGGGGGAAAAGGCTGTCTTCTTGGACAGAGATGGCGTGCTTAATCAATCCATCGTGATCGATGGGAAGCCATTCCCGCCGCGGTCGCTTGGTGAGTTGCACATTCTCGAAGAAGCCAAGGAAGGCTGTCGGCATTTGTCTGCAGCTGGCTTCAAACTCATTTGCGTGACCAATCAGCCAGATGTCAGCCGTGGATTGATGGGAGCGGATGAGCTGGCGGCGATCAACGCATCTGTGATGGAGCAACTCGGTCTCGATGATTTGCGGGTCTGCCACCATTCCGATGAGGACAATTGCGATTGCCGCAAGCCGAAACCCGGAATGCTGCTCGACGCCGCCAAGGACCATGGTCTCGATCTCGGGCAATGCTACATGGTCGGCGACCGCTGGCGCGATATCGATGCAGGCCGTGCCGCCGGCTGCCGGACCGTCCTGATCGACTATCATTATGCCGAGCGCCGGCCGGACGGCATGGATTACACATGCAACTCCCTAGCGCAGGCCGCGCAATTCATTATTAGCGGCGATATTGCACCACGCATTGCCAAAAGTTTGGAGAGCCCAAAATGAACAACATGAACGATCTCCGCGTCAAGATATTCGCGGATGGAGCCGACAAGGGCTCCATCCTGGAGCATGCCGCGAAGCCCTATATCAGCGGATTCACGACGAACCCGACCCTGATGCGAAAGGCGGGCCTTTCGGATTACGAAGGTTTCGCTCGCGACATCCTCACCCACATCACCGATCGGCCAATATCGTTCGAAGTTTTCTCGGACGATTTCGATGAGATGTTCGATCAGGCACGCAAGATCGCAAGCTGGGGCTCCAACGTCTATGTGAAAGTACCGATCACCGACACCAAGGGCGCAAGCGTCATTCCCCTGCTTCGCAGGCTGGCACCCGAGGGCATCAAGCTCAACGTCACGGCGATCTTCACCGAGAAGCAGATCCAGGAAACCGCCGAGGCGCTGGCTGATGCTGCCCCCAGCTATATTTCCGTGTTCGCCGGTCGCATCGCGGATGCCGGCCAGGATCCGCTGCCAACTATGCGTAAGGCGTTGGAGATTATGAAGCCTCATTCGCAGCAGGAACTGATCTGGGCCAGCCCGCGGGAGCTGCTCAATGTTGTGCAGGCGGATGATATTGGATGCCACATCATCACCGTGACCAATGACATTCTCGCCAAGCTAGGCGGCATTGGAAAAGATCTTGATCAGTTCTCCCTGGAAACTGTTCAGATGTTCCGCAATGACGCTGTGGCAGCGGGATTTACCATTTGAGCGGCCCGTATGGAGCGATTGTGTTCATTCTTCAGGAAGTAGAAGGAAATCGAGTTGACCGTTGATCTCTCTCTCAAGAAACTCGAGCTTGGCTGCGGTCATCGACCGACCCCGGGCTACATCCATAATGATCTCAATGACTTTGACGGCGTCGATGTGGTCGGCAATCCTTGGGAGATCGACCTGCCCGATCAGTCCCTGGAAGAGGTGATCGCGCTCGGCAATATCGAGCATCTAACCTATTCGCAGGTGGACGCGGCCTTCAAGAACATCCATCGGATGCTGGAGCCCGGCGGTCTTTTCCTGTTCGATGTCCCCGATATTCCAGTCTGGTGCAAATATGTCGTCGATCATTTCGAAGGCAAGGAAATCCCCTTCACGATCGATCATGTGTTCGCGACGCTTTACGGTTGGCAGCGCTGGCCGGGCGACGAACACAAATCAGGCTGGTACGCCGAGAACTTGGATGCAGCCATCAAGCAAGCAGGCTTCTCCTCTGTTTCCTACGGCGTGGATAATTTCCTTTCGAGAGGGTTTGAGCGCAATCGCATGAACCGTCCAGCCGACGCGCATATCTATTGCGCCGCGATTCGCTAAGCAGCGCAGGTAGGAATGCCGGAGGAAGCAATAGCGATGCCGAGTTTGAATGAGAGGTTTTTCATCGTCGGTGGCGCGGGGTTCATCGGCAGTCACTTTTGTGATGCCCTGCTTCGCGATCATGGCGCCGCTGCAGTGACCATCTACGATAATTTCTCGTCCGGTCGCGAGTGGCACTACGCGCATCATCTCGATGACGCGCGGTTCAAGGTGGTGCGCGGCAATGTGCATGAGCGCGAAAAGCTGGCGGCGGCCATGTCCGGGCACGACGTAGTGATCCACCTTGCCTCAAATCCCGACATCGCCAAGGCCATGACCGAACCGGACATCGATTTTCGCGAAGGCACAGAACTCACGAACAACGTCGTGGAAGCGATGCGGGTGAGCGGTGTCAGCCGCATCCTCTACGCGTCAGGATCAGGCGTCTACGGTGAGGCCGCGGATATCGAATTCCGGGAGGATCATCACCCGATGCATCCGATCTCGACGTATGGCGCGAGCAAGCTCGCTGGCGAAGCGCTGATTTGCGCTTATGCTCATATGTTCGAAATGACCGGCCTTTGCTTCCGCTTCGGCAATGTGGTCGGACCCCGGCAAACGCATGGTGTTGGCTATGATTTTGTCAAACGCCTGAGCAACGACCCGAGCCGCCTTCCCATTTTGGGGGACGGTACGCAGACGAAATCCTACATCGCGGTGAACGACGTTATTGCTGCCGTTCTTTTTGCCCATCAACAATGCAAAGAGCGGTTCGCGGCCTTCAATGTCGCCACGGGTGACTATATCACCGTGCAAGCGATCGGCGAGCTCGCTGCGGAAATTGTGCTGGGCAATGACGCGAACAAAGTGAAATTCGAATACACCGGCGGTGATCGTGGCTGGCGCGGTGACGTCCCTATCGTTCGGATCAATACGGATGCCATCAATGCGCTCGGCTGGCGGTGTGCCATGCCGACCCGCGAGGCGATGGCCTGGTCAATGAAATCGATGCTCGAGCAAGTCAAAGAGGGGCTTTTATAGCGTCTCTTTACGCAACTTTTGCCACAATCAGATTGGTGGGACGTTCTACATGATCATCACTCGCAGCCCCCTCCGTATCTCGATCGGCGGCGGGGGGACCGATTTGCCCTCCTATTACACAGAGCATGGCGGCTTCCTGATCGCGATGGCGATCGCCAAGCATGTCTACATCTCTCTTCACAATCGGTTCGATCCTGGGACCATGCTTCGCTACTCTGCGATCGAGAATGTCGACGCCATCAGCGACATTCGCCACCCGATCATCCGCGAGTCCTTGCTGGTCACCGGCACGAAATCGAACAATCTGGAAATAACCAGCATGGCCGATGTGCCGGCCGGTACGGGCCTCGGCTCGTCTGGCAGCTTCACAACCGCTCTGCTCAAGGCGCTGCACATCCATAACAAGCGGCACATCGATACGGCGGCGCTCGCGGAGCTCGCCTGTCATGTCGAACTGGATCGCTTGAAGGAGCCCATTGGCAAGCAAGACCAGTATATCGCAGCTTTCGGCGGGCTTACCGCATTCACATTCGAAAAGGACGGGTCGGTCCGTGCCGAGGCGCTCGAAATTTCCGATGCAACGCACGAAGATCTGGAAGATAATCTGCTGATGTTCTTCACCGGCAAGCTCCGCAGCGCCAGCGCGATCCTCAAGGAACAGGACGACAAAAGCAAAGCCGCCGACACCGCGATGACGGACAACCTCCACCGGGTGAAAGAGCTAGGCTATCGCACGCGTGAAGCTTTCCTGAAGGGTGACCTTCGCCAGTGGGGCGAGATCATGCTGGAGCATTGGGAGGCAAAGAAAAAGCGCTCCAGCGGTATGTCCAATCCGCAGATCGACGAATATTATGAGCTTGCTATGAAAAACGGCGCCATTGGCGGCAAGCTCGTCGGCGCCGGCGGTGGCGGCTTCCTTCTCTTCTATGCAGAAAACCCGAGGAAAGTTCGTGAAGCGATGCGCAAGGCCGGATTGCGGGAGCTTTACGCCCACCTCGATGTCGAAGGGACCAAGGTGGTCTCGCGATGACCCTGCCGCCTCTCGCCATATTGGCGGGCGGACTGGCGACACGGCTGCGACCGATCACGGAGACTATTCCCAAGTCGCTCGTGGAAGTCGCAGGCCAGCCTTTCTTGGCCCACCAGCTGAGACTGGCGAAGCGCCAGGGGTTCCACAAGGTCATCCTGCTCACCGGCCATCTGGGCGAGCAGATCGAAGCATTTGCGGGCGACGGCGCTCAATTCGGCCTCGACATAGCCTACTCCCGCGACGGGAATGAACCGCGCGGCACGGGCGGTGCTCTAAGAGCGGCCCGGCGGCATTTGGGCGACGTCACCTTCGTCACATATGGCGACAGCTATCTGGATATTGATATCGAGCCGGTCTGGTCGTCATTCCGCGCTTCAGGCGCTCCTGCTCTCATGACTGTTCTGCACAATCATGATCGATGGGATCCATCGAACGTTATTTTTGACGGACAAATGGTGCGCCTGCACGACAAGGCAGCCACCGGGCAGCCTGGTGTTGAATGGATTGATTACGGCCTTTCAGTGTTCAAGACGGAATTGATCGCCTCGTGCACATACACCGACCCCTTCGATCTCTCGCTCCTCACGAAAACACTCGCGCAGGACGGGCGGCTTGCCGGTCACGAAGTGAGCGCAAGATTCTACGAAATCGGTAAGCCGGAAGGGTTGGAAGAAACGGCTGCCTATTTGACAGCGAAATGATGCTCCCGACCCGATTTACTCCCATGGCTCCCACGCTGGCCCGACATAGGGCTGTAGCTTCTCCATGCGGGAATCATCCGGCGCGATGATCAAATCCAGATAGGATGGCTTTTCGGGGTGAATGCACCCGTGCACGGCCGATATCAGCGTTTTAATGTCGACCGGACGAATGGAGCCGTCTCCCTCATGATGGCAGACATAGACCTGCTGGTTCCACGAAAAGATCCGCTGCGCCAGCGCTTCTGCCTCTGCGATCCCGCCCTTCATACCTCCCGGCCAGAACTCGATGAGCTTGGCGCATTGTTTGCCGGCCTTCTCGATGGTCTTCTTGCCACCCTCAAACGCAACGGTTTCGGCGCCCTGAACGTCGATCTTAAGGAGATCAGGAATGAAGTCGCTCCCCTCTAGAACCGTGTCGAGCTTCGCGATCTGGATCGGCACCGCGTGGCGGCCTTCGACCTGCTGTATGCGGTGATCCCCAAGATTGTCCTCGTTGATATAGAGATGGCCCCCGCCGTTCTCGTCGCCGAGCGCAATCCGCATCGGAACAACGTTGAAGAGCCTGTTCTGCGCGATATTGTCGATGAGGCAGGCGAAATTGTCATGATCTGGCTCGAACGCATAAAAGCGTCCGGCCGCGCCCGCGATGCTGCCGCCAATGGACGTGAACCAGCCTATGTTCGCGCCGATATCCAGCACACGGGGGGCCGCGCTGAGCAGCGCGATGAATAATTGCGTTTCCAGCGGCTCCCAGCTGGGTGAATCTCCAGTTGAAATAAAATGGGAATTCGCTCTCGGCCCAAAATTCAGAAAAAGTTCAGGCACGTTAGGCAGTGTGATTCGCAACGCATCGATCATCAGATCCGATCTCCAAATATAGCTCTCAGCGAGTCAATCAGATTACGACCCATGGCCGACGAAAGTGATCGTGCATGTGCTGATCATGGAACACGAGCAACTCATCGTCAGAAAAATCTTCCGGATTGGCAAGAACATCTCTTCTGACGAAGAAAGCATTACAGCCATTGGCATAAACCAGCTTATAATCCTTGTCGCCCGCAAGCTTAATTATGATCTGCCCCCACCGAGTGGACCGATTGGTTTGTTAGTGCATTAAGCTCATCGCCGCCATATCCGGACGGAGGTGGAGCGAAGCGGAACCGGAGGCCGGATATGGCGGTGTCGCCGTTTCTGGTGCCGGTGGCCGATAG
>QFCS01004916.1_pt1 | contig 20582 bp, 13 predicted proteins | sample 3576561 | NCBI WGS metagenome assembly QFCS01 | reverse complement strand
GATCTCGCCCTGGTACTCGTTGCCGGACTTCTTGAAGGAACCGATGTTGGCCATGTGACTTCTCCTGTGCTGTTTCGAGCCCCGCGACCATCGCGGCCTCGATGGCGATCTGCAGGCCGGAGGCGATCGACGCCGCACCCGTTCACGGGCCGGAGCAGAGCGGAGGATGGCGGCGGGGCGACTTTCTTGCCGCGCGAGGAATGGGCGAAGCCCAGGGGAAGAAAGTCGAACCGCCGCCGTTGCGGCTCAGGCGATCGAGGCGCAGCCGTCCTCTGGCCAGATCAGCCAAAGAGAGGCCGTGGTCGCGCGCCGAACAGCTCCTCGGGAGAAGTCGTGGCCAACCTGAAGGGTCCTGTGCAAGAGGACCGGCATAGTGGGCGAAAAGACGGCGACCATAGCGTAGAAAAACGACGGCATCGTCTCACCCCAACCGGTCGTCGACAGCGCACCTCGCCTGCATCCTATAGGCTCAGCAGAGGGGCGCTCTTCGAAGTGTTCACTGAGGGCTGCGTTTGCCTGCCGAGTGGGTCCTGGCAGGCTTCACCGCCCTGATCTTTGCCAACCTGTCCGATGAGGGAGACGAAAAAGCGTCAGCAACCCTGGTCGTGCAGCCGCCTATCAGCAGGTGAGTAAACGCTCCCCGTGCCCCGCCCAACCGGCGGCGGGGCCAACAGCGCCAGTCGCGAGAAGGCCGTACAGCCGGAGACAACGGCGCCGATCACGGCGAATGCCCCCTGCCATACGCTGCCAGGCATACCGAGGCCCGCCAAGGCAAACGACGCCTGATAGCCGACGACGGCGGCCGGGACGGCATAGACCAGACCGACGATGGCTCGGAGCGGCATGCGCGTGGCCGCGAAAACGACCTGTCCAAGCGCCAAGATCGCTCCCCCGACCAGCAATCCGACAGTGATCGCGCCCACGGCGCCTGCCCCACTGTGAAACGCCGCCAATCCCCCGGCGAGTCCGGCGAAGCTGGGGAGCGCATAGATGGCCAGCGTGAAGAGCAGCCAGCAGAAGAAGCCGAGGCCGACGATGCTGAGAAGGATACCGGTAGCAATCATGGTGGGTCTCCGTGACCAGGGTCGAACGGTCGCGCCTTCCACCACCACCATGGCGCCAGTGGATCTTATCAGGATTGAACGTGGCCGAAGAGAGACTTTGGGTTGCAAATGAGAGAGGCTGGACCTTGATCAATTCGAGGAATCTCATTCCAGCCAAGGAAGGAAAGATGGCGAGCCCCCGCCGCAAGATCGACCTGCCGGTCTCCAGAATCCGGCGCTACCTGGAACCTGGACCGATCGTGCTGGTCACCTCGGCGCATGGCGACCAGCGCAACATCATGACCATGGGCTGGCACACGGTGATGGAGTTCACGCCGTCCCTCGTCGGCTGCGTGATCGCCGGCAGCAATCATAGCTTCGGGCTGATCCGGCGCAGCAAGGAATGCGTCATCAACCTTCCGACGACGGCGCTCACCGATCAGGTGGTCGGGGTTGGCAACACATCCGGGGCAGAGGTCGACAAGTTCGAGAAGTTCAACCTGACCCCGCACAAGGCACACGAAGTAAACACACCGCTGATCGCCGAATGCCATGCCAGCTTCGAATGCCGGCTGGCGGATGGCAGCCTCATCTCCAAGTACAACTTCTTCACCTTCGAGGTCGTGAAGGCGCACGTCAGGGCCTCGCCCAAGCATCCCGAGACGCTTCATTACTCCGGTGACGGCGTGTTCATGACCACCGGCAAGGTCGTCAGCCGGCGATCGCAGTTCAGACCGGGCATGCTGTAGGAGACAGCGATTCTACAGCAGTCCAAGCGAGCGGAACGAAGCATGAGTGCCATGACCGATCACGACGTGGTCGTGCAGCTCGATCTCGAGAGACTTGGCAGCTGCTTTCAATTCCCGCGTCATCTCGATGTCGTCCCGCGACGGCTTTGGATCGCCGGACGGATGATTATGGACAACGATCAAAGCGGAGGCATTTATAATCAACGCTCGTTTGATGACCTCTCGCGGGTAGACAGGCGTGTGATTGACGGTGCCCCGCTGCTGCACCTCGTCGGCAATGAGATTGTTCTTGATATCGAGAAACAGGATTCGGAACTGCTCGACCTGCTCGCCGGCCATTGCCGTCTTCAGGTAGGCGATCAGCGCCTGCCAGTTGCTGAGCACAGGACGCCTGCGCACCTCGGCTCCGGCCATGCGGCACGCGATCTCGCGGACAAGCCGAAACGCGGCGATGTCACGGCCCGTCAATCCGAAAGCGCGAAGCTGCGCCGCTTCGGCTGCGATGACATGGCCAATACTCGGAAAGTGCTGCAAGAGAGCAGAAGCTTGTTCGCTACCTTGCGCTGAAGCTAGCAATCCGGCGAGCAAGTCCTGCTCAGTCGTCTCTGCCGACGGCAGAACGGCAAGAGTGCCATTCATTACGAGACCTTGGCGCAACGGCGCGGATGCAGAAGGAAGAGCTGAAGCAGACATGGATCGTGTCCCGGAGAGCAGGAAGGGGCGAGCCGCCGCCCGCTCTCTCTGAAGGCCCGGCGGCTCACCCGCTCCCGGCCTTCCTCTCGCTCTCGCGGATCCGGCTGCCGGGGGACCCAAGAAGGAGGTGGCGCTCACGCGCCACCCGACCCAAAGCGCCAGACCGGTATGCCAAGCTTCCGCGCCTTGTCGGCGAGGTTCTCCTGGATGCCGGAGCCGGGGAACACGATTACGCCGATCGGCAGGATTTCCAGGATCTGGTCGTTGCGCTTGAAGGGTGCTGCCTTGGCATGACGGGTCCAGTCCGGCTTGAACGGAACGTGCGTCACCTTGCGGCTGTCGGCCCAGCGGGCAGCGATGCGCTCGGCGCCGGTCGGCGAGCCACCGTGCAGCAGCACCATGTCGGGATGCTTGACGCGGACCTTGTCGAGCGTGGCCCAGATGAGCTGGTGATCGTTGAAGTCGGCACCGCCGGTGAACGCGATCTTCAGTCCAGCCGGCACCAGCAGTTCGGTCTCGGCGCGGCGACGAGCGCTCAGGAACTCGCGGCTGTCGATCATGGCGGCGGTGAGCGCCCGGTGGTTGACCATCGAGCCGGTGCGGGGCCGCCAGGAAGAGCCAGTGTGGACTTCGAAGCGGTCGGCAGACTGGTCGCGAAAGAGCTCCATGGCATTGCGGCGCTCGATGAGGGTCAAGCCTTCGGCGACGAGACGCTCCAGCTCGACCGAGCGGATCTCCGAGCCGTTCTGCTCCTTCTGGCTGCGCCGCTGCGCCTGCTCGTTGCCATCGAGCTCCCGCTCGATCCGGTCGACGGCGCGATGGAACAGGTTGACGGTCGACCACAGCAGCCCTTCGAGGTCCGGCTCGAGGCGGGTGTCTGTGAGGGTTGAGACCAGCGCATCGAAGATGTCCACGACGGCGCCGGTGATGATGTTGCCTTCCGGCAGCGGCCGAGGGTCGGGCTCGTCCTGAAAGGGACGGTGGCCAAAGAGCTGCAGCTCGGTGAGGACGTGGTCGGTCGGGGATGAGTTGTGCACGGGCTCGTAGTCGGTATCGTTGTGGGTCGCCATGATGCTGTCCTTTGTCGGATCGACCGCGCCCATCGCGGCCTTCGTGGGCGTCGACAGACGGCGGGCGGAACGAGCCCGCACCGCGCTTGCGGCCGGAGCGCAGCGGAGGACGGCGGGCCGAGGCTTTCTTGCCTCGCGAGGAATGCCGGCGCAGCCGGCAGGGGAAGAAAGCCGCAGGACCGCCGTTGCGGGAACGGGCTGCCTGCCGTCCGATCGCCCCTCTAGAAGGCCGGGGCGCGCTCCGGTCCGATCCGAAGGGCAGCAGAGTGACCAATGACGATGAGATTCACGTGCCCGTGCTCATCCCCTCGCGAACCAAAGCCAGGAAACGCACCACGTCCGGCGGGGCGAGCTGCCGGCGCACCGATGCCCGGAGCCCTTCAATACCCAGGCGGCGGAGATCATCATTGAAGTCGTCGAAGCAGGGCGACAGGACGAACGGCTCGATCCCGGCGGCCTCCGCGCGGATGCACAGGCTGGCCGTGGCGGCGTCACCGGCCGGGTCGGTATCGCGAGCGACATAAAGACGGCGCAGTGTCGGGGGAAGCAGCAGGGCGGCAAGGTGGTTGGCCGAGAGCGCGGCGACCATCGGCAGAGCGGGCAGGATCATGCGAAGCGAAAGCATGGTCTCGATCCCTTCCCCGGCGGCCACGACATCGGTGGCGATGCCGAAGCGAACTCCGTGCCCGAGAAGGTGCCCCATGGCCCGTCGGGGTGAAGCGATCGGCGCCTTGTCGTGGCCTGAGGGATCGAGCCAGGTACGGTGTGCGCCGGTGATCGTGCCGTCCAGATCGGTGACAGCAGCGATCAGAGCCGGCCAGGTCTCGGTCGGGCTGTCCTCGTCGGCCCGGTAGTAGCAGCGCGGATGAAAGCGCAGCGAATCGCCGTGAGGTAGGGTCGTAATTCTACGGCCGTGCAGATAAGCCTGCGCTAAGGTGCCCCTTATCGGCCGAGACATGGCATAGAGACGCCGCGCAGATTCGGGCGAACCTCGCGGCGCCGGCAGCCGACCCTGCAGCGGTTGGAGCGGGTCCGGCGGCAAGGCCAGGAAAGCGCGTGCCTCATCGAGGATATCGCGCAGGCGATCCAACCCGCGACTGAGGCCGATCAGGTCCAGAAGATCGCCATGCTGCCCCGAGGCGGCATCGGTCCATTTGCCGGCGGCTCCCTTGCCATGATCCGGGCCGCTCAAGCGCACAAACAGGCTGCGGCCCTTGTTGTTGGCGACATCGCCGACCAGCCAATAGCGACCCTCGCGACGGCCGTTGGAGAGATAGTGACGACATACCGCCTCGGCGTCCCGCGCCAGGCGGCGAGCCAAGTCCGCGGCAGGCGACAACACGGCCGCCCCTCACGCCGCGGCCCGATCGGCGATGCGCACGATCGGGTAGCGTTCCATCAACGCCGCCAGGATCTCCGGACCATTCGCGCCGGTCGGCACGAATAGCCGCAGCTTCCAGGCGATGATCTCGGACATCAGCCCCATCGCTTTCAGGCGATCGACCATCCCGTCCGTGAAGCCGAAGAGTTCCACCCGGAACCGGCCCATGACCTTGGCGCGGCGAAGTGACAACCCGTCCTGCAGCTCGAGGACAGTCCGACCGTCGAGCACGGCGGTCCAGGCATCCGCCGGCGAGAGGCTCACGCCATCGGCGCTGACAGCCTGGGCCACCCAGGCTGGCGAGACCAGCCGGCCGATGACACGCTCGCCGGCATCGGTCTGCAGCCGGTAGACCCGCATGGACTCGTCCGGCAGCCGCTTCCAGATCGGCAGCAGCAGACCGGTGACGATATGGAGCTTGCTCTCCGTGTAAGGCGGTATCTCGGCGAGCTCCCGTGTCCAGGCTTGAGCAAAGGCAGCTTGATCCGACCGCTGCCAGTGCGACTGCTTGAGGGCCGCTACCGAAAGGGCTGTCCGCTCCATCGGACGCACGAGCCGGACGCGGCGCTCGACCTCGCCATCGTCCAGCATGACGCTGGGCGCCGGGACCTGTACGGCTGCCCGGCCCGACTGCGCATTGACGAGCAGGACCGCGCGAGGGTCGCCGGCCCGGTCCAATGCCTCGGCCAGGACGAAAGGCTGGTTGTGCTCCCGGCGGCGGATGGTGAATACCTGCGTCTCGGCGCCGGTCGTCGGATGGACATGGACCACCTGGCGCTGGGTCACCGTCAGGCTCTCGGCGGTCAGCGTCTCGACGCCGACGTCGTAGGTCCCTGAGACCCGCGCCCCTTCGATCTTCGCGCGCAGCAGGTCCTCGAATACGCCGAACAGCGTGTTCTGAAGATCGATCGTCAGCGCCAGCAGCCGATTGAGGAAGGTCGTGATCGGCGGCAGCTCCTCGCGCAGGCTGCCGTTCTGATCGGTGAGGTGAAGCCCGGTGGCCGCCTGGAAGGCCTCCAGCGAGCACCCCTCGACCTTGCCGGCGAACAGCAGCAGGTAGAGCTGCCGGAGTGCCGCCCGGCCGTAGGGCGATTCGAGATTGTCGTCGGCACGGAACAGGCCCTGACCGCCGGTCTGACGCTGGCCCTTGGTGATGGCGCCCAGCGTGTCGAGCCGGCGGGCGATGGTCGACAGGAAGCGCTTCTCGGCCTTCACGTCGGTGGCGATCGGCCGGAACAGCGGCGGCTGGGCCTGGTTGGTGCGGTTGCTGCGTCCCAGGCCCTGGATGGCCGTGTCGGCCTTCCAGCCCGCCTCGAGCAGATAATGGACGCGCAGCCGCTGGTTCCGGGCCGAAAGGTCGGCGTGGTAGGAACGCCCGGTGCCGCCGGCGTCGCTGAACACCAGGATGCGCTTGTCGTCATCCATGAAGCCCTGCGCTTCGGCGAGATTGGCGGAGCCAGCACGGTTCTCGACGCAGAGCCGGTCGCCCTTCCGAACGATCCGCCGGGATCGGCCGGTCACCTCGGCGACCAAGTCAGTGCCGAAGCGCTGCACGATCTGATCGAGCGCTCCCTGGACCGGTGCAAGCGAGGCAAGCCGCTCGATCAGCCGGTCACGGCGCTCGCTGGCATCACGACAGCGCACGGGCTGGCCGTCGCGAAAAACTGGCCGGGAGGAAAGGTTGCCGTCGCCATCGGTGAAGGGCTCGAAGAGCTGGGTCGGGAAGCTGTGCGCCAGGTAGTCGAGCACGTACTCGCGCGGCGTGATGTCGACCTGCACGTCGCCCCACTCCTCAGTCGGGATGTCGGCCAGCCGCCGCTCCATCAGCGCCTCGCTGGTCGAGACGATCTGGATGACCGCGGAATGCCCGGCCCCAAGATCGCCCTCGATTGCCCGGATCAGGGTCGGCGTCTTCATCGAGGTGATCAGGTGCGAGAAGAAGCGCTGCTTGGCGGATTCGAAAGCCGATCGCGCGGCCGCCTTGGCCTGCGCGTTGAGCGTGCCGCGTTCGCCGGTGACGTTGGCGGCCTGCAGGGCAGCATCCAGATTGTTGTGGATGACCTGGAAGGCGCCGGCATAGGCGTCGTAGATGCGGATCTGCTCCGGCGTGAGCGTGTGCTCGACCAGCTCGTACTCGACGCCTTCGTAGGACAGGGACCGAGCGGCATAGAGGCCCAGCGCCTTGAGATCGCGGGCCAGGACTTCCATGGCTGCGACGCCCCCGGCCTCAATCGCCTGCACGAACTCGGCTCGCGTCGCGAACGGGAAGTCTTCGCCACCCCACAGACCGAGCCGCTGGGCGTAGGCGAGGTTGTGCACGGTGGTGGCACCCGTCGCAGAAACGTAGACGACGCGTGCATTCGGTAGAGCGTGCTGCAGGCGCAGCCCAGCACGCCCCTGCTGCGAGGGCGCCTGGTCGCCGCGCTCGCCCTTGGCCCCGCCCGCGTTGGCCATGGCATGACTTTCGTCGAACACGATCACTCCGTCGAAATCCGATCCCAGCCAATCGACGATCTGCCGGACCCGCGAAACCCTTTCCTCGCGCGCATCGGTCCGTAGCGTGGCGTAGGTGGCAAAAAGGATGCCCTGTTCAAGGCGGATCGGCATGCCCTGGCGGAAGCGCGCCAGTGGCGTGATCAGCAGGCGCTCCATGCCCAAAGCCGACCAGTCGCGCTGGGCATCCTCGATCAGCTTGTCGGACCTCGATACCCACACCGCCCGCCGCCGGCCTTGTAGCCAGTTGTCGAGCAGGATACCGGCGACCTGGCGGCCCTTGCCGGCGCCGGTACCGTCGCCCAGCATCCAGCCCCGGCGGAAGCGCACGGCGTTCTCGGCTTCGTCGGGTGCCGCCGACACGATGTCGAAAGTCTCGTCGACCACCCACGAACCCGCGAGATGACTGCCATGGGCCTCGCCCGCATAGATGACGCTCTCGAGCTGGGCATCGGACAACAGCCCGTCCCTCACGACCTTGGCCGGCAGGCGCGGTCGATAGCTGGGCTTGGGCGACGCGACGGACGCCATGGCCGCCGACTGCACGAGGCGGGTCGGATGCGGCCGCGCACCGGCAATCCGGATCGATTGCAGCTCGTATCCTTCATACAGAGCCTCGGTGAGGTCCCCGCCCTCGGCCGGCTTCCATTCGACGGTCTCGTAGGCGAGCTCAGTGCCCACTCGTTCAAGCGAATCGCCGGCAACGGCGCGTGGCTGCCGGGCGGGCCTCCGGCTCGACATGGCGGTGATGGGAGGCATGGATGCAGGAAGCGCGGTGCCATGAACAGGCAAGCGCGGCGGAACATGCGACGTCACCCATTGGAGCAACGTCGCGACATCAGGTGCCATGCCCGGTGATGCCGGAAACAACCTTGGATCATCCGCAGGTACGCGATCGATGACCGTCAGCCGAGTCTCGATCGTTGTGCCGTGGCGGGCATAAACGCGACCATCGACGGCAGCGCTGAACACGACGCGGCTGCGTTCCTGAAGACGGACGAAGGCCTCGCGCCAGGATGGATGGTCCGGCGAGAGGCTGGCGCCGGTAATCGCGACCAGGCGCCCGCCGTCGGCGAGTCGCGCAAGCGCCGACGAAACGTGGCGCAGGGCGGCATCCGCCACGGCGCCGTCGACATGCGCCGCTGCCGAGAACGGCGGGTTCATCAGCACGACGCTCGGACGCACGGCATCGTCGAGATGGTCGTGGATATGAGCCGCGTCGTAGCGTGTCGTCGCGACATCGGGAAACAGCCGCCCGAGCAAGGCCGCACGGGTCTCCGCCAGCTCGTTCAGGGCCAGTCCGCTGCCCGCGAGCTCGGCGAAGATGGCGAGCAGGCCCGTGCCGGCCGAGGGCTCGAGCACGAGATCGGCCGGGGCGATCGCAGCGGCGCTGGTGGCGACAAACCCGAGCGCCAGCGGCGTCGAGAATTGCTGCAACGCCTGGCTCCCCTCGGATCGGCGGGTATGAGTTGGAAGAAGTGCAGCGATCCTGCCGATCATGGACAGCTCGGCAGCCGATGACTCCGCCCGCTTCCGAATGGCCGGGCCGAACTTGCGCATGAACAGCACGGTCGCCGCCTCGCAGGCGTCGTAGGCGGTCTTCCAGTCCCAGGCGCCGGCTGCGTCGGAGCCGCCGAATGCGTGCTCCATGGCAGCGCGCAGGATGACCGCGTCGATGCGGGTGCCACGCTCGAGGTGAGGGAGAAGAAGGTGTGCCGCGGCAATGCCGGTGGACGGATCCGCAGGAGCGCCGGTGAGCGAGCGTAGCTCGGGCGCCGCCGCCGAGAAGAAGACGTTCGACATGGAAGAGACCTCGGGAGAGCGGGAACGGTCCGAACCGGAAGGCGCTCTCTCTGGACCCCGCCGGCTCAAACCCGTCCCGGCCGTCCTCTCCCTCTCGCTTACGCCTCGAAGGTGAGGAAGCCCTCGATGGAAAAAGCCCGGTACGGCGGCCGAGCTGCTCCAACGATTGGCGACGACACCGTGGGCGGCCGAGGCCGCCCCGGAGCGTTCACATTATTCCGCAGCGATGGGGTGCCGCTCGGCCTCGTCCGTCCCAGTGTCCTGCCCTTCACCGTCGGCGAGGAAAGCGGGCAGTTCGTCGGTGCCGGCGAGCGTGTCCGACATGTCCGCGCTGTCGGCGAGCCGCAGCGGTTCGGGTAGCCAGCCGGTGCCGTCGAGCAGCCGCTCGGCCTCCTTGGCCATCTCCGCCTTCTTCAGGTGGTCGATGAGCTGCGCAGCCTGATCGCCCTTTGCTTCGCGCACGGCCTCCAGGATGCGAGGCTTGGTGACGCGGCCGAGGTAATTGTCGACCGTCGGCCGCCAGCCGGCCTCGACCATGTCGAGACCGACGGCATGGGCCACCCGGTCGGCCTGGGCGATGCGCTGCTGCACGCCGTGCGTCGAGACGCCAGGCCCGCCGTAGCGGTCGCCCTTCTCGTAGAGAGCGTTCACCCCGAAAGAGACGCAATGTGCGAGCAGCGCTGCACGACGGGCATCGTCGAGCGAGGTGAGCCAGTCCCACAGCGCGTCCTCCTCCTTGGGCAGCTCGGCCTTCCAGGCTTCGTGCCGGTCGGCGACCGCCTTGGCGGAAGGGCTGTCCTTCAGGTCGGCCGCCTGGGCAGGAAAGAACACATGCCGCACCGAGGCCTCCAGGCACGCGCCGGGCGCGCTGCGCTGGAAGGTGTCGCGGCAGAGCTTGTGCAGCAGCGCCGTGAGGGCGACCTGCGGGTTGTTCGCCACTGCGTCGCGCAGCGCGAGGGTGCGATGAGCCGTCAGCTCGCTCACGAGCCGCTCCGGCAACGGCTTGATCGCATCGTCGTCGCCGTCGTCCTCCGGTTGTTCACCTCCGATGGTGATGACAGCACGCTGGCCAGGAGCGACAAGGGCCGCCTCATCCGCCCCGCCGATCTCGCCTCCTGCCGGATCTTCGCGGCCCGCCGGCGCCGGCTCATCTTCCGGCCGGACATAGCCGCGATCGGCCTCGAGGCGTCCGTCGACGTCGATGCTGACGAACACACCGGCACGTGTGATCTCGGCCGGCCCGTAGCGGACCGGCCGGCTGTTGAAGGCAGCAAGCGCTTCCTCGATCTCACCCAGCCGCACGTCGACCTCGTCCGGCAGTTCGTCGGCGTCTTCGTACTCACCCTCGAGCTTGGCCTGTTCGGCGGTCAGAGTGTCGAAGGTCGCCTGTTCGTCGGGCGTGAGCTCGACCTCCACGCCGTCGAGCCGCCGAAGGTGCTGCGCGTGGCCGTACCGGAAGTCGACGGCCACCTCGATCCACTTCCAGCCTTCGGCGGCAATCTTCTCGGCCTCGGCCGCCAGCTTCTCGGTCGACAGGCGATCGAGCAAGGCTACGTCCTGCAGCCAGCCGCCGCTGTCCTCCTCGAACAGATCACGCAGGACCATGCCACCTGCTGCCTCATAAACATCGAGCCCGACAAACCGTGCCCGTCGGTCCGACGCGCGCACGGTGCTCTCGGTGAGCTGGCGTCGGATCAGGTAAGGCTCCTTGTTGTAGGACTGCTGCAGGGCCTCCCAGACCTGCTCCTGGCGGTCATGGTCTGTGGTGACCGTGAAGGCCATGAGCTGCTCCAGGGTCATGCCGTCCTCGGCGTAGACGTCGAGAAGCTTCCCGGAGACCGATGCTAGGCGCAGCCGCTGCTTCACCACCGCGGGCGCGACGAAAAAGCGGGCGGCGATCTCCTCCTCGCCGGCGCCCTGGTCGCGCAGCACCTTGAAGGCGCGGAACTGGTCGAGCGGATGCAGGGCGACGCGTTGAAGGTTCTCGGCCAGCGAATCCTCTTCGGCCGAAACGTCGACACCGGGGTCGCGTACGATGCAGGGGACCGGCGCCGTTTTCGACAGGCGCTTCTGTTTCACCAGACGCTCGAGGGCCCGGTAGCGGCGCCCGCCGGCCGGAATCTCGAAGGTGCCGGTCTCGGCGCCTTCGGCGCCGAGCATCGGCCGGACGTTGAGGCTCTGCAGGAGCCCGCGCCGGGCGATGTCCTCGGCCAGGTCCTCGATCGAGACGCCCGCCTTCAGGCGCCGCACGTTGGACTGGCCGAGCACCAGCCTGTTGAAGGGGATGTCGCGCGAGGCACTGAGGATGATCTTCTGAACGGCCTTTGCCATGGGGGAAACTCCACGACGGACGGCCGAGAGACTCTCTCTCAACCTACAATCCGTCATGGCGTTAAACCTCCCCCTCTTACTCTCTCAGCGTTTGGTTAACCTCAGCGGCGTTCGATTAGGGAGATGTTACGGTTGTCTCACAACGACGCCATACGGTTGTGTCGTTGAACAATAGATTCGTCGATAAGACTGCTCGACGACGCGTCGATGAAAAACATCGAGAGCCGAATAATCGTCAGTTAGATAGGATACTTGAACCTGCTTCGGTCCTCTTTGTAGGCCGGCGAGGATATCCGCCGGTACACGTCGTCCCAACATCGCGTGGTAGTCCAAAAACGCGTAACGGATGAAAGCGTGGGCGCTGAGATTGAAGTCCAACACCAGGTGCGCCTCCTGCGGGATCGGCGAGGTCACTCCCCGGTCCGAAACGAGGCAGCGTTCGGTCTGGTAAACGTGAATGTAGACGTGGAGCGCATGGTCCCTCTGCACCAAAAGAGAGTTGAGTGCCTGCTCAAACAAATTGCTAACCCCGTCGGCCAGAGGTGTGAGCAGCATGAAGAGCAAACGCAACCAGCTGCTGTACTGCTCATCTGATATACCCAGTTTCTTGCACAGAAACGCTTGCTGAGGGCGGCGACCGTTGAGAATCCGTTGATATGCTGCATGGATCGTTGAATTCGCTGGGGTGAGCTGCGCAAGCGCCCCAAAGGTGTTGATCATCTTCACAACCGAGTAGGGGTTGCGAATGAAATTTACCATCTTTGCGATAAAAAGGCCGGACAACTCCTGGGCGACCTCGCTACTTTGTGTCTGATGCGCTCGTAACAGCGCCGCGGTCATCGTCATCAACTGCCTCTCATAGTGGCTGAAGGCATCTTCGAAGTTGGCGCGCGTCGCGCCATCCGTGTCTACGTCGAAAGAAAAGACATCAAACATCGAAAGTGCCGCCGAAATTGCTCTTCCTTTGTCACTCGAAAGGCGAGCGATGTGCTGGTCGCGGTCGACTATTTCAAATTCATAGATGCGTTGATTGCGTAGCTTCGCCTCGGGATTAATAGCGTTTAGACGCTGTTCGACTTGCGAGATGTAGTGCTGTCGCTTGGTCCGGCTGTCGGTCATCGCGCGCTCCCAAGATCGGCGCTACGCGTGCCACCTCGATCCCAGAAGGGCGGAGCGCCTTGGTCTGCAAACGATATTTCGCTCACGTGCCCTTCGGCGGGTTGTCGTTCAACTTCGCAGCCTCAGGCGGCAGCAAGATCTTCCTCCACACGATTTCAGGCAACGGCCCGGGGGTAAGGGCAGCCTCGAAGTCGCGCAAATTCGAATGGCCCGGATGCGCTTCAACGCCCAGAGCGACCAACTCGCGGGCGCGGACTTCATTTCCGGCCTTGCGGTTGACCTCGGCGACGCAAAGCGAGAACGCCGCTTCCAACACCCGACCAATATTGGTCACCCCCGCTCGATGTCGCGCCTTGAAATACTCCAGATACAGCTCCTCACACTGCTTGAGCGTCCAATCCACTTCTTGATCAGTCAAGATATGGGCAACAAAGCTCTCGATTGATGGGTCGTCGAAGTCGGACCTGTATTTCTCGAACATCGCCGGCCATTGCGGCCGGCTGTAATCCGGCCCCGCCCACTGATGGAAGAGAAAATACAGAGTCAGCAGCGGCAATCGCTGCTTGGCCTTTGGCAGGCCCGGCATCATCTCTTCAACGAGCTCCAACACAGGACGAATGTCAGTGAGCTTGGCATTCGCAATGCGCAGCAGAACTGCGGAGGTGATCTGGCCGATCAGAGCCGAGAGTTTCAGAGGGCCGTGCTGGTAGGTAAAGCCGCCCGTGTTCGCGATCCAGTATTCGGGAGCTAAACGCATGGTCACGATATTGGGGAATGAGTGGCGATAGTCGAAGTCCTCGCGCTCCACAAATGGCCCTCGCCCTACGAATTGCATAATGACGTGGCGTGCCAATCGGGCAAGGCCCGCGACGCTCAGCACGGGCCGGGCCTCCTCCTCGATCATCTCGGGCATGCCGCCGACGGTCAGCTGGGTCGGAATTTCCTGGAGTGTATGGACATAGCGGGAGCGAATCGCGTAGGCCTGCTGGAGCGCAACGTTCAGATCGCCTCGACTGATGGGGCCCACTATCTGAGCCGCGTCTTCTCGGAAGAAGGTCGGAGCCACGTGCGAAAGTGCAAAATCGCGGAAACGTCGTGCTGCTGCGACGTGTTCGTTCGCCAACACCGCCTTCCGCACCTTGTCGCCGATCTCGGCAGGCGCGCCTTCGAGGGCTGCATCAATCTTGATGCGCTTGCGATGCTCATAGTCGGACCAGTCGGCAACATGCCCGTCAAACTCCTGAGCTAGCGATTCAATGGAGGTAACGAGCAAGGTATAGGAGAGGCTAATATTGTCCGCGATGCGATGCAGACCGGTGATGTACTGACGGATGGACCGAATGGCGGCTTCGAAGCGTTTGCGCTCCAACCCTATCAGCTGCGCTACAAATTGCGTCAGCGCAAGCCCGTCGCCCTCCTTAGATATGATCTGCTGATCGAAGGTGCGCTTAATAAACCGGCTTGGGACGGACTGCACCCCGAGGCTCGGGCGTTCGGTGGCCAGCAAGCGGCGTGTAAGATCGGGATCCGGGGTGCAAGTGATATCGAGCGCGAAAGCCGTGACGGCGGCAAAATCATTGAGAAGTGATGTACCGCCGGTAGAGATCATCACGCCGGGTCTGGCGCCGTCGGGGTGCTTCTCGATCTTCTCCAGCATCTCGCATGTTATTGCTGCGAGCCCTTCAAGGCCGGTGGTCGGAAGCAAGACACCGACGGGCGTCTCAATCCGCTCGGCCCTCAACATCCTGTAGTTGGTATAGAAGACCGCACGGTGCAGCGTTTCGTAACGCTCCCCTGGCTTATAGAATTTCTCGGTGATGATCTGGAGCATACGTCTATTAGATGAGTTCCACCAACGCCGATCAATGGCGGTCTATCCAGTGGGGGGAAGAGCCTGACGGCTTCTAGGGATATCGTTGCGTTGCAATCCATACCGAAACATCGGCAATGACAGCCATCATCCTCCCAGAGCCGCCGTCGCTGCCGGTCTCCAAAAGTAGATCAGTCTGACTAGTCGGCCAGCTTTGACTGCTCGGCCGCAATTCGGTGATGTCTATCTTTCACGGTCATGCTGCCGCGCGATCTCTTTGTCGGTATTGTAGGTCTGGTCGTCGCCGTAACCTTCCCACACCCCATCGGCGAAAGATGGAGAACCTTCGATCCACCCTGCCGTCTGCCACATAATGTCGAACTGCTCCTGAAGAGCGGCGGCAAGCGCACCGTTCATGTCGGCGAGCTTGGCCATCGGCAAATGGACTTCAGCCTGTCGCAATCGTCTTCCGGCAGGTCGCGCACCAGACAACTCGACATCTTCGACGCCATCGAGAGATATCGAGACCAGTGCCGGCCCCGCCAAGCCGAGTTCATTGGCGATCGTCGCCATTCGCTCCAGGTTTCGAACGATGAGCGCCTCGAGCCGTCTGCCATCGACCAGTATCTGGGCGTCGTCATCAATGCGTCGGCCAATCGTGACTTGATACTCAAAATTTCCTGGCCGAACCAATCGCATCCGCCACGTTGTCTCCGGATTGGGCCTGTCGCCTCGCCGCTGGGGCACGGCGCAGCTCCACCACTGACGGCCGTCACTATCGGATTTTCCGTGCTCGAGCGGCGACGGTGGAAACTGCAACTGAAGTTCACTGACGCGGCGCGGGTCCAAACGGCGACCTTCAATGGCTTCGAAGGGTGCGAGACGTAGAGTCAAACGTGGCGTGGTCACAATCTCCGGGAGCGCGCCGCGATGCATATCGAGGGCGAGTTCCTGCAAGGCGCCGACCGCCGCCTCCGTCTGCTTGCCGAGTTCGGCGGCGTGCGGTTGGTCGGCATGGATACGTGACGCCACGGGAATTCGATCGCGGGCGATCCGGTCGAAGGCGTCAATGGCCGCCGCGACCTCGGCCGCCTTTGCGTTCATCGTCCGTATCGCTTGCAGCGTACCTGGCTGGATTCCCTGCGCGACATCTTGGTCTGTCCTGGGCCAACCCATCTTGGGATTGCTGTCCATGGCATGGATACGTTCAAGGATAATACTACCGAAGTTCTCGACATGGTGCCGCAGATCGCCAAATGTCGCCTGCACTACGGGATCATGAAACTCGTAGGCGGCGCCCACCCAGGTCTCATTCATCTCGTGAATCGAGTCGAGTTGAGCCAATCGAAAAGGCGATCCGAAATCGTGCTGATGCAGAAACTGTCGCAACGCGAGGGGCAGTTGACGGTGCACGCGCTCAAGCAATTCCACGTCCCTCGGATGAGGCTCCTCCGGGGGCAGCGAACGCAATCCCTGCCGAGCAATCTTATCACTAAAGATCGCCTTCAGCGCTTGCGTCAGATGTCCTGTGAGCTCTTCTCTTGCTCTTGCTCGATCCTCGGGTCTGGCATCAGGCGGGCAAGCGTAGAGAATCGGCCGGCGTACATGGCGGAGATCGAAAGGAAGTTTGTGCTGCTCGGGATCGCCCAGCGCCGTGTTCATCACCGAAAGGACGCGGCGCGAGCCGAGAGACTTGAGCGCCCAGCCATGCTCGATGAGGACGTTTGGATTGGGGATGCCGTCGCCATTCTGCCTTAGGGCGACGTAGGTAAGGTCTGACAGAAATACCGCGGCGCGGTCGATTTTGCCGTAGATCGTCTCAGCGATTGGCGGCGAGCCGGGTACGCGAAGCGTGTCCTTGTCAATTGCCAGTTCCCGATCGGCGAGCTCGACCTCCGCGTCAGCCTGGAGTTTTCCGATCGCACGCTCCAGGCACACCTCAATCATCGATCGGCCCACGGCGTTGGGAGTGTCGCTCTGCCACGAGAAGAAGATGTGGTGAATCATCGTATAGTCACGAGGCGCGGAGAAAATGTCGCGCGTTCTCATGGCTGGCCACGCCGCCAGGGCTCATGTTGAACCCATCCACGTCCAACTCTTCTCGTCGCATACCTCCGCCAGCTTCTTTTCAAACAGGATGCTTAGAGAAAGCGTCGGGCTCAGATCTACGAGGAACTCCGCCGCTGCAAGTCTGAAGGTGATGGTGTATTCCCCGGTCTCCGACTCGTAGGGAGGCCACGCGCGATTGCTGTAGCGCGTATCCTCGCCGAACATCATCAAGACCGGCCTTTTTCCGATTCCATTGCGAACAAAGGCACGAACGGGCGAGAACTGCTCCTGAAGCGCTATCTCTGGTCCCTGAAAATAGGCGAAGCTGGAGAACGCGATCTTGGTGATTCCCCGAACGAATTTCGGATTCTGGCCGATAGGGGTCGAATAAGAGACACGGACAGTGTTCCGGTTGCGTACAAGACTAGCTTTGACATTTCTCCGGGATCTTCCAAACGCACCTAACGCACTTCCGTCATGCGCGACATTTGTTACGGGGTCCATGTTGATGGAAATCTCAAGGCCGCACCGTCCCCGTGTAGCTACAAGATTGCCACGTCCTTTCACGACGGGCGGGCGACCGCCCTTACGTGGCACGTTTGCGAGAAAGGCCGCCATGTCGAAATCGTCGATAACCGCCTGATCTAGATGGGCTAGGCCGTTGTTGCAGCTTCTGCACACAGTGCCTCCGGGCAGCCAAGTGCTTCCGGTATGACATGTTCCACGGACGACTGCCCATTTTCCTTCAAGCACCAGATGCAAGTTGGCATCGTTTCCATTCCATCGAACACCGATGCAGCCATTGTACGCCAGCATCAGCGGTTTGCCTCGAAGCAACCGTTCGTTCCCGGGCCTTAGGGTGTCGACTGCTGAGACGGCAATACCAAGCCGTTCAGCGTCAACCTCATCCCCAAGCGAGGCGGGTATTGAATTTGGCATAGGCAGGAGGAGCCTCGCCGTCTCCACGCAACTCGTGAAGTCTCCTGACACCCTCCGCGATCGTTTTCACACCAGTTTCGAACAGGTGAGGCATGATATCGACGAGCTTGGGCAACTCAAAAATATACCGCTTGGAAAGATGATGTAGCGCGAGTTCGCGAGCTGGCCCGCTCGCCCAAACGACTGTTCCAGCGGATTTGGTGAAGTGGAATTCGGCTGTAATCCCGTTGATCCAGAGCCATGGATTTAGCCGTTCGACAGCTCCCTCAGTGATCCGCCACATCGGCAGATAATCGCGAGCGAAGACCACCTCAGAACCGTCTTGCAGCGTCCAGTAACCATAGGGCAGCCATAACCGTGACGGCACAAAATCCTTAAGCAACTTTCGAGGTGTCGCCACTTCGAAGTCGGCGCGCTCGCCCATACCGGTGTCAAACAGCAGATAGGTTGGTCGGCCGGCTTGGCGAAGATAGGCGGGGGTGTTTGAACCGTACGCCTTGTCCTTGACCACTGTTCCCGGTTTACCTCGACCCGGAGGACCGAACACGCGTTGGCGCCAGATTGCAGCGCGAAGGCTCAACTGCTCATCTATCGACCATGGTCGGTCTCGCAGCAGTCGAGATTTGGACAACACATATTGGACGTCGGGGTCGGGCAAGCCCAAAGCACCGGCGAGCGCCAAGACAATTCGGAAAGCGTCGTCCGCACTGGCCTCCTGGGGCACAGCTGACGCATCTGAATGGGTACAGTTCGAAAGCTCATGCCAATCGCGGTAGCCGAGCCCACGCGCGAGCGCTTCATGGACAGCCGAAAGCTTCAGACCAGACGACAAACGGGCAAGTCTTTTGGCGACCTGCTTTGGCCGCGTTAGATCGGGAAATTCAATCCGCATAAAACCACTCCGGCGGCGCTTACAAGAAGGCGTGTCCACTAAGCCCGCGCACCTGGAAGAGGTTCAAACGGGAGTATCTTGAGATTTCCTGCCCGAGAGCTTTGCCATTGTGGACGGCATGGCCGGATCAGCCAAAAAGCAGGCTACTCAACTCGACCAAGAATGCAATATGGATAAGTGGTTGCTGACCGGAAGCCGTAGTGGCGTAGGCAGAGTCAAACGTCTCAGTGTTTCTGGGACAGACACGATGCCGAAGTTAAGCGCCCTCCACCCGGATGTCCTCTTCATCCAACTTGAGATCGGCCAGCCTTCCCCAGATTTGCAGGATCGGCGCAAAAGCGATGATCCTGGCTTCTGTTTCCCGCTCGGTAGATCCCAATTCCTTAACCTTGTGCTTCTTCACCTTCTTGCGAATCACATTGGCCTGCAGAGAGAGTTGGAATCCGTCGGCCGTGGCGACCCAGAGAATCAGAGCCTCCCCCCGGTTGGCCGCGTCCGCGGCGAATTGCGATGAAGGTAGTTCCGAAAGATCTGCCGTCCAGGCTTCTGAGATGAACACAACGCCGTCAGCGGCCGTCGCGCGAACGCGCTCGGCGACTTCCCGCATGATCAAGTATTTCTCACGCCGGTTCCGTGGCCGAGGAGATATCATCTCAATCGGCACCAAGCCCCTGAAGAGAAAGACACGAGGTAGGTGGTACCCGTCGTGCCGCATCAGCCAGCGCGCCTGCTCGAAGAGGACCTCCGCCATCTCAGAAAGGGTCTTCGCGTCGTTGAGCTTTGCCCAACCATCGGCTTTGCCATAGCGCTTGAGCGCCTTCTTATTCAGCCGCGAGTGATCAGGCGTCGGGATTGCCACTCCCTGTAATCTCTTGCCGTCCTTGACGGTGATGTAGATTGACCGATGTGCTGGGGGACGCTCCATGGACTTCAGTCTGCCATCGGGCAGTAGGTTGGCGATCAGGTGTTCGCCCAAATCTGCTCGCTGCTGCGGGATCGGCCAGCCAAGATGGTCGTGAAGGGCCACGACCAAGAGAGCGATTTGACCGTAGACATAAGCAAGAGCGTCCAGAATCTCGTGTTCTGGGAGCTCTGCATCCACCCATCGTCGTTCGATGGCGAGAATGCCCGTGTTGATGACGTGTTCGTCGAGAAACTTCGCCGGGATCGACAATCGAATTTGTTCAGGCGTTGCGTTGATCGCGGGAAGCCATAGGGTCGACGGGTTGTGCGCATAGGCTGCCACAAGCTCAGCTCGGACTTGGCTCCGCGTCTCAAGATCGCCCTGCTTTTCGATCTTGTTTCTGGCATTCACCGCCCACCGCATCACCGGGTCCGATGCGAAGCGGTCAGTGTAAGTCCCGTACCATTCGTCAAAGCCCGGGATTGCTGATTTGTGGCTCTGAAGGATGAAGGTGACCGTACGCGCCGTCGTGATGCAATTCTGAAGGGCCACTCGGAATGCCGGTGGGTCGAAGTAATCCACCTCGGCCTGATGCCAAAGCCTGTTGACTTGTTTCAGCCGTCCTAAGACGGCCGTCATGGCCACGACGAGTGGGTGTCGCGCTTCTTTGTTCACCGCATCTCCTCAGTCTCGCGGTCGACTACCAAATCGAGGGCCTTCAACGCTTTCCAGCCATGCCAATCCTACTGCGCCATTCAAAAAGACCGAGTACCCAACCGAGCATGTCAGCGCCGGCACCCGCCACTCACCTTCGGGAAGATAGGGTCCTGGCATTTGTGGGCGCCGACGAAGACGGCCTTGAGAGCCATTCGATCCTAACCGATCAGAGCAAGAAGACGTTCGATAAGGTCACTGGCCTCGCGCTGCCGCAGCAGCCGCGCTTCGCGCAGATCAGGCTCATCGCCCTGCCCCTTCTCGAACTGCGCTACAGCAACGGGGCCGTCCTTTCGAAACCCTTCGACCTTTTCCTCCTGCGCGAATCGTCGACGGAGAATCGAGAGTGATTCGCGTACCACATCGCCATGCTTCCCGGCCAGCGCGTCTCTGAATGCCGCCCCTGCTGCGTCCAAGCCCTCAGGTGCATGCTCGATGCAGTAGACCAGGTCATGCGCGTCCTTGCGCTCGAATCGCTGGTCGAACGCAAACGCCTTCAAACAGGTGAAGCTCACGAGATTGGCGTGCTTTACCGTTTCGGTCGTGATACCGCCACCGCCCAGCAGCTCAGCCCGAATTTCGGTCACTTGGT
>QFCS01001091.1_pt1 | contig 20587 bp, 20 predicted proteins | sample 3576561 | NCBI WGS metagenome assembly QFCS01 | reverse complement strand
TTCCTGTTGGGATATCCCAACCGGTGAATAGTCGCAGCCACACGTTTGCCGAGCCGAATGTACAGCTCGACCGCTCGAATCCTGTCTTCGTACGAATACATGAACTACCTCCCGGTAGTCCAAGTTTTTATCCGCATCCCCAACCTCGGTTTGATGGTCAATTTTCAACGCGCGGCAACAATCCAAGAAATAGAGTGAGCTGAGAGCTAACGACTTTAGCCCTCGATCTCGGACCAACTAGTCGTGCAAAACGAAGGCTCTTTCGCGAGCAGCGTGTTGGCTGGGGCCTTGGACCCTTGCGGCACGGGAAATGCAGCGCGTTCCGCGCAGTTCGCTTTCGTGTTTTTTTGCGGCGGTCGTCGTCGGACAAATGAAGGCGCTCTCTGCTCAGGTTGGATCGATCAACCCCTGCGCGATCATCCTGAGTGCCGTGAGACTGGGCACAAAGAAATACTCACCGCCTCTCGTCTCCACGAAGCGCGGAATGTTCGGCAGAAAGTGGGGTGCCGCATCACTGTCGGGCTCCACTTGGATCACGGCCTTGCTTGGAAAACGCGGGTCGGTTCCGTGGTTGCCTAGCATGATTTCCTTATCGTTAGCCGCCTTGAAATCATTGCCGTAGTTAATCCACTGCTGTTGCACGAATTCGAACTGACGGTTGATGTCGGCATTGAGCATCATGATGACGATGCCGTGATTACCATCATCGCGACTGGGGTCCTTCACTTCGCCATAGGGCAGGCCGCGGCGCAGAAGGCGACGACGATCGCTGAGCGCGCTGGGTGAGTCGAAGGCGTCCTTGCTGATCTTCATCGACCCCGGCTTGTCGCCGTGTTCATGGGTCATCTGCAGTGCTGCGCGCGGATTGATGCGGCGAATGTGTGCGCTGAACGGGCATTTGCCGCCGCTCATGTCCTCGTCGAACGTGAAGTCGCTCAGCAGCTCGTCGATGAGCTGATGGTTGTTGGCGGCAACGGCTGCGTTGAAGGCGGCATCGAATTTCTCCTTGCTCTCGGCGTCGGGAGCCTTCACCAGCGGAGCTCCGTTGTCGGGCCAACGGCCTACAAACTTGGCGGCCAGCAAATCCCTGCCTCCAGGGAAACGCTTGCCCTGTTCGTCGAGGTAGGCATGAAAAGTCCCGACGTTCTGATGCAGCTTGCGGTAAATCAAATAAGTGCCATTGCGCGCGAGCAGCATCGGCTTGGGTGCGGGCGGATACTCCCTGGCTTCATCGACATGGCCGAACAGGAACTCGCCGGTAGCCAGAGGAGCCCAGCTCCCGTCGCTCATCTGCTTGCCGCGGCCTTTCACGTAACCCGTGGTTCCCGGTGCACCTTCGAACACCGGATCACCAATGCCATCGATATAGCCGAAGTGCTCGCGCGCGGAATACTGCCCGTTCTCGACGAGCAGCTTGCCGTCCTGGTAATCGAGGCGCGCGCCGTTGTCGCCTAGATGGCCGGAGAGCAGAGCCACGCCTCCGCCGAGTGCACTCAGTTCGCTCGTGAGCCAGGCATAGGCTTCTTCTAGAAGTTCTGGTGAACGAGCGTTGAGCGACACGAAGATGTGCACATCTGCATCGCGCTCCTCGCGATTTCTCTGCCATATGGGATCCCAGTATTCGGGAGCGCTGGTTTCGTCATCGCCGAGGATGTCCTTGCGCGCCTTCATGCCCGAGGCGAACTCGGCCGAGAAACCGATCAGCGATTCGCGTGGTAGCTCGAGTTCCTTGAGCCCCTGATAGGCGAATGCGATGTTCACCGTCCAGTTGGGTTGTGGCACTTCATTGGGGCCATCGCCCCAGTTGGCGGAGGTCGTCACTTTCTCCGTGACCCTCCCCACGAATTCACGGCCCTTTTCGGCGTCGCGAATGTTGAAGAAGACATAGCGCGCCACCGGGTAGCCGAAGCGTCCGTAGCCGCGAATGATGTTGCCTTGGATGTCGAGAAGATCGAGTTTTTTGGTCACTGTTCCAGCCTCACCGAAGAACGTGCGAGCGTACTGAGCACTACAGTTTGTACTGGCCTGGTTGCCAGCTCGGGCCTGCGAGATTCGCGGGGTCCACGCGCCGGATGAACTCCTGATATCTGGCGCGTAGCGTGGTTGCATCCAGCCCTTGGGTCTCGACTGCGAACTTCGCGAACTCCTGCTTCAGGTACAGCGCTTTGAGCTGCTCGGGCAGGGGATCGTCATTGGAGCCGACGAAGAACAGGCTGGCCGGTAGTTCGCACTTCTTCATGTACTTGGCGAAGCTCGCGGCATCCTTCACTTTCTCGAAGCCGTAGCAGTAGCCCCAGACCTTCTGGATTTCATTGCTCATCGCCTGCCACATGCTGCGTAGATAGCCCTCGACATCGCCTTTGGGGCCACCGTGGAAATTGCAGCTGAAGACGAGGTAACGCGACTTCAGGTGGTCTTCGGCCGGAATCGCCCAGCGCCTCACCGACTCGGGAACCACCGGCAGCCAATCGACGAAGGTGTCGAACGAGCTCGCGCCGGGCAGGGATTCGGTATACACGTCGTCAAGGACGAAATAACGGCAGAGATAAGTTTGCGGCACCCGGGTCATCGGGCTGTTGGGGAGCAGATTCCAATCCCGCAGTTGGGTTCGCACTGCATCCGCATACGCGATCTCTTGGCCCGTGACGATGCCGTCGCGTATCGATGACAGCGTCGTCAATGCGTAAGCGTTACCACTGATGCTGCCCATTAGCGCTTCCCTCCGGCGGCGTTGGTGGCTTGCAAACGCTGAGCTTGCGATTGATGCCATTTGTTGCGGCGTTCGATGTCGTAGGCCGCGAGACTGACGATCGGTGTGGGATACATGTCGCCGAGATCGTGCTGTAGTCCGCGTAGCAGCGCGTTGTAACGCTTGAGGAACTCGGCATCCGTTGCTTTCTCTGTCGTCTTGTCGAAAGCCAACAGCGCGCCCTTCACTGATCTCGCGCTCTTGACGTCGTTGGACGAGGCCAGCGGATACGCGCTGTAGTAGTGCTGCGTTTCGATCTGGTTGTAGCGGATGTAGTGATGAAATGGTGTGAGCGGAACCGACTTGGGATAGCGAACGTCCCACTTCCAGAAAATGTCCAGTCCGCCCGGAATGGCGAAGGTGAAGGAATCGACGTATTGATCCCAGCTACCGTTGAAGTTGCTGAAGAACAGCATGTAGGAATACTGAAGTCGCTCTCGAGGCTGCTCCGGCGACAGATGCGGGAATTGATCCCTGCCGATGATGACCCAACGCGCATAGTGGATCAGCGATAGTGTGATGAGTCCCTTGAGTGTGCTTGGGATCAAGAGTGCCGCTTTGAAGATCAGCTTGTTGAACCACGCCAAGTGCGGTCGCACCGGCGTGATCACGTTCATGGCGTAAGCCTTCCCCGCGATGTTGAACATGGCGCTGCTCCGTGCATGACAGGCGAGCGAGCCTTGCCGAAGCTTGCATCGGCGAGTTCGCTTGACTGTTTTTGTGGCATTGGACGACCGATGCGCGGCTTCAAATAGCCCCTTCCGCACATCGATCTGGTCGTATCGGCCCATCCCCTGGGCGACAGAACGACGCTAACAATTTCCTTCGATCATGATCAATCGCGAAGAGGGTGTCGTTCGAAAATTCAGTGAAAGGCTGACAAAAATTTGTGATACGTCTCACATTTCGTAGGAAAAATCTTAGTTGATTGAGCTTGGAGCTTCTCCCGCAGGGACAACCCACGGCGTACCGTTGCCATTCGGTGTGCTTCGGGGAATGAAAAGGCGAAAGGCTTTCGATCGAGGGGCGAAGCCTCGTTCCTGGCCAGACGAGTCGGAGTGCATCGTTAAAAATCGCTGCCAGCGCACGGTGCGCACTGCCGGCCCGACGGCACCCGTTGGACGATGGCCGACGTGTTGGTCGGCGCTGAGAACTAACTGGAGGTTGCTACGCTGATTCGGCCTGTATCACGAGAAGTCCGGATTGCCGTTGCAATGCGGAGCTCAAGTGCAGTCCTACACAGATGCTCGTACCAGGAGAGTCGGTTAACGGGAAGCCCCGATGCTCCATGCGCCAGGTGCGTATGTGCTGTTGCTAGAAATCATGACGGGCCGTTGCTGCCGCTCGTTCCAGCAAGCTTGGTTTGACCCCGGGGGAATTTCGTGGGCGCTTCGCGTGGGGATGGCGGAATGATGTTGACGCTCAAACCGTCAACTTTCTGTATCGGTTATCCACGGTGCTCGAGAAGCATCACTGCTGACCGCACCACGGGCCATGACTCGGCAGTCACGCAGTGGCGCCGATAACCACAGCCGCCTATTAGCGAGTAGAAAGCGCTCAAGTTCCACCTAGCCGCGACTCATCTTGACACTCGATTTTTGCAGCTTTCGGCTACTGGAATACCACTCCACTGCCCATTTCAACATGGGCCGCATTGCGATCAGCATCGACTGGCCGTGCTCGGACAGTTGATATCCCTCGCCATTGACGTGCGTCACCAATCCGACTTCACGCAATTCGGTCAACCGCTGGTTGAGTACGCTCGGAGAAACCTCGTTGCAAGCATCCTGAAGCTCGCGAAAGGTTAGGGAGGCGTCGCGCAGTTCCCAGATGATGCGCAGCACCCAACGGCGATGAAAGATATCGATAGCCGCATTGATCGCAACCTTGGCTGCAATGGTTTCGGTGTTCTGAGCTTTTGCCATGTTGTCGGATTCCGGCTCCCGCGCATCAGCATGCGCAACGTTCTGGATTGTAGCCCGCAACATTCAGAATGTCCGTGACTCCCCGGATGCCGGCTTAGAAACCTCTGCTTGCTTGATAGCTACTATTTTCGTAGCATCGACTCGTCATCCTGGTGCGCCGACTTAGGGAGTGTCGCAATGGATATGCTGGACCATTCCGTTTCAGGTGAGTCACGTAGGGAAGCGGGCCATTGGGCCCAAGCCCTCAAGTACCAGGCGTTGCCGCACATGGCCAGCATGCTGCCTGCCGCGATCGGCAGCCTCGGGCGTGGCTCGGGAGGCACAGCAGTGGCTCCGATGCAGCGGTTATTTCGCCTCGGTCCGCTGGATGTGCGACATATCGAAGCCTATCGTTCACTGGTCTGTGGCGGCAGTGGCGACCTGCCGTTGACGTATTTCTATTTGTTGGCGCAGCGGGCTCAACTGCGCGTGATGATCGATCGCCAGTATCCGTACTCGGTGCCGGGCATGATTCACGTAGTCAACGCGCTCAAGATGCATCGGTTACCCAGGACAGATCGCCCGTTCACGGTTCGAACCTCGGTCGACTTCTACACCGATGAGCAGCAGCGTGAGCAGGTGCATTTCACCGTCGAGTTCGAGCAGAACGGAGAGCTGACAGTGACATGCACCAGCGAGTATCTCGCGCGCCGTCCACCTCGCCGCAGCGGCGGCTCTGCCGCCGAATCCGCACCAGCGGTCCCCACGGACGGCGGAGCAACCATGCGTTGGGAGTTCGACTCCTGGTCGGGCTGGCGTTATGCCAAAGTCTCCGGTGATTACAACCCGATTCACTTGTCCGCTCGCTTGGCGCGTGCTTTCGGTTTTCGCCATCGGATCCTGCAGGGCATGTATGGCTTGGCCAGTACGGCAGCGACCATCGAAGGTGAGGCAGCGCGACCGCTGTCGATGATCTCGGTGCGATTCCGCAAGCCCTTGACCCTGCCTGGACGTGTTTTCGCCCACTGGGACCGAGTCGACGCACCGGGGCGATTCGCGATGCGATCGCTCGACGAACCCGAAACCGTGCTGATGCAGGGCGACTATGAGTTCGCCTGACTGGAAATTCTGTCCGTGTTGCAAGGGCTCGCTCGTCGCCATGGCCGCCGGCAGGCTTTCATGCAAGACACAGGACTGCGGCTTCGAACACTGGAACAATCCAACGCCCGTCGTCGCGGTCATTGCTGAAACCGACGACGGCATCGTGCTCGCGCACAATCGCGCCTGGCCGCCGAAGGTGATGGCGCCGATCACCGGCTTCGTCGACGCTCATGAAGACGCGGCCGATGCCGCGCGCCGAGAGCTGAAAGAGGAGCTCGGCGTCGACGCACAAGCGCTGGAGCTCATTGGCGTCTACAACTTCGCCAGGATGAATCAGCTGATCGTCGCGTTTCATGCGCGCATCCAGCCACCGATCACGCTGGGCGATGAACTCGACGCCTATCGCATCGTGCCGATCGAGCGGGTGCAGGGTTGGGATTTCGGAACCGGTCTTCCGCTACGGGACCTCGTCGAACGACGCCAAGCCGTTGCTCGGTAGGCCACGGCTTCGTCCACGCCTTCACCCATGCGTAGCCTCCAACGAACACGCCATGCCGGCGCAGGCAGGCTCGGCCTGACTGTTCTGCTGTCGCTCATTTTTTTGCATGCCGAGGCCCAACAGCCGGCCACAATTCCCGAGCGCGTCGATTTGCAGCAGGCGATGGCTGCCGCTGCTCGACGTCCAGCCCAGCAAGCGGCCGATGCTCGTGTTGGAGCGGCGCAACTGCTCGCTGATGGCGCCAGACGCCAAGCCTGGTGGCCGAGTCTTTCGTTGACGGCTGCGGCGCGCCACCTCAGCGACATTCCGACAGCCGATACGCCTGTCGGCGAATTGAGCTTCGGCGAACACGACGTGGTGACCTCGCAACTCACGTTCTCCCAGCCGCTGCTGAACTGGTCGCGCATGCGCTACTCCACGACGGCCGGGCGGCTCGGGGCGGAATCCGCCGCACTGCAGGCGGCCCGAAGCGCCGACGAGTATCGGCTCGCCGCCGCCGAAGCCTATTTCGCCGTGCTCTCGATCGAAGCGCAAAAAGCGGCGTTGGAGCAGATGCAACGCAGCATGGCCGCCCGCATCGTGCGTGAGCAAGCCTGGCTCGACGACGGGCGCATCCTGCGTGCCGATCTGCTGCGCACTCAGCTGCTTCGCGATGGCGTGTCTCAGCAACTCGCAGCCTTGGGTGAAGATCTCGACATCGCCCAGGTCGAACTTGGCCTTGCAATCGGCACTCCGGGGCCGGCCACTGCGGCGGAGCCGCGAATCCAGGCACCGCAAGCCTTGCCCGTACTCGAATCGGCGATCGCCGGCGCGCTAGGCAGCCGCCACGATCTACTGGCGCTGCAACGCGATATCGAGGCGGTGGATATGCAGGCTCGCGCTGTCGTGGCCGAGGCACTGCCGACGGTCGATCTGCTCGCGCAATATGCCGAACGCAGCGGTGCCGCGCTGCAGCCGGATCACGAGGCCGCGATTGGCCTGCGGCTGGATTGGAAGCTGTTCGATTCCGGAACCCGCCGCTTGCGGGCCGATGCGCTTCGCGAGCAGCAACGCGCCTTGCAGTTCGAACTCGAAGAGCGCCGCCAGCTCGTACGCAGCCAGCTGAGCCGTGCGTATGCGGGTTTCACCAAGGCCCGCCAGATCCAGGTACTCGCCCAGAGCGGCCTGTCGAGCGCCACACAAACACTGCAGACGCGCGATGCGCTGTATGCGCAGGGGCGGAGCAACATCGACGAGGTGCTTTCGGCCGAGGCAGAGCTGGCCCAGCAACGAGCCCTGAATCAAGTGGCCGGATACGACGCAATGCGCAGCTGGGTCGCCTTCCATGTGGCGGCAGGTTCACCGCTGCCGGTACTGGAGTGATTGGAGACTCTCGATGGACGATGTAGCTCCCAGGCGGAGAAAGCGGTCCCTGCTGCTATTGGCAGCGGTAGTCCCGATCGTGGCAGCGATCGGATACTTCGGGTTCAGGCCGCCGACCGTGCAATCCACGGACGACGCCTATGTCAGGACCGACAGCGTGGTCATCAGTCCCAAGATCGCCGCTTACGTCGAGAAACTCGCTGTAGAAGAGAATCAGCGAGTGCGGCGCGGCGATGTCCTGGCCGTGCTCGACGATGCCGATTATCGACTGCAAGTGGGTGAGCTTCGAGCAACGCTGCAGGCCAAGCTCGGGGCGCTCTCCGCACTGCAGGCCGAGCGGCGCATGCAGGACTCGGCCATCAGTCAGGCGCGAGCCCAGATGCAGGTTGCGCAAGCGCACGCCCTCCACGCCGAGGACGATCATGCGCGCGATCGCGGTCTCAATTCGCAAGGTTATGCGACACGCGACCAGCTCGAACGTAGCCGCACTGCCTCCACCGCGGCAGCCGCAGAACTGCGCGGAACCCGCGCAGCGGCCGATGGCGCTGCGCAACGCATCGTCTTGCTCGATGCCCGGCGGCAACAGTTGGAATCCGAGATCGAGCAGGCGCAAGCGGCGCTGCAAACGGCTCAGCTGCAGCTCGACCATGCTTCTATTCGGGCGCCCACCGATGGGGTGATCGCGAACCGCAGCGTACAAGCGGGAGAGTATGTCCGGCCCGGCGCGCCGCTGTTCACTCTGGTTCCGGTCGATCGGGCCTACGTCGTCGCCAACTTCAAGGAAACGCAGCTGGCGCGGATGCATCCCGGGCAAAGCGCGGAAGTCCAGCTCGACGCGCTGCCGGGTATCAAGCTCCCGGCGCGCGTGCAAAGCGTGGCGCCGGCCACGGGAGCCGAGTTCGCTCTACTGCCGGCGCAGAACGCGACCGGCAACTTCACCAAGATCGTGCAACGCGTGCCGGTTCGATTGCAGTTGCTCGCCTCGCCCGAGCAACTCGCGCAAGTTCGCGCCGGCCTGTCTGCGCTGGTCACCGTCCGCCTGCAGGACGAATCGTCAGGGGCGAATCACGTCGCCATCGACGAGCGAACTCCGCCGTGACCGCTATGGCGGTCGACCCGGTCGCAAGCGGCGCGCCACAGCAATCCGATGCTCGCAAGAAGCTCGGCTTTGCCGTGATGGCATTGGGCATGTTTGTCGCTCTGCTCGACATTCAGATCGTCGCCAGCTCGCTCGCGGAAATCGGCGCCGGCCTGGCAGCGACGCCCGACGAGATCGCGCTGATCCAGACTTGGTACCTGATCGCGGAGGTCATCATGATTCCGCTATCCGGATGGTTCGCCCGCATGGCCTCCACGCGCTGGTTGTTCACCGCGTCGGCCGCCGGTTTCACGTTGGCCAGCATTGCCTGCGGATTGGCCTGGAACCTCGAATCGATGATCGTGTTCCGCACGCTGCAGGGTTTTCTCGGCGGCGCGATGATTCCCATGGCGTTCGCCACCGGCTACGTCCTGTTTCCCGGCCCCAAGCAAGCCACCGTCGTTGCGATCCCCGGGATGGTGGCCACCTGCGCGCCGGCGTTGGGGCCGACCATCGGTGGCTATGTCACCGAAGCCTTGGGCTGGCGCTGGCTGTTCTTCGTGAACCTGTTTCCTGGCTTTGCGATCACAGTGCTGATCCCGCGGCTGATCGAGGTCGATAAACCCGACCTGAGCCTGCTTCGTCAGTTCGACGCGCTCGGGATGCTGACGCTGGCCATTTTCCTCGGTGTGCTGCAGTACGTGCTCGAAGAAGCCCCGGGCGACGGTTGGTTCGACGATGAGCGCATCCGCTGGCTATCGCTCGTCTCACTGTTTGCTGGGCTCGTCTTCATCATTCGCAGCCTGCAACGGCGCGATCCGTTGGTCGATCTGCGGGCTCTGGGCAATCGCAACTTCACCATCGGCTGCCTGCTCAGCTTCGTCACCGGAATCGGCCTTTACGGCATGGTGTATCTGACCGCGTTGTTCCTCGGAACGGTGCGCGGCTGGAATGCGCTGCAGATCGGCGCCACTGTTTTTGTGTTCGGAGTTTCGCAGGTGTTGGCGACGCCGCTGGTGGCACTCGCATCGCGCAAGATCGAGCCTCGTGTGGTGCTGACCTTCGGCTTCGCGTTATATGGCGTCAGCACTGCCATGCTCGGGCACATCACGTCGGATTGGGGGTTCGAGCAGTTGCTCGCATCGCAACTGGTGCGCGGCGTCGCATCCATGAGCTGCATCATCACCGTGACCAATCTCGCTCTCGGAGCGTTGCCACCGTCGCAACTCAAGAATGCCAGCGGGCTGTTCAACCTTATGCGCAATCTGGGTGGCGCCATCGGGCTGGCGACATTGAGCACCCTGTTGTTCTACAACCGCTTCGCGCTGCATGCACAACAGCTCGGCGATTCGCTGAGCCTGGCTCGCCTGCGGATGCTGCCGCGCTTCGGCATGCCCGACGGCGACGATGCGCTTGCGTTGTCGCGGGCAGCGCACCTCGGGCTGGGCTGGATGCACCGCGAGGTGCTGACACTGAGCTTCGCCGATTGCTTTCTCGCTGTAGCAGCCTGCTTTTTCGGAGCGCTGCTGTTGATCCCGTGGGTTCGTCCACAGACAGCCTCGGCGCATGCTGTCGAGTGAAGGACATCAGCGCAGCTGACGGCGCGTCCGTCCCGTCATAGACCGCAATCACGATAATCTTCTCGACTTCGAGGAAGTCATTGCCGAAGCTCGGGCGATGGATCGAGCGACCTCCAGCTATCGGCTCAAGCAACCTTGCAGTCCGGTGAGCATTTCCGGCCACAGCCGTGACAGCGCCGGACGAAACCAGTCGACATGGCCGATACGCTGCAGGCCGAACTCATTCGGTTCCAGGCAAAGCCGTTGCTGCGGCGCTTGCGTGAATAGACGCAGGAGATCGTCGACGTTGCGCCGTGTGGCGATGGGATCGTCGCTGGCCGCGATCGAAACGATCGGGGCACGGAACTCGTCGTAGTAATGGTGCTGCACTTCATGCTCGAAGCCGTTGAGCACGTAGCCCGGGCGCAGGCACCAGCGGGCCCATTGCCGTGCGACGCCAGCCGGAAGATCTTCACCCCAGCCGATGCGTTTGGCGGGCGTATAGCGCAGCAGTCGCACGGTAGCCGGCACGTACAAGGCCAGCAGCAGGCGCGCGGCCCAACGGGTCGGCATGCGAATGCCGCCGACGTAGCCCGACGAGGATGCGACCTGTACGACGCCGTCGAGCCGGTCGTGATTCGGCATCAGTCCGACGAGTTGGCCGCCGACGCTGTGCCCGATCAACAGTAGCGGCACACCGGGATGACGTTGTGCCAGCGCGTCGAGTGCCGCCGGCATGTCGTATTCGCCCCAGTGCTGCTTGCGCGCCCGGCTTTGCCGCGGATGAGCGTTGTGCAGTGAGTCGCCGATTCCGCGGTAGTCGAAGGTCAGCACCGCATAGCCCTGGCTCGCCAGCCAAGTTGCGAAATTGGCGTAAAACCGTTGGCGAACGCCGGTCGCACCGCAGATCAGAACAGCCGCTTGTGGCCTGGGATGCCCGTAATGCCAGCCCACGAGTTTTTGCCCGTCCCGCGCCATCATGCTCATGAGTTCCGCTGTTGCACTGGTCATGGATTCACTCCTCGATGGGCCTGCGTCGTCAGTACTCCAGGACTTCCGCCATGTCGAAATCGCTCTTGGAAACCCCGCATTCGGGGCACGTCCAATCGTCCGGGATGTCGGACCAAGCTGTTCCTGCTGAGATGCCGTCCTGCGGCATGCCCAGCGCTTCGTCATAGACCCAGCCGCAGATGTTGCACTGCCATTTCTTCATAGGATGCTGCCTCCTTAATCCGATCGGATGCTCGCCACCTGCCCAGGCGGCGACCACGAAGTAGCTCAACGTCAGCCCGCCCATGCGTGCGCAACGCCCCTGCAGAAGAGGAGCGAGTGCTCGGAGCAGCGGTCGGTGAAAAGCGGACACGTACAAGCGGCCATCGGACTCGGCGCGAATGTCGGCGTCGCGCAAGCCAATGGGTCCCAGTAATGGAAACAGGCATTTGAACAGGCTTTCCTTGGCGCTCAGCAGGCAGATCGCCGCCGCGATGCGTGCGGGGCCGGACTGCGGCAACCCGGCGAGTTCCGCTGGCGTGCAGCTGCGCAGAATCAGACGGTCGCTCACATGCGTGGTGCTTTCCGCGTCGATGCCCACCGAGCTCGTTCGTTCGCGGGTCACCGCCATGGCGACGCAGTAGCCCTCGGTGTGGGTGATGCTGCCGGCAACCTCCTTGGGCCACAGTGGCTGCCGGTACGCACCGCGGCGCAGGCTCGGCACGTTGTATCCCAAGTGACGTAAGGCCAGTTGCGCGCAGGCTCGACCGTTGACGAAATCGATCCGGCGCCGCTTGGCCAAGCCTTCGCACATTCGCTTGGCATCCTCAGAGCTCGCCGGATGTGGGCCGTTGCCCTGCCAATCAGATACGGCGGCGCCAGGCGGAAGACTGCCCCAGAACGCTCGCGTTGATGCGATCGTGGTATCCATCGCTCAAAGCGGTCGCTGCAGCAGCATGTCGCGATACATCAGGAAGTCGCAGACGAAGCTGTAGAGGGGGTAGCGAAAGGTCGCGGGCCGGTTCTTTTCGAAAACGAAATGGCCGATCCAGGCGAAGCCGTAACCGCTCAGTGGCACCGCAACCAACCAGCGTCCCTCGTGGCTGATCAGGGCCGCCATGAGCGCCACAAGAAGCCCCGTAGTGCCGATGAAATGCAGTCGCCGGTTCACGTACGAGCGATGCTGCGACAGGTAGAACGGATAGAACTCGGCGACTGACGAAAACTGGAGCGGTTCTAGGCGCGCGTCGGTTCGGACATCGGGCATGTTGCACCTGTTTTCAGCGGTTGAGACTGCAGCCACTTCACCAGGCGCGGCCACAGCCGCCTGCCAGTGGCCGGGTTGAAGAATCCGAAGTGCCCTACGGCGCGCCCACCGACATCGGCGGCTCCGATGTGCAGGCGCTCACGTGGCGCGTTGAGATACAACGCCCCGAGTGCGTCCACGGCCTCGCGTGGAGCGAGCGCCTGATCGTCGTAGGTGCTGATGAACAGGGCAGGGCTGCGCAGTGCGGAAAAGCCGGTGGCATGGCCGGCACGCGGGTGCGTCGCGTAACCCCGCAGCCGGCACCAGTGTGCCCACTGCCAAGCGACGCCGCGCGGCATATTGCACAAGCCGTGGCGCTGGCCGGGGAAGTAGCCCAATGCTGCCGTGAACAAGGGGACGATCAGGTGGAATTGCAACCACGCCCGCCGTCGCGCCGCGCCGGACCACAAGCGCCATTCGCCCGACTGGGAACAGACGCCGATCAGCGCATCGATCCCGACCGCATCTCCCGCCAATCCGGGCAACTGGCCGCCGATGGAGTGCCCGATGCAGATCAGTGGGCGCCCCGGCACCTCGGTCCGCAAATACCTCACCGCCGCCGCGAAATCCCGCTGTGCCCAGTCGGTGACTCGCACCCGGCTGCCGCGCAAACTGGCGACGTTCTGCACGGCGTTGTGCTGATAGTCGTAGCAAAGGACACAATAGCCCTGGCGCACGAGAAAACTCGCGAAGGTGCGGTAGAACGCGTGCGGCACGCCGAGCGCCGAATTGACGACGACGGCAGCCTGCGCGCTGTCTGCATCGCCGTATAGAACGGCAGGAAGCGTGACGCCCTCGGCACTCGCAATGAGGATGCTGTCGGACTCTACCGGGTCGGCGGACGTGATCGGCACCGTCGTCATGCCTTGAGTAACTCCACACCCTGGACTCGCATCGGCCGGCGAGTCGTAGTGTCGAGAAAGCTGATCGAGATGCGACCGGCAATGGCAGGACTGTCGGCCTCATGGGGCAGGGAAATAGCCTGCGTGAACTCGGCCGTGTAGTACTTGGTCTGCGTCAGTTCGGTGGTGACCAGCACTTCGGACAAGAACACCTCGCGCCGATAGCTCACGTCGATACGAACCACCACCGGCAGGCACCCATATCCACGTTCGGCGGACTGTCGGGCACGCACCCAGTCATGGCGCCCGAGTTCGAACAGCTCGATCGCCTTGGCGTGATTGAGGTGTCCCCAGGCATCGATATCACACGGACGAACGTGGTGTAGCTTTGTCACTCGTCTGGGCGGGGTGCGATCGTCGAGCATGTTCAGCTCTCCAATACCGCTTCGGCCATTGCCTCGACCTCGGCGTAATGGCCATCGAGATAAAGCTGCCGTGTTCTGCGCCGCTGTACCTTGCCGCTGGTCGATTTCGGAACGCCGCCGGCAGGCACGAGCACCACGTGATCGACGGCGATGCCGATCTCCTGCTGCAACGACTGGCGAATCAGCTGGCGAGCATCGGTCCCGTCTGCCGGCTTGTACTCCGCCACCACCACGACACGCTCTGTTTGCGCATCCGGCACCGAGAACGCCGCGATGGCCCCACTGCGGACGCCCGGTACGCGTTCGACGACCCACTCCAGATCCTGCGGATAGTAGTTGCGGCCGTTGACGATGATCAGATCCTTGATCCGGCCGGAGACGAACAACTCGCCGTCGTCGAGAAAGCCGAGATCACCGGTGTGTAGCCAACCGCCGACAAAGCATTGCGCACTGGCCGTCTCGTTGGCGTAGTAGCCATCGGCGACCGAAGGGCCACGCACCGCGATCTCGCCCACCTGCCGCTCGGGCAGATGCTGGCCGTCGCTGCCGACGATCGCGATTTCATGCCCGGGAAAACAACGACCGCATCCGACCAGTCGCAGCACCTGCGCGGCTCGGTGATCGGATAGGGGGGGACGCACGCGGCGCTCGCTTTCGTACGCATGCCGTTCGATCGCCAAGGTGCGAAATGGGCGCAAGCGCGAATCGAACGACACGGCCAGCGTAGCCTCCGCCATGCCATAGCTCGGCATCACGGCTGCCCTGGATAATCCATGGGGCTCGAAGCACTGACAAAACCGCTCGAGGACTTCAGGGTTGATCGGCTCGGCGCCGCAACCCAACACGCGCAGGCTGCTCAGGTCCAGCACGCGCGGGCGTTTGATGAAATGCCGGGTTGCGAGCGCGAACGCGAAGTTGGGGCCGAAACTGATCGTGCCTCTATAACGGCTGACGGTATCCAGCCAGACGTTCGGGTTCTTGATGAACGCATAGGTGGACAGGTACACCATCTGCGTCGGGTAAATGAGAGGAGCAAGCAGCTTGCCGATCAGTCCCATGTCGTGAAACAGCGGAAGCCAGCTCACGCCCACGTCGTCACTGCTGATCCCGCCGATGCCGTCCACCATGATCGCGCGACTATTGGCGGCGAGCTTGCGATGGGTGATAACCACACCCTTGGGATCGCCGGTGGAGCCCGAGGTGAACTGCAGAAAGCAGGTGTCATCGAGATTCGCCGCGATCGTCGGCGCAACGGGCTCCACATTCGTCGATGACAAAGCCTCGTACGCATAGACCGCGTTCGAGCTTTCGAGGCCTTCCATCAACGGTAGTAGCGTCTGCGGCGCTACCAGTGCTCGAGTCCCAGCGACACGCAGCATGGCGCGCACCCTGTCCAGGTAGCCGCGACCGCGCTGTGTTGGCGGTGGCGGGCTCAAGGGAACCAACACCAGCCCGAGTAACGCCCCAGCGAGAAAGACTGCGACGAAATCTGCAGCATGGGTCGCGATCAAGGCCAGGCGGTCGCCTCGTTTCAGTCCCAGCGACAACAAGCGTCGCTGAATTCCACCGGTCTGCAGAAACAGCTCTGCATAAAACCGCGTGTGGCCTTCACCACTGCCTTCGAGATAGCGATGCCCCTTGCCCTGATACTCGGCCGCCCGGTCGAGACAGTCGAGCAGGCTCGGTAAGCGCTCCAACTCCATCGGGCAGACCTCAGGCCGCGGTCAAGGCATCAGCGGCAGTGGCGTCACGCGTCGATGACGCCGCCTCCGGCTGAACCGCTTGACGGAAAGGATCTTCGTCCCGAGCGACCGGCGATGCGATGTAGGGACGCGCCAGCGGTCTGAATGCGGACCAGAAACCGGTGTTGATTGCCGGCTGCGCCGTTGCATAAAAGCCGCTTTGCTTGAGTAGGCGATGGACCTTCGGCAGGCGGTAGCAGGGAATGCCGGGATAAGCGTGATGCTCGAGATGGTAGTTAGCGCCGAAGAACAGCACGGTCATCAAGGGGGAAGTCCGGCTCCAGGCATTGCCAAATGGCCGCGCGTCGAGACCGGCGTGATCGATATAAATCTGGCACGCGCCGATGAAATTGACCGTCAGCATCGGCAATGCGACGCAGAACACGCCGGTGCGCCAGTCATAAATGAACAAGGCTAGGTAAAGGGCGGCCCACAGCGCTGCGAAGACGAAGTTGAGACGAGCGAACAGCACTTGGTCTCGATGGGCATACGCCATCTTGTACTTGAAGTGCGTCGGCTTGCCGCGCGCCAGTGACAAGGTGTACTTGAAGTACAGGGTGTTATAGACGAGCCGAGAGAACAACAAGCGCTTCCACCAGGTGTCGAGATGCCGCACGGGCGCAATGTCCGGGTCGTCTTCCTGATTGGTGTAGCGATGATGATTCCAATGACTGACGGCAAAGCCGAGTTCGAAGTAGGTGAGCACGGCCGATGCACTGAAGATTCCCAGCAGAGCGCTGGCTTTGCGATTGCGTAGCAGGCTGCCGTGCATTCCCTCGTGTCCGACGAATCCCATCATGTTGATACCGTAAGCCGCCAATACGCTCAGCAAGGCGATGCAAGGAATCTTGAGCCACAGAGGTTGATCGCCAATGGCGATGCCATAACTCAGCAAGGCGGGCAGTGTGAACAACGATAAGGCATACAAACAGTAAGCCGCGGCCCAACGATGCGAAGGCCGATACAGCGTGCGATCCAGCATGGGGCGTGCAGGGGTGCTCATCATGAATTCCTTCCAGATACGGCCGACTCCGCGCCCAGCGTGGGGCGCGGAAACCCGGCAGGCTTACGCCACTTCGGCGAGCAAGCGCGCATCCCGGCGGCGCTTGGCATTCAACATGTCGCGGCGCGTCATGCCGATGAACTTCAGTGTCGGCATGATTCCTCGCTCCATGAACAGTTGCTTGGAAATGGCTACGCCGTCGACATTGAGGCGCTGCTCGAATTCCGGCACCAGCGACGCGCCCGGCATTTCGAAATGCGAGATCACGTGCGATAGATCTTCCGCAGTTCCCTCGGGGTCTTCCTGGAACTCAAAGCGCATGAACTTTCGGTAGAAGCTCGCATGCGCGGCTTCGTCGCGCCCCACGAGCTCGAACAATCGGGCCAGCGTCTCATTGCCCTTGCGGCGATAGTGATCACGCTGGCCCGCGTAGATCAGATAGGTTGCGATCTCTTGCAGCGCGCCGTAGCAGGCCATTTCGCGATTGGTCGAAAATGGCATCTTCCACTCGGTTTCCAGCACTTTCTCTTCGTAGTCCAAATACTGGTCGAGCGTACGCAGGCCGGAGCGCAGCAGGTATTCGCGGAACGACAAGGCGTGCTTGGCCTCCTCGTACCCCCAGCTCAGATGAAACCAGGCCTGCCCGAAGATTTCGCGGCTGATATTCAGGCCGTTCTTGGTGTAGTCGGGAATGAACAGCTCCACGCCGCAGAACGTTTCGAGGCAGACAGCCAGGTCTTCGTCGGCCTGATCGCGACGCTCCGCAATACGGTCGAGGTCGCCACTGCGTTCGAGCAGATCCCACGGGATGTCGCTCATCGGACTCCAGCGGCGGTGCTTGTCCGAGTGCTCGAAGAACTCCATGTAGTCGCGATACATCTGCTCCCGACGGCGGCGAGATGGCGACGCGCCCTGCAAGGTGATGACGGACATAGTCAGGTCTCCTGGCGAGCGGTCGTATGCTTTCGGATCAATTGGGCCAGATCGCCCATGCCGTGAATACGGACGAGTTCGCTGTCGTGAAACTGGATATCGAGTTCCTCTTCGATGAACCCGGTCATCTCGAGCGCCGACACCGACTCGATGCCGAGTTCATCGATGGTCGAACTCAGCTGCAACTGCGCTGCGGCCTCAAGTTGGTCCGGCTTCGCGAACGCGAAAGCCTTGCGCAGCAGGGCGACGATCTCTTCGTCGGTCACGACGGCTGAAACGGTTTCCATGTCACATCTCCATTGTGATGTCGGGCCATAAAGCTCCCCTCTTCATCGCACACCACGGCCGGTCGATACGGTGTCGCCCGACTAGTTGGACAACTGGCGATTCAACGGTCCAGCCGCCTCAGAGAAAACTGGGCAAGCGACTGGTAGCCTTCTTCGAAAGCCATGACGCAGGCGCTCAAGTAGCGCTCGTACTCCACGTAGACGGCGTCACCCCAGTTCTCGCGGATCTGCCCCTCGTTCTGGCGCAGGCGGGCGCGCCACTCGGTGGTGGTTCGGGCGTAGTGCTCGCGCCGCGTGTTGAGCTGAACGATTTCCCAGTACGGAAGCACCGACTCGAAGATGGCTTCCAGTCGCGGCGAGATTGCGCCTGGGAAAATCTTTGACGTCACCCAGCCGATTTCTTTGAGCGCGGAGCCACGTGGAACGCGGCCGCCTACGACGGTCTGAAGTCCGAACCATGCCCCTGGACGAGACCATTCCCAGGCGCGGCGGAAGTAGTTCCGATAAATATCCAGATGCTCGCCGCGGCGCGTCTGCTCCGGCGTCGCGACGTGTTCGAACATGCCGATGCTGATCACCGCATCGAAGCTCCGAGGCGGCGGCGTGTAGTGGCGATAGTCGACGTACTCGACGGTGCTATTGGGAATTTTGCGCGCGAGTATCTCTTCGTACTGGTCTTTCGACAGGGTGATGCCGACGGCTTCCGCGACTTTCTCTTCTCGCGCGATGTGATTGAGGTTGGCGCCCCAGCCGCAACCGATGTCGAGAACGCGCTGCCCCGGCGCGACATGCGCGCAGCGGCTCAGGAACTGGTGCTTGTTGCGCTGTGCCTGTTCAAGCGTTTCATCGCCGTCGAGGAAAAGCGCACAGGTGTAGGTCATGGACTGATCGAGCCACAACCGGAAGAAGTCGTTGTTGACACCGTAAGTGATGTCGATCTCATCGCGTGATGACATGAAGGCTGCTCCAGTTTGGAAGGAATGTGATGTTGCGCGGCAGTCGCCGTAGGACATCAGGAGGAAAGCGACCCGACAGGCGGACCGCCGGCTTGGGGATCCGCTTGCGCTTGCAACTGGCGGATCTCACCGAAGGACTCCACGCCACGACCGTTGATGGCGCGCTGTTGCAGTGGCGCCGTGTCGGCCGAATAAGTTCCGAAGAGCTTGTCGAGCAGCATGCAGGAGAAGCCATAGTTGACCTTGAACCGCGCGTGATGCAGCGCGTGACTCGTGGCCGAGCCCATGCTGAAGCGGCCCGCCAACACTGCGCCCAGTCGCGACGTTTCCACGTTGCTATGACCGTGAAGGCTGATGACGAAGTGAAAACCGTAGTAAGCCGCGATGCCTGAAAGGCTGACGGGCATGAACCACGAAATCGCGGCCATGAAGGAGAGCCACCCTCCCGTATAGAACACACACTTTTCGATCCACGACATCGAAATGGACGAGAGTGGTGTGACGACGCGGCTCAGGTGGTGTGACCGGTGAAGCTTGTAAAGAAAGTCGTACTCGTGCATCCACCGATGGGTGAAGTAGTAGAGCACTTCGACCCAGATGTAGAAGACGCCGAAAGTGGTGAGCGTGGTCGCGACACTGCTCGGCGCCAATCGGATGAGCTGAAAATTGATCAGTAGGAACAGCGCTATCGCGTCACTGAAGACGTGAATCGACGAGAGGATTTCGCGCCCGCGCTGTCCCGGATCGGGGCTGATGCGAAAAATGCGATGCACTCGAACAGGCCCCGAGCTGGCCACGCCTTCCCAGATCAATCCGAACAGCAGCTTTCCAAATGCCAGCCAAGCCAGGACACCCCAAACTGATGCATCGGAAAGTCCGGCCTTGAACAGCCATGCACCCTGGCCTTGCAGCATTGCACTCTCTCCATCCATATGAATCTCCCTGCGCGGTTGCCAGTCATGCGACTGACGCCTTCACACCTGAAGGGCTTGATCTGCTCGTGCTGCTGGTAGTTTGCTACTATTAAAGTAGCATTCATATATGACAAAAGTTGTGACTCCCGTCACCAACAATATTCAGAGTCGAAAAAATCCTACTCACATTCCGATAGCTACTAATTTAGTAGCTTATAATCGAAAGCAATCCGAATGCCATGTTTCGGCGCAGGGGTGTTCGGAGAGTAGAGGCGAAGGATCGACTGCTTGTAGCGGTGATCGGCTGGATATCCGCTTCGAAACTCGTTCGGTGCGGCGCACGCAACTATGTTGCAGTGTACGGGTTACTCGAACGGCTTCAGCGGAAGGTGACGATTCGACGAGGAGGTTGCCTTGCGATGTAGTCCTTTCTATAGACGCCGACAAACGCAAGAGCGACTCGAAGTGTAGGGAGCTGGTCTTAAGTTGGGGATGAGTGCGCAGGGCTCCGGCCTGTACGCACGTTCAATTTTCTGCTTCAGGAATGTTGGCTTGGAACTTTTATGCCTTTATCGAAACCACGCCGGAACAAGAACCGAAGGTCTTTGCAGCACCGCCGTGCAGTTGCGCACCTCACGAGGAGCATGACGGAGGCGGTAGGTACGTTTGATTGGGTCAACAGGATTCTGTTGATTATGGAGCGAAAGCAGGCGCGTTTGGCTTATGCGATCGATTCAGCTGGTGAGGAAATTTGCATTCGAGTGCGGCTTCCAGAACGCATCGCCCAGGAAGTAACTGAACCGCCCCGATTATCCCGGAGGCTCATTGGTGTGAGTCACGCCGCGATGGCGAGACTCGGTGGTGGTGAATAGTAGTTTGCTTCGGCTTCCGCCGGCGGGATGTGGCCGAGCGGTTCCATCAGGCGCCGATTGTTGTA
>QFCS01002415.1_pt1 | contig 20602 bp, 19 predicted proteins | sample 3576561 | NCBI WGS metagenome assembly QFCS01 | reverse complement strand
GCAGACCGGCCTGAGAAGTGCACGAATCTCGGCCAGGTCATCGCGTGCATAGGTGGAGATCCTGGCGTCCGCCACCGTCACCACGGCGCTCCTCGCGGCGCGAGCCGTCGCGGAAAGGTTGAAGAGCGTCTTGAGCGCAGGCGCCTCGACGCTGAAGCTCCCACCGATCTGACTGGCAACGTCGCGGCTTTCGGTCTCGCTCGGCGTCGGCTTGAAGCCATAGAGATCGACCGAGTAACGCGCCGTGCAGAGCGTCGCCAGTTGCACCGAGCGGGGGCTCTGGTCGCGCGGGTCGTAATTCTCCTTCGCGACCAGCAGACCCGGCCCGTGCAACGTGCTGGGCGGCACGTTTCGCGAGAAGCCGTATTTGACGATGATTCCTTCGAGCTGGCGGTCCTCGCTCTGGCAGGCGGCCAGTGGGAGCCCGGCTAGAAGGCAGAATGCGAGCCGCAATCCCGGTTTCCGACCCATGGCCAACTCCGGCGGGCACTGAAAATATCTATATATTTAAAGTTGCATATCAGCCTGTGATCCGCAACCTTGAGTAGAACACATTTCAGCCAAACGGCGGATAGTCGACGCCGGCGAGATAGAGTCCGCAGGAGGGGGCGAGCGCAGCGCATTGCGAGCGGTCGCGTGCAGCCAGAACCTTGCCGACCTTGTTCTCGGGCCAACGCCCCATGCCGACCATTTTCAGGCAACCGACCATGGAGCGGACCTGATGGTGCAGGAAGGAGCGAGCATGGGCATAGACCACGATCTCGGCGCCCTCGCGCCGGCAATCGAGCCGGTCGAGCGTGCGCAGCGGGCTGTTGGCCTGGCATTCGGCAGCCCGGAAGGTGGTGAAGTCGTGATGGCCGAGGAGAGCCTTGGCGGCGCGGTCCATCGCCTCATGGTCGAGCCGAACCGGAACATGCCAGACACGGCCGGCATCGAGCGCCGGCTGCGCCCTACGGTCGAGGATGCGGTAGATGTAATAGCGACGCAGTGCCGAGATCCGGGCATCGAACGTGTCGGGCACCGCCTCGGCGCTGAGCACCGCGACCGACAGGCGCTTCAGCCTGGCATTGCTGGCGTCGCGCACCACGTCAGTGCGCCATTCCTTGTCGAGATCGACATGGGCGACCTGATGTGTGGCATGGACACCGGCATCGGTGCGCCCTGCGCAATGCAGACGCACGGAGTGGCCACAGAAGGCCTCGACCGCCTCCTCGACACTCTGCTGGACGGAAGGGCCGTTGAGCTGGCGCTGCCAGCCCGAGAACGGCGTGCCGTCATATTCGATGACGAGCTTGTAGCGCGGCATCAGACTCGCTCCACCAGGGAGACTGCACCTTTGTCGGTCGTCCCGGCCGAAGCGAAGCGGAGAGCCGGGACCCATGCCTGAACCGCTCCGGCATGGATCCCGGGTCGAGCTGCGCTCGCCCGGGATGACGGCGTGAAATGAGAGCGCTGCAACACGCTAGAGCTTCGCGCCGGCCGAGAGCCGGGCGCCGCGCAGGAACTCGCCGCCGCTCATCGGGGCGCGGCCGGCGCGCTGGACCTGCAGCAGCTTCACCGCGCCGACCTTGCAGGCGACGGTGCCCTCGTCGTCGAGCAGCGTGCCGGGCTCGGCCGCACCTCCGGCACGTGCCGTGCGCAGCAGCTTGAGGCGCTCAGGCCCCTTGCCGAGGTCGACTTCGACGAAGGCGCCAGGAAAGGGCGAGAGGCCGCGCACCAGATCGTGCACCTGCTGTGCCGGTCTCGTCCAGCTCAGCCGCGCCTCGTCATTGCCGATCTTGCTGGCATAGGTGACGCCGTCCTGCGCCTGCGGCGTGAAGCGCAGGCCCCCGCGTCCGAGCGCCGCCAGCGCCCTCACCATCAGGTCGGCGCCGAGCACGGAAAGCCGGTCATGCATGTCGCCGGCAGTGGCATCGCTGTCGATGGCGAGCCGCTCGACCATGCCGACCGGGCCGGTGTCGAGCCCCTCCTCCATCTTCATCACGCAGACGCCGGTCTCGGCGTCGCCGGCCATGATCGCGCGCTGGATCGGGGCGGCGCCGCGCCAGCGTGGCAGCAGCGAAGCGTGCAGGTTCAGGCAGCCGAGCTCGGGCACTTCGAGGATCGCCTTGGGCAGGATCAGCCCATAGGCCACGACGACCGCGACGTCGGCCTGGTGCGAGGCCATGATCTCGGCGGCCTCGGCGTTCCGCAGCGTCTTCGGCGTGAACACCGGGATGCCGAAGCGCTCGGCGGTGCGCTGCACCGGCGACGGCTTCAGCTCCATGCCGCGCCCGGCCGGAGCAGGGGGGCGCGTATAGACGGAAACGACCTCGTGGCCCTGGCCGATGATCTCGGTCAGGGTGGGCACGGCGAAGTCCGGCGTGCCCATGAAGATGATGCGCAGGCTCATGTGATTTCCCGGCCGCTCAGGCCGCACTCTCCCGGCGGGCGGCCTTGGCGAAGCGCTTGGTTACACGCTCACGCTTCAGGCGCGACAGGTAGTCGATGAAGAGGACGCCGTTGAGATGGTCGATCTCGTGCTGGAGGCAGGTGGCGAGGAGGCCGTCGGCCTCGATCTCCTGGATCGCCCCGTCGAGATCCATATAGCGCACCTTGACGCGCGCCGGCCGCTCGACCTCCTCGTAATATTCGGGGATCGACAGGCAGCCCTCCTCATAGACGTTCTTCTCCTCCGAGCTCCAGGTGACCTCGGGATTGACGAAGACCATCGGGGTCTTCGGCGTCTCCTCGTCGTCCTCGCTCTTCTTCGAGACATCGATGGTGACGAGGCGGACCGGCTTTCCGATCTGGATCGCGGCAAGGCCGATGCCCGGCGCGTCGTACATCGTCTCCAGCATGTCCTCGGCGAGCTTGCGGATCTCGGGCGTGACCGAAGCGACGGGGGCCGAGACCAGCCTGAGCTGACTGTCGGGCAGGATGACGAGGGGGCGAATGGCCATGGAGCGCTCTGCAGCAAATGTCTTGAGATTGAGGCGACATAAGCACTTGTGCAGGAGCGGTCAAACTGTTCCGCTTTCGTTCGCATTAGTGTAGGCTCTTTCCATGAACCAGATCGCCTTCGTCCTGCTCGAACGGCCCGTCAGCTGGGCGGAAGCCGCCTTCGGCTTCGCCGGCCTCACCCTGCTCCTGCTCGCGCTGGCGCTGCTCTCCGCCTGGCGCGGCGGGCACAGGCACGCGGCGGAAGCGGCCGCCGCAGCCGAGCGGGCGCGCGAAATGGACGACAAGGTCGCGGAGATGAACCGGATGCAGTCCGAGCTGACCGGCCGGATGCAGACCATGGCCGAGATCCTCTCGACCCGGCAGGGCGATCTCGCCCGCCTCGTGGCCGACCGGATCGACGGCCTGCGCCAGCAGGTCGGCGCCGGGCTCGAGCAGAATGTCCGCCAGACCAATGAGAGCCTCGGCAAGCTGCAGGAGCGCCTCGCCGTGATCGACAGCGCCCAGAAGAACCTGACGGAACTGACCGGCGAGGTGGTGACGCTGAAGGACGTGCTGGCCAACAAGCAGGCGCGCGGCGCCTACGGTCAGGGCCGCATGGAGGCGATCATCCGCGACGGGCTGCCGACGGCATTCTTCTCGTTCCAGCCCACGCTCTCCAATGGCCGCCGGCCCGACTGCCTGGTGACCCTGCCCGGCGACGGCCGCGGCCTCGTCATCGACGCCAAGTTTCCGCTGGAGAGCTTCACCCTGCTGCGCGAAGCACGCGGCGAGGAAGCGAAGAAGCAGGCAGCAGCGCGGGTGCGCGGCGATGTCGGCCAGCACATCAAGGACATTGCCGAGCGCTATTTCCTGCCCGGCGAGACACAGGACGTGGCGCTACTCTTCGTGCCGTCGGAGGCGATCCATGCCGATCTGCACGAGCATTTCGAGGACGTGATCCAGAAGGCCAGCCGAGCCCGCGTGATGATCGTCTCGCCCTCGCTGCTGGCGCTGGCGATCCAGCTGATGCAGTCGCTGGTCCGCGATGCCCGCATGCGCGAAGAGGCTCGGGTGATCCAGTCCGAGGTCGGCAAGCTGCTCGACGATGTCCGCCGGCTCGGCGAGCGGGTCGACAAGCTCGACGTGCATTTCCGCCAGGCGCAGGAGGATGTCGGCCTGATCAAGACCTCGGCCGGCAAGGTCACCGGCCGCGCGGAAAGGATCGGCGCGCTCGAGTTCGACGACGGTCCGGGCAGCCAGCCGGCACTGCCCTTCGCGAGGGAAAACCGGCTCAAGGCGGCAGAATAAACCCGGGCCGCCATCTGCAGATCACATTCCGGCGTAGCCTGCGCGCCCTACCCGCTGCGCAGGAGACCGCCAGACGTGCTCGTCCAGATCGGAACGCTCATCGCCGCGACGAGCCTCGTCCAGCTCGCCAACGGCTTCTTCAACACCTTCCTGTCCCTGCGGCTGACCACCGAGAATTTCGGCCCGACGCTGACCGGCATCGTGCTCAGCGCCTATTTCATCGGCTTCTCGATCGGCGCCGTCGGCAGCGGCGCCATCATCCAGCGCATCGGGCATATTCGCGCCTATGCCGCCTTCGCCGGCATGGTCGTCGTCGGCACGGCCGGGATGGCGCTCTTCGTTTCGCCGCTCGGCTGGATCCTGTGCCGGATGGCGATCGGCATCGGCTGCGTCGGCCTGTTCATCACCACCGAGAGCTGGCTGAACGCCAAGGCGCCGGCAGACCAGCGCGGCCGGATCTTCTCGATCTACATGGTGGGCACCTTCCTGGCGCTGGCGATGGGCCAGTTGCTGATCGGCAAACTGCCGATCGCCTCGTTGACCCCGTTCTTCATCATCATCGCATTGTTCGCGCTGGCACTGATGATGGTGAGCGCGACGCGCGCGGAGGCTCCGGCCCTCTCGCCCGAAGCCTCCCTGCCCTATGGCGAGCTGACCCGGCAGGCGCCGGTCTCGGTGATCGGCTGCATTGTCTCCGGCATCGTGACCAGCGCCTTCTACGCGCTGGTGCCGGCCTGGATGGCGCGCAACGACATTCCACAGGGAACGATCGCCCTGTTCATGCTGGTCGCGGTGCTCGGCGGCTTCGCGTTCCAGGTCCCGGTCGGCAAGGTCTCCGACCGCGGCGACCGGCGGGTCGTGCTCGCCGGACTGGCGATCGGCTTCGCCGTCGCGGCCGTGCTGATCCAGCTCGTGCCGCCGAGGCTGGTCTGCGTGCTGCCGATCGCGGCATTGCTCGGCGGCTTCATGTCGACGCTCTACCCGGTCTGCGTCGCCCATGCGCTCGACCGCATGCCCCAGGACCGCGTCGTGGCGGTGAGCGGCCGGCTGATCCTGGTCAGCGGCATCGGCTCGGCGCTAGGCCCGATCCTCGGCGCCCAGGTGATGGGACAGCTCGACATCAACGGGCTGCTCTATTTCATGGCCGCCGCGGCGATCGCGCTGGCTGCGGTCGCCGGCCTGCGGATCAGGCACCGCGCGCCGCCGGAGCAGATGGCGGAGCGGCCCTTCGCGATCATCGACCCGCTGGCGGCGCCGATCTCGCAGGAGCCGGAAGCGACGGACGCGGACGGAACGCCCCGCCCGCTCCCCGCCTGAGCCGGTGGCTCAGGCCGTCTGCAGTGTCGCCGACAGCTCCGGCTTGACGTTCAGCGTCTGGAAGACGACGCAATAGCGCTCGGTCAGCTTGAGCAGGCTGTCGAGCTTCTCCTGCGGCGCGTCGGTCTCGACATCGAAGAACAGGCGGATCGCCTTGAAACCGACGGCGGCGTCCTTGGCGACGCCGAGCGTGCCGCGGAAATCGAGGTCGCCCTCGGCACGGACAACGCCCTTCTTGAGTTCGATCTCGAGCGCGGTCGCGACCGCCTTCAGGGTGACGCCGGCACAGGCGACCAGCGCCTCGAGCAGCATGTCGCCGGAGCAGAGCTCGGCGCCGGAGCCGCCGGTCGCCGGGTGCAGGCCGGCGAGCGCGATGGCACGGCCTGTCTCGACCTTGCAGGCGATGTGCTGGTCGTCGAGTTCGCCCTTGGCCTTGAGGGTGATCACGGCGGCGTCGGGCGCCTCGCGATACTTGTCCTTGAGCGGAGCCTGGAGGGCGCGCAGCGCGGTGACGTCCATGATGGCTTATCCTCGATCGATCGAAACGGATGCCGGCAGGGTTTACCGCATCGGGCGCAAAAGTGGATGCGGTTTTCGGCAGGGGCGTTGCCCGCCTCGCGACCTTGTCAGGCAGCGACCTCCGCGACTTCCGACTGCACTGCGCCCAGCTCCTTTTCCAGAGAACGACGCAGTTCGCGGCGCAGGGCGACGAAACCGACCGAACGGGAATCGCGCGGGTATGGCAGGAGATTGTCGAGCCTGAAGGCGAGCGGCCCCGGCGTCTGCGGCAGCACGAGGATGCGGTCGGCGAGACGAACGGCCTCCTCGACGGAGCTCGTGGCGATCGCAACCGCCGGGCGACCCTGTCTACAGAGTTCCGCGAGCGAGCCGGCGAGAGCGTCCTGCGCCTCATCGTCCAGCCCGGCGAAGGGCGCATCGACCAGCAGCAGCTTCGGGCGCAGCAGCGACAGCCGTGCGATCGCGAGAGCTTGGAGCTCGGCCGCCGACAAGGTGCCCGGGCGCCGGTCCTTGAACTCGCCGAGGCCTGCCCTGACCAGCGCGTTGGCGATCAACCCTTCGCGGGCGAAAGGCGTCGCACCGGGGAGAGCGAAGGCGAGGTTCTCGGAGAGGTTGAGCCAGGGAAAGAAGCTCGGCCTCGCACCGAGCAGGCCAAGCTCGGCCGTCGGCACCGGGTCGGCAGCGGCATCGAGCCCGCCCAGAGTGCGCAGCAACGCGCTCCGGCCACCAGCCGGCCCGCCGAGCAGCGCAACGACCTGCCCGGGCGCCGGGCGCAGCGCGGCTGCGTCGAAACCGGCAGCGAAGAGCTTTGGATCATTGGGACAGATGGACATCGGCGCTTCCTTCCAGATCAGGCGAAGGGAAGCGCCGGCGGCTGAGGCCACCATCTCGTCTCCCACGCTTTAGCGGCATTTATTTCGCGCCCGCAAGCTGAGGCTCAAATCGGCGCGTATCCTTTAATAAGGTCCTTCCGTCCGTTTTGTCAAACGCAAGAGTGCTGCCTCACCACCACATTCCCGCGCTCTCGGCGGCCTTGTGCTGCTGGGGCTGGTGGTCGCGCAGCGAACGGTCGAGCGTGCGCAGCACCTCGCGCTTGCTCGCCTCGAAGGCCGGCGAGAGTCGGTCTCGCGGCCGGGTTTGCGGGTTCTCCAGCTCGTCGAAGACGCGGCCCGGCCTCGGCTGCATAACCATGATCCGGTCGGCCAGCGTCACCGCCTCCTCGACGTCATGGGTGACCATCACAACCGTCGGCCGGCTTTCCTCCCAGAGCACCAGGAGGTGGTCATGCAGGCTGGCGCGGGTGGTGGCGTCGAGCGCCGAGAAAGGCTCGTCCATCAGCAGGAGCTTCGGGCGGGTGATCAGGGCGCGTGCGATGGCGACGCGCTGTTGCTGGCCGCCGGAGAGCTCGCGCGGCCAGCGCCTGTCGTAACCGCCAAGGCCGACGCGTTCGAGCGCATGGCCGACGAGGCGCTGGCGTTCGCCGGCCGCGAGATCCGACAGGCCGAAGCCGACATTGTCGGCGACGCTGAGCCAGGGAAAGAGCCGCGGTTCCTGGAAGATCACCCCGACATCGGCGCGCGGCTCGGTGATCGCCTTGCCGTCCAGCACGATGCGGCCCTCGCTCGCTCGGTCGAGCCCGGCGACGAGACGCAGCAGAGTGGTCTTGCCGCAGCCGGAACCGCCGACGAGGGCAAGGATTTCGCCCGCCGCCACCTCGGCTGTGATGCCGGCAAGCGCCCTGGTGCCATCGGCATAGGTCTTGGAGAGCTTGTCGAAGGTCAGCATCGCCCCTCCCCTTCAGAGCTTGTCGCGAGCCGTGTCCTGCCAGCGCAGGAACGGCCGGGCGAGCGCGACGAGCACGCCGTCCGCAAGCTTGCCGAGCACCGCGAAGGAGATGATTGCGGCTATGATGGTCGCCGGCCGGCCGAGCTGCTGGCCGTCGACGAGGAGATAGCCGAGACCTTCGCTCGCGCCCATGATCTCGGCGGCGACGACGAACATGAAGCCAAGCCCGAGCCCGCCGCGCAGCGCCGTGAACCAGTCCGGCAGGATCGCCGGCAGGAGCACGCGCCGGACCATGGCCAGCCGGCTCAGGCGAAAGACACGCCCGACCTCGACGATCTTGCGGTCGATCGAGAGGATCGCGGCGGCGACGCCGAGATAGATCGGGAAGAAGACGCCGACCGCGATCAGCGCCACCTTCGACGCCTCGAAGATGCCGAACCAAAGGATGAAGAGCGGCACCCACGCGATCGAGGGGATGGCACGCAGCGCCTGCAAGGTCGGATCGAGCAGGCTGCGCGCCACGGGCAAGGCGCCCGTCAGCGCCCCCAGAACGGTGCCGGCGACGGCGCCGATGCCGAAGCCGGCCAGCACGCGCCAGAGCGTCGCGGCGGCGTGGGTGGCAAGCTCGCCGCTACGCGCGAGCTCCCATAGCGTCGCGCCGACGACGCTGGGCGGCGGCATCAGCCGGCCATTGGCGAGGCCGGTCCGGACCAGCAGTTCCCAGATCACGGCGAGCACGACCGGCAGCACCAGCCCGGCGAGCCGCAGTTGCGCCCTGCCCGCCCGTTTTGCCGGGGGAGCCTCAGGCGCCGCTGCCGCCGTTCCGATCTCGATCGCGCTCATCTCCGCCCGGTCACGCCGCTCAGTTGGTGGCGGCGAAGCGCCGGTCGAGCAGCGCGTCGACCGCCGCCTTCACATCCGTGCTCGCGGGCAGCACTCCGGCCTGCTGCAAGGCGAGGCCGGCGGCGAGGATCGTCTCAGCCTGGGCCGGCCCGATATTGCTGTGGGTCAGTTCGGTGCGGGTGAGCTGGCGCTCGATCACGGCGTCCGAAAGCTTGGTCGCCTCGACCAGCGCCTTCTTCACCTCACCCGGATTGGCGAGGGCGATGGCGCGTGCCTCCTCATAGGCCTTCAGCACCTTGCGGACGAGATCCGGGTTCTTTTCGGCGAACTCCTCGCGGACGTTGAGCACGCCCCAGGTGTTGTCGGCCGCCTTGCGATGGAACAGCCTGGCACCGCTCTCGACCTCGGCAGCCGCCATCAGCGGATCGAGCCCCGCCCAGGCCTCGACGTCGCCGCGCTCGAGCGCGAGGCGACCATCGGCATGCTGGAGCAGGACGAGCTTGACGTCCTTCTCGGTCAGGCCGGCATCGGCGAGCGAACGGACCAGGAAGATGTGCGGATCAGTGCCGCGGGTGACGGCGACGCGCCTGCCCTTGAGATCGGAAACCTTGGTGATCTCGCTCTTGGCGCCGGTGACGAGCGCCGTCCATTCCGGCCGCGAATAGACATAGACCGACTTGATCGGATTGCCGTTGATCTTGCCGATCAGCGCGGCGGCACCAGCCGTGGAGCCGAAATCGAGCGAGCCGGCATTGAGGAATTCGAGCGCCTTGTTGGAGCCGGCGGAGAAGACCCAGCGCACCTTGATGCCGTCGGCTTCCAGCGCCTTCTCCAGGATGCCGCGCTCCTTCAGGACGAGGCCAACCGGATTGTAGGTCGCGTAGTCGATACGGATTTCCTTCGGCGCCTGGGCCAAAGCGGCGCCGGCGGTGATGGTGAGAGCGGCGAAGCCGGCAAGCACAGCGCGGCGGCTCGGAAGCAGAGTCCGGATCATGGCGTTTCCCTTTCGTCACATGGCTGCGAAGGGATCGGAGGCCTTTGCCGGGCCTCCCGCGCCCCACGCTTTAGCTGCACTTGTTTCGCGCCCGCAAGCTGGTGGCTCAAATCGGCGCGTATCCGGTTTTTAGGTTCACACGTTCTGTTTGTCAAACAATCCCTCTTAGAATTGGCTTATTGAATTTCCACATCCAGATTATGTTTAATAAGGATTTCAGCCATGGCCGCCATCGTGCTAGGGATCGTTCCCGACCCCTACGCCGCGAAAGCGCAGCCGTGCCGCCAGCGAACGACAAGCCTGCCCTGAAACTGGCCGAGCTGATCGAGGATCCGGCTGCGGCCGTTGCAAAGCTGGCACGACAAACCCGCGGCGGAAGCGATGCGTTGCGTGCCGAACTCGTCGCCGTGCTGCGCGACGCGCTCGAGGACGGCCGCGCCTCGGCCAAGGACCTCCTCGCCCGCACCCGTAACGGTCTTGCCTGCGCCAAGCGGCTCTCGGCCGCGATGGATGCCGTCGTCGCCAGCCTGCACGCGGCCGCGACCCGGCATTTCTATCCCGTCCAGAACCCCTCCTCCGGCGAACGCATGGCGGTCGTCGCCGTCGGCGGCTATGGCCGCGGCACGCTGGCCCCCGGCTCGGATGTCGACCTCTTGTTCCTCTTCCCGGACAAGCAGACCGCCTGGGGCGAGAGCGTGGTCGAGGCCGTGCTCTATCCGCTCTGGGACCTGAAGCTGAAGGTCGGCCACTCCGTCCGCTCGATCGAGGACTGCATTCGCGAAGCCCGCGGCGACATGACGATCCGTACCGCGCTGCTGGAATCCCGCCTCGTCGCCGGCGATGCCACGCTGTTCAAGGAGATGCAGCGGCGCTATGGCGCCGAAGTCGTCGAGGGCACGGCGCCCGCCTTCACCGAGGCCAAGCTCGCCGAGCGCGAGACGCGGGTGATGCGGGCCGGCACCTCGCGCTATCTGGTCGAGCCCAACGTCAAGGACGGCAAGGGCGGCCTGCGCGATCTCAATACGCTGTTCTGGATCGCCAAATACGCCTATCGCGTCGACGATCCCGCTGATCTCGTCGAGGCCGGCCTGTTCGACGCAAGAGAATTGGCGATCTTCCAGCGCGCCGAGGAGTTCCTCTGGCGGGTGCGCTGCTGGATGCATTTCATCACCGGCCGGGCCGAGGAGCGCCTGTCCTTCGACCTGCAGCGTCAGGTGGCGGCGGCGATCGGCTATGCCGGCCGCAACGGCCAGGCGCCGGTCGAGCGCTTCATGAAGGCCTATTTCCTCACGGCCAAGGATGTCGGAGACCTCACCGCGATCGTCTGCGCCGCGCTGGAGGCGCGCCAGCAGAAGCCGCGCGCCACGCTGACGCGGCTTCTGGGCTCCCTGACCAAGCGCAAGCGCGTGCGGGCGCTCGGCCATCCCGATTTTACGCTGAAGGGCCAGCGCCTCGCAGTCGTCGACGACGACGCCTTCAAGCGCGACCCGGTCAACCTGCTGCGGCTCTACGAGATCGCCAGCCGCGACGACCTCGCGATCCACCCCGACACCAGTCGGCTGGTGACGCAGTCGCTCCGCCTGGTGACGGCCCAGTTGCGCCATGATCGCGAGGCCAACCGGATTTTCCTGGAGATCCTCACTTCGCGTCGCTCGCCCGAGGCCGTGCTGCGGCGCATGAACGAATCCGGCCTGCTCGGCCGCTTCATCCCTGATTTCGGCCGCGTCGTCGCGATGATGCAGTTCAACATGTATCATCACTACACGGTCGACGAGCATCTGATCCGCTCGATCGGTATCCTCGCAGAGATCGATGCCGGAGCGCTCGAAGCCGAGCATCCGCTGGCCAATTCGATCTTCGCCTCGATCGCCAATCGGCGCGCCCTCTATGTCGCGCTGTTCCTGCACGACATCGCCAAGGGCCGGCCGGAGGACCATTCGGTCGCCGGTGCGCGCATCGCCCGCAAGCTCTGCCGGCGCTTCGGCCTGAGCGAGGCACAGACCGAAACCGTGGTCTGGCTGATCGAAAACCATCTGGTGATGTCGACGATCGCCCAGAGCCGCGATCTCGGCGACCCCAAGACGATCGAGAGCTTCGCCGCGATCGTGCAGTCGCTGGAACGGCTGAAGCTGCTGCTCGTGCTCACCGTTGCCGACATCAAGGCGGTCGGCCCCGGCGTCTGGAACGGCTGGAAGGGCCAGCTCCTGCGCACGCTCTATTACGAGACCGAAGTCGTGCTCGCCGGCGGCCATTCGGCGATCGAGCGCAAGGCAAGGGTCGAGCTGAAGCAGGACGCGCTCGCGGAAAAGCTCTCCGACTGGCCGCGGGATGCCGTTCAAGCCTATCTCGCCCGGCACTATCCGGCCTACTGGCTCAAGGTCGAACTCGACAGGCAGGAGCAGCATGCGCGCTTCCTGCACGCCGCCGAGGCGGCCGGGCGCACCACGGCGACCAAGGTCGAGACCGACAGCTTCCGCGGCGTGACCGAGCTCACCATCCTGGCTCCGGACCATCCCCGCCTGCTCGCGATCGTCACCGGCGCCTGCGCGGCCGCTGGCGGCAACATCGTCGACGCCCAGATCTTCACCACCAGCGACGGCCTCGTGCTCGACACGATCTTCGTCTCGCGCGCCTTCGAGCGCGACGACGACGAGCTGCGCCGGGCCGAGCGCATTGCAGCTGCGATCGAGCGCGCACTGAAGGGGGAAATCAAGATCGCCGACCTTGTGGCGCAGCGCCGCGCCCCGCCACCACGCGGCCAGACCTTCCAGGTCGCGCCAGAGGTCATCATCGACAACGTGCTCTCGACCCGGCACACCGTGCTCGAGGTCTCCGGCCTCGACCGACCGGGCCTGCTCTACGATCTCACCACCGCGATCTCGAAGCTCAATCTCAACATCGCCTCGGCCCATATCGCCACTTTCGGCGAGAAGGCGGTCGACGTCTTCTACGTGACCGACCTCACCGGAGCGAAGATCACCACGACCGCGCGCCAGCTGATCATCCGTCAGGCGCTGCTCGCCGTGTTCAGCTTCGAGCACGACAAAGCCCAGACGGCGCGGGGCAAAGCGCCAGCCCGAGCTTGATTTCGGGCGACCGAAATCCGATATCGGCCTCGAAACAGGCGCGGGACCAGCTTCCGCCCCTGACAGTTTGCATGACCGGAGTTTGATGACGCGATGACGCAGAACCCTGCGATGGACGATCCCAAGCCCGAGACGGAAGCCCAGATCGAGACCGAGGGCCAGACGCCCGACGCCCTCGCCGCCGCCGAGGCCGAACGCGACGACCTCAAGGACAAGCTGCTGCGCACGCTCGCCGAGATGGAGAACCTGCGCCGCCGCACCGAGCGCGAGATCGCCGATGCCAAGGCCTATGCCGTGACCAGCTTCGCCCGCGACATGCTGGGCTCGGCCGACAATCTCCGCCGCGCCATCGAGAGCGTGCCGGCAACGGCCGAGGCTGCCGCCGACAGCGCCTTGAAGTCCGTCGTCGAGGGCGTCGAGCTGACCGAGCGCGAACTGCTCAAGACGCTGGAGCGCCATGGCGTGCGGCGCATCGAGCCGCATGGCGAGAAGTTCGACCCGAACCTGCACCAGGCGATGTTCGAGGCGCCCGACGAGAGCATCGCCAAGGGCCTGGTCTCGAAGGTGGTGCAGACCGGCTACAAGATCGGCGAGCGCGTGCTGCGGCCGGCGCTGGTCGGTGTCTCGGCCGGCAGCGCGAAGCCTGCGGCGAACGGCGCCCAGACTCCCGAAGCCGGCGACAAGCCTGCCGGAAACTAAGAACGGCGCGAGGGCGCGCGACGTCGCCCGCCCTCGCCTTGCTCAATCGTCTTGGCCGAGCCGTCGCGCCTCAGACCGGAGGCTTGGTCACGCGGCGCAATGTCAGGTTGATCCGCCCGCTCTGCGGCAACAGGCTCGACGAACCGGCGAGGATGCGGTCGATGCCGTGATAGGCCAGCCGCGCCTCGCCGCCGAAGACGAGCGCATCGCCCGAGGCCAGTTTCAGCGAAATCGTCTTGCCGCCGCGCACCGTGCCGCCAATGCGGAAAACGGCGGAGTCGCCGAGCGAGAGCGACAGGACGGGAGCGGCGAACTCCTCCTCGTCACGGTCCTGGTGCAGGCCCATCTTCGCGGTCGGCTCGTAGAAATTGATCAGGCAGGCCTGCGGCGGATGCGGGTAGCCCGCGAGCTCCTCCCAGGCGCGTAGCAACCGCAAAGGCATGGCCGGCCAGGGCTGCCGGGTTTCGGGATGGCTCGGCTGGTAGCGATAACCACCCTCGTCGGAGACCCAGCCGAGCGAGCCGCAATTCGTCATCCTGACCGAGAACGGTTTTCCCGTCTTCGGCATGCGCGGGGTAAAGAACGGCGCCTGCCGGGCCACCTCGCGCAGCTCGGCGACCAGCGCCGCCTGCTCGGCCGGATCGAGGTAACCCGGCCAATGGGTGACACCGGGGGCGACCGCGAGCGGCGCCATCGGGATCAGAGCTTGTCGAGGCCGAGCACGTCGGCCATCGAATAGAGCCCGGGCTTGCGGCCGCGGCCCCAGAGCGCCGCCTTGACCGCGCCCTGTGCGAACAGGCTGCGATCCTCGGCGATATGGGCGAGCTCGAGGCGCTCACCGGCACCGGCGAAGATCACCTTGTGATCGCCGACCACGGTACCGCCGCGCAAGGCGGTGAAGCCGATGGCCCCGGCCGGGCGAGCCCCGACCTGGCCGTCGCGCACGGCGACGCGGGCCTGGGCGAGATCGACGCCGCGGCCTTCCGCCGCCGCCTCGCCGAGGAGGACCGCCGTGCCAGAGGGCGCGTCGACCTTCATGCGGTGATGCATCTCGGCGATCTCGATGTCCCAGTCGGTGCCGAGCGTCGCGGCGACCTTGCGGACCAGCGCCGCCAGGAGATTGACGCCGAGGCTCATATTGCCGGAGCGGATGATCGCGGCATGCCGGGCGGCGGCCTCGAGCCTCGCAAGGTGGCCTGGCTCCAGCCCGGTCGTGCCGACGACATGGGTGATGCGGGCCTGGGCGGCGAGGCCCGCGAAGGCGACGGTGGCCTCGGGCGAAGTGAAATCGAGCACGCCCTCGGCCTCGACGAAGGCCGGCAGGGCATCGTCGGTGACGATGACGCCGCCGGCGGGCAGGCCAGCCAGAACCGCGGCATCCTGGCCGATCGCGGGTGAGCCCGGACGCGCGATCGCGGCGCTGAGCACGCAGCCTTGCGTCTCCGCGACCGCCTTGATCAGCGTGCGGCCCATCCGGCCGGCGGCGCCGACGACGACGAGGCGCATGTCGCTCATGATGAAACGCTCCAGAAATGCCAGGCCACCGCCCAAGCGGGCGACGCGAATGCCTATAAGCCGCTTCGGCCTCGGCCGAAACGAAAAACGGCCGGGCGAGCCCGGCCGTTCCGATAAGAGGTGAAGCTGGCCTTACTCGGCCGGCTGGATCGCCGAGACCTGCCACTGGCCGCCGCGCGGACGCACGAAGGTCCAGAGCTCGGTGACCTCGCGCGGGATCGTGGCGTGACCCTCGACGACGCGGCCGCCCTCGCGCTCGACCAGCGCATTGAGCGAGCTGAAGCGCATCGCGACCGTGGCGTATTCGAGGCCGGCCTCGCGCCAGGACTCGGCGAGGTCGCCCTGCAGCAACTTGACGTCGGCGACGCGGTCGACGAGGCCCTTGCTGGCGTTCTCGGTGATGTCCTCGGCAAAGTAGCCGGCCATCTCCGGGGTCGCCATCTGGCGCAGCCGCACGACATCCTCGTTCGAATAGGCGATCTGGACGTCGTTGAGCAGACGCTCGAAGCTGCCGTAATCGGCAGGCGCGAGCTCGAACTCGACCGGCTTGGCCGCGGCGGTCGCCGCGCCCATGCCGCCCATCATGCCGCCCACGCGCTGCGCAGCCTGGGGCTGCTGCGGCTCATAGGTCTCGCGGCCGAGCGGCGCGCCGGCAGAGGCGAGCTGCGGCTGCGAGCGGCGACGGAAGAAGCGCAGCGCGAGCCAGATCAGGCCGCCGATCAGCGCAACCTGGAACAGCATGCCGAGCATGCCGGCAAGGCCGCCGAAGCCGGCGCCCGAGAGCAGGCCGAACAGGCCGGCGCCGAGCAGACCAGCGCCGATGCCCATCATCATGTTGCGGGCGAAAGACGGACGCACCGCCTGGGCGGCGGCGGCAGCGCCGGGGGCGGCCGCCGAAGCGCTGGGCGCAGGGGTCGCGGTACGCTGCATCGGCGCAGCGCCGGTCGGCGCCGTCTGGGTCGGCGCTACCTGCTGCGTGGTGCGCGAACCGCGGCTGCCAAAGCCCTTGCCACCGCCGGGCCGAGCCTCGGCGAGGACGGGAACGAGCAGCAGCGCACCAGCCACAAGGGCGACGGCCCGGCCACGCCGGGCAAGCGAAATCAAAGACATGGTCCCTCCCGGGGCCGGATTGGCCCTCTTCGCGCAAATATGGAGGGGTCGTACGACTTTCGCAAGGTGAGGGCCCTGCCGGAAAGCGCAGTTTCCGCGCGCCGCGGCCGGTTTGGGCCGCGAGCGCGCCGTGCTATGCTTTCGGCTTCGTTACGCCTCGACAGCGAACGAAAGGAGCAGGCCATGATCCGGATCATTCGGAGGCTGCACCGCACCGGCGCGACGGCATCACGCCTCGCCGCGCCTCTCGCGACATCGCTGCTGCTCTTGACGCTCCAGGCGCCACTCCTGCCGGCGCAAGCGCAGGAGCATGCCGAGGCGCTCGACCAGCCGCGGCTGGCCCAGGCGCCCGAGCCCTATTGCTTCTGCTGGAGCGACGGCAAGAAGATTGCGGAGGGCGCGACCGCCTGCATCCGCACCACCAAGGGGCGACGCCTCGCCCTGTGCGGCCGGGTCATCAACATGATGTCCTGGGAGGTCAGCGAGAACCCCTGCCCCGAGAGCTGAGCACCACATCACGGCGGCGCGTCGAAGGCCGAGCGCCGCCCATGCGCAGGCCCCGGAAAAGGAAAAGCGCCGCCGGATTCTTCCGGCGACGCTCCCCTAACCGTCTTTATGGTCTTTCGACTTCAGACTGACTTTTGTCAGAACGCTCCGACCACGATCGCCAGAACCAGCAAAAAAGCCGCTCCCATGGCCAACCGGTCGAGACTTAGCGCAAGGCTCATTGAACCCTCCTTTGTCATTGACCTGTCACCGACGTTAGCAGAATCGAGCCTCGCCGCAAGCGGAAACGACGCGGGAAGCGGAAGCCGGCGAGAGCAATGACCTTAATCAAGGGTTAAAGCATTCATTCGCTTTGTATATGGTCAAGATCAAGACCTTTCCTGTAAAAGACTTTAGTATTCACAGGTCAACAATAGACGGCGACCATCACAATCCCGCCCGAGTTGTTGCAACGCAATATTGTCCCACGCGGAACAGACGCCACCCTCTGGCCGACGTTTCGTCAAGCGGCGGCCACGATGAGCCGCTCCAGGGCCTTCGCCACGGCGATCACCTGCGCGTCGGCGCCGAAGCGTCCGACGAGCTGGAACGAGACCGGCAGGCCGCGCGGACCGCGCATCAGCGGCACGGTCAGGCATGGCGTTCCCATCAGGGTCCACAGCCGGTTGAAGCGGGAATCGCCGGTCGAGGCCAGCGTCGCCGGCGCCTCGCCGGGCGCTGCATAGGTCACGAGGACATCGACCTCGCCGAGCCAGGCCTCGGTGACGTGACGCCCGCGCCGCGCGACGCGTCTCGCCTCGTCGTATTGCGCCGGCGTCGTCAGGCGGGCCTGGTCGAGATAGGCGCGCAGCTTGGGCGGCAAGGCGTCGCGATGGTTGGCATATTCCCAGCCCAGCGCCTGCGTCGCTTCCCAGTCCTGCAAGGGCCCATGCGCCTTGTAGGCATCGGCAAGTTCGGCGGGGGCGGCCCGTTCGACCACGCTCGCGCCAGCCTGCCGCGCCAGCGCGGCGATGCGCTGCAAGGCCTCCTCGCAGGCCGGCTCTGGCGCCTCCGCGAACTCCTGGCGGTTGAGGCCGAGCCGGAGCCCCTGCAGCGACGCCTCGGCTGCGTCGAGCTCCGGCCGGGCGGTCAGCGCCGCCAGGGCAAAGCCGAGATCGTCGGCGCTGGCCGCCATCAGGCCGAGCGTGTCGAGCGAGCGCGAATACGGCTTCACGCCGACGGTCGGCAGCAGATCATAGGAAGGCTTGATCGCGGCCGCACCGCAATAGGCAGCCGGGCGGATCACCGAGCCGCCAGTCTGCGTGCCGATCGCCAAGGGGATCAGCCCGGCCGCGACCGCAGCCGCCGAACCGGCCGAGGAGCCGCCCGGGCTCGCCGTCGGGTCGTGCGGATTGCGGGTCGGCGCCGGATCGAGAAAGGCAAAGGCGGTCGTCTGGGTCTTGCCGGCGATCGTCGCGCCGGCGGCCTTCAGGGCCATGACGATCGCCGCATCGGCGCGCGGCTGCCAGCCTTCGTAGATCGACGAGCCCATTCCGGTCGGCAGATCGGCGGTGTCGATGATGTCCTTGACGCCGCAGGCTACCCCCGCGAGCGGGCCTTCGCCCGGAACCAAGGCCTGCGGGCGGCTGGCGAAGGCACGCAGCTCGCCGTCATGTGCCTCGATGCGGCTTTCGCTCTCGACAAGGGCGGCCTGAGCCGAAATCTCGCCATTGGCGACACGGCGGGCAATCTCGCGAACCGAAAGCATGGCACGTTCCTGGATAGCTTGGCGGCCGCAGGATCGGGCCGGACGCGGGCATGCTGGCACGAAGCCGGCGGCCCGCGGTAGCCGGCAAATCGCGGCCGGGGGCAGCGATCACGCATGCCCTCGGCAGCGCCAGGCGCCGTTCGGCCAATGACGGACGGCTGGGCTCAGTAGCTCGCCCGCCCACCCGAGAGGTCGAAGATGCCGCCGGTCGAGAAAGAGCAATCGTCCGAGGAGAGCCAGAGCACCATGCGGGCGACCTCGTCGACCTCGACGAAACGGCCCATCGGGATGCGCGCCATGATCTCGGCCCGGCGTTCGGCCGAGATCTCCTTCGCCATCGCCGTCTCTGCCGCGGAGGGCGTCACCGCCGTGACCATGATCCCATCCGTTGCGGTGTCGCGAGCGACGCTCTTGGTCAACGCGATCATCCCGGCCTTGGAGGCGGAATAGGCGCTGGCCATCGGCATGCCCTCCTTGCCCTGGATCGAGGCGATGTTGACGACATGGCCGCGCAAGGGATGACCGCCGGCGCTCGGCGCCCGCGCCGGCTGCTGGCGCATCAGCCCGACCACCGAACGCGTCACCAGATAGGTGCCGAACAGGTTGACCTGCAGCACGCGCTGGAAATTCTCCGGCGAGGTCTCCCAGATCGGCTTCACCTCGCCGAGCACGCCGGCATTGTTGACGAGGATATCGATCCGGCCATGGCTGGCGAAGGCCGCCTGCGCCGCCTCCTCGACCGCCCCGGCCACCCGGATGTCGAGCTGGCGCCGGCTTACGCGGCGGCCGAGATCGACGACAGCCTCAGTCAGCGCATTCGCATCCTGATCCCAGAGCTCGACGCTCGCCCCGGCGGCGAGAAGCGCCCGGGCGATGCCTCGCCCCAGACCGCCTGCACCGCCGGTGACAATGGCGCAGCGGCCGGAAAGATCGTAGCGCACGCTCATCAGCCGGCACTCCATTGCGTCTTGGTGCGGGTGATCTGGTGGCGATAGAGGCCGAGATTGAATGGCCCCTCGCCGCCCAGCGCCGCCAAACGGTCGCCAGCGAGCTCGCCCCTCGCCAACGCGATGAAATCGGCCTCGTCGCCCCAGCCCTCGACCAGCAGAACCCAGCGCGGCACGGCATTGGCGACGCCGCGCGCCTTCTGCTCGGCGGTGGCGACACCGCTCGCCTGCGCATCGGCGTTGAGCAGATGGACGCCGGCGATGCCCGGTCGGGCCAGCAGATCGGGAATGAGACCGCGCAGCAGAGCGGCCTTGTGGGTCTCGGCAGCTTCGTCGGGCACGTCATAGCGCAGCGTCGCGATCAGGCCGCCCTGGGCCGGCCCCCCGGTGTGCGCGACCCGGCAAATCGAGCGCGCGACGGCACGGAAATGCTTCACCGCCGAGAGGGTCCATGGCGTCGGCGCGTTGACGCGGGCGGTGTAGTCCTGCCCCTTCAGCACCTCGACGGTCTGCGCCTCGTAAAGATTGAAGAATTCGAGGTCCGCCTCGATCCCGACATAACGCCGGCCGCGCAGGAAGCCGGGAATGCCGACCCGCTCCGGCATGTGCTCTTCGCCATGCCAGGCATAGAACTCTGCCCTGCCCTCCGGCGCGATGTCGTGCCAGATCGCGACCGCCCCCTCACCCGCCAGGCTCATCTTTCCTCCGTCAGGCTCGCTGCCGGGCACATTGACTCGGCCCATTTCCGTCTCTATACGAAAATCAAATCCAAATTGGAAATCATTTCCAATAACAATATCGAACGGGACGGAACGGGTGACGATCGCTGCGGTCGAGCGCGCATTGAAGATGCTGGAAGCCCTGGCCGACGAGGCCGAGGGCGCCGATCTCAGCCTGCTCGCCGAGCGGCTCGACCTACCCGTCAGCGCCACGCATCGTTTGCTGGCGACGCTCGCCGAGCGCGGTCTCGTCGCGCAGGATGCCAGCTCCGGCGCCTATGGGCTGACCCTGAAGCTCGCCCAGCTCGCCTTCCGCAATCTCGACCTGCGCGGCCTGCCCGATGCCGGCCAGCTGGTGCTCGACGACCTTGCCCGCACCACCCGCGAATATTGCCGGCTCGCCGTCATCGAAGGTGAAGACCTGGTCTGGATCGCCCGTGCCCAGGGCGCGACCGCAGGCCTGCGCTACGAGCCGCCAATGGGCACAGACATCGTCCTGCACGCCACCGCGACCGGAAAAGCCTGGCTCGCCAGCCTGCCCGAGGCGGAAGCGCTGCGCATCGTCTGCGCCCGCGGCTTCAAGG
>QFCS01002100.1_pt1 | contig 20654 bp, 17 predicted proteins | sample 3576561 | NCBI WGS metagenome assembly QFCS01 | reverse complement strand
GGCGACGACAGCTTCTGGGGGCATCGGGGCGAACGGTGCACGTTCGACACGATGATCGAGGAATTCGGACTTGGTGGTGAGGCGCTGGACCATCTGGCAGACATCGTCCGGGGTGCTGACACCGGACGTCTGGAACTGACGCCGGAGTCGCCGGGCCTGCTTGCGGCCTCCTTGGGACTGTCGCGCATGTACGCCGATGATCTCGATCAACTCGAAGCCGGCTTCGCCCTTTACGATGCCTTCTTTCGCTGGTGTCGAGACGCCCGAGACGAGACACACGACTGGCCTCCTGCGCGGAACAAGAGGCCAGCTCAGAAAGTCCGGCCCAGGTCGGCGACCCTTGAGTCATGAGTGCCCAGGCGCGCAGCGCGGTGCCATCCAAGAGGCCTGCAGAGACGCATGGATATGGGCATGGCGTTCCGCTCTCCGAAGCAACGAAGGTCTGGGCGCGAGTGGCGGCGCTTTCGTTCGGCGGCCCGGCCGGCCAGATCGCCGTCATGCATCGTATCATCGTCGAGGAGAAGAAATGGATCGGCGAGCAGCGCTTTCTCCAGGCGTTGAACTATTGCACGCTGCTGCCCGGCCCGGAGGCGCAGCAACTCGCGACCTATATCGGCTGGCTTATGCACCGGACGGCCGGTGGCCTCATCGCCGGCACGCTGTTCGTGCTACCGGGCATGCTCGCCATCATGGCGTTGTCATGGATGTACGTACTGCTGGGCAGAATCACGATCGTGCAGGGACTGTTCTTCGGTCTCAAGGCCGCCGTCCTCGTGATCGTGATAGAAGCCGTGCTGCGGGTCGGGCGGCGCGCCTTGCGTGGCGGCTCCATGCGGGCGATCGCCGTGGCGGCATTCGTCGCCATCTTCTTTTATGGCGCACCCTTTCCTGCGATCATCATTGCGGCCGGACTGATCGGATATGCCGGGGGGAGGCTGCGATGGACGGCGGTCCTCACCGGAGGCAGCCATGGAACTGGCGGCATGGCCACCCTCACCGACGCCCAGTCATTGCTTGGCGAGGGTACACCCGTTCATGCGCAGCCCGACCTGCGCTGGTCGCTCGCGATCGGCGGACTCTTCCTCGTGTTGTGGCTCGTGCCGGTCGCGCTGCTCTGGTTCCTGCGTGGTCCGGATGATGCCTTTGCACAGATCGCCGTCTTCTTCAGCAAGATGGCGGTGGTCACCTTCGGCGGCGCTTATGCCGTGCTCACCTACGTCGCGCAGCAAGCCGTCGAGAACTACGGCTGGGTAACGGCGGGCGAGATGTTGGACGGGCTCGGCATGGCTGAGTCGACGCCAGGTCCGCTGATCATGGTGACCCAGTTCGTGGGTTTCCTCGGGGCGTATCGCGATCCCGGTGGTCTGCCGTCGCTGCTTGCGGGAACTCTGGGCGGGCTGCTCACGACCTGGGTGACGTTCGTGCCGTGCTTTCTCTGGATCTTCGTCGGCGCTCCCCACGTCGAGGCGGTGCGCTCCAGCAAGGCGCTGTCGGGGGCGCTTGCCGCCATCACAGCCGCTGTGGTCGGTGTCATCCTGAACCTCGCGGTGTGGTTCGGTTTGCGGGTGCTGTTCGGCGAGGTGCAGCAGGTGCATCTCCTTGGCGCGTTGTTCGATGTGCCCCTGCCGGGTTCCGCCAACCTGGCCGCTATCGCCCTCACCGCGGCCTGCGCGCTCGCCGTTTTTCGCTTCCGCTTCGGTATGGTGCCCATCCTTCTCGCGAGTTCGCTGGCGGGCATCGTCTACGCGTTGGCATCCGGGTTTTCCTGACCGGCTGCCCTCTCTGGACCGAAGGCGCCGAAAATCGGCGCCTTCGCCCCATCACCGTCAGTTCATGCGCTTGATCTGGCTGTAGGCGCCCTGAACCTCGAGCGTGACCGTCACTTCCCTGGTGCCGCGGTTGCGCCAGAACCAGCCATGCCAGCCATCGTAGGCGGCGGTCTGGATGCCATCGTCCCTGGCGACGCCGCGCCCCTTTTTGTAGCTTGTCTCCTTACCCCCCTGCTGCGTGCCGTGCATGTCATAGTTCACGTCGCCGGCCGCCCGCCATGAATAGCGCACCATCGCTCCCTTCTTCATGTTGAGCTTGTACTCGACGCCCTCGTTGGGCTTCAGCGTGACGGGCCAAGCAACATCGCCATTCCATCGTACTCCGCTCATCTCGTCCTCGGCCATTTCGGGTGATAACTGTCGACCACGAAGGCATGGGTGTGGCGGTATCCGTGCGCGAGGGGTTCGGCATTGGCTACATGCGGATCATCGAGCGGGAGGTCGGCATGGAAATGCTCGATCTCGTCCTCGTCGCGGGCAGGCCAGAGCATGAGAGCCAGAAGCGTTGCGGCACCGGCGACAGCGGCCAGGACAAGGAACGTCGACTCCATGCCCGCTGCCGCGCCAAGCCATCCTGCGAGCGGATAGGTGAAGAGCCAACAGCCATGGGACAGCGCGAACTGTGCGGCGAACAGCGCGGGGCGGTCCTCGGCATGGGCCGAGCGGCGCAGCAGGCGGCCCGATGGTGTCTGGACGAGAGAATAGCCGAGGCCGAGGACGAGCCAGAGAACCGCCAGACCGGCGAAGGTTCCCGTCGCGTACCCGCCAGCCAGGCCGGCCGTGAGCACGAAGGCGCCGCCTACCATGGCTTTCCTGTCAGGAATGCGATCGAGCAGCCGAGGGAGAATAAGGGCGGCAATCATCGAGCCGCCACCGAACGCGGCCAGCGCGATGGCCGTGTCCTGCTGGTCGAGGCCGAACCGCGCCTGCACGAGCACGACCGTATTGACGATCACCATGGAGCCGGCCGCCGAAACGGCCAGACTGAGGGCCAGCAGACCGCGCAGCCGGGGCGTGACGAGGTAGATGCGCAGTCCCCGCGTCGTACTTTCGTATAAGCCCCCGCGCGTCGCCGGCTTGTGACTGGGCAGGGTAATGGACAGGATCAGTGCCGCCGAAGCAAGGAAGCCGACGACGGTCCCGGCAAACAGGGAATGGAAGCTGACCATTGTGAGCAAGGCGGCGGCCAGCATGGGGCTGGCAACGCTCTCCAGGTCGTAGGCAAGGCGCGAAAGAGACAGTGCCCGGGTGTAGTCGCGCTCGTTGGGAACGATGTCGGGGATCGTCGCCTGGAAGGTCGGCGTGAAAGCCGCGGAGGCCGTCTGCAAGACGAAAATGAGGACATAGACCTGCCAGATCTCGTCGACGAAGGGCAAGAGGAGGGCGACGCTGGCGCGGACGAGGTCGAGGCTCACGAGTAGTGCGCGGCGGGCAATGCGTTCGGCAAGGGCCGTGGCGATCGGGGCGACCACGACGTAGGCCGCCATCTTGATGGCGAGTGCCGTACCGAGCACCGCACCGGCCGAGGCCCCTGCGAGTTCGTAGGCGAGCAATCCCAACGCCACCGTCGCAAGTCCGGTTCCGACGAGGGCGATGACCTGGGCCGCGAACAGGTGGCGATACGTCGGGTTGGAAAGGATATTCAGCATGCGCGATGCACCCGCGAATCATCCATCGTCAGGAAAGCCAACCCAGTATTGACCTATCCTCCCCGGGGGGATAGGAAATTCTATGGCTGGGGAACATCTGCACAAGTCGCATCCCGACGTGATCAAGCGCCTGCGGCGCGCCTCGGGGCACCTGAAGGGCGTTATGGAGATGATGGAGGCAGGCCGGGCCTGTCTTGACATCGCGCAACAACTGCACGCTGTCGAAAAGGCCATCGGTCAAGCGAAGAAGGCGCTCATCCAGGACCACCTCGATCACTGTCTCGATGCGGCAGTTCGGCTCCCGACATCTGCGCGCCAGCGTTCGCTCCGCGAGTTCAAAGAAATCGCAAAGTATCTGTGACCGTCGTTGTGGGGGCGGTTGGATGGACTGGATCTCGTCGCTCGTTCAATCGGCTCTCGGTGTACTGGATGGCTTGCACACCAGCCTCTATGCCGCGGCAAGCGGCCGTATCTCCCAGGCAGCCGCTGACCTTCGCGCGGCACCGCTAGCATTGGGGCTGGCATTTGCTCTGGGCATGGTCCACGCATTGACACCGGGCCACGGCAAGTCCGTGGTCTTTTCGTATCTCCTGGGCAGCGATGCACGGCTTCGCACCGGGATTGCGATGGCCATCAGGATTGCGTCGCTGCATGTCGTTTCCGCAGTGGTATTGGTGCTCGTGATTGGCGGCGTAGTGGTACGGTTCGGCAGGCTGCAGGGCGCGGCTCGGTACCTTGAATTGGTAAGCTATGGCGCTGTCACGGCAGTCGGCCTCTGGCTGCTGTGGCGGGCAGTGTTTCGCGCCGGTGCTGGTTTGAGGGGAGCGGGCGACATCCATGGAATGCGTCGCGGAGCATTGGGATTCGCAGTAGGTCTGCTGCCGTGCCCGCTAACGCTCGTGCTCATGAACTATGCGCTGGTGAACGAGACGGTGCTTGGCGGCGTCGTGCTGGTAGGCATGATGGCCTGTGGGATTGCAGCAACCATGGCGCTCGTTGGCTCGCTGGGCATTCTGATACGACACCTTCTGGTCGGAGGTGTTCAGCCTTCTTCCCGCCGGTATCGGCCCGCGATACAAAGCCTTGAAGTCGCTGCTTCCGGGGTGGTGGTCGCGATCGGCGTAAGAAGCTTAGCAACGAGCCTGATGTGAACGCCAAGTCATTGCGGTAAATTCACGGTGACATCAGGGTTGAGGCACATGATGGGGCACTGGCCGTCATGTCGCGAGTACATGAGCTTCCCGCGCCCGTGCCCAGACCTCACCCCAGCAGCGAGTGCCGCTTGCGCGTAAGCGGGACGACGACGACGCTGGGGCCGGGCTGCGCGATCGCCGCGCTCACGGCAGCGGTCACCTCCGCACCGGTCCTGGCGAGCGTGGCGGGGGCGCCGTAGCCCTTGGCCAGGGCTTCGATGTCGATGCCCGGCAGGTCCAGGCCGGGGACGTTGGGCGTCTCCTCGAGATCGGCGAACGACTTCAGGATCGCATATTCGTGGTTCTGCATGACCACGAACACGACATGGGCCTTCTGCTGCACGGCCGTGTAGAGCGCCTGCACCGAGTACTGGAACGAGCCGTCGCCCATCAGGGCGATCACCGGACGGTTGCGGCCCGCCTTGCGCTCGGCCAGAGCGAGGCCGACAGCGGCCGGCATGTCCCAGCCCAGGCCGCCCGAGGCGAAGGTGTAGAAGCTGTCGGGCCGGTCGATGCGGAACTGGTCCTGCATCTCGGAAACGACGGACGGCGCTTCCTCGACCAGCACGAATTCATTCGGACAGGCGGCGCGCACGGCGGCCATGATGGCCGCGCCGGCCAGCGGCTGCGTCGCCATGTCGGGTGTGGCCGGCACCGGCCGCAGAGGCGAGGTCGCCGCCGTGTCGCGCCTTTTTACCAGCGGCTGGATCGCCTCGAGGAAGAGCTTGGCATCGGCGACGAGGCTGTCGCCGACCGGCGCCTTGGACGACATGTTGGGATCGTCGGTGACCTGCAGCAGGGTCGCGCCCTTGGGCAGATACGCGCCGGCGACGAACGGGTAGTAGCGGAACACCGGCGCGCCGATCACGATGACGAGGTCATGACCTTCGAGCTTGCTGCATAGCGGGCCGATGGCCGACGGCAGGGCGCCGGCATGCAGGGGATGGTTCTCGGGGAAGGGCGTACGCTCGGCAAAGGGGGCGGTCCACACGGGCACCCCCACCGTCTCGGCAAACCGGATGCCGTCGTCCCAGGCCTCGCTGCGCGCGATGTCGGAGCCGTAGACGAGGACGGGGTTGCGCGCGGCGTCGATGCGGGCGGCGAACTCCGCGAGGCGCGCGGGGTCCGGTCCGACGCGTGTCGCCACGGTGCGGAAGGCCTCGACCTCGGGCATCGGCTTGTCCCAGTCGTCGAGCGGCAGCGACAGGAAGACCGGCCCGGCGGGCGGCTGGATCGCCGTGGCGACGGCGCGCATGAAGGCCGCGGGGATATCCTCGGGACGGGCCGGCTCGTAGGACCACTTCACCCAGGGGCGCGGCATGGTCGTGGCGTCGATGTTGGTGAGCAGTGGCTCCAGCAGCAGCATCTCCCGCGTCTGCTGCCCCGCCGTGACGATCAGCGGCGTCTTGTTCTGGTAGGCGGTCAGGATGCAGCCCATGGCGTTGCCCATGCCGGCGCCGGTATGGACGTTGACGATCACCGGCTTGCGCAGGCCCTGCGCGAGACCATCGGCGATGCCCACGACGCTCGCTTCCTGGAGCGCCATCACGTAGTCGAAGTCCGACGGGAAGTTCTTGAGGAAGGTTTCCTCGGTGGAACCCGGATTGCCGACCACCGTCGTGATCCCGAGCTTCCGCAGAAGATCGAAGGTCACATCCTTTACGCTGCGCATGCTCGGCAACCTCATGTCCTGGATCTGCCATCTACTTAAGTCAAAGGAGGTGCTTGTGCCATCTGCATCGCCGTCTGCCGGCCAGGCGGAAACAGGCCGCTGGCGCCGCCGCCGGATGCAGGGGCCGAGCGGCATCGTCGGCGCAGGAACGGGCTCAATCAGGACGGCGCGTGGCTGGTCTGCGCGACGGGGGGAGAGGCAGGGTGCCTAGCTGCCTTTCACCGAAGCCGTGGACGCTGCCAGTCGGGCGAGCTGGGCCGGATAGTGGCGCTCGGCAAACGAGCCGGTGATCACGCCGTTCTTGAGATCTTCGGCGACACGGGCGGCGGACCGTTCCTGCGGGTCGCCGTAGCCGCCGCCACCGGCATCCTGCACCTCGATCACGCCTCCGGGCGGCACGACGATCTTCGCCTTGGCATCGATGGCGACCTTGTCGACGAGGATGCGGCGCGGCGCGCCGTGCAGCCCGCCGGCGAAGCCGCGTGCCGCCAGCCGTGTCCGCGACGCCATGAAGAAGGCGTCCAGGGCGCCGCCGGTGTCGTTGCGCAGGCGGAAGATCTGGCCGTTGCCGCCCTGGAACGCACCGGCCCCGCCGGAGTCCGGCAGCATCTCCTTCTGGAGAAGCGTGCAGCCCGTCTGGTCCTCCCAGGCCTCGACCGACCCGCTGATCATGTTCGAGGGCGCCGGCAGCGCGGCCCGGCCGTCGTAGCCCGACAGGGCGCCGTATCCTCCGGGCGAGAAATAGAGCGACGCGTAGCGACGGCCACGGCGATTGCGGCCGCGGAGATTGACCTGGAAGACCATGCCCGAATCGGCCTGAACGTCCGCGGGCAGGGCGTCGGCCAGCGCGGAGAAGATCAGCGGCCCGACATAGTGGCCGAAGATATGCCGTGCCGCCGTCGGGTGCGGGCGCAGGGCGTTGAGGATGCAGTTGTCCGGCGCGTCGATGGTCACGATGTCGAGCAGCGCCTGATTGTTGGGAATGTTGGGCGCCAGCACGACCTTGGCGCCGAAGTAGCAGAAGGCCCTCGTGTAGCAGATCGGGACGTTCACGCCGGCGGGCACCACGCCGGCCGTGCCGGCAAAGTCGAAGGAAAGACCTGTCTCGCGGATGGACACCTTCACGCGGAGATCGAGGTCGGGGAAGTTGCGGCCACCCTCCACCGGCAGCACGGCCGAGAAGTCCCCTCGCGGCATGCGCGAGAGCCTGGTGTCGACCGCCTGGCGCGTCAGGGCGAAAATCGCGTCGGCGATGCCCAGAATATCGGGCAGACCATACTCGTCGAGGATCTCGACGAGGCCGCTCGCGCCGGCGTTGCAGGCGGAAATGTTCGCGTAGATGTCGCCGATCACGAAGTCGGGCATTCGCACGTTGTTGCGCAGGAACTCGAAGAGGAACCGGTTCTCGACGCCGGCCTCGACGAGCTTGACGGGCGGGAGAGCGAAGCCTTCCTCGTAGACGTCCGATGCGGTCGACGCCATGCCGGCACCGCCGACATCGGCCAGATGGGACACGGTGAGGCAGTAGCCGACGATCGCGCCCCGGTGGAAGACGGGCTTCACCACGTTGATGTCGTAGACGTGGCCGGTCCCCATCCAGGGATCGTTCGTCACGATGATATCGCCGTCGCGCATCTCGGCGGGCTTGATACGCTCGATCACGTGACCGAGCGTATGCGGGCCGGTGCCCGTGAAGGAAGGAACGCTGGTCGCTCCCTGCGCGATCAACCTGCCGCGTCCGTCGAACATCATGCAGGAATAGTCGCCGCTCTGCCGGATCATGGTCGAAAAGGCGGTGCGGACGAGGGTCGAGACCATCTCGTCTGCCGAGGAGACGAGCCGCGACCAGATGATGCCGACATCTACCGAGTCGAGCGCCTTTGGCGTCATGTCAGGTGCTCCACTGCGCGACGAGGTCGAGACTGGGCGCGACTTCGGCGACGGCGCCCGGTGGAATGAATATGGTAGTGTCGCTTTCCTCGATGAGCGCTGCACCCTCCACCTTCCATCCGGGCGAGAGGGCGTAGCGATCGAAGACGGGCACCTGCGTCTGCCGTTCGCCGCGATCCCGCTCGAGATGGCAATGGCGATGTCCCTTCTCCGCCCGGACCGCCCCCTTCAGCGCGTCGTAGGCGAACGCTCGCATGCTCTTCATGCGATCGGGCCGCGTGATCTCGACGATCCAGGTGCCGATCTCGATGTCGTAGGAGGGGAAGTTGATGCCGAAGATTGTCTTGTAGGTTTCGAGGAACCTGGCCCGGATGCCGTCCCGGTCGGCGTACTTGCCGTTGCGGCCGATCTCGACGGTGACCTCCGAATCCTGGCCTTCGTATCTCATGCCGGCCCTGACGACCGTGGCCGCTCCTTCGTCGAGGAGGCGATGCGCGTAGGCATCACCGGCCACGAGCCCGGCGACTTCTCCCTCGATGTCCTCGACCTCGAGCTCGACGACCCTGACCAGCTTCGAGCGCCTCAGGACGGTACCTTCGTGACCGACGAAAAGACCGGATGCGGAGGCGACGCCGGCGGCAAAGGGAAAGATTACACGGCGGATGCTGAGCAGCCGGGCGATGGGAAGGGCGTGAACCGGTGCAGAGCCGCCCGTGCACACGAGGGTCGCGCGGCGGTAGTCGAGGCCGAGCTCCGCCGCATGGACGCGGAAGGCGCGCGCGACATTCTCGTTGATGGTCTGGTGGATGCCGAGCGCTGCGCGCTCGATGGAGATTCCGAGTGGCTCGGCGATTGCCCTGCGGATGGCTGTTTCGGCCGCCGCCTTGCTGGCGGCGATGCCGCTCCCCCGAAAATTCCGTTCGCCGAGGAAGCCGAGAACCAGATTCGCATCGGTGACCGTGGGCTGCGTGCCGCCGCGGCCGTAGCAGGCCGGCCCCGGCTCCGCGCCGGCACTGCGCGGGCCGACGCCGATGACGCCCCTGTCGTCGACCTCGGCGATGCTGCCGCCGCCGGCGCCGATCTCGATGAGGTCGATCGCCGGGATGCTCAGGGGCAGACCGCTGCCGGCCTCGAAGGCACCCTCGCGGGCCACTTCGAGACCCGGCCGGACGTCGACCTCGCCATTGACGACGAAGGCGCCCTTGGCCGTCGTGCCGCCCATGTCGTACGCCAGGACGGTGTCCAGGTGCCGACCGTCGGCGGCGAGGAAGACGTGATTGCGATCGGCGATCTCCCGCGCCGCGAGGACGCCGGCCGCCGGGCCGGATTCGATCAGCCGGACCGGCGCACGGATGCAGTGCTCGACCGCCATCGGCAGGCCGGACGAGGTCATCAGGAACAGGCGGCCGCGAAAGGCCTGTGCGCGCACGGCCTCTTCAAGACGTCTAACGTAGGCGGCGAGCAGCGGCTTCGTGTAGGCGTTCACGGCGCAGGTCGTCCATCGCTCGTATTCGCCCTGCTGCGGCGCGACCTCGCTCGAGGTGGACACGGTTCCGTCGGGGAATTCCTGCGCCAGCCACTCGGCGACGAGTTGCTCGTTTCCGGCGTTCCGGAAGGAATGGAGGAAGCAGATCGCGAAGTTGCTGACGCCCGTGGTCTCCGCGACCCGGTGGACTTCCGCCATCAGGCGGTCCCGGTCGGGGCGAAGAACGATCTCGCCCTCGGCCGACGTTCGCTCGTCGACTGCCACCTTCATCGCGCGTTTCGAAAGTGGCCTGGGAAAGGGCAGGCGCAGGTTCGTCAGATTGTACCGGTGCTCCCGGCCGGTCTCGAGCGTGGTGCTGAAACCCCTCGTATGGAGCAGGATGAAGTCGTGGCCGCGACGCTCGATGACGGCGTTCGTGATCAGAGTGGTTGCATGAAGGAACACGTCGCAGTCCGCCAGGTCGAAACCGACCCGCTGCTGCAGCTGGGCGATGCCGTCGAGCATGCCGCGGTCCGGCTGGAGGGGCGTGGTCAGGACCTTCGCGGTGACGATGGCTTTCCTGTCCTCGTCGAGCACCACGAAGTCGGTGAAAGTGCCACCGACATCGACCGAAACGGCAAAACGCGCCATGGGATCGACCGGCCGATCAAAGAACGGAGGCGATGGCACGATCAAGGAGGTCGAGTCCTTCGTCGATCTCCTCGTCCTTCACGGTGAGCGGCGGGGCAATTCTCATGACACCCCCCGACGTCCCACTCCGGACGATGTTGGCGGCGAGACCGAGTTCCAGGGCGGCATTCGTGACGGCATTCGATATCGTCGTGGCATCCCTGTTGCCGAAATCCGCAAACTCCAGGCCCCGCATCAGGCCGCGGCCGCGCACGTCGCCGACGGCCTGGTGGCGCTGCTTGATCTTGAGCAGGCCGGCGCCAAGCCGGTCGCCCGCCGTCCTGGCGCGCTCGACGAGCCGGTCCCGCACGATGATCTCGATCACCTTCAGGCCGACGGCTGCCGGCAGGGGATCGTTGAGGTGCGTCGTATAGAAGAAGAACTGCCGCTCCGCCGCGGCCTTGGCCACCTTCTCCGTCGCCATGACAGCGGCGAGCGGCAATCCCGCGCCGAGCGTCTTCGACAGCGTCATGATGTCGGGCGAGACCCCGTCACGCTGGAAGGCGAACATCGTGCCGGTCCGGCCGAGGCCGGTCTGCGCCTCGTCGAGGATGAGCAGCATGCCGCGCCGGTCGCAATGCTTGCGCAGTTCGGCGAGATAGCCGGGCGGAAGATCGATCACCCCGCCGGAACTCAGGATCGGCTCGGCGATGAAGGCGGCGAGGCTGCCCATCGACGTCTTGTCGATGTGGTCGAAGGCGTCGTCCAGCTCCTGGCGCCAGTCGACGCCGGGGAACCGCGGCCGATAGGCGTTCGGCGCCGGTATGGCATGGTAGCCCTGCGGCAGCGGCCCGAGCCCGGCGCGTCCGATCTTGAAGGTGGCGGCGCCGGCGCCGGCCGTGACACCGTGATAGCCGCGGGTGAACGAGACGATCTCCCACTTGCCGGTCACGGTCTTCGCCAGCTTGATCGCGGCCTCGTTGGACTCGCTGCCGGTGGAGAGGAGGAAGCCGTAGGGCAGCTCGGGCGCGTGCTCGGCGATCTGCTCGACGAGCCCGACCACCGGTTCCGAGACCATTCCGGAAAAGAGATGGTCCAGCGTGCCGGCGGCCTCGCGGATGGTCGCCAGCACTTCGGGGTGCGCATGTCCCAGGATGGCGCTCATCTGCCCGGACGTGAAGTCGAGCATGCGCTTGCCCTGGGCATCGTAGAGCCAGCAGCCTTCGGCTCGTGTTGGAACGAACCTTGCAAGCTCGCATCCGAAATAGAGGATATGACTGTTCGCCCGTTGCCAGAACCGTTCCACATCGTGGTCTGACGACTTCATTGCGCGCCTCATTGAAAAGCGGGTGCCAGGACGGTCGAAAGGCGCACCGCGACGGGACACGCGACACTCAGATGAACTTTCGGACCGGAATTATGTTCAGGCGCCGGACGCCATCAACGATGCAAAATGCCGACGATTTGCCAGCGAAGTTTTTCACCGGGAGGTGGGCGTGACGAGCGAGCGTGTGCAAGCCGGGAGTCCCACGCTGTCGGAGGAGGCGCAGCGCCTCAGCGAGTTCGAATATCACCTGGCGATGGTGATGTTCGGTTTCTCCCGATGGATCGAGACCTGCATGAACGCCGCAGACGTCGTTGGCCTGAACGCACTCGACATCCTGGTGCTCCATGCCCTGAACCGGCGTCCCAAGGGCCAGCGCCTGTCAGAGATCGGGCTGGTGATGAACATCGACGACACCCACCTCGTCGCCTACTCGCTGAAGAAGCTGATGAACGCCAAGCTCGTCGAGGCGAAGCGGATCGGCCGGGAACGGATCTTCGTCACGACGGTCACGGGCGACGCGACCTGCATGAGCTATCATAAGGTGCGGGAGAAATTCCTCGTCGGAGAGGTCGTCAAGCGGCCTGCCGGACTTGCGGAGATCGAGCGTGTTTCCCAGACGCTGGCGGATCTCGTCTCCGCCTACGATCGCGCCGGCCGCACCGCTCTCCTGGCGACCGCCACCTGGCCCAAGGCGCCGCCGCTGCGGACCAAGCGCTGAACCGCTCTATTGGAGCACTTTCCCCAGGTGCTGCAGGATCAGGTCTGTCACGATCGATCGTGCGGTGGTGCTCTCATCAGCCACGAGATGCGCAATCACGAGCTGTCGATGCAGGTCCGGCGAGGTGATCGGTATGGCCGTGAGCTCGCGCGTATGCTCGTAGCGCAGGAACGACACCTTCGGCAGGATCGCGAAACCCAGTCCCGTATGCGCGAGGTCGAGCTGGACCCGCGTGGAATTCGATTCGGCGATCACGTTCGGCCTGACCCCGATGATCGTGCAGGCCTGCTCGATCAGCTCGCGCAGCCCCTGTGGATATGGCGGGAGCACGAGCGGCAGCTGGGCGGCAGCCGCCAGGGTCATCGGCTTGCCCTTCCCGAGCCTCGCCGTCTTGCGTCCGATCAGGAACAGCGGCTCGCGCAGCACTGGCATGGTGCGCAGCAGCGCTGACGGCGAGTAGTTGCCCAGGACGGCGACATCCAGCTTGCCTCTCTCCAGCATGGCCTGCAGCTCTTCCGTGAAACCGGCCGTCACCCGCAGCTTCAGGTCCGGGTAACGCTCGCGCAGCGAGACGAGCAGGGGCGCCGGTAGCGCCTCGCTGAGGCTGGGCAGCAATCCGATCGAAACAGTGCCGCTGAGGCTTTCCTTGTTGGCGGAGATTTCGACCCGCGCCTGGTCGAGGTCGCGCAGCGCATGCTTCACCTTCCGCAGAAAGGTGTCTCCGGCATCGGTCAGCACCATCCCGCGGTTCGTGCGCTCGAAGACCTGGGCGCCGAGCTCCTCCTCGACGAGCTTGAGGTGCCGCGACAATGCCGGCTGCACCACGTGCAGCAATTCGGAGGCGCGGGTGAGGCTGCCGGTTTCGGCGATCGCGAGGAGCGTGCGGAGCTGCTTGATATTCATGGTTTTACGAGAGGCGCTGATATCACGAATCGCTATAGCGGCTCTAACAACTTGGCAGTCGTGTCTGCGCGGCCCGTCTCGTACCGTCCGCGAAACACCAGCAACAGACCTTGGGAGAGAGAAATGCGCATTCGGGGAATGGCCGCCATTCTGGCGTCGGCCATCGGTTTGGTCGTGGCGGCGGGAGCCGGCGCCGATGCCAAGGACTATCCGACACAGCCCATTCGCATGCTGGTGCCGGCAGCGCCCGGCGGCGTCGCCGACACGCTGGCCCGCGTCATCAGCCAGAAGTTCGAAGCTCTGGGAAAGCCGGTCGTCGTCGAGAACCGGCCGGGCGCGGCGGGCATCGTCGGGTTCACCGCCGCCGCCAAGTCGCCCGCGGATGGCTACACTCTCATCCTTGGCTTCGCCGGCGCTCTCGCGATCAATCCGAGCCTCTACCCCGACCTGACCTACAACCCGCGCAAGGACTTCGCACCCATCGGCCTCATCGCCAAGTCGCCGCTCGTCGTCGTCGTGAGCAAGGAACTCCCGATCAAGTCGATGGCGGAACTGATCGCCTATGCCAAGGCGAATCCCGGCAAGCTGAACTTCGCATCGACCGGCAACGGCTCGACCCAGCATCTGTGCATGGAGCTGATCCGAGCGCGGACCGGAATCGACATCACCCACGTTCCATACAAGGGCAGCGCGCCGGCCTACATGGACGTCGTCGCCGGCCGCACGCCCGTGATGTGCGAGAACGTCGCCTCCATGGTCGGCAGCGTCAACGATGGAAGGCTGACGGCGCTTGCCGTCACGAGCGGTCAGCGCGTGGCAGCGCTGAAGGACGTTCCAACCCTGATCGAGGCGGGCCTCGACAAGCTGGAGGCGACGGGCTGGTACGGCCTGCTGGCCCCGGCCGGAACGCCACCGGAGATCATCGCGCTGCTCAATGCGGAGCTGCGCAAGACGATCAACCAGCCGGACGTGCTCAAGGTGCTGAAGGACCAGGGCCTGCTTCCCGCCGTGGATTCGCCTGAAGAGTTCCGCGCCTTCATCAGCGCGGAGATCGACAAGTGGGGAGAACTGGTCAAGGCCTCCGGCGCGAAGGTGCAGTAGCAGGCCATGCGAGGTGCCCGTCAGATGTCCCGAACCGGTGTGAGAGGACGATGAGCAAGATCACAGTGGCGGCCGAACTGGCCGGTTCGGTCTGGAAGGTCGAGGTCGCTCCCGGCGCCTCGGTCGCCATGGGCGATGCGCTGGTCATCCTGGAATCGATGAAGATGGAGATCCCTGTCGAGGCGCCCGCGGCCGGCACCGTCACGGCCGTGCTGGTGTCCGAGGGAATGCAGATCGAGGAAGGTCAACCCATCGCTACGATCGAGACGTGATGTCATGCCGGATGCTGGAAAAGCCGACTCTCAGAAGTCCAATGGCGGCGCCAAGCCGCTGAACTGGCAGCCGGAGCTCGACGAGCTGCGGCTGCGCGAGGCCTTGGCGCGGCGCATGGGGGGCGAGGACAAGGTCAGGCGCCAACACGATGCCGGCCGCCTGACCGTCCGCGAGCGAATCGACAAGCTGGCCGATCCCGGCTCGTTCCATGAGACCGGCGCGATCGCCGGCAAGGCGAGCTACGACGCGGAAGGGCGGCTGGTCGAGCTCACACCGTCCAACTGCGTCTGGGGCCGCGCGACGCTGGACGGCCGCCGTGTGGTGCTGGTCGGCGACGACTTCACGGTGCGCGGCGGGTCGGCCGACGCCACCATACGCGAGAAGCCGCTGATGGCGGAGCGGATGGCGAACGAGTTCCGCATGCCCATCGTCCGCATCGTCGAGGGGTCGGGCGGCGGCGGTTCGGTGAGGACGATCGAGACGACTGGCCGTGCCAACCTGCCGGCCGGTGTCGGCGGGGGCGGCCTGTTCAGCTACACCACGCTCAACCTCTCGGTAGTACCGGTGGTCGGGCTCGGCCTCGGCTCCGTGGCGGGCCTCGGAGCGGCACGGCTTGCCGCCACGCACTACTCGGTCATGACCAAGAGCTCGGCCATGTTCGTGGCCGGACCGCCGGTGGTGTCGCGCCTCGGCGCACCCGTCACCAAGGAGGAACTCGGCGGCTGGGAGACGCAGTGCAAGGCCGGCGCCGTGGACCATGCGGTCGAGACGGAGGAGGAGGCCTTCGCCTGCGCCCGCCGCTTCCTATCCTATCTGCCGTCGTCGGTGCATGACGTTTCGCCCGTGTTGGCCGGCGAGGACGACCCGCAGCGCCGCGACGACATGCTGATGAACGCTGTGCCGCGTGACCGGCGCCGCGTCTACCACATGCGGCCGATCGTCGAGAGCGTGGTCGATCGCGGTTCGTTCTTCGAGATGGGGCGCCTGTTCGGCCGCTCGCTCATCACCGGCCTGGCGCGGCTGGACGGCCGTGCCGTCGCGCTGATGGCGAGCGACCCATTCTTCTACGGTGGCTCGTGGACGTCGGAGACCTGCCAGAAGGCGATACGGTTCATCGATCTGGCGGAGACCTTCCACCTCCCGGTCGTCTATCTGATGGACTGCCCGGGCTTCATGGTGGGCCTGCAGGCAGAGCGCGACGCTACGATCCGCCACGGCGTCCGCGCGATGGCAGCGATGAATCAGGCGACCGTGCCCTGGTGCACGATCATCGTGCGCAATGCCTTCGGCGTGGCGGGGGCGGCGCATCAGCCGGCCGGCCGGTTGTCGCTGCGATATGCCTGGCTCTCCGCACGCTGGGGCTCGCTGCCGCTCGAGGGCGGCATCGAGGCGGCCTACCGCGCCGAACTTGACGCGGCGGAGGACAAGTCGGCCAAGCTCGCGGAAATCGAGGACCGTCTCAACCAGCTCCGCTCCCCGTTCCGCACCGCCGAGACCTTCTGGGTGGAGGAGATCATCGATCCACGGGAGACGCGGCCGCTGCTGTGCGACTTTGCCCGCATGGCCGATGCTCTGCGCCAGCCCGTGCCGTCACGGCTGCAGATGCGGCCGTAGCGTCAAGGACAGCACCATGGGGAACAGCAGCAGCAGGTTCACCGCTGCAATGGTGGCGAGATCAGGAATCCGAGGCGAACGCGCACAGCTTCACGGACCAGCCTTTCAGCTCTGGTGAACCTGAATCACTATTCCGGCAGGTGGGGCTGCAAGGCAAGCGCCCGCGAACGCAACGTGTTGGACCGACTGTCCCGGCCTTCGCTAAGGTCACTTTTCCCAGCGAGACTGCAGGACAGATGACGACAGGAACGTGGCGCGACAGGGCAGGAACGACCTTCTCCTGCGAGAAGACTCCGGTGACGGCCTCGCGGGGCGTGGCGGTCACCAATCATCCTCTGGCGAGCGCGGCGGCGGTCGAGATGCTGTCCATGGGCGGCAACGCGATCGACGCCAGCATCGCCGCGCTGTTCACACTGACCGTCGTGGAGCCGATGATGGTCGGCATCTACGGCGGCGGCACCGCGCTGATCCGTCTGGCCGACGGACGCGAGACCACCATCGACGGTCTGGCGACCGCGCCGGCCGACGCGAAGCCCGACAGCTATGCGCCTGTCTCCGATGTCTGGCCGACCTACATGGAGACCGAGGGCCGCCGCAACCGCATCGGCGCGTCGGCGGTTCCGGTGCCCGGCAATCTCAAGGCGTGGTGCGAGGCGCTGGAGCGGTTCGGCCGACTCGGCCTGGAGCAGGTGATGGAACCGGCTATCCGGCATGCGGCGCGCGGCTTTCGCGTCACGCCCTATCTCTCGTCCTGTATCCGGGAGACGGCCGAGGACCTGGCACTCGATCCGACCATCGTCGCCATGTTCCTGCCGGGCGGCAAGCCGCTGGCCGAGGGTACGCTGCTCGTGCAGGGCGACTACGCGGAGACGCTGCGGGCGATCGCCAAGCATGGGGCGGACCATCTTCATGGCGGCCCGCTCGGCGAGAGGGTGACGGACTGGCTGCGCAAGGCGGGTTCCTTCGTCTCGCTGGACGACCTCAGGCGTTACAGGACGGTCGAGCGTAGTCCGGTACGCACCCGCTATCGCGGCATCGACATCGTCGGCGTCGCGCCGCCCTGCACGGGCGGGGTGCATGTCGCGCAGATGCTGAACCTGCTGGAGCCATTCGACATTGCCGGGCTGGGCTTCGGCACGACGGAAACGACGCACCTGATGCTGGAGGCGCTGAAGATCGCGGCTGTCGACCGGCGGGCAACGACGGCCGATCCGGCCTTCGTCGACGTGCCGGTCGCGCGGCTGGTCTCGAGAGCCTATGCCGACCTGCGGCGGCCGGAGATCCGGCTCGATCGCGCCGGTACCTTCCAGGCGCGGATCCTCGAGGTCGAATCGGCGAACACCACGCATGTCACGATCGCCGACAAGGAAGGCAACATCGTCACCTCGACGCAGACCGTGAACAGCCTGTTCGGCGCCCGCATCATGATCCCGGGCACCGGCATCATTCCCACCAACTACATGTACCTGTTCGATCCGCACCCGGGGAACGCGCTGTCGCTGCAGCCCGGCAAGCGCATCACCAGCGGCATCTCGGCGACCATCGGCCTGAAGCAGGGCAAGCCCTACTTCGCGGTCGGCCTGCCGGGCGCACACCGCATCCCGTCTGCCGTCTTTCAGTTCATCCTCAATCTGGTCGATCACGGCATGAGCCTGCAGGAGGCGGTCGAGGCGCCGCGACTCTTCACCTGGGGACAGGAGGCGGAGCTCGAGCACGGCTTCTCCGAATCGGTGCGCAAGGCGCTGATGGCGCTCGGGCATGACGTTCTGTCGGTCAATCATGTCGCCGGTGGCATGGCGGCGGTCGAGTTCGACGTCGGTGGCACGCTGACCGGTGCGTCCTGCTGGCGTGCCGACGGAACGCCCATGGGTATCGGCGGCGGCCTTGCGCGCAGCCAGACAAGCTTCTGGGCCGATCCGACGCGAAGCCACAGAAGCTAGGGCCCTCTTAAGCCCAGCAGCACGCTGCGCGATGCGTGCATTCGAACAGCGCGGGCTGGCTGGAACGTCATGCCCGTTCGCCGTGCGGCATTGCCGGGCCTTTATGATTTGAAATAGTTTTCCAAATACGGAAAGAAGTAACAATAAGCAGAAGACAAGCGCTCGGCGAATCGCGGAGGAGGACGGCATGGGCAAAGTGATCCGCGCCTGCGAAGAGGTCGGCAGATATCTCAGCATCGTGGCGACCGTCGTCATCATGGCGATCATCGCCTGCGACGTTTTCCTGCGGTACGTGTTCAATGCGCCGCTCGCCTGGGCCTACGAGTTCATCGGCCTCTATGCCATGGCCGCGTTGTTCTTCCTTCCGCTGGGCTACGTCCAGCGATGCCATGGCAACATTGCGGTCGACCTCTTCGTGAAGCTGGCTCCGGCATCGCTGCGGTCGGCATTGACGCGTCTGGGAAACCTCCTCGCGGCCGTCGTGTTCGCCATCGCCGCCGGCGCGTTCGCGGCAAAGGCCTTCGATGCCTTCGTCAGCGGGGACGAGATCGTGGGGCCGTACATCTGGGTCACCTGGCCGATCTACGCGATCGTTGCGGCGGGTCTCGGACTGATGGTGCTGCGGCTCCTGTACCAGCTCGTCCAATCGGAAGCGGCTCTCGAGCGCGATGCGGCCGAGGGAAGCCACAGCGCATGAGTCCGGTCCTCGTCGCAACGCTGCTGATGGCAGGCCTGCTGATCGCAGGCGTACCGGTCGCCTTTTCACTGGCGGTCGCCGGCTCCGTCGGACTGTTCATGGTCGGCGGCTGGGACAGCCTGGTCGGCATTCTCGAGACGACGACGCTGTCCAGCGTCAGCGCCTACGAGCTGGTGACGATTCCGATGTTCATCCTGATGGCGGAGTTCGTCATCCTGAGCGGCATCGCAAACGGCCTGTTCGAGGCGGCAGCCTTGTGGGTCGGCCGCCTGCGCGGCGGCCTGGCGATGGCGACGGCGCTCGCCGGTGCCGGCTTCGGGGCGATATCGGGATCGAGCACGGCCTCGGCGGCGACCCTGGCTTCGACCAGTCTCCCTGCGATGCTGAAGCAGGGCTACGATCCGCGACTGGCGAGCGGGGTGGTGGCCATTTCAGGCACGCTGGCGATGCTGATCCCGCCGAGCGTCGCCCTCGTGCTCTATGGCGTGATCGCTGACATAAGCGTCGGAAGGCTCCTCATCGCAGGCGTGATCCCGGGCATCATCGTCACGCTGGCCATCATGGCCACGGTCTATGCGATCGTCCTGATCGATCCCAAGGCGGCACCGCCGGCCGCTGCCACTTCCTGGCGTGCCAGGCTCGTCTCGCTGAGGGAGCTCGGGCCGATGCTGCTGCTCTTCGGCCTGATCACGGTATGCATCTACACCGGCCTTGCGACGCCGACCGAAGCCTCCGCCATCGGCGCCCTGGGAGCGCTTCTCCTGGCGGTGCGCAGCGGCAATTTCAGCCGCGGCGCCTTCATCGCGGCGTGCTCGCGCGCCGCGCGAACGACCTGCATGATCCTGCTGATCATCGTCGGTGCGCATATCTTCGGATATTTCTTTACGCTGACGCGGACGACCTACTCGATCGTGGCCTGGGTGTCGGCGCTGCCATTCGATCCGTTCGTGATCCTGACGATCATCCTGATCGGCTACATCCTGCTGGGCTGCGTGATGGACCAGGCGGCCATCCTCATCCTGACCGTTCCCGTGGTGCTGCCGGTCATCAAGGCGCTCGGCTTCGATCCGGTCTGGTTCGGCGTGATCGTCGTCGTCACGGCGGAACTCGGCATGGTCACTCCGCCGGTGGGGCTGAACGTCTTCGTCGTCTCGAAGACCACGGGAATGTCGCTCGGAACCGTGTTCCAGGGCGTCTGGCCGCACGTCATCGCCCACATCCTCGTCCTGGTGCTGCTGACGGCCGTACCGGGCCTGGTGATGTGGCTTCCGTCGAACATGCAGTGAAAGAAAGAGGAGGACAGGAAATGAGGCTTACCCGGTTCGCGATGCCATTGCTCGCATCGCTGGTCGTCACCGCCGGTGCCGCGGCGACGGCCTCGGCGCAGATCGTCATCAAGATCGCCGACTCCTTCCCCGTCGGGCACTATGTCGTGGAAAACATGACCAAGCCGTGGATGGAGGAAGTCACGAAGCAGACCGGCGGCAAGGTCAAGTTCGAATACTTTCCAGCCGAGCAGCTCGGAAAGGCCAAGGACCTCCTGTCGCTGACGCAGAGCGGTGTCACCGACATGGCCTATGTCGTGCCGTCCTTCGTGCCCGACAAGATGCCCCTGTCGCCCGTCGCCGAGCTGCCGCTTGCCGAGGCCGTCGGCTGCAACGGCGCGATGGCCTATTACCAGCTCGTGAACCAGGACAGCCAGCTTCGCAAGATCGACTTCGACGCCAACCGCGTGAAGCCCCTGCTCGTGCAG
>QFCS01002099.1_pt1 | contig 20698 bp, 23 predicted proteins | sample 3576561 | NCBI WGS metagenome assembly QFCS01 | reverse complement strand
CCGTGCGGCGAGGGATGTTTTGCGGCCCTTATATGGAGCGCAAAAAGTCGCCAAGGCGCTCGCACGGCCCGTGCGGCGGGCTGCCATCTCGACTTATCGGTGGTGATTCAAGGTATTGTGCGGTGTCCCTCACGATCTGGGGCGGCCGTGACACCGCGGCCCCCGATATGGTATCCGGGGATTCAACTGCTAGAGGGGATCGTTGGTCGAAATGCCGGGGGGCGCCATCGCGGTCGCGTCGGATCATGCCGGCTTGGACCTTAAGGAGATACTGAAGCGTGATCTGCAGGAAGCGGGTCACGAGGTGCTCGATCTCGGCACGAACTCGGCCCAGTCGGTCGACTATCCCGATTTCGGACGGGCGATGGGCGACGCCATCGCATCGGGGCGGGCGGCCCGCGGCGTCCTGGTCTGCGGCACCGGCATCGGCATCTCGATCGCTGCCAACCGCAATCCCCAGGTGCGCGCAGCCCTGGTGCATGATGTGACCACGGCCCGGCTGTCACGGCTGCACAACGACGCCAATGTGGTGGCGTTCGGCCAGCGGGTGATCGGCGTCGAGACGGCGCGGGAGGCGCTGAAGGCCTTCCTGGATACGAAATGGGAGGGCGGCCGCCATGCCGCCCGCGTCGAGAAGCTTTCGAAGGGTTAAGTGAGATGAGCCAAGTTGCTGCCAAGATCGCCGAAACGCCGCTGCCGATGTTCTCGCGCGGCATCGCCGAGGCCGATCCCGCGATCGATGCGGTGCTCAAGGGCGAACTGCGCCGCCAGCGCGACCAGATCGAACTGATCGCCTCGGAGAACATCGTGTCGCGTGCCGTGCTCGAGGCGGCCGGATCGGTGCTCACCAACAAGTATGCCGAGGGCTATCCCGGCCGTCGCTACTATGGCGGCTGCGAGGAGGTCGACAAGGCCGAGCAGCTCGCGATCGAGCGTGCCTGCAAGCTGTTCGACTGCTCCTTCGCCAATGTCCAACCGCATTCCGGCGCGCAGGCCAACCAGGCCGTGTTCATGGCGCTGCTCAAGCCCGGCGACACCTTCATGGGCATGGCGCTCGACCAAGGCGGCCATCTAACGCACGGCTCGCCGGCCAACCAGTCGGGCAAGTGGTTCAAGGTCGTGTCGTATGGCGTCAAGCCCGACACCCACCTGATCGACTACGAGCAGATGGAAGAGGTGGCGCGCCGCGAGAAGCCGAAGCTGATCGTGGCCGGCGCGTCTGCCTATTCGCGGCACATCGACTGGGCGCGATTCCGCAAGGTCGCCGACGAGATCGGCGCCTTCTTCATGGTCGACATGGCGCATTATGCGGGCCTGGTCGCTGCCGGGGTCTATCCCAGCCCGCTGCCGCACGCCCATGTCGTGACCACCACGACACACAAGACGCTGCGCGGGCCGCGCGGCGGCATGGTGCTGTCGACTGATGCCGAGCTTGGCAAGAAGATCAACTCGGCGGTGTTCCCGGGGCTGCAGGGCGGACCGCTGATGCACATCATCGCCGCCAAGGCGGTGGCCTTCGGCGAGGCGCTGCAGCCTGACTTCAAGGTCTATGCGCGCAACGTCATCGACAATGCGCAGGTACTCGCGGCAACGCTGACGGAGCGCGGCCTCAAGATCGTGTCGGGCGGTACCGACAGTCATGTGATGCTGGTCGACCTGCGTCCGAAGAAGGCGACCGGCGTCTCCGCCGAGAAGGTGCTCGACCGGGCGGGCATCACCGCCAACAAGAACAGCATCCCCGGCGATCCGGAGAAGTACACCGTCACGTCGGGCGTGCGGCTGGGCTCGCCGGCCGGAACCACGCGCGGCTTCGGCGTCGCGGAGTTCCGCCAGATCGGGCACCTCATCGCCGACGTGCTGGACGGCATCGCCAAGAACGGTCCGGACGGCGATGCCCAGGTCGAAGCCCAGGTGCGCGGCAAGGTGCGCGACCTGTGCGCCCGCTTTCCGATCTACCGCGACTGACGCAAGCGCGAGCCACAGGGGGAGAAGATGCGCTGTCCATTCTGCGGTCACGAGGACACCCAGGTTAAGGACTCGCGACCGACCGATGACAATTCGGCGATCCGCCGCCGGCGCTATTGCCCGTCCTGCGGATCGCGCTTCACGACCTTCGAGCGCGTGCAGCTGCGCGAGCTCACGGTGGTGAAGAAGAACGGCCAGCGCGTGCAGTTCGACCGCGACAAGCTCGCGCGCTCGATCACGGTGGCCTGCCGCAAGCGGCCGGTCGATCCGGAGCGCATCGAGCGCGTGGTCAACGGCATCGTGCGCCGTCTCGAGAGCTCGGGCGAGAGCGAGATTCCCTCGACGCAGATCGGCGAGCTGGTGATGGACGCGTTGCGCGCGCTCGATCCGGTGGCCTACGTGCGCTTCGCCTCGGTCTACCGCAACTTCCGCGAGGCGCGCGACTTCGAGGAGTTCATCTCCGATCTCGCGGAGACGGCCAGCCTCAAGGACTGACGCGATGATGGCCGCCGCCCTGGCGATGGCGCGTCGGTCGCTCGGGCGCACCTGGCCCAATCCCGCCGTCGGCTGCGTCATCGTCAGGGACGGCCGTATCGTCGGCCGCGGCAGGACGGCGGAGGGCGGACGGCCGCACGCCGAGACCGAGGCGCTGGCGCAGGCCGGCGCGGCGGCCCGCGGCGCCGCCGTCTACGTCACCCTCGAACCCTGTGCGCATCACGGCCGCACGCCACCTTGCGCCGATGCCCTGGTGGCGGCTGGCGTGGCCAAGGTCGTCTCCGCGCTCGAGGATCCTGATCCGCGGGTCAACGGCGGCGGCCACGCGCGATTGAGGGCGGCCGGCATCGAGGTCGAGATCGGCGAGGGCGGCGCCGAGGCGGCGGAGATCAATGCCGGCTTCCTGCTGCGCGTGCGCCAGGGCAGGCCGCTGTTCCATCTGAAGCTCGCGAGCTCGCTCGATGGCCGGATCGCCACGGCCACGGGCGAGAGCAAATGGATCACCGGGCCGGCGGCGCGGGCCCATGGCCAGCGGCTGCGCGCCGTGCATGACGCCATCCTGGTGGGCATCGCGACCGCGCAAGCGGACGACCCCGAACTGACCTGCCGGCTGCCCGGCCTGGCTCGCCGCTCGCCGGTGCGGATCGTGCTCGATTCGCAGGCGCGGCTGTCGCCGACCGGCAAGCTCGCCCGGACGGCACGCGAGGTCCCGGTCTGGATCGTCTGCACGCCGACCGCGCCGGCCGAGCGCCGAGCGCTGTTGACGGCGGCGGGGATCGAGGTCATCGAGGTGGCAGGCGGGCCTCGCGGCCGGGTCGATGTCGCTGCGGCGGCTGGTGCCCTGGCGGGGCGCGGCCTGACCCGGGTGCTGGTCGAAGGCGGCGGTCAAGTTGCCGCGGCCCTGCTCACGGCCGGTCTGGTAGACCGCATCAGCAGCTATCGTGCGGGGCTGCTCGTCGGCGCGGACGGCCGCTCTGCGGTCGGCGGCCTGGGGATCGACCGCCTGGATTTCGCGCCCCGGTTCAGGCTCGCATCGGCGCGGCCATTGCAGGGCGATACTGTGGAAACCTGGACGCGAGGCGCTTAAACAGGGCCATGTTCACCGGCATCGTTACAGACATCGGCGAGATTCTCTCGGTCAGCCCCGGCGGCAGTGCCGGCGACCGGCGCTTCGTGGTGCGCACCCGCCACGACATGGCACCCGTCGCCATCGGCGCCTCGATCGCCTGCGCCGGCTGCTGCCTGACCGTGATCGAGAAGGGCGCGGACTGGTTCGCGGTCGAGGTCTCGGCCGAGAGCCTCGCCAAGACCCACCTCGGCGACTGGAAGGAGGGCAGCCGGCTCAACCTCGAGCTGTCGCTCAAGGTCGGTGACGAGCTGGGCGGCCATCTGGTCTACGGCCATGTCGATGGCGTCGGCTCGATCGTGTCGATGACGCCGGAAGGCGGCAGCGTGCGCTTCGTGTTCGAGGCGCCGGCTGATCTCGCGCGCTTCGTCGCGGCCAAGGGCTCGATCGCCGTCGACGGCATCTCGCTGACGGTCAACGAGGTCGACGGCAACCGCTTCGGCGTGAACATCATCTCGCACACGCAGGCGGTCACGACCCTCGGCCAGGCGAAGGCCGGCCAACGGGTCAATCTTGAGGTGGATATGCTCGCGCGTTACGTTGCGCGGCTGCTGGAGCACGGAAGACCATGAGCGCGCTCGAAAAGGACGCCTGGCGCATCACTTTCGCGGAAGTGAAGGCTGCGGCGGAAGACATCATCGAGGAAGCCCGCAAGGGCCGGATGTTCATCCTCGTCGACGACGAGGATCGCGAGAACGAGGGCGACATCGTCATTCCCGCCCAGTTCGCCGATGCCGAGGCCATCAACTTCATGGCCAAGCATGCTCGCGGCCTGATCTGCCTCGCCATGACGCGCGACCGGGTCGAGCAGCTCGGCCTGCCGCTGATGGCGCGCAACAACGGCACGCGGCACCAGACGGCCTTCACCGTCTCGATCGAGGCACGCGACGGCGTCACCACCGGCATCTCGGCCGCCGATCGCGCGCGCACCGTGGCGGTGGCGATCGATCCGTCGTGCGGGCCGCAGGACATCGTCACGCCCGGCCATGTCTTCCCGCTGGTGGCGCGCGACGGCGGCGTGCTGGAGCGGACCGGTCATACCGAAGCTGCGGTCGATCTGGCGCGCCTCGCCGGACTGACGCCGGCCGGCGTGGTCTGCGAGATCATGAACGACGACGGCACCATGGCCCGTCGCAACGATCTCATCACCTTCGCCCAGCGGCATGGCCTCAAAATCGGCACCATCGCCGACCTGATCGCCTATCGTCGGCGCTACGATTCGATCGTGCGGCGGCTGAGCGAAACCAGCTTCGACAGCATCTACGGCGGCGCCTTCCGCTGCGTCATCTACGTCAACAAGGTGACGATGGCCCAGCACCTCGCGCTGGTGAAGGGCGACCCCGCGGCGGGCGGGCCCGTCATGGTGCGCATGCATGCGGTGAACATCTTCACCGACCTGCTGGGCCAGCGGAACACGGGCCGCGGCGGCGAGATCGAGGCCTCGATGGAGGAGATCGCCAAGGCCGGCCGCGGCGTCATCGTGCTGATCCGCGAGCCGCCGACGGTCATGCTGTCCGAGCAGCGCCGGCGTGCCGGCGAGGCGATCGAGCCGGCCGGCGGCGAGCTGCGCGACTACGGTGTAGGCGCGCAGATCCTGATCGACCTCGGCGTCAAGGAGATGGTGCTGATCACCAACAGCAACAGGAGCGTGGTCGGCCTGGAGGGCTTCGGCCTGAAGATCGCCGGCCAGAAGCCGGTGCCCGGCCGTCCGGACGAAGGACTCTAAGAGGAATCACCATGTCCACACGGACCGAGACCCCGACGGCCCGTCCGCCGGTCGCCGGCGTGAAGGGCGCGCGAATCCTGATCGTGGAATCGCGCTACTACCCGGAGATCGCCGAAGCCCTGCTGCAGGGCGCCGAGCGGGAGATCGCGAAGAACGGCGCGAGCTGTGAGAGCGTCGAGGTGCCTGGGGCTTTCGAGATTCCCGGCGCGATCGCCCTGGCGGCGGACCGCTATGACGGCTTCGTGGCGCTGGGCTGCGTCATTCGCGGCGAGACCTCGCACTACGATTATGTCTGCGGCGAGAGCGCGCGCGGCCTGATGGATCTCACCGTGCACAGGAAGGTCGCCGTCGGCTACGGCATCGTCACAGTGGAGAACATGGACCAGGCCAAGGCGCGTGCCTTCACCGATCGCGGCGACAAGGGCGGCGATGCCGCCCACGCCTGTCTCGCGATGGTGGCGCTCGGCCGCCGCTGGCGGGACGCGTGAGCGCCGCACCGACCACCGGCGCCAAGCCCAGCCGCCGGCAGGCTGCACGACTGGCGGCGGTTCAGGCTCTCTATCAGTGGCAGGAGGGCGAGCATGGTCCGGTCGAGATCATCGAGCAGTTCCTGAGCGTCCGAACCGGCGAGACGGGCGAGGAAGGCATGCGGCGCGATGCCGATCGGCCGCTGTTCAAGGATGTCGTCGAAGGGACCGTCGCCAACAAGGAAGAGCTGGAGAAGATCGTCTCCGAGGCGTTGACGCAGAACTGGACGTGGGCGCGCGTCGACCGCCTGGTTCGGGCCATCCTGCTGGCCGGCGCCTACGAGCTCGTCCATCGCAAGGACGTGCCGGCACGGGTGGCCATCAACGAGTATGTCGACATCGCCCATGCCTTCTACGACCAGGGCGAGTCGAGCTTCGTGAATTCGGTGCTCGACCGCGTGGCGCGCCAGGCCCGCTCGACCGAACTCGCGGGCTGACGCCGTGGCGCGCCGCCGGCGCATCGGCGAATTCGAGATGATCGCCCGCTACTTCGCGCCGCTGGCGCGAAGCTTTCCCGGCGCCGGCGGTCTGCTCAGCGACAATGCCTTTCTGCCGGCCGACGCGCGGCGTGATCTCGTGGTGAAGACCGATACGATCGTCGCCGGCGTGCACTTCCTCGCGGACGAAGCACCGGGGAGGATCGCGGCCAAGGCGTTGCGCGTCTGCCTGTCCGATCTCGCCGCCGGCGGGGCGACGCCGTTCACCTACCAGCTTTCCCTGTCGCTGACGCCGGACTGGAGCGAGCGCTGGATTGCGGGCTTCGCGCGCGGACTGGCGGCAGACCAGCGCCGCTACGGGATCATCCTGTGCGGCGGCGATACGGTCGTGACGCCGGGCCCGCTCACGGTGACGATCACGGCGTTCGGTCGCGTGGCGCGGGGCAGGGGACTGACGCGGGCCGGGGCGCGCGCCGGCGACGCGCTGTGGGTGACCGGGACGATCGGTGACGGCGCGCTGGGACTGCTGGCGGCGCGCGGCGACATCGCGGCGCCCGCCCTCGAGCGGCGCTATCGCCTGCCGCAGCCGCGTTCGTCCTTCGGACCGCGGCTCGTCGGCATCGCGAGCGCGGTCGCCGACATTTCGGACGGGCTGCTGGCCGATGCCGGCCATATCGCCGATGCGTCGCGCCTTGCCGTGACCGTCGAGCGCGAGCACGTCCCCCTGTCGCCGGCCGCCAGGCGCGCGCTGGCCGGCGATCCACGGCTGTGGGCGACCGTGCTGGCCGGCGGCGACGACTACGAACTGGTGATGGCGGTGCCGCCGCGGCAGCAGGCGGCGCTGCAGAGGGCGGCGCGCGCGGCCGGTCTGGCGGTCGCGTGCATCGGCACTTTTTCACGCGGCCGAGGCGTCCGTCTCACCGTCGGTGGGCAACCGGTGCGAGTCGATCGCAAGGGTTACGCCCACTTCTGAAAAGCATGGCTGCACTGCGCGACCGCCTATCCCCTTGGGGTCGTCGCCGGTCGCGACTAGAGTGCCGGCCCAATGGACGGCTCGGGAAAGATGGAGGCAGCGCAGACGACGTCGCACGGTGTCATGCCGCGACGCTCGATGCGCAATATTGCGCTTCTGGCAGTCTGCCAGGCGCTGACGCAGAGCAGCAACACGCTGATGTTTGCCTCTTCGGCATTGGCCGTGCTGACCATCGTGTCGCCGGACATGCGGATGTGGGCGAACATGCCGGTGACCATGCAGCATCTCGGCGTGATGCTGTCGGTCTTTCCCGCTTCACTGCTTATGATGCGGCGAGGCCGCAAGGTCGGCTTCCGCTCCGGTTCGCTCATGGGGATGATCGGTGCCACGCTCGCGGCGATCGGACTGGGCGTCGGCAGCTTTCCGGTGATGTGCGTCGGCGGCCTGTTCCTGGGCTATGGCGTCGCCTGCATGCAGCTCTACCGCTTCGCCGCGGTCGAGCTCGCACCGGGCGCCTTCCGCGCCCAGGCGATCTCCTATGTGACGGCGGGCGGCATCGTTGCGGGCATCATAGGGCCCGCACTGGCGCGTTTCACGCCGGACCTCTGGCTGCCGACCTTCCAGGCCAGCTTCTGCGCCGTCATCGTCATCCATGCCATCGTCTTCGTCGTGCTGGGCTTCATCGAGTTCCCGACGGTGAAGGCCGAGGATGTGTCGGGTCCGCAGCGGCCGCTGCTCGAGATCGTGACGCAACCGACCTACATGGTGGCCTGTGCCGGCGCCATGATCGCCTTCGGCGTCATGTCCTTCGTCATGGCGGCCTCGCCGCTCGCCATCGTGCAGTGCGGCCTGAATGCGAGCGAGGCGCCGATCACGATCTTCGTGCACGTGATGGGCATGTTCGTGCCGGCCTTCTTCACCGGCCACCTGATCGCCCGGTACGGCGTGTTCAACGTCATGGTCGGCGGCATCGCTCTGCTCGTGCTGGGCGTCGTGGTGGCCCTGCTGGGTGTGACCGAGTGGTATTTCCGCATCGCGCTGGGACTGAACGGCGTCGGCTGGAACTTCCTGTTCGTCGGCGCCACGACGCTGCTCACTACGGCCTACCGGCCGGCCGAGCGCGGCAAGGCCCAGGCCTTCAATGACTTCATGGTGTTCGGCACCACCGCCTCGGCGAGCCTCATGGCCAGCATCGTGCTCGAGGTCCAGGGCTGGGCCGTCCTCAACTATGTCGCCCTGGCGCTGGTCCTGCTGGCGCTGCTGGTGATCGGCATCTACCGCTTTCGACAGCCGAGCCGAGTCTGAAGCCAAGCCCTTGACGCAGCGGGGCTTTTCGCCGTCACGGGTTGCGCAGATTGTGGCGTTCTGCCATTTTCCGGCGGCCTCGCGCCGGGGGAGTCTAATGGATACTTCGGCATGCGACAGGCAGGAAATGCCGTCAAAACAACAGGTTAATTAACAATGTCTACCGTCCTTTGGGCAGTTATCGCCTGCGGTGCCATCGCCGTCTTGTACGGCATTGTCACTGCATCGCGGGTCATGGCCGCCGATTCCGGCACCGCGCGCATGCAGGAGATTGCGCAAGCGATCCAGGAGGGCGCCGGCGCGTACCTTCGCCGCCAGTACACCACCATCGCCATCGTCGGCGTGATCGTGCTGGTTCTCCTCGCCTTGCTGCTCGGCAAGTATGCGGCGGGCGGCTTCCTGATCGGCGCCGTGCTGTCGGGAGCTGCCGGCTTCATCGGCATGAACGTGTCGGTGCGCGCCAACGTGCGCACGGCCGTCGCGGCGCAGAAGAGCCTGGCACAGGGGCTGGACCTTGCCTTCAAGGCGGGCGCGGTCACCGGCATGCTGGTCGCCGGCCTCGCCCTGCTCGGCGTGGTCGGCTACTTCGCCCTGCTGCTCAAGATGGGCGTGGGGACGGGCAGCCGCGAAATGATCGATGCCCTGGTGTCGCTGGGCTTCGGCGCCTCGCTGATCTCGATCTTCGCCCGCCTGGGCGGCGGCATCTTCACCAAGGGCGCCGATGTCGGCGGCGACATGGTCGGCAAGGTCGAAGCCGGCATTCCGGAGGATGACCCACGCAACCCGGCCACGATCGCCGACAATGTCGGCGACAATGTCGGCGACTGCGCCGGCATGGCGGCCGACCTGTTCGAGACCTATGCGGTCACCACGGTCGCCACGATGGTGCTGGCCTCGATCTTCTTCGTGGCCGATCCGGCTCTGGTGTCGAGGTTGATGGTCTATCCGCTGGCCATCGGCGGCGCCTGCATCATCACCTCGATCATCGGCACCTACTTTGTCCGCCTCGGCTCCGACGGCGGCATCATGTGGGCAATGTACAAGGGCATGATCGCGGCCGGCCTCCTGTCGATCCCGGCCCTGTGGTTCGTCACCGACTGGGTGGTCGGCAACGGCACGGCTCTGCAGGTCGCCGGCCACCAGTTCCGGGGTGTCACGCTGTTCTGGTGCGCCATGGTCGGCCTGGTCGTGACCGGGCTGATCGTCTGGATCACCGAGTACTACACCGGCACCGACTACCGCCCGGTGAAGGCGGTTGCACAGGCGTCGGTCACCGGCCATGGCACGAACGTCATTGCGGGCCTCGCGATGTCGATGGAAGCGACGGCTCTGCCGGCCCTGCTGATCTGCGCCGGCATCGTCGTCTGCTACTTGATGGCCGGCCTGTTCGGCATTGCCATCGCGACGACGGCCATGCTGGCCCTGGCCGGCATGGTGGTGGCGCTCGACGCCTACGGTCCGGTCACCGACAACGCCGGCGGCATCGCGGAGATGGCGGGCCTGCCGAAGGAGGTTCGCAAGAACACCGACGCGCTTGATGCGGTCGGCAACACCACCAAGGCCGTCACCAAGGGCTATGCCATCGCCTCGGCAGGACTGGGCGCGCTGGTGCTGTTCGCAGCCTACACGTCCGACCTCGACTACTTCATCAAGGAGGGCAAGCTCGGCGTGCAGGCGGTCAGCTTCTCGCTGCAGAACCCCTACGTCGTGGTCGGCCTGCTGATCGGCGGCCTGCTGCCGTACCTCTTCGGCGGCATGTCCATGCTGGCCGTCGGCCGCGCCGCGCAGGCGGTGGTCGAGGAGGTCCGTCGGCAGTTCAAGGAGAAGCCCGGCATCATGGCGGGCACCGACCGGCCGGACTACGGCCGTGCCGTCGACATGCTCACCAAGGCGGCGATCAAGGAGATGATGATCCCGTCGCTGCTGCCGGTGCTGTCGCCGATCGTGCTGTTCTTCGTCATCAGCGCCATCGCCAACCGGGCCGATGCCTTCGCGGCGGTCGGCGCGATGCTGCTGGGCGTGATCGTCACGGGTCTGTTTGTCGCCATCTCGATGACCGCGGGCGGCGGTGCCTGGGACAATGCCAAGAAGTACATCGAGGAAGGCCACTTCGGCGGCAAGGGATCGGACGCGCACAAGGCGGCCGTGACCGGTGACACGGTGGGCGATCCATACAAGGACACGGCGGGGCCCGCCGTGAACCCGATGATCAAGATCACCAACATCGTAGCCTTGCTGCTGCTCGCCGTGCTCGCGCACTGAGACCGGCGTCACACGCACTCAACGAGAAAGCCCCGGCGCAAGTCCGGGGCTTTTTTGTTGGCTGCAGGAGAGTCGATCGTCGGCTACTAGCCGCCGCCACCGGTCGGCGCGCCCGGGTTGCCGCCGCCCGTGTCGCGTGGTCCGGTGAACTTGCCGACGTTGCCGAGGATCTGTTCGAGGATCGTCAGCTCTTTGCCGGAGGTCGGCGTGATACGCGCGACCATCGTGATGTTCTGAGCATCCTTCAGGTCGTAGTACTTGATGGTCTGGACACGACCCTGATCGTTGAAGCTGATCTGGATGACGTTCTGATCGGCGATCCAGGGCCGGGACGGCCCCCAGGATTCCTGCTTCTCGCTGATGTAGTACCAGACATTGGGGTTGAAGGTCGCGACGGCCGACGGCGAGCCGACCAGACGCACCACGTCCTCGCGACCCTGCGTCCCGATCTCGAGCTTGTCGACTGCGCCCGGTGCGGGAGCGAAGCCGTGATGGTTGGCGATGTTCTCGCAGCCGGCAGCGGCCAGGAGGGCAGCAGTCAGGACGAGCGGGACGGTGCGACGCATGGACGGTCGTTTGGGTTCGTTGGAAAGAGGGGCCACAACATGTCGCGTGGCCACCGTCAGGTCAACCGTGGCAACCGCTGCACCTGGGGAGCATGCTGTGTTCGGACGCAGAAAGCCAGACGAGGCCTTTGCCGCCGCCTTGTACGCCAAGACGGCCGAGCAGGCTCGTGCGCCCGAGCTTTTCGAGGCCTGCGGCATCCCGGATACGCTCGACGGGCGATTTGACGCGCTGGCCGTGCACGCCGCGCTGATGATCGATCGCTTGCGCCGGGAGCCTGACGGCGATGTGTTGGCACAGGCCTTCTTTGACGCCATGTTCCGCCATCTCGATCTCACGCTGCGCGAAATTGGCGTCCAGGATCTGGGTGTCGGGCGACGCATCAAGGTGATGGCCGAAGGTCTGCATGGACGGGCACTGGCCTATCGGGAGGCTTTGGCCGGCGGTCGGACGCCGCTTGCGGAGGTCTTGCGCCGCAACGCCTATGGCGGTAGGCCCCCTGAGGGGGCCGAACGGGTCGAGCGTCTCGAGGCGCATGTCCGACGCTACGCCGCGACACTCGCTCAGACGGCGCGGAACGATCTCATAAAATAGATTATAAAACGACTGGAACATGCTGTTATGTCAGAACAATCGGAGATCGAGCGGATCGTAGATGTCGACCGGATGGGACAGACCGGCGCGGCTCTGGAGATCGTTGCGACCGATGCCGAGCGTGCCGCACTGGCGAAGCGCTTCAGCTTCTTGGCACTGCCGACCTTCTCTGCCCGGGTAACTGTCGACCGTCGGGCCGGTGGCCAGATCGTCGTCGAGGGCAGGTTGCGTGGCAGGATCATCCAGACCTGCGTGCTGACGCTGGAGCCGGTCACGCAGGATCTGGACGATACGTTCCGTATTGTCTTCAAGCAGAACATGTCCGACGAACTCGACCCCGAGAGCGGCGAAGCGGTGGTGAGTGCCCAGAGCGACGCGCCGGAGCCGCTCGAGGGAAATATGCTTGACGTCGGTGAAATCGTGGCGGAGCAGCTTTCCCTGGCCGCCGATCCCTATCCCCGGCGGCCGGGCGTCAGTCTCGAGGATGTCATGCCCAGGCCCCGGCAAGGCGGCGGCCGGCAAGAACCGTCCGACCGGAGGCGGCATCCCTTCGCCGGTTTGGCTGCGCTTAAGGACAAGTCGCGGCGCGACCGGTAAATTGTTGCGGATACGAGACGTTTTGGCTAGAGAAGGCGCCCTGCCGCGCCTATAGAGCGCGGCCGCAGCTTTTTTGGGGGCGGGCCCGGTTTCTTGGAAGCGGTGCGCCCCCATCGTGGAGATCGTCATGGCAGTTCCCAAGAAGAAGGTTTCGAAGTCTCGCCGCAATATGCGCCGAGCCCACCACGCGCTTCCGTCGATGGCCTACATCGAATGCAAGAACTGCGGTGAGCTGAAGCGGCCGCATATGGTCTGCTCGCACTGCGGCTATTACCGCGAGGATATGCCGGTTCTGGCCGACAGCGCGTCGGCCGAGAAGTAGCCAGCGCACGCCGCCGGCGATGGGCTGGCTCACGACGAGATCAGAAAGCGCATGAGCGCGGCCAAGGTCGTCCTTGCGCTCGACGGCATGGGAGGTGACCGGGCCCCCGAAGTCGTCGTGGACGGTGCCGATATCGCGCGCGAGCGTTATCCTGGGACCACGTTCCTTCTGTTTGGCGATCAGGCACGCCTGAAGCCGCTGGTCGACAAGAAGAAAGGGTTGGCGCAGGTCCTCGAGATCGTGCCGACGGAAGACGTTGTCCTGGCGGAGGACAAGCCGAGCTTCGCGCTCCGGCGGCGGCGCAAGTCGAGCATGTGGTTTGCCGTCGAGGCCGCCGCTCAGGGGCGGGCCGATACTGTCGTGTCGGCGGGCAATACCGGCGCACTGCTGGCCATCTCGATGTTCGCCATGCGCATGGTCGAAGGCGCGCATCGGCCGGCGCTGGCCTCCTTCCTGCCGACGTCGCGCGGCGAGACGATCATGCTCGACCTCGGCGCCAATCTCGAATGCGATGCCGAGAACCTGTCCGAATTTGCCGTCATGGGCAGCGTCTTCGCGCAAGTCCTGCTCGGGCTCGACCGGCCGAAAGTGGGTCTTTTGAATGTCGGTTCGGAAGAACTCAAGGGGCACGAGGAGCTGCGCCAGGCGGCAGCCTGGCTGCGGCGTGAGGGCTCGCCGGTCGATTTTCACGGCTTCGTCGAAGGCAACGACATCACGGCAGGAACGATCGACGTGGTGGTGACGGACGGCTTTACCGGCAACGTCGCGCTTAAGTCGATCGAAGGTACGGCCAAACTCTATTCGCAATTCGTGCGTGAGGTGTTCCGGACCTCGACCTTCGCCAAGATCGGCGGCCTGATCGCTGCGGGCGCCTGGAGAAAGCTGCTCAAGCGGGTCGATCCGCGACGCTACAATGGCGGCGTGTTCCTCGGCCTCGATGGCGTCTGCGTGAAGAGCCATGGTGGTACCGACGCCGTGGGCTTCGCCTACGCCCTCGGCGTGGCCGTCGATCTGGTCCGCTACGAATACAAAAGCAAGCTCGTCGAGGGCTTGACCAGACTGCATCAGGTCGCGGCGGCTCCCGAGGCCGGTACGACGACGGCGCTTCAGGCCAGCGGAGGAGGCGAGTGATACGTTCGGTCGTTCAGGGGTGCGGCGCCTACCTGCCGGAAAGGGTCGTCACGAACGACGAGCTGGCCAAGAAGATGGATACCTCTGACGAGTGGATCCAGCAGCGCACGGGTATCAGACAGCGTCACATCGCGGCCGATGGTGAATTCACTTCTCACCTTGCGGTCAAGGCGTCCGAGCGCGCTCTGGCGCATGCCGGATTGTCGGCCGCCGATCTGGATCTCATCGTGCTGGCGACTGCGACACCGGACGAGACCTTTCCCGCGACCGCCACGCGCGTACAGGCGGCGCTCGGCATGACCCGCGGTGCGGCATTCGACGTGCAGGCGGTCTGTGCGGGCTTCGTCTATGCCGTCTCGGTTGCCGACAGTCTGTTGAAGAGCGGCACGGCATCGACGGCGCTGGTGATCGGCGCGGAGACGTTTTCGCGCATCCTCGACTGGGACGATCGCGGCACGTGCGTCCTGTTCGGTGATGGCGCCGGTGCCATCGTGCTGCGTGCGGAGCAGGGGCAGGGCACGTCTGCCGACCGCGGCATCCTTGCCAATGCGCTGCACTCCGATGGCCGGCAACACGACATCCTCTACGTCGATGGCGGGCCGTCCTCGACCAGGACGACAGGTTTCCTGCGCATGGAAGGCAAGGAGGTCTTCAAACACGCCGTCGTCAACATGGCCGCGGTGGTGGGCGAAGTGCTGGCGAAGGCCGGGCTCGAGTCGAAGGACATCGACTGGCTCGTTCCTCACCAGGCCAACAAGCGCATCATCGACGGGACGGGTCGCAAGCTCGGCCTGTCCCCCGAGCGTGTGGTGATCACCGTCGACAAGCACGCCAATACGTCGGCCGCCTCGATTCCGTTGGCGCTCGACACGGCGGTCAGGGACGGGCGCATCAAGCGCGGCGACCTGCTGCTGCTCGAAGGCATCGGTGGCGGACTGGCATGGGGGGCCTCGCTCGTCCGCTGGTAGTACGGACGATGCGGCATGCAGCCGTTCGCAACGGAACGGGAACAGAGGGCCTGATTCAAGGCCACGCGCTATCCCACTGATATTGACCGCTTTCCATCCTTACAGTATGGATTAACTGGGGGAAGGAAGGGTACCGGATGGAAGGCCGGACTATCACGCGTGCCGATCTTAGCGAGTCGGTGTTCCAGGAAGTGGGCCTGTCTCGCAACGAATCGAGCGACCTTGTCGAGACGATCCTCTCTGAAGTCGTCGAGGCATTGGCGCGTGGCGAATCGGTGAAGATCTCCTCGTTCGGGAGCTTCACGGTCCGCGACAAGGGCCAGCGTGTCGGTCGCAATCCGAAGACGGGGCAGGAAGTGCCAATCCTGCCGCGTCGGGTGCTCGTCTTTCGAGCGTCTAACGTCCTGAAATCTTTGATCAACGGGGCGCCTGACGAGAGCAAGGGGTAGTTGGGGCAATGTGGGGGTCCAGTCATGGCCGTATCGGTTCAGGCCGCAGAGAGGCGGATTGAGAAGTCCGCACAGGCGTTTCGGACGATCAGCGAAGTAGCCAGCGAGCTCGACGTTCCGCAGCACGTGCTGCGTTTCTGGGAGAGCAAGTTCAGTCAGGTTCGGCCACTCAAGAGGGGCGGTGGTCGACGGTACTATCGGCCGGAGGATGTCGATCTCCTGCGGCGTATTCGAACGCTGCTCTACGAGGACGGCTATACGATCAAGGGCGTACAGCGTCTTCTGAAGGAGGGCCGCGGACGGCTGCCCCAGCAGCGACTCGATATGGCGGCGGAAAGCGCTCTGGAGAGCCTGCGGATCGTTTCTGCGCGCGCAGAGGCGATGGCCGGCGGTGGTGGACGCCAGCCGTTGCCCCGGACCGGGCCACAGCCCTCTACGACCACGCCGCGGGCGGCGATGCTTGATCTGCACAAGCGCCGGGAGATCGAAGCCGTTCTCGAGGATCTCGAGCAGGCGCTCACTCAGCTGCGTAGCACCCTGAAAGCCGGAAGCTAAGGGAAGCCAGGAACTAGACGTCGGCAAGTTTTATTTTGGCGTCGGCGCTTCAAGGCCTTGTCTATCCCGCAAGGGGCAACCACCAGATCAGGTGGTTGTCATAAGATTTGCTGCCAAGGCACTGATTTTTCTTTGTTTTTTTACGAACCTGCGTATCCTGCTCGGTGAGGGAATATTAACCGGCATCGTCAGAGGGGGGACGCCGCCGTGTTTGCAGATCATATGCCCGCCCGTAATGGGGCGGGGTCTTTTGACGTTTTTGCGTTAAATGACAATCAATTGCGGAGCGATCTTCCATCGCTTCCCGAGCTTCTTTACCTGCGCCGTGGGCTGACCCAACCGGGCGGAAAGCTGCCACTGTTCGATCTCGACGGTCAGGTCGTGAATGCCGCGGTGGTGCGTCGCTGTCTGGCGAAAGGATGGGCGGCGCCGTGGTTCAGCAATCCGATGAAGCCCGATTGGCTCGTCTGCAAGCTTACGGAGTCGGGGCGTCGGCTCGCGACGGCGCCGTAGCGAGCCAGGCGAATCCGATCGTCGCCAAAAGCAGGAGCGACGCGAACAGGAAAGGCGCACCCGGCATAAGGTGCAGCAGCCAGGCGAAAAGGCCGCCGAAGAAAGCAGGACCGACCATGGTCGACATGCTGCGCAGCGAGTTGTTGGCTCCTTGCAGCAGTCCCTGTTCGGAAGCGCTGACCTGGCGGGTCATGATGGCCTGCAGTGCCGGACTAGACATGCTCCACAGGGCCATTGCGGGCACGCCCAGCCAGAACCAGAAGCTGCTTGGGGCGACAGCATAGATCGTCAGGCCGACGCTGCCCGCGAACAGGCCGGTGATCAGGGTGTGACGTGGGCCGATCCGGTCGACGATGGGCCCGATCAGGAAGCCTTGGACCAGCGCGCTGCATAGGCCCAGGCCTACGAGGGTGAAGCCGATCGTCCGTTCGTCCCATCCGTAGCGCCGGGCCGTGTAGAGCACGAAGACCGCCGGCAGCACCTGCTGGACCAGGGTGATGAGAAAATGGATGGTCGCGAGGCTCGGCAACTGCGGGTGTGAGACCAGGAGCCGGAGCGCTCCGACAGGGTTGGCGCGCTTCCAGGAGAATGCCGAGCGTTTCTCCGGCGGTAGCGATTCCGGCAGCACGAACCAGCCGAAGAGGGCGTTCGCCAGGGATGCCACGGCCGAAGCCCAGAAAGGCAGGCGAGGGCTGATCTCGCCCAGGAAACCGCCGATCGCCGGACCCAGGATGAAGCCGATGCCGAAGCTCATCCCCACGACGCCGAACGCCTTGGCTCGCTGATCAGGGGGCGAGACGTCGGCGACATAGGCACGCGCAGTGCTGATCGTGGCCGACGTTATGCCTGAAACGACGCGGCCGACGAACAGCAGTTCGACTGTCGATGCGAGCGCCATGAACACGTGGTCCAGGCCGAGACCGAGGCAGGAAATCAGGATGATCGGTCGACGGCCGAAGCGGTCGGACAGGGCACCCAGAACCGGCGAACAAAGGAACTGCATCAGGCCCCAGACGGAGGTGAACAGCACCAGCAGTCCGGCTGCGTCGGCCGTGTCGCCGTCTGCAAGGTCCAGCAGAAGCATCGGCAGGACCTGGATCACGATGCCCAGCGCCAGCACATCGAGCGTCGCGGTGCAGAAGATGAACGCGAGTGCGCGGCGGTCGGTCATCAGGCCGGCAGCGGTGAAGCCTGAGCTCGAAACATCGAGCGCTGCCGCGCAGGGAGAGAAAGCTGGAGCACGGCAGGTATTGGGGCGGACGTCGCCGGTGGAGAGCGTAGAAATTGGTCGGGGCGACAGGATTTGAACCTGCGACCCCCAGTCCCCCAGACTGATGCGCTACCAGGCTGCGCTACGCCCCGACCGGTGCCGCCGTCTTCTCTAGCGACAAGGGGGCTTTAGCGCGAATGGCAGTAATGCCGCAAGCCGGCTTGCGTGCAGCCCGGTGGGGAACGATACAAGTGCCATGACGAAAGCCCCTGTCGACGCATCGGCTGCCATGGGCAGCCGGGTGCTGCTCTTCTCCTCGATCGGGCATGCACTGATGCACATGATGACCGCCTACTATGCGGTTATCGTGCTGACCCTGTCCGTCGTCTGGGATCTGCCGGTCGAGCGGCTCCTTGAGCTCTATGCCCCCGCTGCCGTGCTGCTCGGCATCATGTCATTGCCGGCGGGATGGGCCTCGGACCGGTTCGGCGCGCCGCCGCTGATGGTCGTGATGTTCGTCGGACTTGGCTTTTCGGCGATCCTCTGCGGCCTCGTGCCGACCGGGGACACGCTGTCGCTCATGCTGGCGTTGTGCGGAATCGGCATCTTCGGCGCCATCTACCACTCTGTCGGCATCGGCTGGATCATTCGCACGGCCAAGGAGCAGGGCCACGCCATGGGCGTGAACGGCCTGTGGGGGAGCGCCGGTGTCGCGCTCTACGGAATAGTGCCGGGCGTGCTGATCACGCTCGCGTCGTGGCGCGCGGCCTTCATCGTGCCGGGCGTGGTCTGCCTCATGGTCGGCGCCGTGCTCGCCTGGCAGATCCGCCTGGGCCGGGTAGGTGATCGGCCGATGCCAGCAACGCCGGGCCAGCAGGAAGGTCGCAGCCAGTTCTGGCGAGTCTTCTCGGTGCTCTCGGTGACGATGGCGCTGGAAGGCGTCGTCTGGTCCGCCGTGATGTTCGGCGCCGCGCTGGTGTTCGAGACGCGCCTCGCCGATGACATCGCACGATTGCGGGACATGCTCGCCGGGTGGGGAATCGTCACCCAGACGGTGCTCTGGGTCGGGCTCGCAACGTCTATGATCTATGTCGTGTCCGGCATTGCCCAGTACGTCATGGGGCGGCGGGTGATCGACCGCTACCCGTTGAAGGCAAGCTACGTCGTGGCCTCGGCGCTGCAGATTGGAGCCATGGGCGCGCTCGCTATGGGCAACGGCTACCTCGCGCTTGCGGGCGCCATAGCCTCGGCGGTGCTGAGTTCGGTTTCGGGACCCGTCGAGAACATCCTGATCGCCCGCTATACGCCCAGCCGCTACCACGGCTTGGGATTCGGCGCGAAATTCGTCGTCGCGCTCGGCGCGAGTCCGATCGCCATCATGCTGATCGCCTGGGTGCGCGAGACGACCGGAAGCCTCGAGATTCTGTTCCTGAGTCTGGCCGGCGTCGCTGCGGCGATCACCGCCGTCGCATTGCTGTTGCCCGGCGGCGAGATCACCAGGGCGGCACGAGGCGCGACGCCGCACCCGGCGCCCGCCGAATAGACGCCGGCTGCGGCTATTTCGTGCTGCGCGCGGCCTTGTAGGCCGGGCGCGACAGGCAGCGGTCGAGCCAGGCGCCAGCCTCGGGGAAGGGGGAGAAATCGAACTTGATGGGCTTGGCCCAGCTGCAGATCGACGCCAGGTTCAGGTCGGCGACGGTGAAGGTGGAGCCCAGCAGGTAGTCCCGCCCCTGCAGCATGCCGTTCAACACGCCAAACGGCTTCGGCAACGCCTTCTGAGCCTCGGCGACGGCATCCGGTTTGCGTTTGTCCGGCGCCGTCATGAACATGTCGATCAGGATCGTGAGCAACGGCCTCTCGACCTCCGTCATGCCCCAGAAGCTCCACTGATAACAGAGAGCCTGGTCCTCGAGGCTCGCCGGGAAGAGGCTGTCCTTGCTGTACTTGGCGGCCAGGTAGAGGTTTATGGCCATCGATTCGAAGAGCTTGAAGTCGCCGTCGACCAGCGCGGGTACCTTGCCGTTGGGATTGATCTTCAGAAACTCGGCGCCCTTCAGGTCCTTCATCTCCATGCCCATGTGCTCAAATGGTATGCCGAGCTCGTGCACGATCCAGAGCGATCGTGCGGCACGCGAGGCGGTGGGCCCGTAGATCTTGACCGTCACGATGAAGTCTCCCCACTCCAAGAAATTGCGCGGGGACGATAATGCAGTGGGCTGGGCGGGTCTAAGCTATTCTCCCAACCCGTAGATGTTTCCGACATAGCCGTGTCGGTGGCCGAAACGTTCGGCCATGACAGAACCGAGATCCTTCGTCGGATCGGCGATCCAGCCGCCAGAGCGAACGGCATATTTGTTCGCAGACTCTGCGGATTTTGGCGCTTTGCCCTGCTGCAGCGAACGCGCCGCTCCCATCAGCAGCTTGCGGAACTCGACGATACCGATGTCGGTCGGGCCGAGATGCTCCTTCGTGCGGTCCTGGATCGGACCCTGGCTGTCCTGGATGGCCGCATCCTGTTCGCTGACGCCGACGATACCGCTGAAACTCTCGCGCTTCTGCGCCTCTCGGTCGATCAGGTAATCGTTCCGCATGTTGCGCAGCGGGAGGTAGTTGTCGTCGGTCTCGGCATGGACATTGAATCCGCCGTCGAATTTTGCCCGTTCAGAATTGGTGAAGGGACGCTCCGGCTGCCAGCAGTAGGTGTAGATCCAGCAGGAGACGTCGTCGACAGGCACCCAGCTCTGGCCATAGTAGATCTCGCCGGGGAAGGCGGCCGGCGTGTAGGCGTGGTTGGGCATCAGGAACTGCGCGATTCGCCAGTAGAGGTCCGGGCCGTCGGTCTTGCGTGCGCCGCCGATCACCAGACCGGCATCGTGGCCGAGCACGGTGAATTTCGGCCTGGGATCGTTCTGTACCCAACGGATGCGGTCGTCGGGCTTGGCCTGGTCGGCGAGCGCGGCCTTGGCCATCGCCCGCCGG
>QFCS01002098.1_pt1 | contig 20737 bp, 20 predicted proteins | sample 3576561 | NCBI WGS metagenome assembly QFCS01 | reverse complement strand
GGCCGTACGCCCCCGCTGAGGTCGCTGCCAGCGTACCAGGAGACGCTGGGACTCTGCGAGCGTTCCCGTTCAGCTTTCCTCGCGGCAAGCGGCGATTGCCGACGCGAGGGCACCGCTCGCATCGAGGACGGTGACCCTGCCGGCATCCTTTGATGTCAGCCGAAAAGTCGGCACCGAATTCGTGACGACGATGCCGTCGATCGCGGGCTCGTTCATCAGTTCGGGGGCGCCGCCCATGAATAGCCCATGTGCCGCCGTGGCGTAGACGTGGGCGGCGCCGCCGGCGCGACAAGCCCGTGCGGCGCGGACCAGGGTGCCGCCAGTACTGATCAGGTCATCGACGATCACGGCGACGCGACCGCGCACGTCGCCGGCCAGCAGCTCGCCGGTCACCACCCCTTCGCTCCGGCTCTTCTCCATGAAAGCCGACCCGACATCCCGCCGGCCGAGAGCCTGGAGCTCTTCCCGGAACCGTGCCATCCGCTTGGCGCCGCCGGCGTCCGGAGATACGGCGACGATCGGGGTTCCGAATGTCAGCGGCGCGAAATGAGCTGCGAGTATCGGAGCACACTCGACATGGCGCGTGAGGCAGCGGAAGCTGTTCTCGAAAGCCGCCACGTTGTGCACCTCGATCGTGATTACGCGCCGGACCCCGACGGCTTCGAACAGGCTGGCGACGTACCGGGTGGTGATAGGATCGTTTTCCTTGGTGCGCCGATCCTTGCGTGCATAGCAGAGATAGGGCGTCACAGCCGTGACGCTGGCGGCTCCGGCATCGCGCAGCGCGCCGCAGAAAAACAGAAGGCGGCACAACTTGTCGTTGGCGCTTTGTTGATCGTCGCCATGGAGGGAATGGATGACGTAAGCGTCGTAACCGCGCACGTTCTGCAGCGGCCTCGCCTTGTGCTCTCCATCCTCGAAGCCACGCTCCTCGTGGGGCGCAAGGGGGGCGGCGAGGGTTGCAGAGATTTTCTCTGCGAACGGTCGGCTTCCTTCCAGGGCGAACAGGGCCAAAGGTCGTTCCGGCATGATGTCCTCACTGCTGTTCCATCTGTGCGGCCAGCGCTCGCAGGCCTGAGCTGATCTCGACGGGAATGGCCATGGGTTCGAGACCCCGCAGACCGTCAGGCAGGGATGCTAGGGACGCGGTCGCGCGAGAGCGGCATTCTGCCAGACTGGTCGGATCGCCGATTCGGCGGCTGCCGCGCAAGACGGGTTGCAACAGGGGCGTCCCGTCGATCTTCTCGCCAACCAGCCCGACAGTGTCGGCGGCAATGGCGCCTTGTGCATCGAAATGGCGCCATACTTGCTTCCGGCCGGGCCAGGTGACCTTTCCTTCGCTCAGCTTGCGGCGAGGCCGGCCAGCATATTCCTGGAGCTTGTAGGCACAATCGAGCGCCGGTGCGTCAGACGAGGTCGCGAGGCTGGTTCCGACGCCGAATGCGTCGATCGGCGCACCCGACTTGCAGAGAGCCATCAGCTTGCGGTCGTCGAGGCCGCCGCTGGCCATGATGCGGATGTCGCCGAGGCCGGCTCCGTCGAGGATGCCGCGTACCGCCCGCGCGTGGGCCCCCAGATCGCCGCTGTCGAGCCTGACAGCAGTGATGGAGATGCCTTCTGCGGCGAGTGCTGGCGCGAGGCGTGTTACCAGCCTGGCGCCCGCTTCCGTATCGTAGGTGTCGATCAGCAGTGTCAGCGCCTTGGGCCGGGCTTCGGCGAACCGCCGGAAGGCCGTGGTCTCGTCGTCGTGGGCCTGGATGAAGGAATGCGCCATCGTGCCGAAAATGGGGATGCCGAAGGCGCGGTTGGCTTCGAGCGTCGCGGTGCCGGCGAAGCCGGCAAGGTAGCTCGCCCGGGCCGCAAGCAGGCCGGCCTCGGCGCCGTGCGCCCGGCGGAAGCCGAAATCGACCAGGGTCTTCCCCGGCGCGGCCAGCACCATGCGAGCCGCGGTCGAAGCCACCACCGTCTGGAAGTGCACCAGGTTGATCAGGCGCGATTCGACGAGCTGGGCCTGGGGGAGGGGCGCCGTGACGCGTACGATCGGCTCGTTGGGGAAGAAGATCGTGCCTTCCGGCATGGCATCCAGATCGCCCGTGAACCGCAGCTCGGCGAGACCGTCGATGAAGGACGCGGAGAACATGCGGGTCGAGCGCAGCCAGTCGAGCTCTTCGGGCGAATAGCGCATCCGCTCGAGGAACTCCACGAGCGTTGCGAGGCCGGCGGCCATCAGGAAGTCGCGTCCGGCTGGAAGCTTGCGGACGAACAGCTCGAATACGGCCGTCTGCTCCATGCGATGGCGGTCGTAAACCTCCAGCATGGAGAGTTGGTACAGATCGGTGAGCAGAAGGCTGTGGTCAAGCATGGACAGGCCCTTCGGCAGCCGCCAGGCGCCGCCACACTCGTTCGGCGATGCGCAGGTACGTAGAGGCGAGAGGCAGCCACTTCTCGGGCGTTCTTGGCCAGGGTTCGAGCAGATGGGCGATCGCCAGCCGAGCCCGGAGCATGGCCCGATACGAAGCGTAGAACGTGAACAGTTCGGGAGAAAGGCCGCCGGGCAGCGCTCGGGCAACCCGGCGCACGACATAGGCGCCGTGGTGAGCTGCGCCGAGGCGGCTGCACTCGACGTACAGGAATGCCAGCTCGTCGAGCGGATCCACCATCCTGAGCTCGGCGCTGAACTCCAGGCAATCGATGATCCGGACCGGTGGTTGTGGCCAGATGTGCTCTGGGCGAAGGTCGCCGTGACCATCGACGATCAGTCGCTGGTGGACGCGTTCGGTGAGCAGATGCGATCGCCGGATCAGAAAATCCGTCAGATGCCGATCGACATGCCGGAGCGTTGCCGCAGGCAGGCCGAGGCGGCGGTCGAGCAGGATGCGGCGATTTTCCGCCAGATTTCGCCGCCATCGCTCGACATAGGCGGTCGGCGAGATGACGGCGCGTCGCGCCGAGCGATAGAAGCGAAGGAGCCTTGTCGCGAGACTGTCCAGATGCGTCGGTGCCAGGCGATGGCAGAGAAGCAGGCTTTCCAGGTTCTGCCGTTCGTCAAGGCGCCGCATGACGACCAGCCAGTCGACGACACGTCCCAAGCCGTCGATCGCCAGGGTGTCGTGGTACTGGGTGAGCGGCGTCAGGCCGATATAGACGTCAGGCGCCAGGCGCCTGTTGAGGTCGATCTCCGCTCGGCAGACCGCGAGACGGCGGCTCAGGCTTGAGTAGTCCAGGTAAGGGAAACGGACCGGTTTCTTGAGCTTGTAGACTTCGTTCTGCGTGAGGAAGACCCAGGACATGTGGGTTTCCCTGGGGGTCACCGTGCCGTCTCGGCCGCCGTAGGCCTCCGGTGTGGCGAGAAAGGCGACCTTCGAGGATAGGGACGGGTCCGGCCCGTCCGCCGAGCTACGATCATCGGCGGCGTGAAGACCGCTTCGAGTTCGCCATGCGGCGGCGCTCGCGATCAACGGTAGACCAGAACGGGGATCGAGCTGTGCGTAAGCACCTTGTTGGTCTCGCTTCCGACTACCAAGGCGGAGACGCCGCGGCGGCCATGCGAGGCCATGGCGATGAGATCGCATCCAGCTTTCTTGGCCGTGTCGATGATCGCCCTGAACGGGTGAGAGTTCTCAACCTGAACGACGTTGCACTGCACGCCGAGTGCCTTGGCCCTGCGCTCCGCTTCGGCCAGGAAACGGGCTGCCTGTTCCATGCCGTGCTGGCGCAAGGCTGCCTGCGTGTCAGCGAGATCCACTGGCGTGGCATATAGAAAATCGACCGGCTCGACGACGGTCACCACCGTGACCTTGGCGCCGGCTTCGCGGGCGAAGTCGAGAACGCGGTCGATGACCGACGCCGACAGGAGCGAGCCGTCAGTGGGGACGAGAATGTGCTGGAACATGCTGCTCATCCTCTACAATCTACTAAGTATAGAGCGGCTGAAGGTCCTTGTCGCTTCCTTGACCTGCATCAGTCTGCCGTGCCCGCCCCGCTCGACGCGGGGTCACAGGCGCCCGAGCTCGAATTCCTCGCAGGACAACCCGATGACGGAGAGACCTTCTTCGAGGAAATCGGCCAGCAACGGAATTCCCAGGAGATAGGCGGCAGTACGCTTGTTGTGGGCGCGTGCTGCTTCGCGGCGAGTTTCCGGCCAGTCATCCGGGCCGATGCCGTCACGTCCAAGCCAAGTCAGAGCGACCAGGTCGATCTGCTCGTCAATGGTCAGACCGTCGATGAAGGATGTGAGTTCGTCCATGACCGGATCGTCCCGATGATCCTCGAGGACGGCGACGCCCTTGTCGTCCGCCGGGTTCGAGCCGACGTCGGGCTCACTAACCTCGTCCTTGGCGTCGAATTCGCGGGCCTTGACGATGATGAAGCATACCTTCTCCGGCGAGATGGTCAGAGAAGGTTCGACGTCGGCAGGGTCGAGTAGGCGAGATGGTTGTAGCATGGCGACCTCCGGCGACCTTGAGATGTGGAAATCTAAGCAGCCGATGGGGAAACCGCCTTGATCAGGATCAATCGCCGCTCGGTTGCGGCCGTCCGATGCGGTTGATGCGAATCAAGGGACAGGAGCAGCCAGAGTGCCAGAATGTTATTCTTTCAGGAGGACTTCCATGACGTTCGCCAGCCTGATGGTCCGGCTCTTGCCGGGCGCTTCAAACGACGCGGTTCTTGATCTTGCGGCCGATCTTGCGGGGCGGCTCGGAGCGCGTCGCATCATTGGCATTGCCGCGTGCCAGCCACTGCAGATCTACGGCGGACCCGAAGCCTATGTGCCGCAGGACCTGATCGACCGGGATACCGCCCAGATGGAGGGTGAGCTCAAGAGCGCTGAGGACCGGTTTCGTTCGCGACTGGACAAGATCGCCGCCCTGGAATGGCGATCGGCTGTCACGAATCGCGGTCTCGCGGACTACATGGCCTATCAGGCCAGAGCCGCCGATCTGCTGATAAGCGGAAGCGAGGAGGGCGGCACGCCTCTCGACACCAGCCGGCGTGTTTCCTTGGCCGACCTCGTCCTCAGGGCAGGGCGACCGGTTTTGGTCGCCGACGCGCAGGTGAGCAAGCTCGATGCCCGTAATGTCGTCGTCGGCTGGAAGGACAGCCGGGAGGCGCGTCGCGCGGCGGCCGATGCGCTACCTCTGCTGAAGCTTGCCGAACGGGTTACCGTGGTGGAGATCGCGGCCAGCGATGAGATCGACGACGCCCGGGCCTGCACCGACGACGTTGTCGCGTGGCTCGGCTGTCACGGCATTGCCGCCGCGGGGCGGGTTGAGCCGAAGAAGGGCGATGACGCCGAGCTCCTTGCGACGATTGCCCGTGACGTGGGCGCCGGGCTCATGGTCGGCGGCGCGTACGGTCATACACGCGTACGCGAATGGGTGCTTGGCGGCGTGACGCGGGACCTGCTGCTACGGCCGGTGGGCTGCTCTCTGATCTCCCACTGAAGGATGTCGAAGGCGGCGGCCTACGCCGCCTTCGCCAGCTCCGCCGGTTCACTCCTGATCAGGTGGTCGAAGGCTGCGAGCGACGCCTTGGCGCCTTCGCCCATGGCAATGACGATCTGCTTGTACGGCACGGTCGTGGCATCGCCTGCGGCGAACACGCCCGGCACCGACGTCCGGCCGGCGGCATCGACCTCAATCTCGCCGCGGGGCGTCAGCGCGATCGTTCCCTTCAGCCACTCGGTGTTGGGTACGAGGCCGATCTGCACGAACACGCCGTCCAGTTCCACCTTGTTCACGGTGCCGGTGGTCCGGTCGCGATACGACAGGCCCGTGACCTTCTTGCCGTCACCATGGACTTCGGTGGTTTGGCCGGAGGTGACGATGGTCACGTTGGCCATCGAACGGAGCTTGTTCTGCAGCACCGCATCGGCCCGCAGGGCCGAGTCGAACTCGATGAGGGTCACATGGGCAGTGATGCCGGCGAGGTCGATCGCCGCCTCGACGCCGGAGTTGCCGCCACCGATCACCGCGACGCGCTTGCCCTTGAACAGCGGACCGTCGCAGTGCGGGCAGAAGGCCACACCCTTGTTCTTGTAGTCGTTCTCGCCGGGCACGTTCATCAGGCGCCAGCGCGCGCCCGGCGCCAGCACGACCGTGCGGGCCTTCAGGGTCGCGCCGCTTGCCAGCCTGACCTCGATCGGCCCGCCGGGCGATGCGGCAGGGACGAGCCCGACGGCGGTCTGCAGGTTCATGATGTCGACGCCGTATTCGCGGACATGCTCCTCGAGCGCGGCGCCCAGCTTCGGGCCTTCCGTGTACTGCACGGAGACGAAGTTCTCGATCGCCAGCGTATCCAGCACCTGGCCGCCGAACCGCTCGGCGGCGATGCCGGTGCGGATGCCCTTGCGCGCGGCATAGATCGCCGCCGCGGCGCCCGCGGGTCCACCGCCTACGACCAGCACGTCGAACTGTTCCTTTGCCGCCAGCGCCTCGGCCTGGCGCGCCGCACCGCTGGTGTCGAGCTTGGCGAGGATCTCCTCGACGCCCATGCGGCCCTGCGCGAACGGTTCGCCGTTCAGGAACACCGACGGGACGGCCATGATCTCGCGCGTCTCGACTTCCTTCTGGAACAACGCGCCGTCGATCGCGACATGGCGAATCCGCGGATTGATGACGCTCATCAGATTCAGTGCCTGGACTACGTCAGGGCAGTTCTGGCAGGACAGCGAGAAGTAGGTCTCGAAATGGAACTCGCCGTCGAGATTGCGGATGCGTTCCATCACCTCGTCCGACTGCTTGGGCGGATGGCCGCCGACCTGCAGCAACGCCAGCACCAGGGAGGTGAATTCGTGGCCCAGCGGGATGCCGGCGAAACGCACGCCAATGTCGGTTCCGGCACGATTGATGGCGAAAGAGGGCCGGCGGGCGTCGTCGTCGCGCCGCTCGACCGTGATCTTGTCCGACAGTTCCGCGATCTCTTGGAGAAGCGACTCGAGCTCGCGCGAGCTCTGGCTGTCGTCGAGGGACGCCACGAGCTCGATCGGCTGCATGATGCGCGCGAGGTATCCCTGCAACTGGGACTTCAAAGAGGCATCCAACATGACGAAAGCTCCAAACGGAAAGCGGACACTTGAAGGGATGTCCCCGGCTGCCGGCGCAGCCGGGGACATCGGTCGGACGTCAGATCTTGCCGACCAGGTCGAGGGAAGGCGCCAGGGTCTTCTCGCCTTCCTGCCACTTGGCCGGGCAGACCTCGTTAGGATGGGCGGCGACATACTGGGCGGCCTTGATCTTGCGCAACAGCTCCTTGGCGTCACGGCCGACACCGCCCGCCGTGATCTCGACGATCTGGATGCGGCCCTGCGGGTCGACGACGAAGGTGCCGCGATCGGCGATGCCGGCATCCTCGATCAGGACGTCGAAGTTGCGCGACAGCACGTGTGTCGGGTCGGCGATCATCGGGTAGCCGATCTTGCGGATCGCCGGCGACGTGTCGTGCCATGCCTTGTGGCTGAAATGGGTGTCGGTGGAGACGCTGTAGATCTCGACGCCAAGCTTGCGGAACTCCGCGTAGTTGTCGGCCAGGTCTTCGAGCTCGGTCGGGCAGACGAAGGTGAAGTCGGCCGGATAGAAGAAGAACACCGACCACTTGCCCTTCACGGAGGTGTCGCTGACCTCGATGAATTCGCCCTGCTGGAAGGCCGTGGCCTTGAAGGGCTTGATTTCGCTGTTGATCAAAGACATTTCGAGTACTCCGAGGGTTGGCTGCCAATGCGTGGCTGCCGCACTTAGATAGTGGACGGCTCGAAACGGTAGAAACGAATAATATCGATCCTTATAATCGTTCTAATCGATTAGCTAAGTCCATGAAATCACTGCCCACCCTCCGTCAGCTCCAGTATCTCGTTGCCGTGGTCGATCTTTGCCACTTCGGCAAGGCCGCGGAGGCCTCGGCGGTGACACAATCGACCCTCAGCGCCGCCATCCAGGAGCTGGAGGAGCTGCTCGGCGCGCCGCTTCTGGAGCGTAGCAAGCGTTCCGTCGTGCCAACGCCCTTGGGGCGGGAGGTCGCCCGCCGGGCGCGCGAGGTGCTGCGGGCGACGGAGGATATCGTCGATGCCGCCCAGGCCTCTCGCGACGTCATGTCCGGGCCGTTGCGGCTGGGCATCATCCCCACTATCGGTCCGTTCGTGCTTCCGCGCGCACTGCCGCGGCTGCGCAAGGCCTTCCCGCATCTCCAGCTCTTCCTCCGCGAAGAGCAGACCGCCCCGCTGGTCGCCAAGCTGCAGGCCGGGCGTCTCGACGCGGTGCTGCTGGCGCTGCCTTATTCCCTGCAAGACATGGAGGTCATGGAGATCGGCAACGACCCGTTCTGGGTCGTCTATCCGCCGGGCCATGCGCCACCGCCCAAGGTGGTACAGCAGGGTGACATCGCGTCCGAGAACCTGTTGTTGCTGGAGGAAGGTCACTGCCTGCGCGATCAGGCATTGGCAGCTTGCCATCTCGAAGGAGGACGCAACGAGGCATTCCAGGGCACCAGTCTGCACACTGTGGTCCAGATGGTCGCCAACGGGCTCGGGGTCACCCTGCTCCCGCAGATGGCACTCGATGCCGGCATCCTGCAGGGGCTCAACCTCGAGGCCCGTCCGTTGGCGGGCGAGGAGGCGTCGCGGCGGATCGGGCTCGTCTGGCGCCGCAGTTCGGCGCGCAAGGAGACGTATCGCCGCCTCGGGCAGGCGCTCAAGGCCGAGATGGATGCGATGGCCGAGCGTCGCCGGTCGACGAGAGCGGGATGAGCCCGAACCGCACGCGGTTCCATCTTATCCGCGCGTCGGGCGATCGCGGTTCCTCTATCCGAAAATGAATTCCTGGTAACCGCCCGTCGCCACTTCTTCCGACCTGAGACGGTAGGCGACGGCGCCGCCGTAGTAGCCCAAGGTCCGTCGAACCGAATCGCGGCCCTCGACGTTGCGGTTGATGCCGGTCTGCCAGGAGTTGACCTGACTGAACAGCAGGCCGGCAACCGCTTCCTCGACATGGCGGCCCCATTCGTCGACGGCTTCCGGCCGAGGCTCGACACGAACCAGGCCGTGACGGCGCATGTATCGGATCAGGCCGGTGATCCAGTCGACGATCTCCTCGATGTTGCGCGGGATGTTGCCGCGGGCGGTATGTGGCCCCAGCACCATGAACATGTTGGGGAAGCCCGTCGCCTGAATGCCGAGGAAGGTCCGCGGCGTATCGATCCAGTCGTCCCTAAGACGCCGGCCGCCGGATCCGCGGATGTCCATACGGTCGTAGGGGCCGGTCACGCCGTCAAAGCCCGTGGCGTAGATTAGGATATCGAAGGTGTGTTCCTCACTTCCCGCTTTGGTGCTGGTCAGGACGCCCTGAGGGGTGATCCGTTCGATCGGTGTCTCGTTGAGATCGACCAGTCGCACATTGTTCTGATTGTAAACCTCGTAGTAGCCGCTCTCGAGCGGCAGGCGGCGGGTGCCGAAGCCGTGGTTCTTCGGGATCAGCTTTTCGGCGGTGTTCGGATCCTTTACGCGCTGGCGGATCTTCTTCGCGACGAAGGCACTGGCTAGGTCGTTGGCGCGCGGGTCGGTGAGCACGTCAGCGAAGTTGCCCACCCAGATCCCGAAGCCCGGTTCGCTATAGAGCTTCTCCCAGAACGCCTCGCGTTCCTCCGGCGATACGTCGAGCGCGTTGCGTGGATCGGTCTGGTGGATGAAGCAGGTTGCTGTCTCCCGGCAGCGGGCGAAGATCTCCGGATAGCTGGCCTTGATGCGCGCCTGTTCCTCGGGCGTTATCGGCCGGTTGTGCAGCGGTGCCGCCCAGTTCGGCGTACGCTGGAACACGGTCAGGTGGCCGACATCCCGGGCGATGGTCTGGATGACCTGGATCGCGGTGGCGCCGGTGCCGATGATGCCGACCTTCTTGCCGCGCAGATCGACGGGCTCGTGCGGCCAGCGTGCGGTGTGGAAGGCCTGGCCCGCGAAGCTGTCGCGGCCCGGAATGTTGGGCAGGGTGTAGGCGGACAGCGGGCCGAGCGCGGTGATCAGGAGTCGCGCCCTCGCCTGTTCTCCGCTCTCGAGGATGACTGTCCAGCGGCCGCTCGTATCGTCGAAATGCGCGGCGGAGACGCGGCATCCGAAGCGGATGTGCGGGCGCAGATCGAACTTGTCGGCAACGAGGCGGAGGTAGCGCAGCGTGTCGGGCTGGGCGGCGAAATGCTCGGGCCAATCCCACTCCTGGAGCAGCTCCTCGGAGAAGGAATAGCCGTAGGACCAGCTTTCGGAATCGAATCGCGCGCCCGGATAGCGGTTCCAGTACCAGGTGCCGCCAACATCCGACCCGGCCTCGAAGACCTGCACGCGCATGCCGAGCTCACGCAGGCGATAGAGCTGGTACATGCCCGCAATGCCGGCGCCGATGATGATGGCGTCAGGTTCGGACGAGGTGACGACCATGCATCAAGTCTACAACGATGTTGCCGATTCAGGACGACTTGTTGTCGATTCTCTTCATTTTCTTTCGCATTGCGACCTTGGCCAGCATATGAGCGCTGACGGGGGCTGTGATGAACAGGAACAGCGTGATCGCGAGCTCGCGCAGGCTGAATCCGTAACCCAGGGTGTTGAGATGGATCATCGAGCCGACGACCAGGGCACCGACGCCTAGGGTCGTGGCCTTGGTCGGCCCGTGCAGCCGGGTCAGGAAGTCGGGCAGGCGGGCAAGGCCGATCGAGCCGAGCAGCGCGAAGGCACCGCCGACGACGATCAGGAACGAGGTCAGGGCTTCGACCAGAAAGGCAGCATTCATTCGATGATGTCTCCACTCAGAATGAACTTGCACAGGGCGGCAGTTCCGACGAATCCGGTCATCGCGATCAGCAGGGCTGCATCGAGATACACCGAGCTGCCCAGACTGATGCCGAGGAGCATCACCAGAGCGATTGCATTGATCGACAAGGTATCGAGCGCGAGGATGCGGTCGGGCAGATCCGGGCCGTGCGCCAGTCGCCACAGGTTCAGAATCATGGCGCCGATGATCATGAGGAAGGCGACGTGGATCGCGACGCTCAGCATCCGAAAATCTCCTTCAGCGGGGCTTCGTAGCGGGTCTTGATGGTGCGCACGAGCGCCTGCTGGTCTGCGACGTCCAGAGCGTGCAGGTGCAAACGAGCGCGCACCCGATCGATCTCGATCGACACCGTGCCGGGCGTGAGCGCCACGATGCTGCCCAGCAGCGTGGCCACGAATGGATCGTCTAGGTCGAGAGGCACCTCGACCAGCGCCGGCCGGAGCTGGTCCAGCGGCCCGAGTACTCGGCGCGCCACATGCAGATTGGCGACAACGATATCGACCAGAACCACGGTCAGAAGCCGAACGATGACGAGCGGGCGCCGGACCACTGGTGGATCGGGCCAGAAGCGATTCAGCACCACCGGCAGGACGAGGCCGAGCATGGCTCCGAGCAGAATTTGTCCAAGGCTGGCACCATTGAGGTCGGTCCAGAGCCCCCAGATGACAACACTGAGGATCGGGTGCGGTAGCAGGCGCTGGCGAAGGGTCACGGGCGTTGCTCCCGTTCAACACGGCCGTCCTGCCCGAGCACGGCGGAAAGGTAGGGTTGCCGGGCCTGAAGCTGAGCAGCGGCCAGCCCGGCCTGCTCGGCGATCGGCCGTGCCCCGGCGACCAGTGACAGGCTGAAGGCGATCGCCAGCCCGACGCCGATCGCTTCCAGAGGCGATGTCGGCAGGACGACGGCGGCAGCGGCCTCTGCAGGTGGCTTGCCGCTCAATGGAGCAGAGGCGGGAGCCACGGCCAGATCGACGGGCGGCGGCGCCTCCCAGAACAGGACGCTGGCGGTCCGAGCCATGACCATCATGATCACGAGGCCGGAGAGGATCAGGGCCAACCAGGTGACGGTGCCGAGAGGCTCGAACTGCACGCTGCGCATCACCATGATTTTCGCGATGAAGCCGGAAAGCGGCGGCAAGCCGCTCATGGTGACGGCAAGCACCAGGAAGGCGAGGCCGAGCAGGCCCTTGTCGGCCGCGCGACCACGGACATCCAGAAAGTCGGCCGCCTTGCCGCGGCTGGCCGCGATGCGATCGGCCAGCAGGAAGAAGGCAGCAGAAGCCAACGTCGTATGCAGCAGGTAGAAGAGTGCGGCCGAAATGGTCCGATCGCCCTCTGCGACGTGGCCGGACGAGATCGTGACCAGGAGTGTGCCGGTTGAGATGACGACGAGATAGGCCACGAGCGTCGTGAGCCTGCGTGCCGCCAGCGCGCCGAGGGTGCCCCACGCGATCGTGGCGAGGGCAAGCGGACCGAGCCATGGCTGGAGCACATCTGCGGTGAAGGGGGTCGCGTCGAAGGCGATGACCGACACACGCAGCAGCGAGTAGAAGCCGACCTTGGTCAGCATGGCGAAGATGGCCGCTGCCGGCGCCGTGGCCGAGCCATAGGCGGGCGGTAGCCAGAAGGTAAGGGGCAACAACGCGGCCTTGAGGCAGAACACCACGGCGAGCAAGGCGCAGGCGGCGCGAACGACCGCGCGGGCATCATCCGGAACGCCCATCAGCACTTGTGCGAGATCCGCCAGATTCAGCGTCCCGAGCATGCCGTAGACGAGGCCGAGCGCGATCAGAAAGAGCGCGGATCCGACAAGGTTCAGGATGACATAGGACAGGCCGGCGCGCACTCGTGGCAGACCGCCGCCATGCACGAGCAGGCCGTAGGAGGCGAGCAGCAGGACCTCGAAGAAGACGAACAGGTTGAACAGATCGCCGGCCAGGAATGCGCCGTTGATGCCGACAACCTGCATCAGGAAAAGTACGTGGAAGTGACGTCCCTTGGCGTCCGCGCCGCCCGAGGCATAGAACATCGCCGGCAGGGCGATCGCGGCCGTGAGGGCGAGCATGAGCGCCGACAGCCTGTCGAGTACCAGCACGATGCCGGCCGGCGCCGGCCAGTTGCCAAGGGCATAGACGACAATCTCGCCGCTTTCCGTCTGCGCCAGCAGAACGATGGAGAGTGTCGCGAGGAGGATGCCGCACGACAACAATACGGCGCGGGCAAACCACACACCGAGCCGATGCCCGGCGAGGGTCAGGATGGCTGCCATCAAGGGCAGGATGATGGGCAGGATGACGGCGTGACTCACCCGCCATTCTCCGGCGCATCGACATGGTCCGACCCGGATTCGCCCTTGGCACGAAGCGCTAGCGCGACCAGGTAGGCTGTCATGCCGAAACTGATGACGATCGCCGTCAGGACCAGGGCCTGCGGCAGCGGATCTGCATAGCGGGTCGCCCCGACAGCAATCAGCGGCGGGGCTCCCTGGACCAGCCGGCCGCCCAGGAAAATGAACAGGTTGACGGCGTACGACATCAGCGTGAGACCCAGGATCACGGCGAACGTGTTCGCCCTCAGCACGAGGAAGACCGAGGCGGCACCGAGCACGCCGATGATGGTGGTGAGGAGAAGTTCCATGTCGTGCCCGTTAAGCCTCCTGACCGGCTGGCGCTGGAAGTTCGCGACGGCTGAGCGTGCCGAGCTCCGACAGGATGAGCAGGACGACAGCCACCACGACCAGGTAGACGCCGAGATCGAAGACCATTGCAGAGGCCAATTCGATCTCACCGATCAGAGGTACATGTACGTGGCCGTGCGTGCTCGTCAGAAACGGGAAGCCGAACAGAAGACCTGCCAGCCCGGTGCCTGCCGCCAGCGCCAGGCCGACGGCCGCCACCTTCAGATAGTCGAAGCGGAGTCGCGCCGCAGCATAGTCGATACCGCTGGCGACATACTGCAGCATCAACGCCACACCTGTGATGAGTCCGGCGATGAAGCCGCCACCCGGCAGGTTGTGCCCGCGCAGGAAGAGGTAGGCTGACACTGTCAGGGCAAGTGGCAGCATGGGCCGCATCAGCATGGCCAGCATCACAGGATGACGATCGGCTTCGCCCGCCACTCGATCGGCATAGGGCCGAAGGCGTAGCCCGTCGAGCAGGGCATGGACGCCGAGCGCGGCGAGGGCCAGAACCGAAATTTCTCCCATTGTGTCGAAGCCGCGGAAGTCGACCAACAGAACATTGACGATGTTGCCGCCACCGCCACCAGGCACCGAATTGGCGATGTAGAAGCTCGACAGGGTATCGAACGGTCGTGTCAGCATGGCGTAAGCCAGCACCGCCAAGCCGGCGCCAGCCGCCAGCGCGACGGCAGCATCCCGCATCATCCCGCTCTTCGGCTCCTGCCCGGGGGCGGCATCGGGCAGGAAGCGAAGTGACAGAAGCAGCAGCACGATCGTCACCACCTCGACCGAGAGCTGCGTGAGAGCGAGGTCCGGGGCTGAGAAGCGGATGAAGGTCAGCGAGACGATGAGGCCGACGACGCTGACGTAGATGACTGCTATCAGGCGGTTGCGCCCTGCGTATAGTACGGCACCCAGGCTGCCGACGATGATGGCTGCGAGAGCAGCTACGATGAATATGTCCGGCGTCGAGGCCGCAAGCGGGCCGGCGACGGTCGCATCCTCCGACGCGCCATACGCCCACGTGCCGAGCACGAGGGAAAAGCCGAACAGGAGCATCAGGTGGCGCTGGAGGGATCCACCGTCGATCGCCGCGACGAGGCGTTGCGAGATGCGCACGGCCTCCCGATACAGGCGCTCGAATGCGACAGGGCTTGTGGTTCCGAAGGCATACCGCTCATGCAAAGTATAGAGGAGCTGGCGGCGCCAGTAGTAGAGGCAGCCGCACACAGTGGCGATAAGGCTCATGAGGAGCGGCGCGTTGAAGCCGTGCCATATCGCGAGCGTAAATGGCGGTACGCCCGCCGGCAGTGCCGCGGCGCTTGCGGCCTTCAGGATGGCGCCGACGGTGATCTGCGGCAGAAGACCAACGAGAAGGCACAGTCCGACCAGGATCTCGACCGGCAGGCGCATCCAGCGGGGAGGTTCGTGCGGCATACGCGGAAGGTCGATCGGCTCGCCGTTGAAGAAGACATCGTGGGCGAAACGCAGGGCATAGGCTACCGACAAGGTACCGGCGATCGTCGCGAAGGCCGGCACGAGGTAGGTGAGGCTCGCGAACCCCGCGAAAGTCGCATTGCCGATGGTCTCCGCGAAGAACATTTCCTTGGACAGGAAGCCGTTCAGCAGCGGCACGCCCGCCATCGAGCACGCGGCTAGTATGCCGAGTACGGCTGTTTGCGGCATGTACTTGAACAGGCCGTTGATGCGGCGCATGTCACGCGTGCCGCATTCGTGGTCGATGATGCCGGCAGCCATGAACAGCGACGCCTTGAAGATCGCGTGATTGATGATGTGGAAGAGGGCGGCGACAGTGCTGAGCGGCGTATCGAGCCCGAACAGCAGTGTGATCAGTCCGAGATGGCTGATGGTCGAGTAGGCCAGCAGGCCCTTGAAGTCATGTTTGAGGAGCGCGACGTAGGCGCCGAAGATGAATGTGATTGCGCCAACGCCGGTCACGACGACGAACCACAAGTCGGTGTCGGAGAGGGCAGGATAGAGGCGTGCGAGCAGGAATACGCCAGCCTTCACCATCGTCGCCGAATGCAGGTACGCGCTGACCGGCGTCGGCGCGGCCATCGCATTCGGCAGCCAGAAATGGAAGGGGAACTGTGCGGATTTGGTGAAAGCTCCCAGCAGCACGAGGGTAAGGATGGCAGGGTAGTAAGGATGCGCCTTTATGACGTCGCCCTTGCTCAGGACGTCGCTGAACTCGAAGCTGCCGGCGACATGGCCGATCAGCAGCAAGCCTGCCAGCAGAGCGAGACCGCCCATCCCGGTCACCGCCAGCGCCATGCGGGCGGCGATGCGCGAGTCGTGCGCCTGATTCTTGTACGCGATGAGCAGGAAGGAGGTGACGCTGGTGATCTCCCAAAACAGCAGCATCAGGAGCAGATTCTCGGCTAGAACGAGGCCTAGCATCGCGCCGGCGAACACGAGGAGCAGCGAGTAGAAACGGCCGAGTCGATCCTCCGATGGAAGGTAGTAGGCCGCGTAGAGCACGACCAGCATGCCGATTCCCAGGATCAGGATCGCGAACAACAGGCCGAGCCCGTCGAAACGGAGCGACAGGTTGAAGCCCCAGTCCGAGAGCCAGGGAAGGCGAACGACGAAGATGTCCCCGGCAAGCACCGTAGCCATCAGAGGAACGAGGAGCGAGAGGCTGACCGCCAGCACCGCCGCGGTGGTCCAGGCGACCAGCCGTCGGCTCAACGCCGCCACTGCCGGCACCACGGGTGCGGCGAGGAACGGCATGGCCAGGCACAGTATGATTGAGACGCTGCTCATGAACGGGTCGTCAAGCCTCCCCTCGCTTCTCGCGCATAGCCATGCATGCCGTCGCGTCCAACGCGCCAGCACACCTACGTATCACGCATTCTCCACGAGTGAAGCGTCGCGACAGCGAAACCGACAACGCGACTATGACGCTAATGTTCCAGATGCCCAACTGTTCCAGTTGCGAAGTCTGTGGCCGCGCGCGTCGCGCCGGGCGGCATGGGGTGGGGAATGCCGCCCGGCGGCCAGGCCTGACTGGGATGGGGAGGAGTCACGCCTGAAAACGTGAAAGCGCGCACATTGTGGACGACCATTACCAACAGGGTGATTGCTGCTACAGTTTCCAATCCATACGGGCGGCGGACGGGCTCTATACCTAGGTATGAAAGACCTTGGCGGTGGTTTGTCCTACGAGACACTTCGCTTCGAGTGCAGCCCCGGTACAGCCCAAGGGTGAATATTCACGCATGTTGCAGCCCATATCCGCGCCAGCTCGTCCATCCATCGTGATGCCGCTGCTTGCAGCTGTGGTTGCGCTCGTCATTTTCGTGCTCGACACAGTGACGCCGCTCGATATCGCCGTGGCCGTTCTCTATGTTGCTGTCGTTCTGCTGGCCATGGATTTCGCAGGGCAGGAAGGCATTCTGGTCGTTGCTGCCGGGTGTGCAGCGCTGACCTTGCTGAGCTTCGCCATTGCACACGGTGCCGACGCCAGTAGCGGCCCGATCCTGCGGGCTCTGGTCAGCCTGTCAGCGATCACCGTTACCGCCCTGCTGGCCGTGCGGCACCAGAAGACCCTTGCCATACTCCGCGAACATGCGAGCCTGCTCGACCTTACGCACGATACGATCTTCGTGCGCAACCACGACGATGTGATCACCTATTGGAACCGCGCGGCGAGCGAGCTGTACGGCTGGACGCGCGAGCAGGCGGTGGGACGCAAAGCCGCCGATCTGCTGCAGACCCAATTTCCGGCACCCGCCGACACTCTCGTAGCCGAACTACTGCGGACCGGCCGATGGGAAGGGGAATTGGTGCATCGCAGTCGCGATGGCCGGCGGCTGGTCGTGAGCAGTCGGTGGGCGCTTCAGCGTGACGGTCGGGGCCGTCCTGTATCAGTGCTGGAGACCAATAATGACATCACCGCGCGCCGCTCGGTCGAAGACGGACTGCATCGTGCTCAGAGCGAGCTCGCACATGTCGCTCGCGTCGCCACCCTGGGCGAGCTGACGGCCTCTATAGCCCATGAAGTGAACCAGCCCCTGGCGGCCGTCGTGACTAACGGAGAGGCCGGGCTGCGCTGGCTCGGGCGCGATGTGCCGGATATCGAGGAGGGCCGCAAGTCGGTCGAAAACATGATCCGTAACGCGCAAAGGGCGAGCGAGGTCGTGCGGCGTCTACGGGCGATGTCGCGCCGGGCCGAGCAGGAGCATGCGCCTGTGGCACCAGCGGAAATCGTCAATGAAGTGGCACTGCTGATCGGACGCGAGCTGCTGGTCCGGGAGGTCGTCCTTTCAGTCAGGGCGGTCGACGATCTGCCGCGCGTCAACGGTGATCGCGTGCAGCTTCAGCAGGTCGTCATGAATCTCCTGATGAACGCGATTCAAGCCATGGTTCGCGCCGGCGCGCAGCAGCGACGGCTGGATGTCGAGGTGAACCGTGGCACCGACGAGATTGTGGGCGGCGAATGCATCGTCATCGCCGTCAGCGACCGGGGACCCGGTATCGATCCAGCGCATCTGCCGCGACTGTTCGAGGCCTTCTTCACGACCAGGGCGGACGGGATGGGCATGGGATTGTCGATCTGCCGCTCTATCGTGGAGGCCCATGGCGGCCGCATCTGGGCGGAGAATCTGCGGGACGGCGGTGCTTGCTTCCGTGTCAGCCTGCCCATCCCGAAGACGGAGATGGCGCATGCAGCGTAAGGATGCCCCGCCGGTGGTGTGGCGGCCGACCGTGTTCGTCGTGGATGACGACGAGGAGCTGAGAATGGCGCTTGCCAATCTCTTCCGGTCTGTGAGCCTTGACGTCCAGGTGTTCGGATCCGCTGCGGAGTTCCTGAAGGCCGTGCCGCCTGACGCCCCGGGATGCCTCGTGCTCGATATCCGCCTTCCGGGTGTCAGCGGCCTCGATTTCCAGGCGCAACTGGCCCGGGCCAATGCCGAGATTCCGGTCATTTTCATGACGGGGCACGGCGATATCCCAATGTCGGTGCGGGCCATGAAGGCCGGAGCGGTCGACTTCCTCGTCAAGCCGTTCCGGGATCAGGATATGCTGGATGCAGTCGCTACCGCCATCGAATCCGACCGCCAGAGACGTGCCCGGAGCCAGGCGACCAACGACGTACGCGATCGCTTTGCAACGCTCTCGCCCCGTGAGCGGGAGGTGATGACCTTGGTGACACGCGGTCTCATGAACAAGCAGGTGGCGGGTGAGCTTGGACTGAGCGAGATCACGGTGAAGCTCTACCGCGGGCAGGCGATGCGCAAGATGGGCGCCGGCTCGCTGGCCGACCTCGTGCGCATGGCGGAGGCGCTCTCGTTGCATCCGCCAAAGGGCTAGCCTCGACCTTAGACCTCGACAAACGTACGTATAGCTTTCGCCAGACAGTCCGAAAGCGCAGTTTCCGCTTGTGAGCGGGCGCGTGTGGCATTCGCCGCACCTCGACTCCGGCCGAGATGATCGTGACAGAAGTACCCACTATAGCTGTCGTCGACGACGACGATTCCGTACGTTCCGCATTGGACAATCTGTTGCGTTCGGTCGGTCTCGCCGTGACGACCTTCGGTTCGGCCGAGGATTTCCTGGCGTCGCCGGCCGTTCGCGCGGCAGCCTGCCTCGTCGCGGACGTCCAGATGCCCGGTATGAGCGGCCTGGACCTTCAGCGCCGGCTTGCCGCGGCAGAGGACAGCCCGCCTGTCATCCTGATCACTGCATTTCCGCAGGAGCATGCCCAGCGCCAAGCCGAAGCGGATGGCGCCTTTGGTTACCTTGCGAAACCCTTTGACGGAGGGCGACTGCTGGAGTGCATCAATCGCGCCCTGGAGGCGCGCGGTGCTTCGCGCTGATCAGGCTCCGCGGCAGGCATACGAAGGTATCGCCGGGTTAGACGACAGGGGGCGGTCCTCATGCCCAATGCTGAATGGAGTCGTCGCCGACGCTGCGTCAGTCTTCACATGCATTGAGCAAGAGATTTGAGCAAGAGCAGGAGGACTGCATGTTCGTACAATTGACCTCGCACCTTCCCGAAGTACCGAGCGTCTGGCGGCCTGGACCTCTTACGGACACAAGCTCGCGCAGCGAGCGGCCGCATCTGGTTCGCTTCACGGTTGACGATCTGACGATCTCGGTGTTGGTGCGCAAGCACGCTGCCGGCGGGCCATCGACCGGCCGAAATCCCATCGTTCTCAGCTCGATGCCTCGGGAAGCCGCGGCGCACGGGCTGACAGTGCAGATCGCCAATCCCGAGCTGCACGGTTGTCTCGACGCGATGCGGGAGGAACTGGGTGCGGGTGAGATCATCGCGGCTCCGCCCGCGCTCGATCAGGATCCGATCGTTCAGGCACTCGGCCGCGCCCTGGTCGGGCAGCATCAGATCGGTCAAGGCCTGTCGACCCTGTATGCCAACGCAGTGTGCGCGGCTCTGGTCGCCCGTCTGGTTGCGCGGTGCCGCGCGGGCAACGCCGTAGGGGACGTGCCGTTCGATACGACCCGCTCGCGCAGTGCGCTGCCGAAGTGGCGTCTGAAGCGGGTCAAGGAGTACATCGAGGCCAATCTCGGCGGAAGCGTCAGGCTGGTCGACATGGCTGCCGCCGCGGGCTTGTCGCGGATGCACTTCGCCGCCCAATTCAAGCTGGCGACCGGCCTGCGGCCTCATGAGTACCTGCTGCGCCGCCGTGTTGAACGGGCACAGGAGATGCTGCGCGATCCGCGAGCTGCGCTGGTCGAGGTGGCGCTGGGTGTCGGCTTCCAGACGCAGTCGCATTTCACGACGGTGTTCAAGCGCTTCTCCGGTGCCACGCCGAACCGCTGGCGTCGCCTCGCCGTCATGGGCGACCGTCGCCACACCGGATCCGAGACGCGTCCGGGCGCCGACGGGACCGCGTCTGTGCTCCAGTAGGAATCGGACCGATACCTTAGGCCGACGTCTTGGTATGAGCCCGGCAATGTCGAACTTATGGTTCTCGTTGCCGCGCTCATGCCGCCGCCTTAGCTCTGCCAGGCAAGATGCCTCGGGGTTGAGCGGTCACTCCTTTTCGCCCACCTGAAATCATGCGACCGAGTTGCTGAAACCAACCCGGCGTGCGTGTTGCGTGTTCCTCGCGGCCGGAATGATTCCGCTTGCCACAGGGAAGGCCGCAAATGCCAGAAGGACGAAATGCCAGAAGGACGCTTGGCTCGAATGCCTTGGTTGAGAAAGGGGGCGCCGGGTGGAACTGGGGGAGGCAGAGGGTCCACCCGGCGCGGCAAGC
>QFCS01002097.1_pt1 | contig 20784 bp, 20 predicted proteins | sample 3576561 | NCBI WGS metagenome assembly QFCS01 | reverse complement strand
GTTTAGACCATGCCTCAGCGATAGGCCGCCTCCCTTGATGCAGGTCAACGCGCCGTTCGGTCCGAACGTCATCATGAACGAGGAAAGGAGGAAGCCATGTCCAGGATCGTCGTCCTCGGGGCCGGAATCGGCGGCATTTCGATGGCCTACGAAATGCGCTCACGGGCCGGTCGGGCGGTGGAGATCGTCGTCGTTTCCGATTCCGAGTGGTTTCATTTCGTGCCGTCCAATCCATGGGTGGCCCTTCACTGGCGCAAACCGGAAGAGATCAAGATCCACCTTCCGCCCGTACTCGGGCGGTTGGGGATCGGCTTCGAATCCGCCGGCGCCCGACATGTGCTCCCCGATCGGAATGCCGTCGAGCTCGCGGATGGCCGACGGATCGACTACGACTTCCTGGTGATCGCGACGGGTCCTTCGCTCGCATTCGATGAGGTTCCTGGACTGGGGCCTCAAGCCAACAGTCTCTCGATCTGTCATGTCGACCATGCCGCCGAGGCTGCCGCGGCATGGGCACGCTTCTGCGACGATCCTGGACCCATCGTGGTCGGCGCCGTCCAAGGAGCGTCCTGCTTCGGGCCGGCCTACGAGTTCGCGCTGATGGCCTCCACCGATCTGCGCCGCCGCGGAATCCGGAATCGAGTTCCGATCACGTTCGTCACCGCCGAGCCGTACATCGGGCATCTTGGCCTGGGTGGGGTGGGCGACACCAAGGGCATTCTGGAATCGCTGCTGCGCGAGCACGACATCAAGTGGGTGACGAGCGCACGTGTGGACCGGGTCGAGCCCGATGCCGTCGAATGCACGGAAATGGTCGAGACCGACAAGCCTGGCCGGCAATTCCGCCTGCCGACCAGGCTCACCATGCTGATTCCGGCCTTTCGAGGCGTTTCGTGTCTGATGGGAGATGACGGCAAGGGGCTGGCGGGACTCGCCAATCAGCGTGGCTTCGTGCTCGTCGACGAATTGCAGCGCAACCCGTCGTACCACAACGTCTTCGCCGTCGGCGTATGCATCGCCATTCCACCGTTCGAACAGACGCCGGTGCCTCTTGGCGTTCCGAAGACGGGATACATGATCGAATCGATGGCGGCTGCAGCGGCCGAGAACATCGCCTCGATGATCTCCGGCCGTGAACCGTCGAGTCGTCCGTCGTGGAACGCCGTCTGTCTCGCCGATTTCGGCAACGATGGCGTCGCATTCGTGGCATTGCCGCAAATCCCGCCACGGAACGTCAACTGGTCTGTCCGGGGCCCATGGGTCCATGCAGCGAAGGTCGGCTTCGAGAAGTATTTTCTGCACAAGGTTCGCAGCGGCACCATCGAACCCGGATACGAACGCCACATCATGGGACTCCTCGGCATCGACAAGTTGCGGACCGACTCCATGACCTGAACGCGGCGGGGTGTCTGGGTTGTCGTGCAGATGGACATACAACTGGCAGAGCGATGCACGCGAGGCGCCGCGATCGGAGCATGCACGGATTCGAGAGGATAGAGTTCGTCGATGCCTTTCCAGTCACAGCAGCGGGCAAAGTTGACAAGAAGATTCAGCGCGCGACGTACTGGACTGGTGAATCACGGCAGGTGAGCCGAGATTTTCGCTTTTTCTGCGCGACGGGCGCGTGTCTTAGCAACGCGCCGTAACTTACCGTAATCAATACATTCTTTCCGCAGGTTCACTTGCTGTTCCTGGCGAATTGCCTTGCCCGTGGTGCGGGTATTTGCGTTTGCAGGGTTTACTCACAATCAAAATCGTGGAAACAAGAAATCGTTGTGACTACCAAGCGCTCCGCCTTCGGCGCCGCCGCCCTCGTGGCCGCAGCCCTCCTGGTATCAGGATGCCAGAATATCTTCGGTGGGAAGCCGCCGCAGACTGCTTCGTTCGCGCCGGCCATCGATCCGATGCAGCAGGAGATCGACGAACGCAAGGAAGAGATCATTCGTCAGCTTGCACATTGCGAGAGCGGTGGCTGGGGTCCGTCGGAACGCCGCATCTACGGCGGTCGCGGTGCTTATCATGGCCGCCTGCAGTTCAGCGTGCGCACGGTGATGAATTACCAGCTCAAGCGCGACGGCACGCAGCTCTCGCCGAAGGAGGCGTCGGAGCTTGCGCACGACTACGATCGTGCTGCCGATCTCGCCAAGTACATGATCTTCGATCTCGAAGAGCCGTGGCACTGGCCGTTGTGTGCGCGCAAGCTGAGTCTTCGCGACCAGGTCGCCTCGATCAAGCAGCTTTCGAACCAGGCCTTCGCACACTGACGTGCGACGACGACGGCATCGTCGTCATCTGAGGTCCTCGCAGAATTCCTGGATGCGCCGGCAGCCTTCGCGCAGGCTGGCGATGTCCGTCGCGTAGGAGATGCGGAAGTAGGGGCTCATGCCGTAGGCCGCCCCCTGCACCGTGGCGACATGCTTCTCTTCCAGCAGCGCTGTGACGAAGTCGGTATCGGTGTCGATTCTGCGCCCGGTCGGCGTCGTCTTGCCGATGCAGCCGGCGATGTTGGGGAAGACGTAGAATGCGCCCTCCGGCTTGTGGCACGTGATTCCCTTCGCCTGGCGCAGCATGGCCACGACCTCGTCGCGCCGCTTCTGGTAGTCGGCCGCTCGCTCCTTGAGCAGGTCTTGTGGCCCGTCGAGCGCCGCGGTGGCGGCGGCCTGGCTGATCGTCGAGATTCCCGAGCCGATCTGGCCCTGCATGTTGGTCATCGCCGCGATCATCGCCCTGGGCCCGCCGGCGAAGCCGACCCGCCAGCCGGTCATGGCATAGGCCTTGGAGGCGCCGTTCACGGTCAGCGTGCGCTCCCTCAGGCGCGGCTCGACCTCGGCGACGGTGCAGAAGCCGAAGCTGTCGTAGGTGAGATGCTCGTAGACGTCGTCGGCCATCACCAGCACGTGCGGATGCGCGAGCAGCACTTCGGTGATCGCTCGCATCTCGTCGCGCGAGCAGACCGCGCCGGTCGGATTGTTGGGGAAGTTCAGCACGACCCACTTGGTGTGTGCAGTGATCGCGGCATCGAGGTCGGCGGCACGCAGCCTGAACTGGTTGTTCTCGGGGCATGACACCGGAACGGGCCGCGCGCCGGCCAGCGCCGCCTGGTCGGCATAGGAGATCCAGCCGGGCGCGGGGATGATCACCTCATCACCGGGATTCACGCTGGCCATCAGCGCGTCGTACATGATCTGCTTGCTGCCGTTGCTGACCAGGATCTCGTCGAGCGCGTAGTCGAGGGAGTTGTCGCGTGCGAACTTGCGCCGGATCGCTTCCTTCAGCGCCCTGGTCCCGTCCATCGGCGGATACTTGGTGTCGCCGGCCAGCGCGGCCTGATGGGCCGCCTCAATGGCGTGCGGCGGCGTCGGGAAGTCGGGCTCGCCTGACGACAGGCCGACGATCTGGACGCCTTGCGCGCGCAGGTCGCGTGCCTTGCGGGTCATGGCGGCCGAGGCCGACACCTTGATGTTGCGCAGCCGGTCGGCGACCTCGAACATGACTCTTCCTAGCCTTTCCCTCGTATCGTCAGCGCGATGCCGCCCAGGATGGCCATGGAGGCCAGCAGCAGACGCGCCGTCAGGGGCTCGGCCAGTAGCATTGCTCCACCGATGGCAGCAATGGCAGGAACGCTGAGCTGGATTGTAGCGGCAGCGGTTGCGCTGAGCGCGGGCAGCGCAGCATACCACAGCACATAGCCCAGCCCGGAGGTCAGCGCGCCGGACAGTACCGCATAGGCAAGGCCCGTGTGGTCCGCCGCCTGCTGGTCCAGCGCCGCGAGCGACAGCAGCGCGGCGAAGGGAATCGACCGCAGGAAATTGCCGCCTGTCGCGGCGACGGGATCGCCGGCGCCGCGTCCCAGCAGCGAATAGGCACCCCACGCCACGCCGGCCCCGATCATCAGCGCCGCCGCCAGCGGCGGCGGTGCGGTGAGGCCCGGCATCAGCAGCGCGACCAGACCGGCCAACGCCAGCAGCAGGCCAGCCAGCCGCAGCCCGCGCAGACGCTCGCCGCGCCACAGGCCCCAACCCATCATCGAGAGCTGCACGGCGCCGAACAGCAGCAGCGCGCCAGTCGCCGCCGTGAGATCGCGATAGGCGAAGGAGAAGGCGGCGGCATAGGCGAACAGCATCAAGGCCATGGGCCAGGTTCCGCCTGCGGTGGGGCGCTTGCCGCGCGTGCGCAGCAGGATGGCCAGCAGCAGCGCGCCCGAGGCGAGCCGGACCGACGTGAAGGTCGCGGCATCGATGCCGGTGTCGCGCAGGGCGATACGGCAAAGCAGCGAGTTGCCGGCAAAGGCCAGCATCGCCAGCACGATGAGGAGCGACACGCGCAGGCTTGCGTTCGGCACGGTCATTGCAGCAGCTTTCCTACCATGGCCGACGAAATTCCCATCATCGATGTTTCGCAGGCGCTGACCGGCGATCCGGCGGCGCTGCAATCCTGCGCCGAGCAGCTTCGGCATGCCTACGAGGATGTCGGGTTCTGGTTTCTCCGCGGCCATGCCGTGCCGCAGGAGCTGATCGACCGCGTATTCGTCGAGGCGGCGCGCTTCCATGCGCAGCCGCTCGAGGAGAAGCTCAAGCTCAAGATCAACGAGCACAATATGGGCTATCTGGCGATCAAGGCGGCGACGACGCGTCATTCGGACGTCAGCACCGGCAACCTGCCCAACCTGAACGAGGCGTTCTTCATCAAGCGGGACCTGCCGCTCGATCATCCCGACGTGATCGCCAACAAGCGTTTCCGTGGTGCCAACCGATGGCCGGCGCTGGCAGGCTTCCGCGAGACGATCGTAGGCTATTGCGATGCCATGGAGCAGCTCGCCCTTGGCATCCTGCCGGTCTACGCCGCCGCCCTGGACCTGCCGCCGGACTATTTCAGAGAAGCCTTCCGCGAGCCGCAGTACCAGTTGCGCATGTCTCACTATCCGCACACGCCGGAGCTGCGCGACAATGAGTATGGTCTGGCGCCGCATGCCGACACGTCCTTCATGACTCTGCTGGCGCCCAACAAGGTCCCAGGCCTGTCGCTACGCACGGCGTCGGGCCGCTGGATCGACGCGCCGGCGGTCGATGGCGCCTTTCTCGTCAATAGTGGCCAGATGCTCAACCGATGGAGCAACGGACGCTTCCGCGCCACACCGCATCGCGTGGTCAACCAGTCCGGCGGTGAGCGCTATGCCATCCCGTTCTTCTTCGACTGCACGATCGACCACCTGATGACGTGCCTGCCGACCTGCACGAGCCCGGACAATCCGCCGAAATACGAGTCCACGACCTACATGGAGTTCGTCTCGCGCTACCAGGCCTTGAACTACGACCACGTCCGCAAGGCGGAGCCGGTGCCGGCCTAGCCCGCCGGCTGCGGCGCGTCAGTTCAGCCCGTAGAGCCTCATCGCATTGTCGCGTGTCAGCTTGCGGCGCGCCGCCGTGTCCATGCCTGCCAGCTCACGGTCGAGGAACTCCTGCGAGTCCGGCCAGATACCGTCCGGATGCGGGTAGTCCGAGCCCCACATGACGTTGTCCTCGCCCAGCAGGTCGAGCAGCCGGATGCCGACCGGGTCGGTCTGGTAGGTCGCGTAGAACTGGCGGTGCCAATACTCCGAGGGCTTCATCCTGAGATCGAGATCCTTGAACTGGTCCTCCCATTCGAGGTCCATGTGCTGCAGCACGTAGGGGATCCAGCCCAGGCCCGCCTCTCCGATCACGATCCTGAGGTTGGGATAGCGTTCGGGCGCACCGCTGAAGATCAGCGACATCAGCATGTAGCCCATATGCATCTGGAAGTTCGTGATATGGGCGGCAGAGGCGCGGCGCTGCACGAAAGTCGGCATGCTGCCGGTGTCGGGGGAGCGGCCGCCGATCGTATGGAAGTGGACGGGGATGCCGGTCTCGTGCGCGCACTGCCACAGCGGTTCCCAGAACGGATCCCACAGCGGCGTCATGTCGGGACGGTTCGCGACGTCGAAGCCCTTCACGCCGCGTCGCGCGTTGCGCATCATCTCGGCGACCGATGCCGCCATGTCGTAGTTCGGTATGTTGGCGAGCCCGATCAGCCGGTCGGGCGCGGCGCTGCAGAAGTCGTGCAGCCAGTCATTATAGATTCGCAGCATCTCGAGAGTGGCCTCCGGATCGTTCAGACGGCCGCTCGATCCCAGAATGCCGTACAGGATCTCGGCTTGCACGCCGTCGCGATCCTGGTCCTGCAGGCGCAACGCAGGTTCGGTGAGCCGGCGGACACCTTTCCGACCGTCATCGTAGAGCCCGGTCGAGGCCATCCGGTCGGAGCGATGGATGACGCCTGGCACATATTCGCGGCCGGCGGAGCCCATGCCGTTCATCAGCCCGAACCTGGCGCCCCTGGCGCTCACCCATTCCGGCCCCTTCGGCCCTTCGACGACGTGGGGCATCCGGTCCTTGAGGGCCTTCGAGGCGTTGCTGGTGAAGAGATCGGGCGGCAGCCAGATCAGATCGACATGTCCGTCGGCGGAAATGACGTCGTACTTCATGGGCGCGTTCCTCCCGTGCCAATGAAGGACTAGAGTGCGCCCCTTGTTTCAGCGTCGCAATGGAAACACGATGACAGAGTCAGACTGGCTTACCGCGTTCGAATCCGCTCTCGAGGACGGCGACGTCGCCGCCGCAACTACCCTGTTCCACGACGGCAGCTATTGGCGAGACCTGATCGCCTTCACTTGGAACATCGTCACCTTCGAGAGCCGCACTGCGATCGCTGACATGCTGAAGGCGCGTCTTGGTGACGTCCGGCCGAGAGCCTTCAGGCTCGACGGCACCGAAGGCTGGTTCACCTTCGAGACGGCCGTCGGCCGTGGCCGCGGCCAGCTGCGCCTGAAGGACGGCAAGGCCTCGACGCTGTTCACGGCGCTGATGGAACTCAAGGGCTTCGAGGAGAAGGCCGGGCCGACGCGCGAGCTCGGTGTCGTGCACGGCGCGATGCGTGGCCGCGAAACCTGGACCGACCGGCGCAACGCCGATGCCGAAGAGCTTGGCATCACGCGCCAGCCCTTCGTGCTGGTCGTCGGCGGCGGGCAGGGCGGCATCGCGCTGGGCGCGCGGCTCAAGCGCATCGGCGTGCCGGCGCTGATCATCGATCGCCTGCCGCGGCCGGGCGATGCCTGGCGCCGGCGTTACAAGTCGCTCTGCCTGCATGATCCGGTCTGGTACGACCATCTGCCGTACCTGCCGTTCCCCGACCATTGGCCGGTCTACACGCCCAAGGACAAGATGGGCGACTGGCTCGAGGCCTACACGAAGATCATGGAGCTCGACTACTGGTCGTCGACCACCTGCCAGAAGGCGACGTGGGACGAGGCGAAGCAGGAATGGCGCGTCGTCGTCGAGCGCGACGGCAAGCCGCTGACCTTGCATCCCAAGCATCTCGTGCTGGCGACCGGCATGTCCGGCTTTCCGACGGTGCCGCGCTTTCCGGGTGCGGATCTCTTCAAGGGCCGGCAGCATCATTCCAGCCAGCACACCGGCGGCGAGGGCTGGGCAGGCAAACGCTGCGTCGTCATCGGCGCCAACAACTCCGCCCACGACATCGCGGCGGATCTCTGGGAGCACGGCGCCGACGTCACCATGATTCAGCGTTCCCCGACCCTGGTCATGCGCTCCGAGACCCTGGCGCACAGCCGTGCCCTCTATTCGGAGGAGGCGGTCAAGTCCGGCATCGACGCCGACACGGCCGATCTCATCTCGGCGTCGCTGCCCTATGCGCTTCTGCCGTCGGTGGTGCAGCCCTTCGTCGCCAAGAGCCGGCAGGACGACGCGGCCTTCTACGAACGGCTCGCTGCCGCAGGATTCATGCTGACGTTCGGCGAGGACGAGTCCGGCATCGGGCCGATGTATGCCCGTCGCGGTTCGGGCTACTACATCGAAGTCGGCGCCTCCGAGCTGATCGCCAACGGCGACATCAAGCTCTGTTCGGGCGTCGAGGTGGCACGTCTCGCCGAGGACGGCGTGATCCTGAGCGATGGCCGCGAGCTGAAGGCCGATCTCGTGGTCTATGCCACGGGCTACGGATCGATGAACCAGTGGGCGGCGGCGCTGATCTCGCCGGAGGTCGCCGACAAGGTCGGAAAGGTCTGGGGGCTCGGCTCGGACACGGCCAAGGATCCCGGCCCGTGGGAGGGCGAGCTGCGCAACATGTGGAAGCCGACGGCGCAGGACGGGCTGTGGTTCCACGGCGGCAATCTCGCCCAGTCGCGGCACTATTCGCGCTACCTCGCGCTCCAGCTCAAGGCGCGCCTGGAGGGCCTGCCGACGCCGGTCTATGGCCGCGCGGCGGTGCATCACCGGGCCTGAGAGGACGAAGGGACGGCAGGGGGGCTTGATGCGTATGCCGGAGACCATGGACAATCGTCAGCCATGACCACCTTCGTGACCGCCGCCATGCGCCTCTCCCTCATGCTGGCCCCGCTGGCGGCGACGTCGTGCTCCTTCTATCTGGGCGAGCCGCGGGTCGAGAAGACCGACCTGCGCGCGGCGCTCAACGGATCGAACGAGGTACCGCCGACGCAGAGTCGTGGCAGTGGCTGGCTGGAGGCGGTCTACCGGCCCTCGACCAAGGTGCTGGAGTACCGGCTGAACCTGACGGGGCTGAGCGGCCCCATGACCATGGGCTACCTGCAGGGTCCGGCGGCGCCGGGCGAGAACGCCGAACGCACCGCGCCGATCAACATCCCGATCTACGACTACACGATCCGGGACGGCGTGACCCTGACGGACGAGCAGGCGGCACAGCTCCTTGCCGGCCGCTGGTACGTCAACGTCCGGACGGAACAGTATCCCGGCGGCGAGATTCGCGGCCAGATCGTGCCGGTGAAGAAGTAGCGGCGGTCATGGACGTCCCCAGCGGATGCATTCGACATCTCGGCCGATTGGCGGCAGCGGATGCGCAACAGCAACTTGCCATCGCCTCGATCCGCACGACGCCTGGCACCGTCGGGATGGTCTCGCTCAGTAGGAAGCCATCGCCTCGATCTTGCTGTTGGCCACGATCAACCGTTTGGCGAGCAGCCGGGAGAGATTTGCCATGATTCGCTCTCCTGCCCTGGGATAGCGGTCGCGGAAGGCCAAGAAATCGGCCAGCGACTGTTCGAGGCAGTTCACGTCGGTGTCGGCCCAGACATCAGCCGACCGGCTGTTCTCCAGCAGCGCCATCTCGCCGACGGCCATTCCGGCCGAGAGCGTCGCCAGACGTATGCCGCTGGGAAGGCGGACGCTGACCACGCCGCTTTCCACGAACAGGACGGAGTCGGCAGCGGCGCCCGCGGCAACCTGTCGCCGGCGCGGAAGTCCCGCGACGCCAGGCTCGCTGCGAGCCACGCATATTCGTCCGGATGATACGATCCTCCGCCCACTCGATGGCCTCGTCGAGCAGGGCGACGGCGCGGACGCCGTGGCGGCCGTCCAGCCAGGGCTGTCTCAATCGAGGTTCCCTTGGCCACGCCGGAGAAGGCGACTTCGACACGATGGGCGGCGAGATCCGCCAGCATCCCCGCCATCAACTGCGAGGCCGCTTCACTTAGATCTAGCCGAAGCTGAAATCCCAGCTCAGCCATCGGGCGAGGCCGCGGCCCATCACCTTCTCGAGATCATCGCCTGTCAGCCACGGCAGTTCCTCGGTGAACATGGTCACGCACTGCCGGTAGCTGCAGGGCATGCGGGTGATGTCGGTACCCCAGAAGAAGCGGTCCGGGCCATAGGCGTCGAAGATGCGGCGCAGACCGTCATGCAGGTTGCGGAACGGATAGGGCTGCGTCGAGTAGCCGGGCGCGCCGGTCGCCTTCACGGCGACGTTGGGCAGCCTGGCCAGGGCGCAGAGTTCGTCGAGATTGCCGAAGGCCTTCTCGTCCTTCTCCAGTCGCAGCAGGCCGCAATGGTCGATGATCAGCCTGAGGCCGGGATGGGCTTCGGCGATCCGGCGGAACTGCGGCAGGAACAGGCCGGCCATGGTGGCGATCGGCACGCCAGCCTTCTCGGCGGCGGGCCACACCCAGTCGAGCCTTCCCTCGTGCAGAGCCTTCTGCTGGTCGGGATAGAGAAGTGCCCAGCGCAGGCCCAGCATGCCGGGCTGCTGGCGCCAGGTGGCGATGCGTGTACGGCTCTCGGGATCGTCGAAGTCGAACTGCCCCATCACGGCGAAGCGATCAGGATGCCGCCTGGCCGCTTCGATCGCGAGCTGGTTGGATGTCGGATCCCAGCTGTAGGGCGGATGGATCAGTGCGGCATCGACGCCGGCCTCGTCCATCTCCTTCAGCGCCTCCTCGGCCGTGAACTTCTCGACCTTGCGGTGTGCGCCGCTGGTCGGCGTGACGGTCTGGGCCCAGATGTGGATCTGGGCGTCGATGATCTTCATGGCGTCCCTCCGGCTTGTCTCAGTTGGGCGTCGGCGCGTCGGGATCGAGCAGCTTTTCTCGCTTCAGCTCGCTCCACAGGTCAACTGGAATCTTCGCCGACAGGCGCTCGACGTTCTGCTTCACCTCGGTGACGGCCAGCGCACCCGGGATCACCGAGCAGACGGCAGGGTGGAACAGCGGAAAGCGCAGGGCCGCGGCACCCAGCTCGACACCATGTCGCCGGCATACCGCTTCGATCTTCTGCGCCTTGTCGATGAGGGCAGCCGGCGCGGCGACGTAGTCGTGGGTTGCCCCAGGCTTCACGCCGCCCGTCAGGATTCCGGAATTGTAAGGTCCGCCCAGGATCACGGAGACTTGGCGCCTCACGCATTCCGGCAGGAATGCATCCAGCGCGCCCTGCTCCAGCAGGGTGTAGCGCCCAGCCAGCAGCATGCAGTCGAAGTCGCCGGCCTGGATGAAGCGCAGGCTGGTGTCGGCCTCGTTGATGCCGACGCCGATGGCGCCGATGACTCCGGCGCGCCTCAGTTCGTCCAGCGCCTTGTATCCGGAGTCCATCACTGTCCTGAAACGGTCGTCGAGGATCGCGCGGTCCTTGATGGTCCAGAAATCGACGTCGTGAATCAGCGCGATGTCGATCTTCGCCAGGCCCAGCCGCAGATGGGAATGTTCCAGTGAGCGCATGACGCCATCGTAGGTGTAGTCGAACGCCGGCGCGAAACCCGGCAACCCGTTCTCGCGGAAGTTCGCCGGCTTCTTCTCTCCCGGCTTCATGACATGCATGATGCGACCGATCTTGGTCGACAGCACGAAGTCCTCGCGCGGCTTGTCGCGCAGCGCAGCGCCCATGCGCAGCTCGCTGCGCCCGTAGCCGTAGAAGGGCGAGGTGTCGAAGTAACGGACCCCGGCATCGTAGGCTGCGTCGGTCAGGGCCAGCGCCTCGGAGTCGGGAATGGTGGCGCGGAAGCCGCCCATCGGCGCGCCACCGAGGCCGAGCTCCGTGACTTCGATCGTTGTCCTGCCGACTTTGCGGCGCTCCAATGTGGTCATTCCGCTTCCTCCATGTTGCCCGACCATAGCCCACGCGGCTCGGCGCGCAATTCCGGCGACATTCCGGCGACGAGGGCGAGTTTCATCGAATCGTAGGCGCATGGCCATCGACCGGTCACGGCGCTGCAGTTCGATGTGCGCCCATGGTGGAAGTCATTGGTGATCGCGCGGCGCGCGGCGGTGGATTGGGGGCGTTGCTGGCGCAACTCGGCGCCGTCGCGGTCGAGACCTCGCTGGGGCGGTGTCGGGTGAGGCGCCTCGACGGTTGTGCGGCGGAGACCCTGCATGGCGCTCGCCGCGGCGGGCTTTGCGCCGCTACCGCGCTGCCGGTGCTGTTCGGTCTGGCGGTCATCGACGGCGGCAGGCGGCCGCTTCAGGGAGCGCGACTCGCGCAGCTTACCGTTCGGGATCGCGGGCTCCTGCTGGCGCGGATCATCGAAAGGAACGCGACCATCTTCGGCTTCCCGGTGGCGCCTGCCGGACTGAATCTCGCCCGGCTCCCGGACTTGCCGGCGGCCGCACTCGACGATATCGCCCTGGCCTTCGTTGATCGCTATCTCGACGTCGACGACATGGTCGGTGCGGAGATCGTTTCCGCGATGCGCTCGTCGAATGCCTGAGATCGGCACGCCGGCCTGGCCGAAGGCGCCCGTGCTCTTCTAGCCGTGCGAGATGACGACCTTGCCGAAGTGGCTCTGACTCTTGAGATGCCGATAGGCGTCCTTCGCGTCGGCGAATGGAAACACCCGGTCGATCACCGGCTTTAGCCCGCCAGCCTCGATGGCTCGGTTCATGGCCTCGAACATCTGCTTGCTGCCGACATAGAGGCCCTGGACGCGAAGGTTGCGGCGCAGGATCGGCATCGGGTCGACCTGGGCGCCCTGGCCTGTCAGAAGGCCGATGACGGCGATGCGGCCGGCCAGGCGAGTCGCCAGGAACGAACGCGGCAGCGTGCCGGCGCCGCCGACCTCGACGGTGATATCGGCGCCGCGGCCGCCGGTCAGCCGCATCACTTCCTTGTCCCAGTCGGGCGTGGCGCGATAGTCGATCACCGCCTCGGCCCCCATCGTCCTCAGGCGATCGGCCTTGGCGGCCGAGCTCGATGTCGCGATCACCCGCGCCCCAAACAGGCGGGCGAACTGCAGCGCGAACACGGAGACGCCGCCCGAGCCCAGGACCAGCACGGTATCGCCGGCCTTGATGCCGCCGATCTCGACCAGCGCATGCCAGGCGGTGACGGCGGCACAGGGCAGGGTCGCCCCTTCCTCGAAGCTCAGACTGTCGGGTAGCCGCACGGCGCCGTCTTCTTCCAGCACCGCGAGCTGCGTCAGCATGCCGTCGATCGCCCCGCCCATGGCCGAGGCCTGCGCCGCCTCGTCGATGGCGCCACCGACCCACCTCTGCATGAAGCAGCCGGCGACGCGGTCACCGGCTTTCAGCCGGCTGATGCCCGGACCGACTGCCACAACCTCGCCGGCCCCGTCGGAAAGAGGAATAAGGTCGGGCTTGGGAGCGGCCCGGGCATACTGTCCTTCGACGGTGATCAGATCGCGGTAATTGAGCGATGTCGCCCGCACGCGGACCAGCACCTGGCGCGGCCCGGGCGCCGGATCGCGCCGTTCGACGAGCGTCAGCGAGTCGATGCCCTTGGGCGAGGGAATGACATAGCACTTCATTTGGCGCGTTCTCCGGTCGCGGTCAGTGCCGCCACGGATGGCGCCTGGCCGTCACTGGTTACCTTTCAATTCCACGATCGTCTTGGCCATGACGGCTTCCTGGTCCCAGGGAAACAGGATCCATGTGTCCTGGCTGACTTCCGTGATGTAGCTGTCCACTGTCGGCCGGCCGGCCGGCTTTGCATAGACCGTGGCGAAATGCGCCTTGGGCAGCAGCGCCCGGACCGCTCGGGCCGTCACACCGGTATCGACGAGGTCGTCGACGATCAGCCAGCCCTCGCCGCCGTCCTTTTCGGCCTGGGTGCCCTTGAGCAGCTCGACCTTGGTGCCGCGTTCCATGCGGTCGTAGGTCGAGCAGCAGACGGTGTCGATCAGGCGCAGGTTCAGTTCGCGGGCGATGATCGCGGCCGGCACCAGCCCGCCGCGCGTGATCGCGACCAGCCCCTTGAACGGTCCCAGGTCGGCCAGCCGCCAGGCGAGGGCGCGGGCGTCCCGGTGCAACTCCGTCCAAGAGACGGGAAACATCTTGTTGTATCCCGCGCTGCTCGCCATGCGATTTGGTCCCCCCAGCCTGTCCGGTTTGGCTTGCCCCCCGGCAGACGCTGCACTAACACCTTCCGCCGACGCAATGAAGATCGGTCGCGCCGAAGCAGACTGGTCACGTCGATGTGGTAGGCCGCGCAGGAAGACGGAGTCTGCGGGAATATGTCCTTTGAGCTGAGCCCCGCTTTCTGGAGCGGCCTGTTCCAGATCATCCTGGTCAACATCGTGCTCTCGGGCGACAACGCCCTGGTCATCGCGCTGGCCTGCCGCAACCTCGACAAGCGCCACCAGAAGCCGGCCATTCTGATCGGCAGCGGCGGCGCCATCGTGCTGCGCATCATCTTCGTCCTGATCGTCGACCAGCTCCTGAAGATCGGCTTCCTCAAGCTGATCGGCGGCCTGCTGCTGCTCTGGATCGGGATCAAGCTGGTGCAGGGCGAGGAAGAGAACGGCGACGGCGTGAAGGCGTCCGGCTCTCTGTGGGGCGCCATCCGCACTATCATCATCGCCGATGCCGTGATGAGCCTCGACAACGCCATCGCCATCGCGGCGGCGGCGCATGGCAATACGACTCTGATCGTGCTCGGCCTGCTGATCAGCATCCCGCTGATCATCTTCGGTGCCACCCTGATCATGATGCTGCTGAACCGGTTCCCCGTCATTGTGATCGCAGGCGGAGGCCTGCTGGGTTACATCGCCGGTGAGGTTCTGGCGACCGATCCGGCCTATGCCGACAAGCTCGCCGCCCTGATCCCGCACGCCAAGACCGCCTTCGAGATTGGCGGTGCGGTGATCGCCGTTGCCGTCGGATACTGGCTGCAGCGGCGCGCCAGGGCGCGGGCGCATGCCGAGCCGGTCGACCTCGCAGCACAGGGAAGGAAGGAGTAGCGGTCATGGCCAAGATGAAGGCAATCCTCGTCGCCGTTGACGGTTCGTCCACCTCTGACCGGGCCGTCGGTCATGCCCTCGAGCTCATGTCGGCGGGCTTGGCAGGCGAGCTCCACCTGTTGAACGTGCAGCCCAACCTGCGCGGCGCCATCTCGACCTTCGTGTCGCGTGAGCAGATCGAGGCGCATCATCGCGAGGAAGGCGAGAAGGGCCTCGCTTCCGCCGTGGCGCTGGCCAAGGGCGCCGGTATCGATGCGAGGGTTCATATCGGCGTGGGGCGCCAAGGCGAGGTCGCGCAGGAGTTCGTCGACAAGATCGGCGCCGGTCTCGTCGTGCTGGGAACGCGCGGCCATACCGGCTTGTCCGGCGTACTTCTCGGCTCCGTCGCCCAGGACGTTCTCGCCCACGTGAGCGTACCCGTCACACTGGTGAAGTGAGCGGCCTCGCGTCTCGCGCAGGCGCTTGACGCTGCATGGTGTGACTGCCACTTTTGTCTCGGTGGTTCCCGCAAGGGATCAATAGGGAACGCGGTACGCGCTTCGGTGCGCTATGCCGCGGCTGCCCCCGCAACTGTGAACGGCGAGCGTTCGGCCGATAGAGCCACTGGGATCCTGAAAAGGGGTGCCGGGAAGGCGGTCGAAGGTGGTGACCCGTGAGCCAGGAGACCTGCCACCAGCAGCGGTCACGCGCGAACGCGTCGGGCGGGGTGTCCTGATGTAGAAGGTGTTCCTTGTTCCGCCGTGAGGTGGGCAAGGCTCCGACTGGTCGCGGTGACGAATGATGTCGACCGCGAGTCCGTGTTGCCTGCGTCTTTGAAATCCATCCGAGCCAGATCTGCAGGCAATGACGACGGTTGTCGATATGAAACGTTATAACATATCATATCGGAATGAATTCCCTCCTTCCCGCTTCCTGGAGAGGCCGCAGCCTCGATCCCCTCGACCTCTACGCCTCGGCCATCGACACGTCGGACTATGTCGCGGCGCTGGCGCCCGTCGTGCGCCGTCTGCTGCCGCTGACCGGTGACCTCCTCGATGTCGGTGCCGGCGGCGGCCAGATCGGTGGCGCGATCCGCGAAGCCGGCGCGCGGTGGACCGCGATCGAGCCGTCAGACACCATGCGGATACGGCTCGGCAGATTCGAGCCGCCACCGGACATCGTGGTCGACGGTTGGGAAGAGGCCGCGATCGCCGCCAGGTCGCATGACACCGTGCTGGCCGCGACCATGCCGGCGTACTTCGACCGCACCGAGGCTTTCCTGGCGCGCTGCCGCACCTGGGCGCGTCGCGCCGTCGTGTGGATCGTGCCGGCTCATGCGGGACCGCGCGGCCTGTGCTTTGCGGGTTGCCTGCCGGCAAGCTGGCACGGCGAGGACGAGACACCGGGCATCGACATCGTCATGCGCCATCTGCCGGCGGATGCGCGGCCGCACGAGGTCGCCATGGCGGACTGGACCTTCTCGGGTGTGGTGCCCGATCTCGGCATCCTGGCGGGTTACCTTGCCGACAGGCTCGGCTGGACCGAGGCCGACGCCAGGCGCGACCTGCTGCTGCTGCATCTGAGCCGTCAAGCCGAACCCGATACCAGCGGCGGCCCCGGCGCCGGCCCCGGCGGCGGTCAGCGCCTCGAAATTCCCCGCAAGTCGGCCGTTCTCGTCTGGAGGCATTCATGATCCGCCTGAATCGCCGTGCCGTCGCGGCCGCCGGTGTGATCGTCATGCAGGCGACCGCCGCTTCCTTCGCCCTGGCTCAACAGCAAGATGCACAACAGCCTGAGGCGCAGCGGCCCGAGGCACAGCGTCCCGAGGCGCAGAGGTCGGACACGCAAAGGGTCTATTCGATGCCGGAGGTCGTGGTGACCGCGACTGGCCGGCCCGAGCCGCTGGCGCGTGTTGCCGGTACGGTGCAGGTCATCGATCAGGACCGCATTGCCAAGTCGACGGCGAAGTCGGTCACGGAGCTGTTCGCCGAGAACGCCGTCGGCTTCATGAGCGAATGGACGCCGGGTCAGACCTCGCTCAACATCCGCGGCGGTTCGACCGACGGGCAGGGTCGCGACTTCCGCAGCCAGATCCTCATCCTGATCAACGGCCATCGTGCCGGCACCGCCAATATCTCGAAGCTGTCGACGGCCGACGTCGAGCGCATCGAGATCGTGCGCGGACCGTCCTCCGTCGTCTACGGCAGCCAGAACATGGGCGGCGTGATCAACATCATCCTGAAGACCGGCCGCACCGCACCCGGCTTCTTCTTCGAGGGCAGCGCCGGCTCCTGGCAGATGGTCGAGGGCCGCACGCAATATGGCGGGGTCGCGGGCCCGGTCGACTGGTATGTCGGTGCGTTCGCCATGACGCAGGGCAACTACCAGGTCGGCGGCGGCGCCTACGAGCAGAACACCTCCTTCACGCGCGCATCCGGCACCGTGGCGCTGGGCTATGCCTTCGACCAGGACAACCGCATCGACGTCACGCTGCGCACCGACGGCGTCTACGATGCCGGCTTCCGCGGCTCGAGCGCCAACGTCTTCGCCTACGATCAGCGTTTCAACCGGTCGGTCGACGTTACCTACAACGGAAAGTCGCCCGACGGCCGCGTCGGCCTCATGTTCCAAGGCTACTATGTCACCGACGTCGACGATCTCAACAATCCGTCTCCGTTGAGCACGCTGAACGCCCCGGCTTCCCGAACGAACTTCGATGACAACCGCCGCCAGCTCGATGTTGTCGGTACCCGCTTCCAGCCGTCGTTCAAGCCATGGTCGGGCAACGAGCTGCTCCTGGGCATGGACTGGGAGCGAAGCTGGCTCAGATCGACCCGCTGGCGGCTCGGTGGCACGGCGGTCACACAGCTTTCGCCGCAGGACAACAATCAGACCGACAACATCTTCGGTTTCTACCTCGAGGACTCCCAGCTCTTCTTCGATGACAGGCTGCTGGTCCGCGGCGGCCTGCGCCAGAACATCGGGACCACGGCACTCGATCCCACGCCCTTCGCGCCGACACTGATTCCCGGCACCAACAACTACCAGGCGCTGACCTACTCGGTCGGCGCGACGCTCAAGGTGACGGACTGGCTGAACGGGCGCATTGGCGCGTCGAGCGGCTTTCGCGCGCCGACCGCCACCGAGCTCGGGGCGAACTTCACGACGACGCCGATCGGCACGACGATCTTCGGCAATCCCGGGCTGCAGCCCGAGACCGCCCAGCAGATCGAGCTCGGCGCCACCGCCACCTGGAACGGCGGCCGCTTCGACGCGGCCTTGTTCCAGAACGTCATCACCGACCGCATCGCGCCGGTGGTCATCTCGTCGGCCGGCGGCAGGGTCATCCAGCAGCAGAGGAACAATCCCGGCAACATCGTCGTGCAGGGCCTCGAGTTCCAGCTCGAGACCGACATCATCAGAAGCTTCGGCCTGCCGATCGTGCCCGGCTGGATGTGGGACGTCTTCGGCAACAGCTACTACAACTTCAAGATGACCGACTATGGCGCCGTCGCGGCAGCTGGCACCGACATGGCGACGCGCATCAACCAGTACGGCGTATCGGTCGGCACGATGTTCGGCCAGGCGGGCAATACCGTGCCATGGAACGTCCAGCTCCTCGGCATGCTGCGCGGACCGATGTGGTACAATACCGAAGAAGCGCTTTCGCCGGTCTTCTTCTCCGGCCAGGTCAGGAGCACGACCGTCTACCGCAAGGAGCCCTTCTGGGTGTGGAACATGCGCGGCGAGCTGGAGTTCGCCAAGGGTGCCAAGCTGTTCGGCGCGATCAACAACATATTCGACGTCAATCAGCATCCGATCTTCATCGCGCTGGACCAGAGCCCCTGCGTGGCGAACCTCGCCGCGCAGAACGGCTCCTGCGGTAACTCGATGCCCGGACGCCAGTTCATCCTCGGCTTCCAGATCAAGCTGTGAGGCGTCGCCGCTCCCTCGGCCTGCTGGTCGCCGCGGTCGCAGGTATGCTCTCGCGACGGGCTGAGACGTCGCCGCTCCTGGTGCACGACGCGTTCGGCCGCGCCGTGACCTTCACCGCGCCGCCGCAGCGAATCGTCACGATCTTCGCTTCCAACACCGAGATCGTGGCGGCGCTCGGACTCGTCGACCGCATCGTCGGCATCGAGGCCTACACGCGCTATCCGCCCGAGGTGCTGGGCCGGCCGCTGGTCGGTGGACGGCTCGGCTTCTCGGTCGATGCCGTGGTCGGACAGCGGCCCGACCTCGTGGTCGTCACGCCGGCCCGCCAGGCGGCCAGCCAGCTCGTCGACCCGATGGATCGGCTGGGCATCCCGATCGTCGTGCTGCTGCATCGCGACCTCGGCGAGATCATGGCCAACATCCGACTGCTTGGCCGGGTCGCCGGTGTCGCGGGCCGGGCTGAAGCCGCGGCCGCAGGACTTGAGGCACGACTGGCGCGCGTGCGCGAAAGAGTGGCGTCGCAGCCGGCGCCGCGCACCGTCATGATCACCGGACGGCTCGGCAGCGGACTGCTGCTGGTGGCGCGTGCCGGCACCTATACCGGTGACGCCATCGTGCGCGCGGGCGGCCGCTTCGGTTTCGAGGGCCGTGGCGCCATTGCACAGGTGTCGCCCGAGGCGATTCTTGCCGCCGATCCCGACGTGCTGCTGTTCGCCGGCAGCGACGCCGCCTTGCGCGAGCTCGTCCGGCGGCCGGGATGGGCCGAGATGCGGGCGGTGCGCGACAACCGCATCCACGCCGTCCATCGTGCTCAATTCCTGATCCCCGGTCCTCGCACGGTCGACGGTATCGAACGTCTGGCGGCCTTTCTCCATCCGTCCGCCGGCCTGCGATGAACGGCGGACGATGAGGAGCGGCAGATGAGAGCATGGGCGACGCTTGCGCTGATGCTGGCACTTGCGATCGTCGTCGCCGCCCTGGCCGGCCATGACTGGGCGACGCCGGCCGACCTGCTGCGCGCAATCGGCGGCGATGCGGATCTGCGGAGCCGGCTGCTGGTCGAATGGCGCATCCCGCGCGTGCTGGCTGCCGCCCTCGTCGGCGCGCTGCTCGGGCTGGGCGGAACGGTTTTCCAGGGCGTGTTCCGTAACCCCCTGGCAGAGCCCTATCTCCTCGGATCCGCCGGCGGCGCCGCCCTGGGCGCCAGCGTCGCTCTGCTGGTGCCGCTGGCAGCGCCGCAGTCGGTCATGCTGCCGGTGCTGGCCTTCGCCGGGGCGTGGGGCGCCACGATGCTGGTGATCGGCGTCTCGCGGGTCGCCGGCGCGGTCGATGCCGCCGGCCTGCTGCTGGCCGGCGTCGCCGTTGCGGCCATCCTCGGCGCGCTGCGCTCCTTCCTGATGCTCGCTCTGTCGGACGAGGCGGTGAGCCTCCAGATCGTGCTGAGCTGGGTGCTGGGCGGCGTTCAGACGCCGGACTGGCGCCTGCTCGGTGTGCTGGCGCTGATCTCGGCGGGCTGTCTCGGGCTCTGCCTGCTCCTGGCCGGCCGTCTCGATGTGCTGGGACTGGGCGAACCCGTGGCGATCGCCTTCGGCCTCGACGTGCGCCGCTTCATCGCCGTCGCCGTGCTGGCCGGCTCGATCGTCGTGGCGGCCGCCGTGGCGTTCGGTGGCCTGGTCGCCTTCGTCGGCCTTGCCGCGCCGCACATCGCGCGATGGCTGGTTGGTCCGCTGCACCGGCCGCTGCTGCCGGCGGCCGCGCTGGTCGGTGCCGTCATCGTCACGCTCGCCGACGCGATCGCCCGTGCGGCGCTGCCGCCGGCCGAGATCCCGCTGGGACTGGTCACGGCGGTGGCGGGCGGGCCGTTCTTCATTCTGCTGCTCGCGCGCAGGCTGCGCACATGACGACCGTCTCGGCGCAGGGGCTGGTCGTGCGGCGGGGGACGGCGACGCTGATCGACGGGCTGTCCTTGTCCATCGCCGGCACGGGGTCGATCGCCGTCATCGGTCCCAACGGCGCCGGCAAGTCTACGCTGCTGAAGGCGCTGGCCGGAGTCGAAGCACCCACCGCCGGTCGGGTGCTGCTTGACGGGCGCGATCTCGCCGTGCTGTCGAGCGCCGAGCGGGCACGCACCGTGGGCTACCTGCCGCAGCAATTTGAACCGCACTGGGATCTGGCGGTCGGCGACATGGTGAGGCTGGGCGCCGAGCGCGTCCCGCGGCCGGCGCCCGAGGCCGTCGCGCAGGCGATGTCGGCTTTCGAGATCAGCCACCTCCGGCGGCGGCGCTGGTCCACCCTGTCGGGAGGCGAGCGGGCACGGGTTCTGCTGGCGATGGTGCTGGT
>QFCS01001090.1_pt1 | contig 20870 bp, 18 predicted proteins | sample 3576561 | NCBI WGS metagenome assembly QFCS01 | reverse complement strand
GATGGTCGGCGCAGGCGCGCACTTTCCGAACGAGCCCTCTCTCCCCTCACTCCGTGAGGGACTCTCTCCCGCAAGCAGGAGAGAGGAACGGCAAGACGCTCAGCTCACCGAAATCACGCTGTTGAGCAGCAGGCGCACGAGCATCGTCTGCCGCGTGACGCCCGTCTTGCAGAAGATCGAGCGCAGGTGCGTGCGCGCGGTGTTGCGGCGCACGTCCATCTTCTCGGCGGCTTCGTCGAGCGTGAAGCCTTCGGCGAGCAGCATCGCGAGCGAGGCCTCCATGCGCGTGAGGCCGAACAGCTTGCGCAGCAGCTCGTTCGATGGCTGCGCCGCATTCGATTCGGGATCGCGAAGAAACACCGCGACCGCCGGCCGCTGCTTGCTCTCCGACCACTGACCGAGCGGAATCGGACGCACCAGCACGCCGAGCTTGGCGCGACCCGAAGGGCGCGACACCGACATCGCCTCGACGATGCCGGGCGCGCCGTTGTTGGCCGCGCAGGGGCCGGTCAGCGCGTGGCGGATCATGCTCTGCAGCTCGCGGCTCTCGGTGCTCGAATCGACGCCGAGCGCATTGCCGAACAGGCGGATGCCGTCCTTCTCCGCGAGGATGCGCTTGGCTTCCTGGTTGGTCTCGATGATGGTGCCGTTCTGGTCGAAGATGACCAGGCCGAGCAGCATGCGATTGACCGCGCCGGCGAACAGCTGGCGCTCGCATTCGAGGAAATCGATGCGCGTGTGCAGCTGGATCGAGCGCTTCAGGTGCGGCAGCAGGGTGCGGCAGAGCATCTTGTCCTGCGCCGAGAATTCCGGCGCTCCGTGCGGCCGCGTCACGCGCAGGCGACATTCCACGCCGTCGCCGGAGATGTCGGCTCCGAGCAGATGGCGCACGTCGATCGAGCGCATGTACTCCTTGTAGATCGGGCTTTCGAGCCACTGGCGACCGATCAGTTCCTCGGCGGTCACCACTTCGCCTTCCTTGAGGCGCACGAACGGATCGAGCGCGAAGAAGCGGTTGGAGTACGACTCCATGCCTTCCATCGTGGTCTTGCCGGTGTTGATCATGATGCCCGCGCTGTCGCTCGTCGGCGGGCGCAGGATCAGGGTCACGTGCCCGGCGCGCAGGGCCTCGCGCATGAGCTGCAGCGCGGATTGCCAGGGCGGTGATTCCATCAGCCCCTCGTAGATCGCGCCGATGAGCCGGTCGAGCGGAACGATCTCGGCCGCTTCGGGCTCATCGTCGTATGCGGGGAAACGGGATCTGATCGAGGTGACGACCGGGCGCTCGGTGACCGGGCGTTCAATTACATCGAGAGCATCGAGTTTTGCTGACATGCGTCTGGATCTCCTCCACCCACGTCTTGTCGTGACTCCGTTCGCCCCTGAGGGGCCTGTGCGATGGTTCGGAACGGATTGACCCCTTGCACAACCATCCATGACGGCCGGGGGGTGTCGAAGTATAGGCACATGCTTTCGGTGATCGGCAAAAACTCGTCCGTTTGGACGAATTGTCAAAATTGTCTTTTTGGGACAGTAGTTTACCGATGTGAAGTCAGACGATTCGTACGGTAATCGCTCGAACAGAGCTAATTTTTTTATTGCGCTTCCCAAATTCGAAAACAGGGCAAACCGAATGGTCGACGAGAACCAGATGAAGAACGTGCTGCAAGCCTATATCGACGGCTTCAACCACGGTGACGCCGAGGCCATCATCGCTCTGTATGCAGATGACGCAACGGTCGAAGACCCGGTCGGCAAGCCGCCGATGCAGGGCAAGCCGGCGATCGCCAAGTTCTACCGAAACTCGATCAAGACCGGGGCCAAGCTCGCGCTCGCGGCCCCGATACGAGCCTCGCAAGGGCAGGAGGCCGCAATGGCCTTCGACGTGCGGCTCGAGATGCCGCAGGGGCCGGCGCTGATTCGCGTGATCGACGTGATGCGTTTCGACAGCGAAGGCAAGATCGCCTCGATGCGGGCGTTCTGGGGTTTGAGCGACATGCAGATGGGCGGCTGAAACCTCAGCCCGCGTCCTGGCAGGCGCTCAGCAGATCGAGCGTCGGGTCATAGACCTTCGACCGCACCGAAAACAGGCCCATGAGCGTGTGGAAGGCGGCATCGTGGGAAGTCGGCTGTCCGGTCTTCTGAGCCAGGCAGTGGGTATCCAGCTTCAGTCGCGAAGAAGCCTGCGCAGAGAGCCACAGGAACATCGGCACGTGCGTCTGCTGATCGGGCGCCAATCGATACGGGATGCCGTGCAGATAGAGGCCTGCTTCGCCGAGGCTTTCTCCATGATCCGAAACGTAGAGCACGACCGAGTCGGTCGAAACCGAGCGCGCGTCGAGCTGCCCGATCAGATCCGAGAGGACCGAGTCGGTATAGACGATCGAGTTGTCGTAGGCGTTGACGACCTCGCTCAATGAGCATCGTTGCACGTTCTCATCGCGGCAATCGGGCGTGAAACGGCGCGCACTTTCCGGATATCGCTTGAAGTAGGCGGGGCCATGGCTGCCCTTCATGTGCAGCACCAGCAGCATCGATTCTTCGGCCTTGAGCGTCACGTCTCCGAGATCGCTCAGCAGCGCCCCATCGAGGCACTGGCCGTCGGTGCAGAATCGCGGGTCGTTCTTCTCGCCGATCGATATCGAGCCGACGCGGCTGCAGACGCCCTGGCAGCCGGAGTCGTTGTCCCACCAGGCGACGCGGACGCCGAGACGATGCAGAACGTCCAGGACGTTTTCCTGTTCGGCAGCCCGCCTCGGCGAGAAGCGTTGTTGCCCGAGATTGGAGAACATGCAGGGCACGGACTCCGCGGTCGCGGTGCCGCAGGAACGCACGGCGGAAAAGTTGAACAGGTCGCGTCGGGCCGACAGCGCGGGATTGGTGGAACGCCCGTAACCGTCGAGCTGGAAATTCTGTGCCCTGGCCGTTTCGCCGACGACCATGACCACGAGCAGCGGACGGGTGCCCGCGACCGCAGCGCGGGTCGCATCGCCTGCGATGCGCAGCAGCGGCGCCGCATGGTGTTCGCGATACTGGCGACGAAGATACGAGTACGCCGAGTTGATCGGTGACACCGGATTGATCAGTACCGCCACGGACCGGTTTTCCCGGCCCCAGAACGAGAGCTCGTTGTACTGCAGCCCGAGCACGGCGGCCTGGACTGTGAGCACGAGCATCAGCAGCGCGGCTCGGGTCCGGAACTCTTTCCAGAAGCCGCTCCGGCGCAGCCGCACCTTCCAGACCACCACGGCGGGAAGCAGTCCGAATACCGCCACGTGGGTCCAGAACGCCCCGCTCATGAGGTCGGAGGCCTCGGCGAAATCGGTGCGCGCCACGTTCATGATCATCGACTTGTCGATGAGGGTGCCGAAGCTGTCCATGAAGTAACTGCAGACCGCGGCGGTCACCAGCAGTACACAGGTCGCGGGCTTCTGCACCGGCTTCCAGCTCAGCGCGATCATGGCCAGCATCAGCACGTTGAACGTGGTGATCAGGGCCGACAAGGCGATGCGCCACTCCTGCCAGCCGAACGGCTTCGGCAGCGAGCCGACGACCGCCCTGGCGAGCGACTGGTTCTGCGTCAACAGCAGGTACGCCACCACCAGCAGCATCAGCCCGGTGGGCGTCACCGTGATCCGGGAAAGCCGAGCGAACCGGTTTCGCCATGTCGCCCAGGCGCTGCCGGCCGCTTCGAGATTGCTGTTCATCGCCGGCATCTCAGTAGAGCGCGACCAGCGCGCCGACGTAGCCGGATGCCTGCGCCCATCCGATCAGCTCGAACACCGGAAACGCGAGCAGAAACAGGCTGGCGTCGCGCAGGGTTCTGAAAACATGCCGAGGCTGGATCAGCAGCTGATCGGCCGAACGCCACAGCCCCGGCTTGGGCAGCCAGCGCGGAGTCGCGGCGCAGTAGTTCGCGAACGTCGTGAACTGGGCGGCCAGATAACGTTCTTCCTGGCGGATGAGCCGGTCGAACATGGCGAAGAAGCCGAGCCCGATCACGGCGCCGAGCGCAAGCGAGCCCGACTGAAGGCCGGCGCCGATCGCACCCAGCAGCGAGAAGCCGTAGAGCGGATTGCGGCTGACCGAGTACGGTCCATCGGTGACGAGTTCCGCACACTTGCGCCCGCCTACGTACAAGGTGCATCCGGTGCGGCCGGCGATGCAGACCAGCATCAGCAGCTGTCCCAGCGCTTCGATGCCTTCGTGCGCGGGGCCGCCCTCAGGCCAGGCCGAGCGGCACACCAGCAGCATCGGCAGCAGCAGAATGCCGAGCCATTGCAGGCGTTGCCGGCGGCGGCGCTGGATGGGGCCCATGGCAGAGGGCGGATCGGCGCCGAGCGAGGTCGATGGCGCAGGGACCGTTGCCGATTGCTTCATCGCGCGCCTCAGCCCTTGATCTTGTCGAGGGCCGCGCGAATCTCGGCGCGCCGTCCCGCGTCGGCATCTTCGCGGCCCGCCCGCGCAGGCGCCGACATCGCCGCTTCGAGATAGCGGCGCGCTTGATCTTTCTCGCTCATGTCGGCCAGCAGCTCGCCGTAGAAGAAGTTCGGATCGATCCCGTTGGGGTTGAGCTGCAGGGCTTTTTCCAGATAGGCCCTGGCCTTCTTCTTGTCGCCGAACGACAGCGGCCAGCCCGGTGCCTTGGCGTAAAGACTGCCGAGCGAGGTGTAGACCGATCCGTCGAGCGCGGTGGCGTCGATCTTCTCGGCGGCAAGCAACTCGTCGCGCGCCTGCTTGATCTTGTCGAGTGCGCCGAGCCCGCCCTGGAACTTCGCGTAGCTGCTCAGGATGATGGCCTGCCAGATCATCGGCTCGGCCCGTCCCTGGTTGTGCTCGACGGCGGCCTGAGCGTCGGCGGCGAGCTGCCCGAACTTCGCGAGCTTGTCGTGCTCCGGCGTCTGGTAATACGCCTCGGCCCAGCCGTGCTGCAGCCGGGCGACGTCGTCGCTCCAGGTTTGGGCGTGCGCCGGCATCAGCCAGCTGGCGAGCAGTCCGGCCGCCAGCAGAAGCAGACTCTTGGTCATCGGGTTGTTGAACATGTTCGTAGCCTCCATCAATTCAATGTCTGCGACAGTGCGAAAGGACGCATACGCTCACCCTGTTCGCGCAGCCCCTTGTCGACGAGACGCGGGAACACCGCGTTGAGCTTGACGAAGAAGCGCTCCGGCCAGCCCAGGTAGCGCTCGCGCCGCTGGGCCTGCATCGCATCGACGATGATGCGTGCGACGGTCTGCGGCTCGTCCTGCTTCATCGAGACCGCTTCGGCCATGCGGCTCGTCGCGCCCTCGTTGATCGGCGTGCGCGTGTAGCGCGGAGCCACGTACAGCACGCCGACGCCGCTGCCGGCGAGCTCGCGTCGCAGGGCTTCGGAGAAGCCGCGCAAGGCGAACTTGCTCGCCGAATACGCGGTGAAGCACGGAAAGCCGATCGAGCCGAAGATCGATCCGACATTGACGATCAGCCCGCTGCGCTGGGCCTTGAACGGCCGCAGCGCTGCGCTCGCGAGCTGCATCGGCGCAGTCACGTTGGTTTGCCAGATCGCATCGAGTTGTGGCCTGGACATATTCTCGAACAGGCCGAAGTGGGACACGCCGGCACAGTTGACGACTGCGTCCAGACGCAGGCCGTCTTCGGTCGCACGTGCGATCAGATTCTCCGCCGCCGATGGCTCGGTCAGATCGCAGGTCAGTACCCGCGCCTTGCCGCCCAGGTGGACGATCGAGCTGGCGATGTTGTCGAGCGCTGTCGCGCGTCTTCCGGATAGCAGCACCTCGGCCCCGCGCGCGGCGAGTTCGAATGCGACTTCCTTGCCGATGCCGCCGGATGCGCCGGTCAGCAGGACACGGCTGTTGGCGAGTTTCATGTCAGGACTCCTTCACGGAAAACTGGCGATGCAGCGCGGCGAAGATGGCGCCGTAGAGTCGATAGAACCGGCGCGAAGCCTGGATCACGGCGTCGAGGTCACCGGGGGTCAGCTCGTTGACGATGTCGCGGAAGAAGTCGACATGCGAAACGTCGAGCGCGCCGTGGCTGCTCAGGTAGGTGAAAGCGGTCTTCGGCAGGCCCAGCGCACTCGCGAGTCGTTGCGAGGCGTTGGTCGCCAGGGCGGTGCTGGTGCCTTCGAGCACGTGAACCATGCCGAAGAACCCCACCGGATTGCCGCGTTCGATCAGATCGTAGGCGTAGGCCACCATCATCTCGGTTTCGAACGCCGGAACACTGTGGCGCGCCGACTCGCGATCACCACCGCTGGCGACGATGTCGTCGAGTACCCATTCGTGATGACCGTACTCCTCGTCGATGTAGCTCACGATCTTGGCGCGCAGCCATTCGTGGCGATCGCCGAGCCGGGCGCCGCAGGCCATCATCAGCGGCACGGTGTGTTTGACGTGGTGATAGGCCTGGGTCAAAAACGCGATGTACATCGCGGTATTCACGCGCCCGGCCATCGCGTCCGCGAACAGCGGCTCGCTCAACAGCGCGGTTCGCTCGGCCAGCGTTTCGGCCTGCAACAGTTCGTAGTGACTCATGCAGCGGTCTCCTCGTAGAGGGATTCGAGTGGAATGCGGTACGCAAGCGCGATGGCGGCTCGGCGCAGGCGGCCATTGGGTGTGAGCTGATCGTTGGCCGGGGCGAACGGCTGCGAAGCCGCGATCCAGCGATGGATGCGCGCGTAGTCCGGCAGGCCGCGATTCACGGCATCGACCGCCGCCTGGACCGCGGCGGGCTCGCGCGTGCGCGGCACGATCACCGCGACGTTGTAGGGCCTGGCTTCGCCGAACACCGCGGCCTGCGCGATTGCCGCCTGCTGCACGAGTTCGCTTTCGACCCATTCGGGCGAGACGTTGCGGCCGTAGGCGGTGACGAAGATGTTCTTCTTGCGCCCCGTCAGATGCAGGAAACCGTCTTCATCGAGGTGGCCGATGTCGCCGGTCGCGACTTCGGTGGCCGGTTCGTGCGCCGGCTCGCCGACGTAGCCCAGATAGCCGTTGCCCGAGACCTGTACTTCGCCGTCATCCGCAATGCGCAGCCGCAAGTGCGGCAGCGGCCGGCCCACGCTGCCGGGGCGGGCGTGAGCGATGGTGTTGAGGGCGACCACCGAGGCGCATTCGGACAGGCCGTAGCCTTCGTAGACCGGCAATCCCGACCGGGTCGCGCGCCCCAGCAGCGTCGGCGACACCATCGCGCCGCCCACCGCGACGAAGCTCAGGCTCCTCAGTGGCGCGGCCTGCGTTTCGATCGCGGCGACCAGGGCCTGCAGCAGCTGCGGCACGAGGATCAGGCTGTTGGCTTGGGCCCGCTCGATCTGCAACAGCAACTTGCCCGGATCGAAGCCGCTCGCTCCATCCAGGCCGACCGCGCCGAGCGACGGCAGGTGCGTGGTGGCGCCGACCAGCAGCGGGGCGTACAGGCCGCCGATGTTCTCGAGCAGCGTCGCCAGCGGCAGCACGCACAGATGCTGCGAATGCGCGCCCGCACCGCTGGCCTGCGCGAGCGCTTCGGCGACGCGTTCCTGCTGCTCGATGCCCAGGCAGACGCCCTTGGGCGACCCGGTGGTGCCGGAGGTGTAGGTGATCTTGCGCGTCGCCGCGTGCAGCGGGCGAGCCTGCGCCGGCACGCCGAGCAGCCGCAGCAGCGAGGCCGCCGCGTGCGGCAGCAGCCCGGACAGATCCTGCGTACCCGGAAAGGCCATCGGCGGCGGCAGACGACGATCGATCAGCAGCAGATCGATGCCGGCGTCCGCGATCGCGTGCGCGATCTGCTGCGCGGAGAAGAACAGGGGCAGCGGAACGCTGACCAGCCCGGCGTGCAGGGCGGCGAGGTCGGACAGTGCCCAGGCGATGCCGTTGTCGGCGACGATGCCGACCCGCGTTCCGCCGCTCGTACGCAAACTCTCCGCGAGCGCCTGCACCGCCGCGAGCAGCGATGCGTAGTCCATTCGGTGATCGCCGCCGACGAGGGCGATGCGCTCGGGCGACTCGGCCGCGTGGCGATGCAAGGCGGCGATGATGCGACTGTCGTGGCCGCTCATCACGGCGCTCCGACGCGTGCGAGCGCGGCGAGCGGATCGCCGCCTTCGCATTGCTGGTGCCGCAGCAGGCGGCTGCCGTTGCCGATGTCGCCGAGCATCACCGACGGGGCGCTGTCGTAGTAGCGTCCCCAGGCCGCTCGCTCATGCTCGGCGAGCCGTTCGATCGGCGCCGGAGCGATGATTTCGAGCGGCAGCCCGAGCCGCGAAAAGCCGTTGCACAGCCGCGCCGCGCCGGTGAACGCCACCCACTGGAAACCTTCGGCCTGCAGCCGCTCGCAAAGCATCGGAATCAGCTCGCGCAAGGCCCCCGGTGTGGCGCCCGCGAGATTGCCCACTTCGACGATCTGCTGCCGCGACACCGGACGCGCCTGGCGCTTGGCGACCCAGGCTTCGATCGGATCGTCGAGATAGCGTTCGAGGAACAAGGGGCCGCTGGCCGCGCTGCGCAGGCCGACGGCGGCGAGCAGCTTGGCGTCGGCGCCATGCAGGCCGAACAGGCGGGGCAGGTAGCAGTACAGACGTGCGCCGTAGACCTCGGCGAAGCGCTCGGCGATGAAAGCCGTCAGCGCGTCCCGCGTCGCGGCCTGCGCTTCGATCAGCGCAGGTTTCGGGCTGGCTGTCGCTCGATGGAGCGGGGCTGGCGTCATGTCGGGATCGGATGCATGCACCGCCGGCGGCGGGCTTCGACATCCCACGGGCAATGCCGGTGCCAGCCGGCAAGAACTTAAAAAGTATCGTTAATTCAGCAAGATAAGATCACCGAAACTTGAGTGGACGGCCTGCACGAATGGTCGGCGTGCAAGCTTTGCTGACAATTTTTGCAGGGTTTCGGACCGCTCAGCGACAGTCGGGCAGGTCGCCCGGAGCTTCCAGATGGCCGTCCAGCCTCACCTGCAGGATCACGCGCAGATGCGCGCCGGCTTCGCAGGCCGACAGATAGCCGATGCCGGCCCGCGTATCGCCGACGAAGCGCCGCACTGCGGCTTCCGAAGCCAGCACATGCGGAGGCAGCACGCCGTGGAAGTACTGCTCGTTCCAGTATTCCTCCTGCGCCTCGGGCGACAGGTGCAGCAGCGTGCGCGCGAAGTGCTGGCGCAGCGGATGGTCGGCCGGCAGATTCACCGGCTGGATGCGCGCGCCGTTGCTCCAGAACAGCTTGCGGCGCTTGAAGATCTGCGCCACTTCATCGGCGCTCGGTGCATCGTTGTTGTCGGCCGAAACCACGATCAGCAAGGGCTGGGCATCGGTCTGGGCGCGCAGCGACGAAGGCAGCAGAACGCTCAGCCCGACCGCGACCGCCAGCACCGCCCAGCTTGTTGGCCGCTGGTTCAGAACAGCACCGCCAGCGAGAACAGCAGGCCGTCGCGGACTTCGATGTCGTCGGTGTCGGTGGCGCTGCTGTATTCGGCCTTGAGCACGACAGCCGGCCTGGGCCGGAAATTGACGCCGCCGAGATAGACGTTGATATCGCGCTCGGCGCCCGAGCGCCGGAAGGTTTCGTAGCGGGCGACGGCGTACCAGCGCGCCGTCAGCGGAGCGACCGCCTGCACGTAGAGCCCTTGCTCGTCGCGATCCTCGAACCGGCTCGAGGTGACGCGATAGTGGAATTCCCCGCTGACTTCCCAGCGCCAGCGCGACCATGCGAAGTCGATGCCGTAGAGGTTCTTGCGATCGTCCGGCGACTGGCGCTGTTCGAAGTTGGCGTATGACAGCCCGAGTTCGGTATGCGGCAACGGCGACAACACCAGCCGACCGCCGAACGCGTCCTCGAAGGTATCGATGTCGCGGTCGCGGGCGAGCTCGGTACCGGGCGAGTAGTACAGCGAATATTCGACGCCGTTCGCAGTGAACGGCAGCGTGCCGTAGACCATCAGCCCGGTCGCGTTGGTCGGGAAGGTGGTCTCGGTGATCAGCGGCCGGGCCGTGGTCCACACCAGCGGCGAGGCGTGAATGAGGTTCCAGCGGCCGACCGGCGTCAGAAACTTGCCGACGCGAAACTTGAGTGCGTCGGCCGGCGTGTAGTCGACGTAGAAGCGCTCGAGTTCGACTTCGGCCTCTTTGGACGTGAATCGGCCGGGCTCGGCGACGAGGCTGTCTTCGAGCTCGGTCTCGGAGAAGAAATGCCAGCTGCCGCCGTTGTCCCACCACAGGAAGGCGCTCAGCGAATCGACGCCGACACGCCAGTCGGTGTCCCGGTCGTCGACCGCCGAGATCGTGCCGTAGCCACCGAGCACGGCGCCGGTGTCGCCGAGCGGCAAGCCGTGGCCGAGCTCGTAGCGGCGCGCGATCGGGTCGAAGCCGGTGCCCGAGCCCGTCGAAGGCTCCTGCGCCGAAGCAAAGCCGAACGCGCAGGCCAGCAGCAAGCCGCCGAGCCGGCTCAATGGGCGCATCGCAAGGTCTATCATGGGTGGCCGGCTCTCAGGGCTCTGGCTGCCTCGAATCGGGCGCACTCTAATCCATCGAACGCAAGGCTGTGATCCGCTGATCGTGACCATCCGTAGGCTATTGCTTGCCGCGTTCCTGCTCGCGGGGCTGATTCCGGCCAGCAGCGTCACCTGGCTGGCGTTCGAGCGATCGCGCACCGCCATGCTCGACGAGATCGAGCAAGGCATCGACCGCTCGACCGCCGCCACTTCGGCCGAACTCGATCGCCTGCTGCTCGAACGCCTGCTCAACGCCACCACCTGGAATCACCTCGAAGTGATGCAGGATCTGCGGCTCGACGACGTCGACAAGCGGCTCTCGGTGTTCCTGGCCGAGATGAAGCGCCGCTACGGTTCGGCTTACGTCGATCTGCTCGCCGTCGATCCGCGCGGACGTGTCGTGGCGAGCAGCTCGGCCGGGCGCATCGGCCAGCGCGATGTGGCAGGCGCCGCCTGGACCACGCTCGATCTTCCGGGCGGGCAGGTGCGCCTCGAGCGCATCGCCAGCGACAAGCTGCGCATTCGCACCGACATCGAGTCGAGCTTCACCGAAGGCGCGCTCGGCGAGCTCGTGCTCGAATACGACTGGCGACAGGTGCTGGGCCGGCTCGATGCCGCGGCCGATCCCTCGCGCCAGGTGCTCGTTCTCGACGGAGAACATCGCGTCGTCGCCGCCTCCGCCGCGCTGCGTGCGGCTGGAGCGCAGCCCGGTATCGACGCTTCGGACTGGCGCGGCGCCGACGCCGGCCGCATCCGCGCGCTCAGCGGCATGCGCTGGATGAGCGGTGAGCTGCTGGTGGGTTCGGCCAGTTCCACGCCGATCGATCCGTACCCGAGCCTCGGCTGGACCACCTTGCTGCTGCAATCGCGCGCCTCCGCGCTGGCGCCGGTTCGCCGCATGGGCCTGACCTTCGCGAGCCTGCTCGCGGTGACCTTGCTGATCACGGTGCTGGTGTCGAGCTGGGTGGCCGGGCTGATCGCCCGGCCGGTCGTCGCCCTGACCGATTTCACGCGTCATTACCTGCAGCCCGGGCCGCCGCCGCCCACGCCGCCGCAGGGGCCGGGCGAGATCGGCGAGCTCAACCGCAGCTTCGTCCGGCTGGTCGAAGACCTGCATCGCTCCCAGGCCACGCTGACGCAGGCATCCAAGCTCGCGGCGCTCGGAGAAGTGACCGCGCTGATGGCGCACGAGGTGCGCACGCCGCTCGGCATCCTGCGCTCGTCCGCGCAGATGCTGCGCATGGAACCGGGGCTGAGCGCGGAGGGCATCGAACTCACCGGCATCATCGAAAGCGAGGTCGCGCGCCTGAACCGGCTCGTGAGCTCGATGCTCGACAGCGCGCGCACGCATCCTCCGCAGATGCGACGCGACGATCTGCACGCCATCATCGATCACGCCTGCACGCTGCTCGCGGCGCAGGCGCGCGACCGCGGCATCGCGCTGTCGATCCGGCGCGCTCCGGAAGAAGCCTGGGTCGATTGCGACGGCGAGCAGATCACGCAGGTGCTGCTCAACCTGACGATGAACGCGCTGCAGATCCTGCAGGCCGGTGGCCGCGTGCAGATCGCCACGCGCAAGGAGGCCGAGCGCTGGATCGTCGAAGTGGCCGACGACGGCCCCGGTGTTGCGGCCGAAGACCGGCGCGCCATCTTCGAACCCTTCGTCTTCAAGCGCGAAGGCGGCATTGGCCTGGGCCTGGCCGTGGTGCGCCAGATCGTCAGGCAACACGGCGGCGACATCGTGGTCGAAGACAGCGCCCTCGGCGGCGCCGCCTTCCGCTTCTGGCTGCCGACGCCGCTGCCCAAATGAACGTGGTCCACCCATGAGCCCCAGCATCGCCCTGCCGTCGCTGCGCATCCTCGTCGTCGACGACGAGGCCAACATGCGCCGCGTGCTCGAAATCATGCTGTCGAGGCGCGGCCACAAGACCGTCAGCGCCGGTGACGGCCAGGCCGCCTTCGAGCTGCTGCAGGAAGGCGGCTTCGACCTGGTCATCAGCGATCTGCGCATGCCGGTCGTCAACGGCATCGAGCTGCTGGCCAAGCTGCGCGAGGCGGGCATCGGCGTGCCGCTGATCATGATCACCGCGCAGGGCAGCATCGAAAGCGCCGTCGAAGCCATGCGACTCGGCGCCTGCGACTACCTGCTGCGACCCTTCGACGTCGAAGCGCTGGATCTGGCGATCAACCGCGTGTTGCGCGTGCAGGGCGTGCTCGATCACAACCAGTATCTGCGCGAGCAGGACGACCGTGTCTGGCAGGGTTTGGTCGGTGCGAGTCCGGCCATCCTCAAGCTGCGCGAGCAGATCCAGCAGGTAGCGCCGACGCGGGCGACGGTTCTGCTGAGCGGCGAGACCGGCAGCGGAAAGGAGGTCGTCGCCCGCGCGATCCATCGCGCTTCGCCGCGTCGCGACGAGCTGTTCGTCGCCATCAACTGCGCCGCCATTCCGGCCGAGATGCTCGAAAGCGAACTGTTCGGGCACGAGAAGGGCGCGTTTACGGGCGCGCTGCGCGAGCGCATCGGCAAATTCGAACTTGCCAACCGGGGCACCTTGTTCCTCGACGAGATCACCGAAATGCCGATGGCGCTGCAGACCAAGCTGCTGCGAGTGCTGCAGGAATCGGAGGTCGAGCGCCTGGGCGGCAATCAAGGCATCAAGCTCGACCTGCGCGTGATCGCCGCGACCAATCGGTCGCCCAGGCAGGCCGTCGAACAGCAGAAACTGCGCGAAGATCTGTACTACCGGCTCAACGTGTTCTCGCTGCAGCTGCCGCCGCTGCGCGATCGGCTCGACGACTTGCCTGCGCTGGTCGCGCATTTCATCAGGCAGCAAGTCGGTGATACCGCCGTCGCGCCGGAGCTCGGCGACGAGGCGCTCGCGCATCTGCGCGCCTACGCCTGGCCCGGCAACGTCCGCGAACTCGCCAACCTCGTGGAGCGGGCGCTGATTCTCTCGGGCGGGCGTCGTTTGCAGGCGGCGCATTTTCCGATCGAATCGCCGAGCGCCGCGGCGTCTCCGCCGAGCGCGAATGAAGGCGACATCGGTGACCTCGACCTCGAAGCGGCCGTCGAAAAACTCGAGACGCGCCTGATTCGCAGCGCACTGGACGCCAGCGGAGACAACAAGGCCAAGGCCGCGCAGCTGTTGCGGATCAGCGAGCGCTCGATCTGGTACAAGATCAAGAAATACGGTTTGTAGCCGCACACCGCGAACGCCGCAGGCGGGCGGCTAGAAGCTTCTGTCGACCGAGATGATGCGCGGACAGCCGCCTTGCGGACACCACTGCGAGGCGATCACGCGCACGCCCGTGCAGCGAATTTCGATCAGCTCGCTTTTCTCGCCGGCAGACAGTGCGCACGGTGAACGCATCGCCTCCGAAAGCGGCACACCCTGGAAGTTGCCGGCGGTGGCGATGCGTTCAATCGTGTCGTACGCGAATTCGTTGCCGAACTTCCCGGGCCTCACTCTCAAGGTCTTGCTGCCGAGCGCGACGGCGAACTCCAGCGCGCCTTCGTCGCAATCCCAGCGCTTGTCGCTGCGTCGGCAATCGACCGAATAGCGCACGGGCTGGCCGCGGATGAAGTCGTGAGGCTTGCATTCGACGACCCCGAATGCCTGCTCGAGGTCGTTCTGCCGGGTGGTGACGGCCTTGATGCGTTCGACCTCGACGCCATGCGGTTCCCGGCAGGCGATCTGCGCGAGCTCCTGCGCATGCCGCTCGGACGGCTGAAAGGCGTAGGTCATCTGCGGCTCCGCGGCGCCGGCGGCGAGCGCGAGCAAGGCGCAAAAGCCGACGAGCATCGAGGCTCGAATGGCATGGCCAATCGCGGGGCGTTTCATCGGATCGGGCATCGGCATGAAGATCAAGTGCGAGCGCAAGTCTGCCGCATTTCTTGCAGGTGCACGCCGATCGAGGCCGATCCGGAGCCCGCAAACACAAGAGCCGCGTTCAGGATGAACGCGGCTCCGTCGTCGAACGACCGAAGGGGCCGGGCGCTAGGCCGCCTTCGAACTCCCACTGAAAGGCTGCATGCCCTTGGGTACGTGGATGCCTTCGGATGCGCGCAGGTATTCGTCGCGCTTGGCGCGCGGGTTGTAGAACTGCCGATACCAGGTGCGCTGCTTCTGGAACGCGCCGTCGCCCTGCACGAACAAGCCTTGAATGCACGGGCGCTTGTGCTTCCAGACATCGAAGTCCTGCGCGAACGCGGCAAGCGCGAAGTCCTGGTAGCCGCGTGCGATCGGCACGTCCTCGGCGCTCGCCACGGCCTGGCCGGTCGGCGATTTCACCATCAGCGCATGCCAGACGTAGGTGGAGCCGTCGTCGACGGGCGTATGGGCGATAAAGATGTAGGAATCGTGCGTGCCGGTCATCGAGGTGATCAGCACGCTCGGGCCGTGATAGATCGCCTCGGTGACGAGCTCCGGGCCGCCGTCGGTGGTCAGCGTGCGATGGCCGCCGGCCATGCGCTGGATCGCCTTGTGTCCACGGAATTCGTTCTCGAAGCGCTGCGTGAGCGAACCGTGCACCGGGTTGAAGTGGGCGACGTCGGTGATGTTGTCGAGGATCTCCTGCGGGTGGACCTGGATCTGGCCGAGGTCGTCAAAGCGCCAGCGCACCCAGGACGGATCGTCCCACTTGTCGATGAAGGGAACGTCCCACTCGGGCTCGCCGCCTTCGGCGTCGTACCAGACGAACACCGCGCCCATCGATTCGGCCACCGGCCACGAGCGCACACGCGCGGCCGGCGGAATCGGGCCGCTCGCATACGGAATGTGGTTGCACTTGCCGTCCGGACCGAAGCGCCAGGCGTGGTAGGGGCAGCGGATCGAATCGCCCTCCACGGCACCGTCCTGAATCACGTAGGAGGTGTTGTTGCGCGCCAGATGCGTGCCCATGTGCGGGCAATAGGCGTCGAGCAGGATCACCTTGCCGCTGTCCTTGCCGCGATAGAGCGCGAAGTCCTGGCCGAAGTAGCGCACGCCCTGCGGAACGCTCGTTACTTTCTCGGACTCGGCCACCATGAACCAGCCGCGCGGAAAGGTGAATTCACCCAGTCCGTAGTCCTTCGAAGTCGCCATTACCCGCTCCTGTTGCACGTCCGATCGATGCTGGAAGCAGGCTAGGAAGCTGCCCGCGCATACGCATCGTCCATTCGCATGATCGCGGGCGGGGTTGGCGCGAAGCGCGTGACCCACCGCGTCGTGGCCACTACTCACTTCGGATGAAGCCAGCACGGCGACCATCGGCAACAGTCGCCACGATCTATCCGCCGCCGCGATAGACCCATCGACATCGCAGGAGAACCCCGTGCAATCGCAACGCCACAACGTCACCTCGATCGTCACGCCCGAAGTGCTGATCCAGCGGGCCCGCGAGCTGCTGCCGGTTCTCGCCCAGCGCGCCGACAAGGCCGCCGAGGCGCGCAGGCTGCCGGCCGAGACGATCGCGGACATGCAGGCCGCGGGCTTCTTCGAAGTGCTCAAGCCCAAGCTCTACGGCGGCTACGAGATGGACCCGCAGGTCTTCTACGACATTCAGATGGTGCTCGCCGAAGGCTGCATGTCGACGGCCTGGGTCTACGGCGTGCTCGGCGTGCACAACTGGCAGATCGCGCTGTTCGACCCGCGTGCGGCGCAGGACGTGTTCGGCAGCGATCCGCAGACGCTGATCGCCTCGACCTACATGCCCAAGGGGCAGGTGACGCCGGTCGACGGCGGCTTTCGCTTCAGCGGTCGCTGGGGCTTCTCCAGCGGCATCGATCATTGCGACTGGGTGTTCCTGGGCGGGCTGATCTTCAACGAAGGCCAGCCGCCGGAATACCGCACCTTCCTGCTGCCGAAGTCGGATTACGAAGTCGTCGATACCTGGAACACCATGGGCCTCAAGGCCACGGGTTCCAAGGACATCATCGTCAAGGACGTGTTCGTGCCGGACTACCGCACGCACAAGGCCAGCGACGGCTTCATGGGCACCAATCCGGGCCGCGAGACTTTCACCGCGAATCTCTACAAGCTGCCGTTCGGGCAGATTTTCGTGCGCGCGGTTTCGACCGCGGCGATCGGCGGCCTGCAAGGCGCGCTGAACTGCTTCGTCGAGTTCGGCGGCAACTGGACCGGCAACATGGGCGCCAAGACTTCGGAGCAGGTGCCGGCGCAGATGGCGGTGGCGGATACTTCCGTCGCCGTCGACGAGATGAAGACCACGCTGATGCGCAACTTCGGCACGCTGCTCGAGAGCATCAAGGCGGGACAGATGGTCGATCTCAACACGCGCCTGCTGTATCGCTACCAGGCCGCGCAAGTGGTGGAGCGTTGCGCCCGACATGCGTACCAGCTGCATTCGGCCTGCGGTGGCCGCGGCATCTTCAACGACTTTCCGCTCGTGCGCTTCTTCCTCGACATTCTGTCGGCGCGCGCGCACTACGCGAACAACCCGGACGTGTTCGGCCGCAACTTCGGCGGCGTGCTGCTGGGCCGCGACAACACCGACTTCTTCCTCTAGCTCGAAGAAAGTGCCGGCCGTTCCTCTGTCCCGCTCGCGGGAGAGAGTCCCGCCGCAGGCGGGGAGAGAGGGGCTTTTGATGCGCCACCAACTCTAAGCTCCGGCTTGTGCCGGTAGATGATGACTGCAGTCGGATCGGGAATACGTCATGGCAGACGCGAGCGGCAACAACTGGGATGAAGAGTACGACGTGATCGTGGTCGGCTCGGGCGCCGGCGGCATGACCGCGGCGTTGAGCGCGCAATCGCTGGGCCTGAGCGCCATCGTGCTTGAAAAGAGCGACCAATACGGCGGCACGAGCGCGGTGTCCGGCGGCGGCATCTGGATTCCGTGCAACGAGCAGATGAAGGCGCACGGCGGCCGTGACAGCTTCGAAGAAGCGCACGTCTACTTGACCAGCCTGATCGGCGACAGCGTCGCGCCCGAGCGCATCGAAGCCTATCTGCGCAAGGCGCCCGAGATGGTCCGCTTCCTGCAGGAGCGGCACGGCGTCGAGTTTCGCTGCGTGCCCAGGTACCCGGACTACTATCCCGACAAGCCCGGCGGCAAGGACGGCTATCGCTCGCTGGAGCCGGTGCCGTTCGATGCCTCCCGGCTCGGCGACGAGTTCTTCAATCAGCGCGAAGCCTTCAAGGGCACGCAGCTGATGGGCCGCATCGGCATGGACCAGATCCAGGCGCATGTGTTGTTCACGCGCGCAAAAGGCTGGCTCTGGCTCACGCTGCGCATGATGCTGCGCTATGCGCTGGACCTGGGCTGGCGCCGCAAGACGCATCGAGACCGTCGACAGGTGCTCGGGCAAAGCCTCGTCGCGCAACTGCGCTACGCGATGATCCAGCGCAATGTGCCGTTGCGTTTGTCCACCGGACTCGATTCGCTGATCGAAAGCGATGGGCGAGTGCAGGGCGTGCTCGCCGCGCAAGCCGGCGGGCGCAAGCTGCGCATCGGTGCGCGTCGCGGCGTGGTGCTCGCCTGCGGCGGCTTCGAATCGAACCAGCAGATGCGTGAGCAGTATCTGCCGCAGCCGACGCAGGTGCAGTGGACCGCGGCGCCGCCGATCAATCACGGTGACGGCATTCGCGCCGGCAAGGCGCTCGGAGCGAAGCTCGATTTCATGAGTCGCACCTGGGGCTCGCCGACCGTGCACGTGCCGGGTGCTGCGCAGCAAACCACACTGTTCATCGAGCGCTCGCTGCCGGGCTGCGTGATGGTGAACCGGCAGGGCAAGCGCTTCGTCAACGAAGCGGCCTCGTATCCGGACGTCGTCGATGCGATGTACGCCGAGCATGCGCGCAGCGGCGGCGCGGTGCCGTGCTGGATCGTGTTCGACGCGAACTTTCGCTACAAGTATCCGATGGGCCCGCTGCTGCCCGGTCAGATCGCGGCCGACAGCAAACTGCCCAAAGAATGGCAGGACCGCGTGTACTACCGCGCCGAGACACTCGATGCACTCGCGGCCAAGATCGGCGTCGACGCGGCCGGCCTGCGCGACACTGTGCGCCTGATGGGTGCCTACGCCAAGACCGGCGTCGATCTCGATTTCGGCAAGGGCAAGCTGTCGATCGAGCGCTACTACAGCGACCCGAAGGTCGAGCCCAACAGCTGCCTCGGCCCGATCGAGAAGCCGCCGTTCTACGCGCTTCGCCTCGACGCAGGCGAGATCGGCACCAAAGGCGGCCTGCTGACCGACGAGCGCGCCCGCGTGCTGCGCGAAGACGGCGGCGTCATCGCAGGGCTCTACGCCATCGGCAACTGCTCATCGGCGGTGATGGGGCCGACCTACGCAGGCGCGGGCTCGACGCTCGGGCCGGCGATGACGTTCGGCTATGTGGCGGCTGGGGATATGGCGAAGGCAGCAGCGGCTCAAAGCATCCAGATACCGTCCTGATCAGTGAAGCAGGTGTCTCAAAGAGCCGGCTTGGACTCTTGGACACCCGTGTTCGACTGATCCCATCCCGAAGCCGACTCATTCTGGTGCGAGGTCGCCTGATCTAGACCCGAATTCGGGTGTTGGGGATCGATTCGGCTGTTTCGGAAACCCAGGCAGGTCCGCGAACAGTCCTAGCCGACTCTTTTTGACGCAAGCCCGGCTCATCCGGACGCGGCTTCGTGTCTTTTTGAACTGCCTTCGCGCCAAAATGATTCGGAGTCGGCTCTTGGCTACTCGCGAATGCGTTGCCGGAACCCGTAAGTGTTTGGTGAAACCGCGGCGAGCCACGTGCGGTGAAGCGCGGCGGGATCAGTGACGCCAGTGCTGCCGCTATGCACATCACTGCCCACACGGTGGGCTCGGCAGACTACCCGCTAGTCAATATGCTGCATTAGGTCAGATCATAGGCTCGCAATGGCCAATTCTGATTTTGAACCGTCCGGTTTCGGGGGCGACGTCAATGCCAGAAACTCTACCTTTCGTGTGCCCGGAAGGAAGGACAGCTCACGGTGCTCAAGCGGTCGGGCGAAGAGCAGATCAACGGCCTCTGGTTTAATGAGAGTTACTCATATATTGTCGGGCTGTGCTCAGGGAGGGCACAGCCACGTCGATTGAGAGCGCTTGCTGGGGAGCAGCAGGTACGGCTCAGTTGTGACCAGGCTCCGCAACGGAGTGCGGCACGAGAGGTGAGCTCAGGGTTGAGCGACGATGTTGAACGGGGATGGGTAATGTTCAAGTGTGTGCATGTCGCAGTCGCACTGTGTTTGTTGCTCTGCACGGGGGCGGTAAGTGCGGCTTGGTCGGGCTACATCAATATCAATCAGCAGATTGCCGAGCCTGTCGGGGTAACGTCGCGATTCGTGTTGTTGATGGAATCTAATTTTCACAGCTGTGGATGGAACGGAGCAGCGAACATCACGCAGAGCGTCGTGGGCGACATGATGTTCAAGCTGCTGTACAGCACAGCGCTGAGTGCAGTGCTGGCCGGCAAGCCGGTGATGCTGTTGGTCGATGGTTGTTCGGGTGATCGAGCCAATGTCGTCGGTATTCAGATCTCGAAATAAGAGCGGTGTCAGATCTGGACGCTATCAGAGAGAGTGGCTACTCGTGATAGATCGGGCAGTTGTATTCAATTTGAGGAATGTGCAGCGGCAAATAGCAGGATGCGTAGCTGCATTGCAGCACTAGCGGGTGCTGTGCTCGACATCCGCACTGGCCAGTGGTGCCTTCGGCACGCGTGAAGTCAAGGTAGTTCATGTCGAGAGCGGGGAGTTCGTTTCGATAGAGCCTACGGTGGCGTTGACAAACCCATTTTTGAAATTAATGAGCAAAGCTATGAATAGTGGCTAAAGCACATATTTGCGCTCGGAGTGAGCGCTATGTTGCCAACGACGCACCAAGTAAGCGCTGGAGAGATCAATCCGCGTTTGTATCGAAAATTGCCATCAATAAGGATTTTCCAACATTGTGCTCATCGCCGCCGAAGGGGCAAAGACCGGCGCCCCAGCCTGTGCCCCTGCTAGTGATTGGCAATTCGTTCTAAGCATGCAAAACGAAGACGACAAGCGGTTGTTCTCTCTCCTCAATATGGCTTACATCGGGCGCGTTCCGATGCGGCTTCTTGGCAACAATTCCTGCGCGAGTGTCGCGGGATTCGAAACGCTGACTCAAGCATGGGTGCAATAGCGGCCCTAAACCTCGGGTGCCGCCATCGCTCAGTGGGCGAAGAACGGATTTCAGGTCTCACCGCAACGTTTTAGTGAGCGATGACCTTAAGGTTTACAGTCTCTCTTGATTGGACCCATGAGAGGGCGATCACTGTAATTTCTTACAGGTGAACCGCCCCGGGAATCGCGGAGGCTGGTTGGTTTAAGTGCTCACGCTGCCACGGCCGATTGCTCGGCGAGTTGGCGGTAGTAGTTTGCCTCAGCCTCGGCCGGTGGGATGTAGCCCAGTGGTCCCATCAGCCTGTGGT
>QFCS01002096.1_pt1 | contig 20900 bp, 17 predicted proteins | sample 3576561 | NCBI WGS metagenome assembly QFCS01 | reverse complement strand
GGCCAGCAGGTCGGCGTCGCCCTGCAGGTCGGGCCCGGGCTGGATTTCGCCCGCGCTGTGCTGCTGCAGGGCCGGGGCGGCGAGGATGCGGCGCGCATGCCGCGTCCCGCTCAGCAGCGCCAGCTCGTCGGTGCGCGTGCTGAGGTAGTTGGGCTTGATCGCCGGGCGGGCGAACGGATCGGCCGAGACGGCCATGATGGTGCCGCGGCTGTCGGGCTTCACGACGCAGACCACGCAGCTCATACCCGGCTGCTCGTCGAGCTGGCCAAACTTCAGCGGGTGGGTGCTGCCCGGCGTGAACAGCAGCTGCAGGTCGGGCGAGGCCAGCCCCTCGCGGCTGTCGCAGAAGACCTGGGCCGTGGTGACGCCGAAGGTCAGCGCGCCGCGGCCGGTGAAGGCGAAACGCAGCACCTCGGGCAGGACACGCGGCCAGCGCGCGATCTCGTTGACCGTCGGCGTGCCGCGCACGCGGTGCACGACGCGGATCACGTAGTGGTCGATCAGGTTGGCGCCGACGCCCGGCAGGTCGTGCACCACCGGGATGCCCAGCGCCTGCAGGTGCGCGGCCGGGCCGATCCCCGAGATCTGCAGGATGTGCGGCGAGTTGACCGCGCCGCCCGCCACGACCACCTCGCGGTTGGCCCGCACCTCGTTGAGGGCGCCGCTGCGCTGGAAGGTCACGCCAATGCAGCGTCGGCCGTCGAACAGCAGGCGCCCGCCCTGTGCCCCGGTCTCGACGCGCAGGTTGGGCCGCCGGCGCGCCTCGCGCAGGTAGGTCTGCGCCGTCGAGCCGCGCAGGCGGCCGCGCCGCGTCATCTGCGAATAGCCGACGCCGTCGCGCTGCGTGCCGTTGAGGTCGGGATTGAAGCGGAAGCCCGCCTGCTGCGCCGCTTCCACGAAACGGTGCGTCAGCGGCAGGATGGTGCGGTAGTCCTCGACCTTGAGCGGGCCGCCCCGGCCGCGCACCTCGGGATCGCCGCCCTGTACGTAGTGCTCGGATTTCTTGAAGTAGGGCAGCACGTCGTCCCAGCTCCAGCCGCGGCAGCCCATCTGTGCCCAGCCGTCGAAGTCGGCCGGCGCGCCGCGCACGTAGAGCATGCCGTTGATCGAGCTCGAACCGCCCAGCGTGCGGCCGCGCGGCCAATCCATGCGGCGGTCGCCCGTGCCCGGTTCGGGCTCGGTCGTGTAGTTCCAGTTGACCAGCGGATTGCGGATCAGCGAGCGCATGCCCGCCGGGATGTGGATCATGGGATGCCAGTCGCTGGGACCGGCCTCCAGCAGGATCACCGAGGCGCCCGTCTCGGACAGTCGCGCCGCGACCGTGCACCCCGCCGAGCCGGCTCCGACGACGACATAGTCCGCCTGCATGGCCATGCGTTTCCTCTATTGTCTTTGGGACGGCGGACGCCACGCCCGCGGTCCGAACAGACCTGAAAAACTAGAGCGTCCCCACGCGCTTGTCGCGCGGCACGAAGTAGTCGGTGGGCGCGAGCTCGGGATCCTCGAGATCGACCATGTTCTGCACGTGCTGGGCCACGTCCTGGCGGAAGAGCGCGTGCGAGATCGCCTGGGCAAGCCGCGTCGCACCGAAGGAGATCCCGGGGATGTCGCCGGCCAATGCGCCCTGGCTCATGATGCTGCCCCAGTTGAAGAGATGGATGCCGGCCAGCAGCGGCGTGCGGCCGGGTTCCTTCTCCATCAGCTCGAAGCCCGGACCGAGATAGGGATAGAGCGCGGCCTCCGCGTTGGCCTGCGCTTCAGCCGCCGGGCGGACGTCGCCCCACAGCTTCACGTTGTCGACGAAGGCCGCGAGTTCGCTGCGCCGCCAGAGGTCGACATCGAAGCCTGTGCCGAACAGCACCGCGTCGAAGTGTTCGGTGGTCTTCGTCGTCTCGACCGTCACGGAGTTCTCGCCGACGATCACGTCGGTCCACGGCTCGGCGAAGCGGAAGGAGAAGCCCGGCAGCTTCTGCACGCGCAGCACCGATTCGTGCGGTGGCGGCGAGCCGGCAGCCAGCAGGTAGGTGTAGATCTTCCAGCGCCAGTCGTCGTCCAGCATGCCCTGGCCACGCTGGAAACCAGGGAAGGAAATGCCTTTGGACTTGTTGACCTGCGGCAGGTGGGGCCGCCGGGCGTAGCAGATCGCCTCTCGTGCACCCGCTTCCAGCGCCGTCGCGGCATTGTCGATGGCCGTCGCCAGCACGCCCAGCACGCCGATGCGCTTGCCGGCCAGCGCTGCGAAGTCGATCTCTTCCAGCGTGTGATGGACGCGGCCATGCCGCCCTGGTGCATCGGGGTCGAAGGACGGAAAGCGCGGCCAGCGGAATCCGCCCGATCCGTCGCGCCCGTTGGCCATGACGATCCGGCGGGCGTGGACGGTCTCGCCCGTCGAGAGATGGGCAGCGAGAACGTCGCCGGCCGGCTCGATGCGGAGCAGAGCAACGCCGTTCTCGACCTCGAGGCCGATGACCTTACGCACCCACAGCAGGTAGGCGAGCCAGTCGAGGCGGGCGATCTTGTAGAGGTCCTCCCAGCCGTCGGCGCCGTGCTGGGCCTCGTACCAGGCGCGGAAGGTGAGCGACGGGATGCCGAGGTCGGGTCCCGTCAGGTGCTTGGGCGAGCGCAGGATCGGCATGCGCGCCGTGGTGTTCCACGGCCCTTCGCGGCCATGCGGCGCCCGCTCGATGATGCGGATGTTGCGGATGCCCTCGCGAAGCAGCCCGAATCCCGCCGTCTGGCCGCACATGCCGGCGCCGACCACCAGCACGTCGAGGACGCGCCGACCGTCTGGTGCGGTGCGCTCGGGCACCCAGTTGGCCGGCGGAAAGTTGAGGCGAACGAGGTCGTGGCGCGCGACCTTCTCCAATGCATCCAGGCCTTCGGATTGGCGCTCGACAAGACCGTCCATACCGTGCTTCTCACCCTCTGCCGCTTCCCATAGCAGGGACGAGCGCCGGGGACGAGGAGATGATTGAACTGCCGTGCTTCTACAGCCTGTCGTCGCCGTGGGCCTATCTCATGGGACCGCAGCTCGAGGACATCGTGCGCCGCCACAAGGTGCGGCTGGTACTGAAGCCGTTCGACTTCCAGGAAGTCGTGCCGCGCACCGGCGGCGTGCCGTTGCGCACACGGCCGCCGGCGCGGCGCTCGTATCACGATGAGGAACTCGATCGCTGGCGCCGGTACCTGCAGGTGCCGATGCAGCTCAGGCCGAAATTCTACCCTGAGAAAGTGACCGACCCGGACTGGAACAAGCGTCCGGGCTGGATGGTGATCGCCGCCCAGCAGCGCGGGCTGGACGCCTGGCGGTTGAGCCACGCCCTGCTGCGCGCGCTGTGGGCCGAGGATCGCGATACGGCGTCGGCCGAGGTCCGCATCCGGGTGGCCGAGGAGAACGGCATGGACGGCGGCGCCCTGCACACCGCCGAGACCAGCGAGGCGGTGCAGCAGGCGTATCGTGACTATACGCGCGAGGCGGAGGCTGCGGGTGTCTTCGGCGCGCCGACCTTCATCGTCGACGGTCTGCGTTACTGGGGCCAGGACCGCCTGGGTTTCGTCGACCGTGCGCTCGATGCGCTGCGGGCCAAACAAGGGAACTGAGGAGGAAGAGCATATGCGCGGTCGTCAGGTGTTCATGGAGACGCTGCTCGCTCACGGCGTCGATCGCATCTTCGGCAATCCCGGCACGACCGAGAGCCCGCTGCTCGATTCGTTGCTCGACTATCCGCAGCTCCAGTACATCGTGCACCTGCATGAAGGCGTAGCGGTGGGGGCGGCGAACTTCTACGCCCAGGCGAGCGGCAAGACTGCCTTCGTGAACCTGCATGTCGCCCCGGGCCTCGGCAACGCCATCGGCATGATCTACAGCGCGCTCAAGAACAGCTCGCCCATGGTCGTGACGGCCGGCCAGCAGGATACGCGCATGCGTCTGCGCGATCCCGTCCTCGGCCACGATCTCGCCGCCATGGCGGCGCCCGTCACCAAGTGGAGCGTCCAGGTCGAGAATGCCGACGAGCTCGGTCCGATCCTGCAGCGCGCCTTCAAGATTGCCAACGATGCGCCGGCGGGCCCTGTGTTCGTGGCGCTGCCGATCAACGTCATGGAGCAGGAGACGGCCGTGGCCGCCGGCCGGCCGGCGCAGGTCTATACCGTGAGCCGTCCCGATCCGGCCGGCATCGAGGCGATGTCGCGGATGATCATCGCCGCGCGGAATCCGACCATCGTGGCCGGTGACGACGTCGCGCGCGCCGGCGCCGTGGGCACGCTGGAGAAGCTGGTCGAGCGCATCGGCGCCTCGGTCTGGTTCGAGGGGTTGCGTGGGCGGAACTCCTTCCCGACCGACCATCCAGCCTATCGCGGCACGCTCGCCTTCGATGCGCCCGGCGTCGCCAAGCAATTTGCCGACAACGACCTCGTGCTGCTGCTCGGCGGTCCGTTCTTCGAAGAGGTGTGGTACGGGCCGGGCTCGCCGTTCCCGGCGGGCTGCAAGGTGCTGCAGGTCGAAGCGGCGCCGCCGCGCATGGCCTACAACTTTGCGGTCGATGCCGGCGTGATCGCCGATGTCGACGCGGCGCTGGAGGCGCTGTGGCAGACGACCACCGGCATCAACGGCGCCGCAGCGCGGTCCCGCCTGGATGCCTTCCGGGCGCAGAAGCAGGCCGAGGATGCAGCGCAGAAGGCGCGCGTGCAGAAGGCCTGGACGCGCACGCCGATCTCGATGCCGCGCGTCATGGCCGAGCTGCGCGCCGGCGCGCCGGCCGACGTGGTGGTGGTCGACGAGACCATCACTGCCAATCTCGACCTGTTCAAGAGCTTCACCTTCTCCGGCGCCGGCGACTATTTCAGCGGTCGTGGCGGCGGCATCGGCCAGGGCGTGGCCGGCGCCCTCGGCGTCGCGGTGGCTGATCCGAAGCGGCCGATCCTCTGCGTCTCGGGCGATGGTTCGTCGATGTACTCGATCCAGGCACTTTGGACGGCGGCGCATCACGACCTGCCCATCGTGTTCGTCATCCTGGCCAACCGGGAGTATCGCGTGCTCAAGCACAATATCGATGCCTACCGCGCGCGCTTCGACGTGAAGTCGAACAAGCCCTACATGCACATGGACCTGAGCGGCCCGGCGCTGGGCTTCGTCGACCTTGCGAAGGGCATGGGCATCGCCGGCACCCACGTGACGAAGGCGGAGGACATCCAGGGCGCGGTGGCCGCGGCTTTCCGCTCCGGCAAGCCGCACCTCATCGAGATCGAGATCGAAGGCAAGCGCTGAGCCATTGTCTGCCGCCTGTGTCTGCCGCCTGCCGATTCTCTGCAGGCGGGGCCCTGGAGCGCAAAAAGTCACTGCCCTGCCCGGCCGTGGGGAAGTTCTTGAGTTATTGAGTATTGACTTTTGTTATGATCCTGTCATACTCTTTAAGTGTGCCCGTGGCCCTCTTCGCGATCCCTATTTCTGGAAGGCCCGCACCTTGGCCTGGTGGGCGCGGGCGGCGCCGGTGAGCATGGGCAGGTCGTTGCCGGCCAGGATCAGCTTCATCCCCTTGCCGGTGTAGAGCTGCAGCAACTCCTCGCTGTAGGCGCCGCCCATGCCCGGCCACTTCCCGTGCTTGCGGCAGGCGGCGACCACCTTGTCGACGGCGGCCTGGATGCGCTCGTGGCCGGTCTGCCCCGGAATGCCCATTTCCATCGACAGATCGGAAGAGCCGACCAGCAGGCAGTCGATGCCCGGCACGGCAGCGATGGCCTCGGCGTTCTCGACCGCCTTGGGGGTCTCGATCATCACGGTGATCAGCGTGTTCTCGTCGCTCTTTTCGGTCATCTCGCCGAGCGGCAGGGTGGCGTAGTCGAACTGGGCCTGGCCGCCGCCGACGGAACGGTGGCCGCGCGGCGGATAGCGCAGCCGATCGGCGATCTCGCGCGCCTCCTCGGCGGTGTCGACATGAGGGATCACGATGCCGAGCGCGCCGCCGTCGAGCACGCGAGTCGCCATGGCGAGCTCGCCGTAGGGCACGCGGACGATCGGAGCAATGCCTGAATCCTGGGCAGCCACGGAGATCTCGCAGGCAGTCTGGATCGACATCGAGCCATGCTCGAGATCGAGGAACAGCCAGTCGAAGCCGGCCGCCTTCATGACCTTGATGATGTCGACATTGCGCACCAGGCGGACGCCGATGCCGATGGAGAGCTCGCCGTTGCGCAGCCGCGCCTTGGCGGCGTTGATTGCATGAGCCATGCTTCCCCCCTCAGGAACCTGTTGCCCGTAGGCTAGACGCCATGACTTTCCATGTCGAACGAATCGATCACGTCGTGCTCCGTGTCCGCGATCTGCCAGCGATGGTCCGCTTCTACGAACAGGCACTCGGCTTCAAGGTCGAACGCACGCTTGAGCGCATCAACCTGGTGCAGATGCGCGCCGGCGCATCGATGCTCGATCTGATCCTGGCCGGGCGGCCGGGCGATGCCGCCAACATGGATCATCTCTGCTTTCGCATCGAGCCGTTCGATCGCGATGCCGTCGTGGCCCGACTCGCGCCGCTCGGCGTCTCGGTCGGCGAAACCGCAGAACGCTATGGTGCCGAAGGGAACGGTCCGTCTGTCTATTTCCATGATCCCGAGGGCAATCAGATCGAGCTGAAGGGACCGGCGACAGGGTCGCCCGCGGCGCATTAGCGTTTGGTCATCGCGAGGGTTGTGATAGCCTCCGCGGCCACGGGGATAACAGCGCCGACATGAGCGGCGCGACCTTGGGAGGAAACAATGCGTATACGCACGGCACTTGCCGCTGGAACTCTTGTTGCATTCATGGCGGCCTCGGCACCCGCCTTCGCCCAGAAGCAGGGCGGCACCCTCAAGATATCTCATCGCGACAACCCGCCCAGCGCCTCGATCCACGAGGAGGCGACGATCTCCGTCATCCAGCCCTTCATGGCGGTGTTCAACAATCTCGTGCTGTTCGACCCCAAGGAGAAGATCAACAGCCCGGACAAGATCGTCCCCGACCTTGCGGAAAGCTGGTCGTGGAGCCCCGACAAGACGAAACTCACCTTCAAGCTGCGCAGCGGCGTGAAGTGGCATGACGGCAAGCCGTTCACCGCCAAGGACGTCAAGTGCACCTGGGACGCGCTGGCCGGCAGGGACGAGAAGTCGGCCCTGCTCCGCAAGAACCCGCGCAAGGTCTGGTACAGCAACCTCAAGGAAGTGACCGTGGGCTCCGACACGGAGGTCACCTTCGTGCTGGGGCGGCCGCAGCCGTCGTTCCTGTCGATGCTGGCCGCCGGCTATTCGCCGGTCTACGCCTGTCACGCCAATGGCCGCGACATGCGGTCCAAGCCGATCGGCACCGGGCCATTCAAGGTCGTCGACTTCAAGCGCAACGAGGCGATCAAGCTCGTGCGCAATCCCGACTACTGGAAGAAGGGGCGTCCCTATCTCGACGCCATCGACTGGAAGATCGTACCCAATCGAAGCACCCGCATGCTGGGCTTCGTCGCGGGCGAGTTCGACATGACGTTCGACTCCGACGTGACCTTCCCGATGCTGAAGGACGTCAAGGAGCAGAAGGCCGACGCGGTCTGCGAAGCCAGGCCGACCAACGTCAATTCCAACATCCTGATCAATCGCGATTCGCCGCCGTTCGACAATGCCGAGCTGCGCCGTGCCCTGGTGCTGGCGATAGACAAGAAGGCATTCAACGACATCCTGTTCCAGGGCAACGCGCAGATCGGTGCGTCGCTGCTGCCGCCGCCGGCGGGCGTCTGGGGCATGACCAAGGATAGGCTGGAGGCATTGCCGGGTTACGGCGGCGACGTCGAGAAGAACCGGGCCGAGGCCCGCAAGATCATGGAGAAGCTGGGCTACAGCAAGGACAAGCCGCTCAAGATCAAGGTCTCGACGCGCAATATCGCCATCTATCGCGATCCGGCTGTGATTCTCATCGACCAGCTCAAGTCGATCTACATCGAGGCCGAGCTCGAGCCGATCGACACGACGGTCTGGTACACCAAGATCCAGCGCAAGGACTACTCCGTGGGCATGAACCTCACAGGGCTGGGGGTGGATGATCCCGACACGAACTTCTACGAAAACTTCCATTCGACGTCGGACCGCAATTACACGGGCTACAAGAATCCCGAAGTCGATGCGCTCATCGAGAAGCAGTCCGGCGAGCTCGACCGCAAGAAGCGGCAGGAGATCGTATGGGAGATCGAGAAGAAGCTGGTCGAGGACGGCGCCCGCCCGGTTCTCAACCACAACGTCGCCAACACCTGCTGGACGCCGCAGCTGAAGGGCCTCGTGCTGCAGCACAACAGCATCTACAACGGCTGGCGCTTCGAAGACGTCTGGCTCGACCGCTAGCCGCATGACGGGCCGTCCGTCGCGCACCGTCGCGTTCCTCTCCCCTCCTCGGGGGAGAGGCCGGGCGGAGAGAGTCCGCGCATCGGCTTTCCCCCTTCTGGTCTTTTCCGCCCGTGCGGGAGAGGAATTCGACGGCAGCGTGGACGCAAACTGATGGGCGCCTATCTCATCCGCCGCTTCCTGCTGATGGTGCTGACGCTGTTCGGCATGTCGGTGCTGATCTTCGTCCTGCTGCGGCTGGTGCCCGGCGACATCACGGACATCCTGGTCGATTCCGCCGGTATCGTGGATGACAAGGAAAAGGCACAGATCGCAGCCGAGCTCGGCATCGACAAGCCGATCCTGGAGCAATACGTCCACTGGATCGGCGGATTGGTGCAGGGCGATCTGGGCTTCGCCTACGTCTCCGAACGACCGGCGCTCGAGGAGATCGCCCCGCGCATTCCGGTCAGCGCCAAGCTTGCCGTCCTTGCGCTCTTCTATTCCGTGATCCTGGGCGTTCCGCTCGGCGTCATCAGCGCCGTGCGGCAGAATACCGGCCTCGACTATCTTCTGCGGGTCGTGAGTCTCAGTGGCCTTTCCCTGCCGTCCTTCTGGCTGGCGCTCCTGATCCTCATGGCGTCCGTCCAGTGGTTCGGAATGATACCGATCTATACCAACGAGCCACGAAGTTTCATCGACGAGGTACTGCTGCTCAGCATTCCGGCGGCAGCAGTCGGCTTCCGCAGCTCCGCCCTGATCATGCGGCTCACGCGGTCGTCGATGCTGGAGGTTCTGCGGCAGGACTATATCCGTACCGCGCGCTCGAAGGGCGCCTCCCAGATGTCGGTCAACTACCGGCACGCGCTGCGCAACGCTCTTCTGCCCGTCGTGACCATCGTCGGCATCGAGGCGGCGTTCCTGATCGGTGGCCTGATCGTCACGGAAACGGTGTTCAACATTCCGGGCGTCGCGCGATTCCTGGTCGAAGCGATCCAGTGGCGCGACTATCCCATCGTCCAGAACCTCGTGATGCTGATCGCCTTCATCGTCGTCGTGGTGAACTTCCTGGTGGACATGGCCTACGTGGCGCTCGACCCGCGCATCAAGTACGCGGACTGAGGGACCATGGCCGTTTTCGATCATGACGCCGAACTCGCCCGGGCCGGAGCCAACGTCTCGGGCCACTGGAGCCATGCAGCCTTCCTGGCGCGCCGATATCCGCTCGGCGCCGTCGGCGGCCTCATCGTCCTGGTCTTCGTCCTGACCGCGGTGTTTGCCAACGTCATCGCCCAGATCGATCCGCTCGCCACCAATGCGCGCGCTTCCCTGGCGGTGCCTGGCGGTACGCACTGGCTCGGCGCGGATTTCATGGGGCGCGACATGTTCAGCCGCATCGTCCACGGCGCCCGCATCTCGCTGGCGGTCGCGGCAGGGGCGACGGCGCTGGGCTTCCTGGGCGGCATCGCCATCGGCCTGTCCAGCGGTTTCATCGGCGGCTGGTTCGACCTCGTCATGCAGCGCCTGATGGACATCATGCAGGCGCTGCCGCTTCTTGTCCTGGCGCTGGTCATGGCGGCGTCGCTCGGGCCGTCGCTGGAGAACACCATCATCGCCATCGCCGTGGCCCTCGTGCCCAACGTGGCCCGCGTCGTCCGCTCCAGCACGCTGTCGCTGCGCGAGCAGCCCTTCGTCGAGGCGGCGCGCGCCGTCGGCATGGGCGAGATGCGTATCGCCGTGCGCCATGTCCTGCCCAACACGCTGGCGCCGCTCATCGTGCTCGCCACCGCGCAGCTGGGATCGGCCGTCCTGACCGAGGCGTCGCTGTCGTTCCTCGGCTTGGGAGTGCCGGAGCCTTATCCGTCGTGGGGGCGCATGCTTTCGGAATCGGCCGCGGAGTATGTGCGCACGGCGCCTTGGCTGGTGATCTTTCCGGGCCTCGCCATCAGCCTGACCGTATTCGGCACCAATCTGCTGGGCGACGCGCTGCGCGACATCTTCGACCCGAGACAGCGTTCATGAGCGCGCTTCTCGAAGTCGATGATCTCGGCACGTGGTTCTACACCCGCCAGGGCATCGTCAAGGCGGTCGACGGCGTCGACTTCCAGGTCCGATCGGGCGAGACGCTGGCCATCGTGGGCGAATCCGGCTGCGGCAAGAGCATGACCGCGTTGTCGTTGATGCGACTGATTCCCGACCCGCCGGGCCGCATCGTGTCGGGCGCGGTCCGCCTGGGCGGGCGCGACCTCCTCAAGCTCAGCGAGGAGGAGATGCGCGACGTGCGCGGCAACGAGATCTCCATGATCTTCCAGGAGCCGATGACGTCGCTCAACCCGGTGATGACCATCGGCAAGCAGATCGCCGAGGCGCTGGTCCTGCATCGCGACATGGGCACTGCGGCTGCACTGAAGCGTGCCGTGGAGATGCTGGCCCTGGTGCGCATCCCCGAACCGGCGCAACGCGCGAAGGAATATCCGCACCAGCTGTCCGGGGGGATGCGCCAGCGCGCGATGATCGCGATGGCGCTGGCCTGCAATCCCAAGGTGTTGATCGCCGACGAGCCGACGACCGCGCTCGACGTCACCATTCAGGCGCAGATCCTGGAACTGATCGTCGACCTGCAGCGCGAATTCGGTGCAGCCGTGATCCTGATCACGCATGACCTGGGCGTGGTCGCCGAGACGGCGCACCGCGTGATCGTCATGTATGCCGGCCGCAAGGTCGAGGAGGCCGAGGTCGGCGAGCTCTTCGCGCATCCGATGCATCCCTACACGGCCGGCCTGCTGGCCTCGATCCCGCGACTCGACCTGATGCGCGGCGAGGAGGCCCGGCGGGCCGAGCGCCTGCTGGAGATTCCGGGCATCGTGCCGCCGCTGTTCGACCTGCCGACCGGCTGCGCCTTCGCGCCGCGCTGCAGCCGCGCCGATGATCTCTGCCGCCGCGAGCGGCCGGCCTACGAACAGAAGAGGACGGGCCACTGGGTGGCTTGCTGGCATACCGATGGCTAGTCCCCCGGGCCACGGCGCGAACATGCCGGTACTGGATGTCAGGGACCTCAAGAAGCACTTCCCGGTGCGCAAGGGCCTGCTGCGACGGACGGTCGGTCACGTCTACGCCGTGGACGGTATCAGCTTCTCGATTGGCGTCGGCGAGACGCTGGGACTGGTCGGCGAGAGCGGGTGCGGCAAGACCACCGCCGGCCGGACCGTGATGCGCCTCATCGAGCCGACATCGGGATCGGTGAAGGTCGGCGGAACGGAGATCACCGGTCTTTCGAAGCCGGAGATGCGCCCCTATCGGCGACAGATGCAGATCATCTTCCAGGATCCGTTCTCGTCGCTGAACCCGCGCATGACGGCGGGCGATATCGTGGGCGAACCGCTCCTGGTGCACGGTGTGGCCAACCGGCGGGAGCGCGCGGAGCAGGTCGCTGCCCTGTTCGCGCGGGTCGGGCTGCGGCCGGCGCAGATGAAGAATTTTCCGCACCAGTTTTCCGGCGGTCAGCGACAGCGTATCGGCATCGCCCGTGCCCTGGCCCTGGGTCCGAAGCTGATCGTGGGCGACGAGCCGGTGTCGGCGCTGGATGTGTCGATCCAGGCGCAGGTCATCAACCTCCTGCAGGACCTGCAGCGCGAGCGCCAGCTCTCCTACCTGTTCATTTCGCACAATCTCGCGGTCGTGGAGCACATCAGCCACCATATCGCGGTGATGTATCTCGGCCGGATCGTCGAGTATGCCGACACCCGCTCCATCTTCACGCGGGCCCAGCATCCCTACACCGAGGCGCTGCTGTCGGCCGTGCCGGTCCCCGATCCTTCGATCCGGCGGCAGAAGAGGGTGCTGCAGGGCGACGTGCCGAGCCCGGTCCGGCCGCCGCCGGGCTGCCATTTTCACACCCGCTGCCCCTACGCCGTAGAGCGGTGCCGGGTGGAATCGCCACCGCTGCGCGAAATCGCGCCGGGACATCAAGTTTCCTGTCATCTGCGCTAGAATGTTGCCCGAGAGGGAGGCTGGAAGAGTCATGGCCGAATGGGACTACGTAATCGTGGGCGGCGGCTCGGCGGGCTGCGTGCTGGCCAACCGTCTGACCGAGGACCCGAACGTGAAGGTCCTGCTGCTCGAGGCGGGACCGCGCGACAAGTCGATGTGGATCGACATCCCGGCGGGTTTCACCCGGCTGCTGAACCACAAGGCCTTCAACTGGAATTTCGAGATGGAGGCCGAGGAGGGGATGGCCGGCCGGCGCATTCCCTGTCCGCGCGGCCGCACGCTGGGCGGCTCGAGCTCGATCAACGGCATGCTCTACGTGCGCGGCCAGCCACTCGACTATGATACTTGGGGACAGCTCGGCAATCGCGGCTGGTCCTATTCCCAGGTGCTGCCCTATTTCAGGAAGTCGGAGAATTTCGAGCCGGGCGGTGACGACAGCCGCGGCAAGGGCGGGCCGCTGAACGTCGCCAACATGTGCGATACCAACGAGCTGTGCGACGCCTTCATCGACGCGGCGGTGGCCAGTGGCTATCCACGCAACAAGGACTACAACAACGGCGACCAGGAGGGCTTCGGGTACTTCCAGGTCACGATGAAGAACGGCAAGCGCCAGTCCACGGCACGTGCCTTCCTCGATCCGGTGCGCCATCGGCCCAACCTCAAGATCGAGACCGACGCGATGGTCTCGACGCTGCTGCTCGAGGGAAAACGGGCGGTCGGCGTCGCCTACAGCGTGCACGGCATGCCGCTGGAGGCTCGTGTCAATGGAGAGGTCATCGTGTCCTGCGGTGCGGTCCAGTCGCCCGGCGTGCTGGAGCGCTCCGGCATCGGCCGGCCTGAGCTGCTGCGCAACCTCGGCATCGAAGTCCGACACGAGCTCAACGGCGTCGGCGAAAACTACGGCGACCACTTCGCGCCCCGCATGAACTGGCGAGTCAAGCTGCCGGTGACTCTGAACGAACGCACGCGCGGGCTGAACCTCGTGCGCGAGGTGCTGAAGTACTACGCGACCGGCCGCGGCGCGCTGGCGCTGACCGCGGGCGTGGTCTACGGTTTCGTGCGCACGCGGCCGGGGCTCGAGAGTCCGGACATGCAGTTCCACATGGCACATGCCTCCTACGATTCGGCGCAGACGCGCATGCTCGAGAAGGAGCCCGGCATGACGGTGGTGATCGGGCAATGCCGGCCCGATTCGCGTGGCTCGATCCACATCAAGTCGGCGCGGCCGGAGGAGGCGCCGGCCATCCGGCCGAACTTCCTGTCGGCCCAGACAGACCGCGATGCCACCGTCGCTGGCATGCAGATCGCCCGGCAGATCGTGTCGCACCCCTCACTGGAAAAGTACATCGCGCACGAGAACAAGCCGGGCAGGGACGTGAACACCTACGACGAGTGGCTCGATTTCGCCCGCCGCACCGGCCAGACGACCTACCACGTGATCGGCACCTGCAAGATGGGGCGGGATCCGATGGCCGTGGTCGACGACCGGCTGCGCGTGCACGGAATCGCCGGGCTCAGGATCATCGATGCCTCGATCATGCCGACGGTTCCGTCGGGGAATACCAATGCCCCGACGATCATGGTGGCGGAGAAGGGGGCGGATATGATCAAAGAGGACGCGAAGGCCGACCTGAGGGCGGCCGCCTGATCAGGGGAGTTCCCGGTGAAGCCTTTGTCCACCTTTCTCGTCATTGCAGGGCTCGCGGTCGCGGTAGGCGCCTGCAACGGCGGCTCCAATCCGCTATCGCTCAGCTACAAACCCGAGAACAAGGAGGACCTGCTGTCCTCCTCGGGCTTCAAGATCCTGTCACTCAACACGCCGACCAAGGTCGCCGCCTTCAAGAAGCTGCCGCCCCACCGGCTGACGCAGACGGTCTTCAAGGGCCGTCAGGTCTGGGTCTATCCCGATCGCAACATCTGCGGCTGCCTCTACATCGGCAGCCAGCAGGCCTATGACACCTTCATCAAGAAGGGTCGCCAGCAGATGATCGATACGGCGGTCAACAAGATGTACGATCCTGATCCGGGCGATCCGTACAATCCCACAGCCACCGAAGCCTCGCTCGACTGGGGCGACGCCTGGGACGATTCCGACGCCTACGGCCTGTACATCAACTGAGCGCGTGCTGGCGTACTAGCCGCCGAGGAGGGCCGGCGCCGCGTCGATCTCGCGGCGCTCGACCTTCTTGACGATGTCCGTCAGCCTGGCGTGGGTGGGGGCGGGAACGCCGATATAGGCGCCGCGTTCGGCGATGTAGCCGTTCATGAATTCGATCTCGGTGCGTCGGCCCTTGCGGATGTCCTGCGCCATCGACGGGCGCTGGATGTCGGCGCGCGGGTTGGGGTTGGTGTTGGAGCCCGGCCGCAGGATGGTCTCGATCTCGTCCAGCGCCGCCGAATCACTCTCCGAGGCGCGGGCCAGCGTCTCGGGGTCGAGCTTGCCGATCTTCTCGATGTGATAGCCGAGCGCCTGACCGACCCGGACGGCCTCGCCGCCCAGCTTGATCGAAAAACGGCGGATGGCGTCGTTGCGGTCGCAGTCGGTCCCGGTGAGCCCGGTCGCGGCCGACACGCCGTTCTTCATGCCGTTCTGGCAGAGCTTGGACCAGCGCTCGCCCCACAGGTTGGTCGTGGTCTTGGCGCTGTCGATCATCGCCACCATCTCGCGTAGTTCCTCGACGCGTCGGGTGATGCGGCCATGCACCTCGCCGACGCGGAACACGGTGTGCTTGTCGCCGCCCTTGGCCACCGTGCGGCGGATGCGGGCCGCTTCGTACATGTCGACCGAGATCAGCGAGGCTACCATGCCGACGGTCTTGCCCCAGCCCACGATGCCCGCGATGCGCTCCTCGTTCAGGCAGTTCTGCAGCGATACGATATAGCCGTCCGGCGCCAGGTACTGGCGGATCAGTGCCGTCGCCCACTCGGTATCGTAGGATTTCACCGCGACGAACGCGATGTCGACAAGCTTCTGACGGGCGAGATCCTGCACCTCGGTGAGATGCATGGTTTTCGCCTGGGTGACGGTGAACTTCTCTTCCGGAGTCACGCCGTCGAGCTCGAGCCCGCGGGCGCGGATTGCCTCGATGTTCTCGGGCCAGAAGTCGATCAGGGTGACATCCAGGCCAGCCTGCGCGAGGTAGCCGCCGACATAGCCGCCCAATGCGCCCGTTCCGACCACCGCGATCCGCTTGCCCATCTTCTGCTCCTCCTATGGCGCGACGCGCGGCTCCCGCTGCGCGCGCTCGATGTAGCGTTCAGCATCTTCGGCCAGCAGCAGCCGTTGCGCGACGAGTTTCTCCGCAGCCTGCCTCACCTTCGCAACATAGTCCGCGCCGCTCACATAGCGTTCGGCGACCGACGGCCGCGGATCGCCTGCCGCTTCGCGTGCCGCCTTGTCGAGCGCGAAAGGCAGGCAGCTGCCGTCGCGGTCGGCCAGCTCGCCTGCGGGATAGGGCGCCTTGTACTCGTTCCAGCCGGTATAGGTCGCCAGCGGCACGGCGATGTCGGGCAGCCGAATGCCGGCCGCCTCGTTGCCGTCGCTGTCGACGCGGCAGACCAGTGTGCGATAGGCCCGCTCGGCCGGTTTCGGGTGGACCCAGTCGCCGGGCGGTGCGACCCGGTTGGTGAGCGTGGCCATCGCCGCGCCGGGGATCGCGGGAAAGCCGGTCCTGTCCGGTTCGACCAGCGTGCCGTCGGCCAGGGTCGGCACTCGGCTGGGCGGCGGTGCCGTGCCGGAGACGACCCAGGCATCGAGGGCGACCAGCAGCGCACGCACCGCCGGCATCGGATTGTGCGGGTTGCGTGGATTGACGTTGGGCCCGGCGTCGGTCGTGGCGCCGGCCCGACCGCCATGCTGCGTGCCTGCGATCAGGTAGACGCGGCTATTGTCCGGCAGCGTCACGTCGCGCAGCCCCAGCGGATCGGTGTGCAGCAGCGACGCGCCCTTCTGCCAGTATTCGGTCGAGGTGTTGGTCTCGATCAGCAGCGGATCGGTGTCATCGCCGCGCAACAGCGCGCCCGTCCTGCCCGTCAGCGGATCGTCGAGCGTCGCGGTCGAGAAGGGGAACTCGTTCTCCGGGAAGCCGTGATCCTCGTGCTGGGTATTGGTCCGCGCCGGCTGGGCGAATGGCATGTTGAAGAAGATGCGCCCCGCACCGGCGATATGCGAATGGATGCCGTCGAAGACGCGGCGCCCCTCTTCGTCGCGGTTGAATCCGTCGGAGATGTGGTTGCGCAGGTAGCGTCCGGCCTGAGAGAAGCCGATGGCCAGGGTGTGGGTGATCCGACCGCCGGTGGCGGCAAGCGCTCCCGGATCGTGGCGTAGCCAGCTCACGAGATCGCGGGTGGCGGCGAAGCCGAGCGCCTGGACCCTGGGGTTCTTGCCCTCGTAGTGGAATTCGTAAAGGTAGCCCGGCTTGGGCTTGGTGCCGTCGCGCAGCCTGATCGTGCGGCTGTCGACGAATGACCACTGGTTCAGTGGCAGCTCGCGCGGCTCGTCGGCCTCGCGCTCGCGCCAGGTCAGGCGCGCTCGCGGTTGCTCAAGCGTGGCTGCCTCATAGGACAGCTTGAAGACCTCCAGCGTGCCCAGCCGCGTGCCCGAGACGAACTCGTCACGCACGGTCTGGACGATCGGCTGGCCGCCGTCGGTGGCTATCGGTGCGGTGAGGCCGAGCCCCATGTTGGCGCGCGGGGCGTCGGGGTCCCAGCCGGACCAGACGATGACATAGCCCAGCCGCAGCGGGAAGCCGTTGCCGACGTCGGCCTGCGACTTCGGATCGTTCACGCCCTGCGGGCCGTCGGCGATGTTGCCGAACAGCATCTTGCGGCCGCGGTTGTTCACCTCGTACAGGATCCGCCCATTGCCGCGCGAAAAATCCCTGGGGCGCAGAATGAAGATGTCGGTCGTGTATTCGACACGGCCGCGTGCGTTCAGCGGTGCCTTGTCGATCAGGGCGATGCCCCTGTTGCCGGGATGGCCGGGGTCGATCTCGCCCCGGGCCTTGCCGATGACGCGTTCGTAGGCACCCGCCTCGCCGAAGGCGGCGCCGTCGGCGAAGGGCTCGATCCGCTCGATCTCGACCGAGAGGAGCACCTAGGCCCGGGCCTCTTCCGGCGGGAAGTTCAGCTCCACGCCGATGCCGTCGGGATCGTAGAGGAAGATCTGGGCGGCGCCGGTCCGCGGCACGATCTGCTCGCGAAACGCGACGTTCTTCGACTGCAGCCGCTTGCGCACGCCCGGCAGGTCGGTGGCGGCGAAGGCGATGTGGTCGAACCGGCCCGTATCGTCGAACTTCTTCTCCGTGCCGCGCACGACGATGCCCTCACGCGGCTGGCGGGTGCCCAGGAGATGGACGGTGGGCACGCCGCCGGAATAGAGCCAGTAGCCGGGGAAGCCCAGCGGCGGCCGGTCACCGTTCTCCAGCCCCAGCACGTCGCAATAGAAGTCCCTGGTGCGCTCGAGGTCGGAGGGCTCGATGGTGTAATGCTGCAGGACGCCAAGCGGCATGATGGTCTCCGTGGATCAATCAGACGAAGGTGAGGTCGGCGTCGGCGCCCATCATCCAGGCACCCACGGTCTCGAAATGCGACAATCGGCCCTGCAGTTGCTGAGTCACTGTATGGATGTCGCGGAAGCGGCGTTCGAGCGGATGGTTCTCGAAGATCGCCGTCGCGCCGGCTGCGTTGTAGGCGAAGTCGACCGCCTCGCGGGCGCGATGGATGGCATTGGTCGACGCCATGCGGACGGTCATGCGCTGCTCGATGCTGAGCTTGTCGCCTGCGGACACTTTCTTCCAGATGTCGGCGACCGACTGCAGCAGGAAGGCGCGTGCCGAGCGCAGACCGACCTCGGCCTGCGCCAGGTTGGTCTGGACGACGGCATTGTCGCGGATCGGGCTCGCCTTGCCGCGGGGCACCTTGTTCTTTGCCACGTCGACGAACACGTCCAGCGCCGAGCGGGCGATACCCATCGCCACGCCCGAGAAGCCGAGTTCATAACAGGTCATCGCCGACATGCGATAGAGCGGCCCGGCCTCGCGGCACTCCTTCTCGAAGTCGCGTGTCATCGAATGGTCGGCGCGCACGAAATGATCGGTGAGCGCGAACTGGTCGCTTGCCGTGCCACGCAGCCCGACGACGTTCCAGATGTCGGTCCATGCGACATCGGTCGCTCGCACCAGCATGGTGCGCTCGACCTGGCGGCCCTCCTCGTCGAGGCGGGGTGACCCGTCGGCCTGGAAGATCGGGCAGTGGGCGCCCAGCCACGTCGCATGCCGCCCGCCCGACGTGAAGGACCAAACCCCCGTTACCCGATATCCGCCTTCGCATTCGACGGCACGCACGCGCGGGCCAGGCCCCCAGGCCAGGACGGCCCGCGGATCGTCGCCGAAGATCTCCTGAGCCACCGGCAGGTCGAGATAGGCTGCCGACATCGAGCAGCCGCCGGCCTGGCCCAGGCACCACGCGGTGGAGGCGTCGCCGCGCGCGATCGTCTCGATCACATGGAAGAAGGTAACTGGATCGGTCTCGATGCCGTTGGCCGTACGCGGCAGCAGCAGACGGAACAGCCGCGCCTCATGCAGCCGGTCTAGAAGGGCCGGCGGCAGCCGCCGATTCTCCTCGATCTCGTCCGATGCCGCCTCGACCAGTGGCCGCAACGCCTCCGCACGTGAAATCAGTGCAGGGTCGCCGGCGAGATCGCTGGAGGTCGGTACAAATGTATCCACGAGCATGTCCTCCCGAACGAAGATGTCGTCGGTGGGCCGCGGGTTCTCTGTCGATCTGTTCGATCGGGGGCCTGCGTATCCACACCGGCCAAAATAGTAGACCACACCGGCCGTCGGCGACCAGCAGCAGTGGCACGAAAACCCCGCAGCAGCGGAATTTCGGGCAGCCGTGAGGTCTCCGCGATTGCCCCTCGAAATGCGATCCTGCGTCGCGGTGATGCCTTTGCTACCTTGCCGTCCGCAAACAGGAGTGACGACGATGAACTGGACCGACCGGCGCACGCGCTTTCGTGCCATCCTCGAGGGTGACCGCTGCGTCCATCCTGGTTCGGTGTTCGACCCCATCTCGGCGCGCATCGCCGAGGATCTGGGTTTCGAGGTCGGCATGTTCGCCGGCTCCACCGCGTCGCTCACCGTGCTCGGTGCGCCGGACCTGATCGTCCTTACCCTGTCGGAGTTCGCCGGGCAGGCCTATCGCATCAATCGCGCGGGCAATCTTCCGCTGATGGTCGACGCCGATCATGGCTACGGCAATGCGCTCAACGCCAAGCGAACGGTGGAGGAACTGGAGACGGCAGGTGTCAGTGGTCTCAGCCTCGAAGATACGGACCTGCCGACGCCGTTCGGCGCCACCAAGCCGGGTCTCGTCTCGATCGTGGAGGGCGTGGGCAAGATGAAGGCGGCAGTGGCGGGCCGGCAGGACCCGCTGCTGGTCATCGCCGGCCGCACCAGCGCGATCATGATCAGCAGCCTCGAGGACACGATCGCTCGTGGCAGAGCCTACGAGGCAGCGGGCGTCGACGCGCTGTTCTTCGTCGGCGTGAAGACGCGCACCGAGCTCGACGCGATCTCGGCGGCGACGCGCCTGCCGCTGATCCTGGGCGGCCTTTCCGATGAACTCACCGATCTCGACTACCTCGGCGCGCGGCGCGTGCGCATCGCCCTGCAGGGCCACCAGCCCTTCGCTGCCGCGGTGAAGGCAATCCACGATACGCTGCGCGCCCTGCGGGAGGGCACGCCACCGGCCAAACTGTCGGGCATCGCCGACGCCGACCTGATGAAGCGCGTCACGCGGGACACCGACTACAGCCGCTGGATGAAGGACTTCCTCGGCGGGTGACGCGGCGCCAAGGCGGTCCGACTAGTCGGCCGGGACCAGCGTCACGGCGACGCCGTAGGAGTGCTGATCGCCGCCCAGGATCACGCCGCGCAACGGGCTCACGTCGGAGAAGTCGCGGCCCCAGGCCACGGCGACGTGGTCTTCCCTGGCAACGAGGTCGTTGGTCGGGTCGAGGTGCACCCAGCCGGCCGACTCACCGCACCATACCGCAACCCAGGCATGGCTGGCGTCGGCGCCGCGCAGGGCGATCTCGTCCTTCGAACTGACCGTGCGGATGTAGCCCGACACGTAGGCAGCCGCGAGGCCGTGCGCGCGCAAGGCGGCGATCTGCACATGGGCGAAGTCCTGGCAGACGCCCGCCTTGCCGGCGAAGACGTCGGCCAGCGGCGTGCTGATGTCGGTGGCGCCGGGGTGATACACGAAGTCGGCCTTGATACGCCTGGTCAGCTCGCGCGCCGCCGCCAGGATTGGCCGGCCGGGCGTGAAGGACGCCGCGCCGTAGGCCCGCAAGGCGTCGACCGGCGGTACCAGTGGTGATCCGTACACGAATTCGCTCGCCTCGACCGGTATCGGGAAGCCATCACCCGCCAGGGCGGTGCGGATGTCTTCCCAGCGTGGCGTTTCCGCCGCCGGCGGCGGATCGGGGAAGCGCACCTCAATGGCGGCCCGTACCTCGATGTCGAAGCGCGTGTGCGGCCGGTCGATGCGGTAGATGTCGATGTGGTTGCCGAAAT